>Ga0307479_10003453_pt1 | contig 14383 bp, 11 predicted proteins | sample atmos_gasesECM4C_FD_203743 | JGI IMG/M metagenome (GOLD analysis project Ga0307479, IMG submission 203743) | Hardwood forest soil microbial communities from Morgan-Monroe State Forest, Indiana, United States - atmos_gasesECM4C_515 | ecosystem: Environmental > Terrestrial > Soil > Temperate...
GCACGCCCGCCTGCTCCAATTTTGCAATCACCGCCCCCAAATGCTCCGGTGCGCAATGCGTAATCGTCAGCTCCCCGCCCGTGATCGCCCCCGCCACGAGAAACGTCCCCGCCTCGATCCGGTCCGGAATCACGGTATGTTCCGTCCCGTGCAGTTTCTTCACCCCGCGAATCCGCAGCGTCGAAGTTCCGTCGCCGGAAATCTCCGCCCCCATCTTCCGCAGCATTTCCACCAAATCCGTAACTTCCGGCTCGCGCGCCGCATTCTCCAGCACTGTTTCCCCATCCGCCAGCGCCGCCGCCATCAAAATATTTTCCGTCCCTGTCACCGTAATTTTCTCAAACACGATGTGCGCGCCCTTCAGCCTTCCGCCCTTCGGCGCCCGCGCCTCAATGTACCCGTGCGAAGTGCCAATCTCCGCCCCCATCTGTTCCAGCGCTTTCAAATGCAAATCCACCGGCCGCGCCCCGATCGCGCAACCTCCCGGGAGCGAAACCCGCGCCATTCCCACCCGCGCCATCAGCGGCCCCAGCGTCAGCACCGAAGCCCGCATTGTCTTCACCAATTCGTACGGCGCCTCCGCGTGGTTCAGCTTCGGCGTCTCAATCAGGTAATCGCTGCTCGGAAACTCCGATACCGATACTTTCGCGTCCATGAACGCCAGCAGCTTGCTCATCGTAATCAGGTCGCGCACCTTCGGGATATTGTGCAGCGTCACCTTCTCCGCCGTCAGCAAAGCCGCCGCCATCACCGGCAGCGCCGAATTCTTCGCCCCGCTGATCGCCACCGTCCCCCGCAGCGCCTTCCCGCCCCGAATCCGAAATTTATCCATTCCGCCAGCTCTTCCCTCGGTGGAGGCCGGGGTTCAGCCCAGCCCCTTGGAGTGCGGCAGCTTGCTGCCGCCGCTCTTCTTCTCTGCGCGCCCCTGTGTACTCAGCGTCTCTGCGTTATCCTTATTCTTCCGCGCATCTCGTTGCCTACTCTCCCAAGGCCTTCCGCAAATCTCCCCGCGCCGCCTTTAATCTCTTTCTAGCCTCAGCAACTCCAATCCGCATCTTCAACACCACCAATGCCACCCGCAAATCGTGTCCCGCCGCCCGCAGAGCGTGTTCCGCCGCGGACACACTCTGGGCGCTAGCCTCTGCCAAAATCCGCAGCGCCCGCTCCGCAACCTTCTCATTCGTCAGCATCATGTCGATCATCAAGTTCTCATACACGTGCCCCAGCCGCGCCATCGCTCCCGTACTCAGCATGTTCAGCACCATCTTTTGCGAAGTCCCCGCCTTCAACCGCGTCGACCCCGTCAACACTTCCGGCCCCACCTCCGGCGCAATCACAATTTTCGCCAACCGTCCCACGGGCATCCGCAGGTTCGACGTCACCGCCACCGTAGCCGCCCCGCACTTCCGCGCATACTTCAGCGCCCCCACCACATACGGTGTCGTCCCGCTCGCCGCGATTCCCACCACCACGTCGCGCCCTGTCAATTTTTTTGCCCGCAAGTCCCTTTCCCCATTCCTCTCCGAATCCTCCGCCCCTTCCACCGCCTGCGTAATCGCTCGCCTTCCCCCCGCAATCAACGCCACCACCGCTTTCGGCGAAATCCCAAACGTCGGCGGACACTCCGCCGCATCCAGCACGCCCATCCGTCCGCTCGATCCCGCCCCCACGTATATCAACCGCCCGCCCTTTCGAATCGCGTCCACAATCGCGTTCACGGCCCGCTCAATCGCTTGCAACTCCCGCCCGACTCCCGCTGCCACTTTGCGGTCCTCCCGATTCATCAAGCGCACAATCTCCCGCGCTGTCATCCGGTCAAGATTCTTCGAAGCCGGATTCCGCAACTCCGTCCGTCTGCGTTCTTTCTTGGGTGAGGGCATCCTCGCATTATAGCTGTGCTCCAGAGGTCCTCGCCGCTTCACCACCCGCGGAACGCATCCTTAGTTAACGCGAAGCACCGCAACTTCTTCTCGGCTAACATCTCGTCAGTGAGAATCAGCTATGCTAGAAAGCGGTTAGCTCAGCCATCCATCAAAACGAATCGGGCGGGCACTCATGTCCCTGGACGTTCTCAAAAAGCTCTTCGAGCAGCATTTCCACGTTCCGGCCGAGCATGTCCTCCCGCTCCAGGGCGAGCTCGGCGCTTCCGGCCGTAAAATCATTCGCCTCGCCAACGCAGAACTCAGTGCCATCGGCGTTCTCTACGGCGTCCGCGAAGAAAACGCCGCCTTTCTCGAATTCTCCAAACACTTTCGCCGTCACGGCCTCCCCGTTCCCGAAATCTACGCCGAAGACCTCGCCCATGGCGCTTATCTCGAAGAAGATCTCGGCGACACCACGCTCTTCGAGTTCCTCTCCAAGAACCGCTCCGGCGAGAGCATTGCTCCCCAAGTGGTTGAAGCCTATCGCAGAGTAGTCTCGGTCCTCCCGCGCTTCCAGGTCGAAGCCGCCCGCGACCTCAACTACAGCGTCTGCTATCCAAACTCCAGCTTCGATCGCCAATCCATCGCCTGGGATCTCAACTATTTCAAATACTATTTCCTCCGCCTCGCCGGCATCCCCTTCAACGAGCAAGCCCTCGAAGACGATTTTCACTGCCTTACCGAATTTCTCCTCAGCGCCCCGAGAGATTACTTTCTCTACCGCGACTTCCAATCCCGCAACATCCTGCTGCGCAACGGCGATCCCTTCTTCGTCGACTATCAAGGCGGCCGCAAAGGCGCTCTTCAATACGACATCGCCTCTCTACTGTACGACGCCAAAGCCGACCTGCCCCCCGAACTCCGCCAGCAACTCCTCGATCACTATCTCGACCGGCTTTCCAGTTTCATCGCTCTCGATCGCGAAGCCTTCCTGCGCCACTACTACGCCTTCGTTTATATCCGCATCTTGCAAGCCCTCGGCGCCTACGGTTTTCGCGGTTTCTACGAACGCAAAGCTCATTTCCTCCAGAGCGTCCCCTACGCCCTGAAGAATCTCCGCTGGCTGCTTCACAACGTCAGGCTCCCCGTCCCTCTGCCCGTCCTGATGAACGCCTTCAAAGACATGTTGTCCTCCGAGAAATTGCAAAGCCTGGCCACCGACGCCGACAATCTCGTCGTGCGCATTTTCAGTTTTTCCTTCCACCAGTCCTTGCCCAAGGACGAATCCGGCAACGGCGGCGGCTTCATCTTCGATGGCCGCAGCCTTCCCAATCCCGGCCGCGAAGAGCGCTTCAAAACTCTAACCGGCAAAGACGCCCCGGTAATCGACTACCTCAATCAACAGGAAAGCGTGCACCAGTTTCTCGCCAGCGTCCTGTCGCTGGTGGATGCCAGCATCAGCAACTATCAGCAGCGCGGCTTCAAGAATCTGATGGTCTCTTTCGGCTGCACGGGCGGCCAGCATCGCTCCGTTTTCCTCGCCGAGCAATTAGCCAAACGCCTCCGCGCGAGAAACGGCCTTGAGGTAGTAGTCCGCCACCTGGAACTAGAAAAACTAGGCAACCGGAAATCGCTCCAATGAACCCGAACTCCGCAATTGGACGATCTCTCTTCTCTGCGCTCTCTGTGTACTCTGTGCCCTCTGTGTCAAATCTTTTTCTTTTTAAACTAGATCGTAATCTCGCATGAAAGCCCCCGTATGAAAGCGATGATCCTAGCCGCCGGTCTAGGCACACGCCTGAAGCCTCTCACCGACACTCGTCCCAAAGCCCTCGTCGAACTCGCCGGCCGCACCTTCCTCGAAATCACCCTAACCCGCCTCCGCACCCTCGGCATCACCGAAGTCATCATCAACGTCCACCATTTCGCCGACATGGTCATCGCCTACCTGAAATCCCACAACAACTTCGGCATGCGCATCGAAATCTCCCGCGAAGAAGTTTTGCTGGACACCGGCGGCGGCCTAAAAAAAGCCGCCTGGTTCTTCCTAGAAGATTCCGCCTCTCTCGACGAACCCTTCCTCCTCCACAACGTAGACGTAATCAGCAACATCGACCTCCGTCGCATACTACAATTCCACGCCGAAAACCAAGCCCTGGCCACCCTAGCCGTTCAATCCCGCGAAACCTCCCGCCCCCTCCTCTTCGACGACCACCACCAACTCCGTGGCCGCCGCATCGACAACAAAAATACCGTCATTTCGAGCGAAGCGAGAAATCTCTCTTCCTCCTCGCTACTCACCACTAGCCACTCGCCACTTCCCCAATCCCCTGAACCATCCCCCTTGCAGCCCCTCGCCTTCTCCGGCATCCACGTCATTTCCCCGCGCCTCCTCTCCATGCTCACCGAGGAAGGCGTCTTCTCCATCATCCCCTCCTACCTCCGCCTAGCCGCTCAAGGCCAAAAAATCCTAGCCTTCCCCGCCGACCAATACTACTGGCGCGACCTTGGCCGCCCCTCCGACCTAGCCCAAGCCGCCCTCGAGCTAAACAGCGGGTTGCGTGCCGAAGGCTGACATTCCGTTTGACGCACTTTATCGCGCAGCCTACACTTGAATCGCGAGGCTGTTTATGGGTCTGACTCACATCAAGTTGAACATTGCCAACCCTGCAAAGCCGAAGCGCGCAGTCGAGCTCAGTTTCCTGGTGGACTCTGGTGCCGTCTATTCCGTCATTCCTTCGGCCTTGCTTCGCAAACTCGGTGTCCGCCCGCACTCCAAGCGCATCTTCACCCTCGCGGATGGCTCCGAAATCACCCGCAAGCTCGGCGATGTTTTGTTTCGGCTAAATGGCCGTCAGGGCGCCGCACCCGTCATTTTTGGCGAAAAGCAGGACAGCACTCTGCTCGGCGCTGTCTCTCTCGAAGCTCTGGGCATGATGCTCGATCCCATGAAGCGCGAACTCCGCCCGCTGCCCATGCTCCTGGTTTCGCACACTCCCTCTCTCTAATCCAGTTGTCGCCGTGACCATCACGCGTGGAGATTGTTGACTATCATTAGGAGAGCCGCTATGGCCGTCTCCGACTTACACCCCACTCTTCTGTTGACAATCCCGATACAGCCACTATTATCGACGGGCTCTTCCGGGCTGTCCCCTTACGGAAGTGATAGCGGGCGCCGCGCCTCGTCTGCTTGAGCAAATTAAGTTAGATGCTTCTCGCTTCACCACCCGATTTCATATACAGGAGAAAAACCATGCGATCTCGGTTTCCGGTAGGTCCTTGCATAGTCTTTATAGCGCTGTTGTTTGTGGCCGCCGCGGCCCACTCTCAGGCTGTACGCCAAATTCCTCTTACACGAAACGTCCCGTTTCCGGCATCTCTCCCTGCAATCCCAAACGCCACTCTGGGTCCGGAATTCGATTCCGCTCTCGTCGGTGGCGACGCTGATTCGGACGGCATCGATTCTGGTGGCCCCGGCATTGCCCTAAATCGCACTATCTCCCAGAGATCAGGCAGCCCCATGTCCCACCACAGCTCTGCCAAAGCCAAGTCCAACCCCGAATTGCACTTGTCCATGGATGGGATAAATCATTTTCAGCAACGCTTCGTCGCTGGCGGTGGAAATCAGTTCTCCCTCGAACCGCCGGATCAAGGTCTCTGCGTGGGCAATGGATTTGTTCTGGAAACCGTCAATGACACTCTGCAAGTCTTTGACACCTCCGGGAATCCACTTACGCCGCCCACGGACCTAAACAGTTTTTACGGCTACGCCCCCGCCATCAATCGTGCCAAGAACCCTCTCGAATTCGGCCCCTCCATCACCGATCCGAGCTGTACCTTCGATCCCCAGACGCAGCGCTGGTTTCACGTGGTGCTGACGCTCGATCGCGCCAATATCCATACCCAAGGGCTCTCCGGCACCGATCATCTGGATATCGCTGTGAGCGTCACCGCTGATCCGACCGGCGCTTGGAACGTCTTCAGCCTTCCGGTTCAGGACGATGGCACCCAGGGAACTCCAGACCATCATTGCATCCAGATCGTCAACAACAAGCCCGTTCCCGGTCCCTGCCTTGGTGACTACCCCCACCTCGGTGCCGACGCCAACGGCTTTTACATCACCACCAACGAGTTCAACCTCGCCGCCCCTGGCTTCCGCGGCTCGCAGATATATGCCTTTTCCAAAGCGCAGTTGGCCTCTGGCGCATCCTCCGTCAACGTCGTCCAGTTCGACACCTCCGATCCAACCTTGGGCGTGCAGTTGGACGGCACCCCCGGCTTTACCGTCTGGCCCGCACTCTCCACGGGTAATCAGTTTGAAGGCAGCCACGGCGGCACCGAGTACTTTCTCAGTTCCGAAGCCATTTTTCAGAATACCGGCATGGATAACCGCCTCCGCCTATGGAGTTTGACAAACACCAGTTCGCTCGATGGTTCCCCGGCGGTAAGTCTGAGCACGCGCGTCGTCAATACCATCCCCTACAGCGTCCCGAGGCGTTCTACTCAAAAAGCCGGAGATACCCCGCTGGCGCAGTGCCTGTCGGATTCGGCGCTCCAACTCTCCCCCACACTATTTGGCTGTTGGCGCTTAGTCGTTGGAGGAACCGGGCCTTTCCCCAATACGGAGAAACTCGTTGACAGCGGCGATTCACGCATGCAACAGGTCGTCCTCGCCAACGGTAAGCTCTGGGCCGCCCTCAACACTGGCCTCCGCATCGATGGTGACCCCACGCCCCGCACGGGCATCGCCTTTTTCGCCATCAATCCTCACTCTGGCAGAGCCATGCAACAGGCTTACGCGGGCGTGGCGGGAAACAATCTCACCTATCCTGCTCTTGCCGTTACACAAAGTGGCCGAGGCGTGATGGCTTTCACTGTTTTGGGTGACGACCACTTTCCCAGCGCGGGCTACGCCGGTGTCGATGACAAGATTGGCGTGGGCGACGTTCACATTGCCGCTGAAGGTGTCGGCCCCGACGACGGCTTCACCGGTTACCACCCCTTCAGCCAGTTCGGCAGTCGCCCGCGTTGGGGCGACTACGGCGCTGCTGCCAGCGACGGCGATTCCATCTGGATCGCCTCCGAGTACGTTGGACAGTCCTGCACCGTTGCCACTTGGCTCTCCACCAACTTCCGGTGCGGCAACACCCGCACCCAATTGGCGAACTGGGATACTCGCATCTCCCGCATCGTTCCTTAGCCGCTCTTCTTACCTCGAGCCGAGGGCCGCGTTCCCGGGCCCTCGGCTAGTCTTTTCTCCGGTACACGCCCAACTCGATCGCCGCTTGGCCGCGCCCGCGTACTCAGAAGCTTCCTCTGAATCGCACCCGCCAAGAAAGCATCAGACGGTGCATCCCCGCACGCCGACGGAAACCGTTGCCTGGGCCCCTACCTTTATATACCTTTACACGTATATGCGCTGCGGAGTATACTAAGAGAATGGAATCGGTGTTCGAAATCATTGCGGAGCCGAACCGCCGCGCGATATTGAGCCTCCTGGTCTCGTCACAACAGTCGGTTGGAGAGATCGAGCGTCGACTTCGTATGACGCAGCCGACCGTGTCAAAGCACCTGCGAGTGCTGCGCGAGGCCGGTTTCGTAGAATCCACAGTGGACGCACAGCGCCGTCTCTACCGGCTGAAACCTGAACCATTTGAGGAATTCGATGCCTGGCTGGTCCAGTTCCGCCGGTTCTGGTCCGATCACGTGGATGCTCTCGAGCGCCACCTCGACCGCATGGATCAATCAACACCAACGAAAAGGAAGACAAGGAGAAGACGACGCGGCCCAAACCGCGAACGTGACAAAGGAGAAACAAAATGAAAATCAAAGTGACCAGCGTATACGTGGACGACCAGGACAAGGCCCTGCGCTTCTATACGGAGGTACTGGGCTTTGCCAAGAAGGCCGATTTTAGTCAGGGCCCATTTCGCTGGCTGACGGTGGCCTCGCCCGAGGAGCCGGACGGCACTGAGCTGCAGCTGGCGCTGAACAACAACCCCGCAGCCAAAGCGTATCAGCAGGCGCTATTTCAACAGAGCCAGCCCGCGGCCATGTTCTTCACCGACGACGTCAAGGGCGACTACGAGCGGATCAAGGCCCGCGGCGCCGAGTTCACCATGCCGCCCACCAACGTGACCGGCTCGACCATTGCGATGCTGAACGACGCCTGCGGCAACCTCATTCAGCTCACCCAGCTGGCACGCTATTCACGCTAAGGAGAATAAGGTGACCGATCGCGAACAGTACACACCGGGTCCGGCCAGCGGGGCGCAGGTACGCAAGGACGGAGAGAAGTGGACGCTCATTCTCGTCAGAGAACTGCGCCACTCGCCGGAAAAAGTCTGGCGGGCGCTTACCGACCCGGCGCATCTGCGCGAGTGGGCTCCGTTCGACGCCGACGGGAACCTGGGCACGGTTGGAGCCACGGCGAAGCTCACCACGGTGGGTGCGCCCGCGCCGCGTGTTACCGAAACAACCGTGACGCGAGCCGACGCTCCTGAGGCGCTTGAGTACAAGTGGGGTGGCTTCGATATGCGGTGGGAACTCGAAGCCTTTGGTGGCGGCACCCGCCTGACGCTTTGGACCAACATCGGTCGCCGCTTTATCGCAATGGGGGCTGCCGGGTGGCACATTTGCTTCGATGTTCTCGATCACCTTCTCAGCGGAACTCCTATCGGTCGCCTCGTCGGCCCCGAGGCCATGAAGTTCGGCGGCTGGCAGCGGCTGAACGCGGAGTACGCCAAGCAGTTCGGTATTGAAACGCCCAACTGGCCGCCTCAGGCGGCTCAAGGGTCGTGAATAAAGGAGATCGCAAAACAATGCATCAACCACTTAAGAGGAACAAAAACGCGGTGTCACCAGAACAACGTGAGGAACTGCTCGGAGCATTGAAAGCCCGTTTTGAGAAGAACATGAACCGCCACAAAGGTCTTGAATGGGCTAACGTGCAAGCAAAACTGAATGCGAATGCTGAAAAGCTGTGGTCAATCAATGAAATGGAAAGAACTGGCGGTGAACCGGACGTTGTCGGTCATGATAAAAAGACCGGCGAATACATTTTTTATGATTGTTCAGCGGAAAGTCCTAAAGGCCGCAGAAGTGTTTGCTACGACCGTGAAGCGCTGGAGTCAAGGAAAGAAAATAAACCAGCAGACAACGCTATGGATATGGCAACCGCCATGGGCATTGAGCTTTTAACGGAAGAACAATATCGAGAGCTGCAGAAGCTTGGAAATTTCGATACGAAAACATCGAGCTGGCTGAAAACACCTTCTGAAATCAGAAAACTCGGCGGCGCCCTGTTTTGTGATCGCCGCTACGACACGGTTTTCGTGTATCACAACGGTGCGGAATCTTACTATGCCGCTAGGGCGTTCCGCGGCTCGCTAAGGGTCTAAATTTTGCGTGACGGGTGGCAAGGATTCTTTGCGGCCCTGGAGCAGGTCTTGGCTCGGACAGACTGAAATCTGCTGGCACAATTCAAGCTAGGCCAGAGTAAATGACCCGGTATCGCCGATAAATGGAGGACAAATTAATCATGAACGAGGCCACCAAACGTTCGATTGTTCGCTGGATTCACATCGTCTTTGCCATTCCGATAATCGGTTATATTTATAGTCCGTTTGAACAAATTCCAAACTACGCCCGGCCTACTCGGTTTTTCTTCGTTCCTGTAATGGTCCTTTCGGGATTGTGGATGTGGAAAGGCCATGTCCTTCGACGGCTTATTTCGAAGAGACCGGCCTAACAAGACGCCGCAGGCAACAGCCTGAGAACGTGGCAAAGGCGACCAAGACCAGGAGCGCACCGCGAACGATGAAAAACTACTTCGCTCCTGATACGGTCGCTACCAATCTCGGTTTTCTTTCTAACTAAATACTTAAATCTAATAACTTATAACTGCTTCACTTCGCCGGCGCCGCCGCCGTCGCAAACCCCAGCGCCTGCATCACCGCATCATGCAGCGCCGGACGCACCTGCTGAATCTTGGTGTTCTCCCGCGTCGGGTGCACGCGGTTCGTCAGCAGCACCACAAAAAGCTGCCGGTCCGGATCGATCCAAATCGAAGTCCCTGTAAATCCGGTATGCCCAAAGCTGTGCGCTGAAAAATAATGCCCGCTCGATCCGCCCTCGGTCGGCACCGCCCAGCCGAGCGTCCGTGTCCCGCCGGAAAGCTGTTGGGGCGTCGTAAATTGCGCAATCGTCGCGCGCCGCAGAATTCGCTGGTGCGCGTAACCCCCGCCGTTCAGCAGCATCTGGCAAAACGCCGCCAGGTCCGCCGCGGTGCTGAAAAGTCCGGCATGCCCCGAAACGCCGCCAATCGCAAATGCGTTTTCGTCGTGCACTTCGCCCTGCACCAGCCGGTGACGCAGATTATTGTCAATCTCCGTCGGCGCAATCGTCGGCCAAATCTTTTTCGACGGCCGGTACATCGTGTTCTGCATTTCCAGCGGCGAAAAAATATAAGTCTTCGCCAAATCATCGAGCGTTCTCCCTGTCAATCGCTCGATGATTTCCGCCATCAAAATAATTCCCAGGTCCGAATACACTTCCTTAGTCCCCGGCTCGTACTCCAGCGGCTCGGCAAATATTTTCGTCAAGGTGTCCTGCTTGCTCTTCGACGTCCGCCAATATTCCTTGAAAGGCGGCAATCCCGAAGTGTGCGTCAGCAAATGCCGCACCGTCACTCGGTGCCGCCACTCCGCGTTCGGCCCGCTCGCCCATTCCGGCAAATACCGTTCGATCTTCGCATCCAGATCCAGCGGCACGGCGAAGTCGCCCTCCGCTAATTTCGCCACCAGCGTAGTCGTCGCCACCACCTTGGTCAGCGATGCGATGTCATAGATCGTTGCGGGCGCCGTCGCCAGAGCCTTGGCGTCGTAACTCAATTTTCCAAACGCGTGCACCGAAACCTTTCCACGATAGCCGATTGCCAGCGTCGCTCCCGGAAACGCTTTGTCGGAAATCGCTTTCTCGATCGCGCCGTACGCCGGCTGCAATTGTGTATCGCCGCGCACATCCATCGGCTGCACGGTCATCGGATTCGCCGGCAACTCGATTCCAAATCCTGCCTTCAAGTTCACGCCGGGAATCGTCACCGGCAATTTTCCGCGCACCGGAATTTCTCCAAACAGCGCGCGCGCCGCGGAAATCTGCGCGACGTCGCTGATTCCAAACGCCGCCAGCCAGGTCTCCGCCTGCGGAAACCGCTCAATCAAGTACGGGCTTCCGAATCCCAGCGTAACCACCGGTTTGCCCGTTTTGTAAATTTGTTCCGCCAGCGCCGCCTGCTCCGCCGGCACATCCACATTTCCCTTGCGATCGCTCACGCGCACAAACAGCGCGAGAATCGCCACGTCGTAACTTTCCAGCGGCGGCAATTTCAAAATGCCGGCGTTCACAAATTTCGTATCCGCGCGCAGTGCGATCACCGAATCGAATCGCAAGCGCAACTCGCGCTCCAGGTCTTCTCCTGGATACGGTTCAGGATCGGCATAAAACGCCAGCAGCAGCGCGCGCGACGGCTTCGTTCCATCGAGCGGCAGCCGATGCGGAGTATCGCGAAGCAAAGTTACGCCGCGGTCGGAAATTTCCTGCGCTTCTTTTTGCCACGCTGCGCTGCCGAATTTTTTGTTGATGGCGTTCACGTCGACAAGCCGGCTCGCGTTCAGGCCAAGGCGCGCTTTTGCCTGCAAAATTCGCCGCACCGAGGCATCGAGACGTTCTTTCGAGATTCGCCCGGACTTGACCGCCGCCTGCAACGCTTCGAACGCCGCGGCCGGCACCGGCGGCATCAACAAACAATCCGCTCCGGCCACAAATGCGCGCACCGCCGCCTCTCCCGGCGCGTAGCGCACGGTGATCCCGCCCATGTCCATCGCGTCGGTAACGACGAGCCCCTGAAATCCAAGCTGCTTGCGCAACACATCGGTGAGGATGCTGTGCGAAAGCGTTGCGGGCGTGTTGGGATCAGGCTCGAGAGCGGGAACATTCAGATGTCCCGTCATGATGCTATCGACCTGCATGGCGATGGCGGCGCGGAAGGGAACAAGTTCAAGTTGATCAAGGCGAGCGCGGTCGCCGCGAATTACCGGCAGATCAATGTGTGAATCAGCAGCGGTGTCGCCGTGGCCCGGAAAATGTTTGGCCGTCGCCAATCCACCATTTTCCTGCACGCCGCGAACGAACTCGCTCACAAATTCCGCCACACGCTGCGGATCTTCGCCGAACGATCGCGTGTTGATGATCGGATTTCCAGGATTGTTGTTGACATCCGCGTCCGGCGCATAGATCCAATGAATTCCCACGGCGCGCGCCTCGAGTGCCGTGACTTTTCCAATGGTGTACGCATCCTCCGCATCACCGCCTGCCGCGAGCGCCATCGCCGTGGGAAAAGATGTGCCTTCATCCAGCCGCATGGCCGTGCCGCGCTCGAAATCCGCGCCAATCAGCAGCGGCAGCTTCGACTTGGCCTGGAGCTGGTTGTTCAGCACCGCCGTGGGATAAGCCTGGCTCTTCACGATGCCCAGCGGCGATCCCTGCGTAACGTTGATGAAACCTCCCACGTGGAGATCGGTCACATCGTGCAGGATCTGCCGGTAGGCCGCCGTGTCCGTGGCCGCAAAACTTCCGTGAACCGTGGTGAAAAGGAGCTGCCCGATCTTTTCGTCCACGGTCATCTTGCGCAGAGTGCTCTCGACCCACGCATTCGCGGCTGGCGACAATTTTTTCACCCCGCTCTTTGCGGGGGCAGCGCTCTCTTTGACGACAGCTTTTTTTGCGGAGGCGCTGCGGCTCTGGCTGCGTGCGTAATAGGCCATTAGGAGAACAATCGAGACTGGAATCACGAACAAAAAGCGGACGCGGCGTCCTTCCATCGTTCAAAGTCTCCCAGCGGCGCCGGCAGTCTGCATTTATTCATAGCACACGCACATCAAGCTCTCAACGCAGCAGCGGCAAGCGCGTTCCAGAATATCATTGTATGGTTGTAATAGCGGGGGACCCAGTGACTGGACTCAGGCGCCCGAATTCCACGTTTATCCAAATTGCCATCCTTGGCGTATTTCTGGTGCTGGGAGCGGCGCCGGCTCATGCTAAATCCAAGCACTTAGGCCGCGCCGCGCGCGTGCAAACCGGCCTCGATGTTCTTGAAGCACAGAAGTTCGCGCCACTTCGCGGCAAGCACATCGGCCTCATCACCAATCACACCGGCCTCGATTCGCAAGAGCGCAATATCGTTGACGTTTTATCCCATGCCCCCGGGGTTCAGCTGGTCGCCCTCTTTAGCCCGGAACACGGCCTGGCCGGACGAAGCGATGAAAAAATTACTTCGACCAAGGATCCCGCCACCGGCCTTCCGGTTTATAGCCTATACGGCGAGACGCGGCGTCCCACCGATGAGATGCTCCAGGGAATTGACGCACTTGTCTTCGACGTTCAGGACGCCGGCGTGCGGTTCTACACGTACACCGCGACGATGGGGTATTGCATGGAGGAAGCTGCGAAACACAGCATCGCCTTCTTCGTGCTCGACCGGCCGGACCCTCTTGGCGGGGAAATTATCGAGGGCCCGATGCTCGATGCCGACAAAACAAGCTTCGTGGCGTACTATCCGTTGCCGGTGCGCTACGGCCTCACGATTGGGGAACTCGCCCAGTTTTTCAACGCGGAAAATCATATCGGCGCCGATCTTCACGTCATCGCCATGAAGAACTGGCATCGCAACTATTTTTTCGAGAGCACCGGCATCAAGTGGATTCCGCCCTCGCCGAATCTTCGGACGATCAAGGGATCCATCCTTTATCCGGGGATCGAAATTCTCCAGAGTGCCGGAGTGTCCGTCGGACGCGGCACGCAAACTCCCTTCGAGGAATTTGGGGCGCCGTGGCTGAATGGCGATGAAGTGACTGCGGCGCTGAATGCACGCAATCTTCCCGGCGTGCATTTTGCCGCCCAACCATTCATTCCGATTGCCGCACTATACGCCGGCCAACGCTGCGGCGGCGTTTCCATGCGGATTACCGATCGCTTCAAGGTGCGCTCAATGCAGGTGGGACTGGAAATTGCCGCGCTTCTGCAAAAACTCTACCCGAAACAGTTTGATAGTTCGAAGCTGATCGAACTGATAGGGAACTCGGATACGATTCAGCAGTTACAATCGGGCGTGGCGCCGGAAAAAATCGCGGCGGGCTGGTCAGACAGCCTCACGGCATTCGACAAGGTCCGGCGCAAATATCTCCTGTACAAGTAGAGAGTGGGGGCCAAGGCTCTTCTCCGGAGAGGGTGTCCTTGTCATCACTCCATCTTCGAACTGCGCTCCCGCATGACGACGGCATTGCTGACCATGGCAACCGAGGCTACGGAAGCTTGCCTGGCGACGCCAAAGGCAAAAAGCGATGCGGCCTGCATCTCGACCGCGAGTACGCCCTCCCGGGTCCATTTATTGAGTTGCGCCTCGGTCTCGCGATAAGGGGCATCCGTCGTCCACACCTTACCCGAGCGGACGGCCCATCCGGTGG
>Ga0307479_10003454_pt1 | contig 14381 bp, 13 predicted proteins | sample atmos_gasesECM4C_FD_203743 | JGI IMG/M metagenome (GOLD analysis project Ga0307479, IMG submission 203743) | Hardwood forest soil microbial communities from Morgan-Monroe State Forest, Indiana, United States - atmos_gasesECM4C_515 | ecosystem: Environmental > Terrestrial > Soil > Temperate...
CGCCTTCGACGGAAACAGTCCAGTTCGATGTGTTGAAGTTTTTCGAATTTTTCGCGGGGTCGCTCTTGTCGGTGCCGAATTCGTAGAAATTGTTGTAGTGCGTGACGTCGTCGTACGAATTTTGTTTTTCGGTGGTGCTGAAAGGGCTCTTGGCAAGGCCGCTGAATTTTGTTCCAGCAAGGATGGTCTGGGCAGGAGTGGCCAATTCGAAAAGACTGCGACCGGCCAGGGCCGTGGCTCCAGCGATGCCCATGGCGCGGAGGAACTTCCGCCGATCTAGGTAGACCGACTTGGGGGTAACATCCGCGTGCGTCAAATCCGTGGCTTTGCGAATCAACATCTTGCTTCTCCGAACAAATGTGGATCGTGCGACCTTCCTACTATTCTAAGTACTCTACTTTGTATTGGATGCGAAAACCTTGCCCCCGTGCCGCCCCATCCTAACCGGGGCTGGGCTGACACCGTTGTGCCGTCTTATTGGTGTGAGTCGCAAAACGCAGAAAAGTTACAGGTAAGATGAAAGCATCTGCTCCCCAAATGCTAAGGTGGTCGGATTTGCGCTTGGCAAGACGAAAGGCGTGCTACGCGGGGAAACATCGGAGCCCGATTGGTCCTGTGCAGGGAGGCGGTGACAGGGCAGCGTTCCGCCGGAAGTCAGATTTTCTCGTCAACGAGTTCCTCAGACACGGCCTTTTTCTCCGCCCATCCAGCCGCTAATAACATCTGCAGCGGCGCCAAATTGTCCAAAGGACTCGCGCAGCCGCTAGCATTAACTTTTCCCGATGCATCATTATTTATTAAGGTGGTTAGAAGGTTAGAGCGCAAAATTGATGAAAGGCTGCGCTCTTTAACGAGTCGCATAGCAGCAAATCGATGACATTCAATGAGATGAAGCTTCAGGCGTCCCTAGCCCAATGCTTTGTTCACCCCTTGCGGAAATCATTGTTGCTGGATATATTACAGGATATATAGGAGGTGCGATGTGGCCAATACAGCCCAAAAGCGTGCGATTAAGAACTACCGAAGCCGGCTTCGGAAACGGGGCATTGCACGATTTGAGGTTCTCGGTCTCGGCTCGGATCGCCATCTAATTCGTTCCCTGGCAAAGCGGCTCGCGCAGAATGACCCGGATGCAAATCGAATTCGGAAGGAGGTGATGCGAACAGTCTCCCCTACACTCAAGGAAGAAAGGGGTGGCATTTTGGCAGCTCTTCGTCGCTCCCCACTGGTTGGCGCCGAGCTGACGATCGAGCGTCCGTTTGATGCGGGCAGGAAAGTCAATCTATGACGCGGTATCTCCTCGACACCAACATTATCAGCAACGCCACAAAACCTCTCCCGTCCCGGCTGCTCACGGAATGGATGGCCAAACAAGTGGACGACGATCTGTTCATTTGTTCTTTGAGCCTTGCCGAAATATATCGCGGCATTTTGGAAAAGCCGTCAGGGAAAAAACGCAGGGAACTTGAAGAATGGTTCAAAGGTCCCGAGGGTCCCCAAGCGCTCTTCCGCGGACGCGTATTGGCTTTCGACGAGGACGCAGCACTCATCTGGGCACGTCTCATGTCCCAGGGAACTCACGCAGGGCGACCGAGGAGTGCTTTCGACATGGTCGTTGCGGCGATCGGGGAGGCGAACGACTGCGTCGTCGTTACGGACAACGAAAAGCACTTTCCCGGCGTGAACCTCCTCAATCCGCTCCGCCCGGTGTGATCTCAGGTTTACTTTGGGGCCAAATGGGACGAAAACGGCGCAACAGGCTTCGCTAAAGACCGAGACCGAATCCAAACAATTGCGCGCGCGGCGTTCCGCACTACGCGTTCATGAATACATGCAGAAGAAACCACTTGCCGGCATCGGTGCTCTGGCCGAAGCGCTCAAGCTATCTATCCCCACGGTGACAGTTGCCTTGGATCACTTAGTTCGCCTCGGAATAGCCAAGGAGGACACGGGAAAGCGCCGAGCCCGCGTCTTCGGATACTCACATTATCTGAAGATTTTGAGTGAAGGAACAGAACCTATTCGGCAGTAGCAGGCAGTTTTCGTTCGGGTGGCTGTTCGAAGGCTTCGTAGGAGCGGAACTTTGTCCATGCCACTCACTTCGCAGAGAGCGAACACGGGACTGCTGCTTCTCCTCGCAGCCATAGGTGGCAGTGACCTTTTCTCTGCTGCCACGGATTCCCCAGCCACAGGCGTACCACTTGTTTGCTGATCAGCGCGGCTTCCTGGGAATTTCGAACTTTGGCGATGTTGTTTCCAATATGCCTTTTGGCATGATCGGGATTTGGGGATTGCTGTTTCTGCTCAGCTCCCGAACGGGGATTCGACCCAATGCGAAGTAGCGAGGAAGTTACAGCCTTCTCCCATCTCATTGCGAGCTTGGATCTGATTGACCTTCTTACCAATCAGCTTGTTCGAGGATATCGGCGACCGCGCTATCACAGAGTGCGATCCGTGCTTTCCTCGCCTTGATCGAGTCCGTTCGCGAAGCACTAGTACCAGGCCCTTCTTGCGGATCTCATTAACCGTCAGTTTGGCGTGGGAGCGACTTTGCTGGTGAGATTGACGCGGCCTGGCCACCATGGACGGAAATTGTTCGCGTTCTAATTTCTTCCTTTCCTCATTGTGGTGTGTACGGGCGTTGCTTCCGTGGTATTTTGGCAACCGATGGCGCTCATAGCCATTCCCCTCTTCAAACATTCTGCCTGAGCGCGGTGATTGGGGGGGCGACCCTCATAGGAGGTGGTTCCAGGTTGACACAAAAGGGAGAGAATGGGTGTAGAATGCCGACCGCTTGGGGGTCCAAAAAAGAAAAGCCCCCGGTTGCAACCTATGCTCCCGTTGTTGTCCGACAAATGAAGCGCCTGCCAGCGTGGCGGCTGCTTTTTTCTCTCAAGGCCCAAAAAACTCAAAACCACCCAAGCGGAGGTTAATTGTATGAAACCACGATTTACGGTCGTGCCCGCCCGCTCAAAGTTCTGGCAGTTTCTTTCGAATTCGTGATATTTTGTCGCGCCAATAACTCTTGTCTCACATCCCTGCACGTTTGTCTCCGTGGGTAGTACCGCAAAGATCTACCTCTGATGTGCTGCGGGGAACTAAGGTGGTTGTGAAGCGAAAAGGAGAGGTCATGCTTCGGTCCAGGAAACTCTACATTTTTCTGTGTCTGCTCACATCCCTGTTCTCCGCCGTGCTGTTCGCCCAAGTCGGCAACCAGGCGTCCGTGGAGGGGATCGTCACCGACGCCTCCGGCGCAGTGGTGCCCAATGTCACTATCAAACTGACCAACACCGATACCGGCGTCGCCTTCACGGGCACGAGCAATGAATCCGGCTACTTCCGTTTTCCTGTGATCCCTGTCGGGAGGTATGAGCTGATCGCGCAGGGCTCCGGCTTTGCCTCCCACAAGCTGACTGCGATTGATGTCGTGGTCGGCGCGAAGATCAATCTACCGGTCTCGTTGGCAGTGGCCGGGCAGAACGAAACGATAGTGGTGACTGGTGAAGTGCCGGTCGTGGAGACGACACGTACCCAGGTCAGCGCCACCGTGGATGACCACGCCGTCGCAGACCTACCAGTGAACGGCCGCAATTTCATGGAGTTCGTGCTGCTTACGCCCGGAGTGGTTAAGGACGTCCGCGGCGGCGACCTCAGCTTCGGCGGCCAGCGCGGGACGCTCAACTCGCTGACGATTGACGGCTCGGATAACAACAACACCTTCTTTGGCCAGACACTCGGCCGCACTGGTTCGGGACGCGCTCCGTACCAGTTCAGTGAAGACGCCGTGCAGGAATTCCAAGTGAATACTAACGGCTATTCCGCAGAACTGGGCCGCGCGGGCGGCGCCATCACCAACGTCGTGACCAAGTCCGGCAGCAATAGCTTCCACGGCACGGCGTTTGAGTTTTTCCGCGACCGAGGTCTCAACGCTAACGACCCCGTCTATAACTTGAATCGCTCCTTCGCCCTCGCCGCTGGTCGTGCCGCCCCGATCCGGCCTGGTTATCACTACAATCAGTTCGGCGGCAATCTCGGTGGGCCGATTAAGAAGGATAAGCTTTTCTTCTTCTTCGACTATGACGGACAGCGCAACATTTTCGGGGAATCGCTCGCGCTAGTTCTCCCCGCAGGCGTGAATCCCGCCACCTTCGACGCCAACCAGACCGCTGCCTACAATTACCTGCTAGCGCGCGCCAATTCCTATGGCGCCACCTTCAATCAGAACGTTTATCTGGCAAAGGTCGACTACAATCTCAGCTCCCGCAACCAGTTCTCGATGCGCTACAACGCCCAGCGTTTTCTCGGCGCTAATCTGGAAAACTCTGGCAGCGTTACCTCTGGCTCAACGATCAGCACCCTGGAGCACACCGGCGCTTCGAACGTCGACACCGACACTGTGGCACTTCAGTGGACGGCCACACTGCGCAACAGCCTCATTAACGTCGCGCGCTTCAGCTATCAGCGGGATAGCGAGCCGGGCTTCGCCAACAGTAGCAACCCCGAGGCTATCGTGCAGCAAAGTGGTCAGACACTTCTCGATGTCGGCCGGAACTCTTTCAGTCCGCGGGAAACCACCATCCATCGCCAGCAATACTCCGATACCGTGTCGTGGGTGAAGGGGAGGCACTCCCTCAAGTTCGGCGCCGACATCCTGCGCGACCACATCCTGAACTTGTTCCCGGGAAATTTCTCCGGTTCGTATACCTTTGTCAGCTTGGAAGATTTCGGCCAGAGCCTCGCCGGGTTGGCGCTGCCGGCCACTTCCAAATCGTTCCTGCTCGAGGCCTTCCCCGGCGCCAACACTACCGGGCCTCGTACTACGCCCAACATGCTCCAGTCCGGCGTCTTCTTTCAGGATGACTTGAGGGTCAATTCACACCTGACGCTCAATTTGGGCCTGCGCTATGACGTCCAGACCTACCAGCAGCCGAGCGTGACCAATCCGACTGCGTTGGCAGCCAGCCTAAATACCGGCCGCATCAACACAGATAACAACAACTTCGCTCCGCGCATTGGCTTCGCCTATAGTCCATTCAACGACAGTAAGAGCGTTATTCGCGGCGGCTGGGGCATTTTCTACGGCAACACTCCATCCATCCTGATTGGCACAGCGCTCTCAAACAACGGCATCAATGTGCAGACGTTGACCTTTTCCCCTGCGACCATGGCGGCTTATCCCAAAAACATGTGTGGTGCCCCGGTCGCATCGCCCAGTTGCGCGGCGCCCGTCGGGGGCTCAGCCAGCCCTCCGACCATTTACGTATTCAAATCCGACTACCAGGAGCCAATGGTGCAGCAGTACAACGTGCAGTTCGAGCATCAGCTCTCGAATAGCGCTTCCTTCACGCTCGGCTATCTCGGAGTGCGCGGCACACATCTGACCCGTACTCGTGACATCAATCTCAACGCCGCAAGTCCGGCTTCTATTTCGCTGAAGGGCTCGCCGAGCAGTGTATTCAACTATCTCCGATTTCCGAGCGCACGCCCCATTGCCGGCTTCAGTCGCATCTTCCGGTTTGAAGACACAGCACATTCCACCTATCACGGCCTGGTCGCGACCGCTAACAAGCGATTCTCACAGGGCTTTTCCTTCGGCGCTGCCTATACCTGGAGTCACGCCATCGATGATGCTCCCGATGCCACTGCAGTCGTGCCTGGTACTGACGACGCTAAGCTGGTCTATAACCCGCTCAACCCGCGCGCGGATCTGGCAAGCGGCCTGGATGACGTACGTCATCGCTTTGTATTCAACGGTACATGGGACAGCACCGCCCACACATCCGACCTGCCGCGCTCTGCCAAAACGCTTTTGGGAGGTTGGGAGATCAGCGGAATTCTCACCGCGCAATCCGGACAGCCTTATAGCGCCTTCCTCAACAGCGACCTGAACAATGACGGTAATCGGAGCAACGAACGTGTGCCTGGCTCGTCACGAAACACTTATCGTCTACCCTCTATCTTTTCGGTCGACCCGCGCATCACCCGCAACATCCGGTTCAGTGAGCGGTTCAACCTGAAATTGATCGCCGAAGCGTTTAACATCCTCAACCGGCAGAACATCACGTCTGTGAGGACCACGCTGTACAACGTCGGCACTGCCACCGCGTTGGCTTCAAACCCATGTCCGGGGCTCGCGGCAGGTGCCCAGTGCCTACTTCCGCAGACCATTGGCGCTTCTGCTTTTGGCCTGCCCACCAATGACATCGGGCCACGTATTCTCCAACTCGCAGCCAAGTTCGTGTTTTGAGGGGTTCTCGAAACGCGCTCTCGCGGAGCGGGACTAAAAAGGCTCAGCTTTTCGATGGGGCCGTCTGTGAAAACAGCGATGTGCTAATTCAGGCAGAAAGCGAAAAACTAGAAGTGAAAGCCTAGCTCAGCGAGGGGGGATCCAGGTTTAGCCTCCCGCACGCAGTTTCAGCCACCGAAACGAATGCACGCCGTCGGCGCCAACGAGAAAGTCGCCTCGTGCTGTCGTGCCGTCCTCGAACGAAGCGAGGATCTTTCCTCGATCGACCGTACCGAGTTCCTTCAGCCGCTTGTGATACTCAACCTGGATGCCTTGCCTGGATGTCTCCTCCATTAGGATTCGGTGGAGCACTGTTCGTGAAGTCGCTACTGATGGCCAGCGATATTTCTCAACATTGCCGGCCCGATAGCGCGCCAGGACCTTGCCACTCTGTTTGCGAAAGCGGAACTCCGACACCTTAGCACCACTGTCGGCGACCGCGTCAGCGATGCCAATTTCTTCGAGTACGCTCATGCCATTCGGAGCAATCGTGAATCCACCGCCTACATCCTCGAGGCGTTGATGTGCTTCGTAGACCGCCGAACTCATCCCGGCCTTCTTGAGTAACAGCCCAAGAGCGGGGCCTGCGATGCCGCCACGTATGATGAGTGCATGAAGATTTTGCGATATCATACCTTCCTCCAGTCTTGGATGGGCCCCCAGGAGCTTCAGGAGCTTCAGGAGCTTCAGGAGACTGCAGGTCAACACTGGAGGCCCATCTGATCAATCCTTTGTTTGGTCTTAATGGTTCCGGTTCCCTTTGCGTTTTCGAGCCGTGATTCAGTATTTTTCGAGCGACTCCGGCCGCTCAGAGTGTGGCGGGCTGGCAATTCGTGCGGCCACCCCATATGCTCGGTGCTCGCATCGAGCAGCAGGCGGTCCGAGCCAGGTGGTCAGCGCGTCGGCGAGCCCCCGCCGGGTCTGGTCTCCCACCCAGGCCACGTATCCGTCGGGCCGAATCAAACCAGCGATGGGAGCCGTGACCGTCCCGATTGCCGGAAGCTCCCACGTACCCACGTATGTGGCGTCGATCAAATGAATGCGATCCGCCCACGGACTGATGTCGAAGCCGCCGGGCTTACCGAAGTTGAGGAGCACCGGCCGGGCATCGTGCAGCAGGCGTGTGGTCAAAAAACTGGAACGAGTCTGAGCAGCATTCGTCTGAGCAGCATTCGATCTCGGCTTCTCAGGGACTGTTCCTCAAGGCAGCAGCTAGCGGGGATCTGCGTTCAGAATATGCCAAGATTCGACGAGTCAGGGTTCGCACTCCGCGAGGACCGAACCACTGGCAATGACGAACTCATTGGAGGGCCTGTGGGAAGGTGAAGGGTGTCTCTACCCTTATATATATGTACCTGCTTGTTTGCGCTCTCAAAGCTGTAGATCCAAGAATTCATCGCTTGGTTCCCTGCTCCGACCAGGCCCTTACTAAGCCGCCTCGCGATCGTAATATTTCAGCAGTCCACCCAATCACTCCCGACAGCGTATCGCACCTTTTTCCGTACCCACTCCCTTTCTGTGTCGCGGAAACAGAAGCTGGTTCTGTCGTCCTTGGTGATTTCGTTCCTCATGGTAATGCGCGACATAGTGGTGCAAGGTTCTTCGCAGAGAAGCCTCACCAAACAGGATCAACTTCGACAGGCATTCCTCTTTTACCGACCTCACCCATCGTTCCGCGTACGCGTTCAAGTTCGGACTCCTTGCCGGCAACGCAAGGGCCCTCCGCCCATCGGTTTCAACGAGTTGTCGAAAGGACGCGCAGAATTTCGCATCTCGGTCATGCAATAGATATTTGTGCTTGTGCAGAAAACCCCACTCCGCCAAAGTCACGGTCCGGGCCTGCTGTTCCATCCACTCCTGGTCCGGTTGTCGCGTGATTCCTGATAAACATACCCGCCGGCTCTCCAGGTGAATGAAGAACAGCACGTAATATGTGACCGGGCTCTTCCACGTGAGGACTTCCGCTGTGAAGAAGTCGGTTCCCGCCAGAACCGCCAGGTGGGTTCGAATGAAGTCTTTCCAACGGACCGTGTGCTTGCGCTGGCGTACTGGAGCAACGCCGTGGCGACGCAGAATGTTGCCCACCGTCTGGTCGGACAGCGGGTAGCCCAGATTCCCCAATGCTCCCACGATACGGTCATAGCCCCAACCTGGGTTCTCCTTCGCCATCCGCACGATCAGACTCTCAATCTCTCTCTCTACCCGGGGGCGCCCAGGATGCAATCGAGACTTTGATCCATCAAACTTCTTTGCGACGAACTTGCGATACCAGCCCAGAATCGTCTGCGGCTTCGCCACCAGCGCCACTTCCTCGAGTGCCTTTCGTCCTAGTCGGTAGGCAATCTCGGCCAGCGTGGCCCTTTCTTCATCGCAAAGCAGTAAGCGGTCCTTGATTTGTGCTTTCAAGATGTGGTTCTCGGCTGCCAAATACTCATTCCGCAGCAAGAGTTCCTGATCGACTGTTCCCGTGATATAGGCCAGCATGCGTGCCCAAACCATTAATGGCTTTCTCCTGCAGAGCCAGAACAACCCGATTTTATCGTTATCTTAGGAGAACAAAGAGGCCCATTAGGCGGCCTGCCAGGCGATCGTGAAGGACATGGAACTGATGCCGTTTCAAGTCCTTCCAGTTTTTGACCATACGGGCGGGACAGATTGAAGCTCCACTCGGCTGACCGATGCTCTGTGAAACTGATTGGCCGTTATCTGCATGTATACACGCCAACTCCGTTCCAAACCCGGGCCGTGCGCGCTCTAGTCGAAGACTGGAATCGGGAACACGCGAAGCAACTGCTTCCTCGGCGCGTTGAGCGCTGCCACCAGTATGTGAAGCGCTTCGGCATCCCATTACCGCCGGTTCGGTTGAAGAAAATGCAGAAGCGTTGGGGCAGTTGCACACGCACAGCCAACATCGTCCTGAATTCGGAGCTTATCAAAGCGCCGTCGCAGTGCATTGACTATGTCATCGTTCATGAGCTCTGCCACCTCCGCATCCACGGCCACGAGGCGAGGTTTCTTGGGTTGCTCACCGCTTGTATGCCCGATTGGCAACATCGAAAACGACGCTTGAATTCGATGGCCCTGACCTGAGTGCGGCATGGGCCTTGCAGAGAACGCGCTGATGATTCTCAATGCTCGGCACCCTGTCCTTTCCAGCTACGACCGGGTCCCTCTTCGATTGACGCGGTTCTTCGATCCCTCGGCGTGTACAATCAGCTGCTCGTGAGCAATTTGAGTCCGCGCGTACGGCTCTACGGACCCCGTTGAAGGGCTCCCGCATCCAGCAGTTCGTTCGGCCCGTTCACCCGAGATGACGCAGGCTGATTCCCAAATTCTTGCCCGGCCCCCTGGTTTCTCGGCCCTAATCTTGCAACGTAGTTACCGGTTCGGACACTATTAACAAAGGGGATACGACATGGAATCCGGGATTTCTCAAATGCAGGTCTCTGTACAGCCCGCCGAGCCGGAGAAGCCCAGGTCACAGGTTACCCCCCCTCCCTTTCGTCGCTTGCGCGGATATGCGTTTGACCCCAGCTTGTCTATTCGGCTCGATACCGCTCTTATCAACGAAACGGTTTTCGAGATTCCTTGGGATCCGAATTTACAGGCCGGCCCAATCGATGAGTACCTGGAGGTGGTCGACTACGACCCAGCCAGTCGCTGCTGGTATGACCCAGTCAATTTGAATCAGCCGGAGCTGTTAGGACAAGACGGCCTGCCACCGTCGGCCGGAAATCCACAGTTTCACCAGCAGATGGTGTACGCCGTTTCGAGGAACACCATCAAGCATTTTGAACGAGCATTGGGGCGGTGGATTTTCTGGGCACCCCAAGAGACGTCGACCTCCCCCTCGAGTCCGACAACCGGCCCGGCGACTACTCCGGCCCCGACGACCAAGTTTGTACACAAACTCCGTCTCTATCCGCACGCCATCCGAGCCGCCAACGCCTACTATAGCCCGCAAAAAAAGTCGATCCTGTTTGGGTATTTCCCAAGTTCGGCGGGCACGGTCTTCACCTGTCTATCGCACGATATCGTCGCGCATGAGACCACCCACGCACTGCTGGACGGAATGCACAGACGCTACATCGAGGACAATCACGAAGACACGCTCGCATTCCACGAGGCTTTCGCAGACCTGGTCGCGTTGTTTCAACACTTTACGTTTTCCGAGGTGCTTCAGCATCAGATTGCCCAGACCCGGGGGGACTTGGCCGCCCAAAGCCTGTTAGGCGAACTGGCGCAACAGTTTGGCGAAGCGACCGGGCAATATGGCGCTTTGAGGAGTGCGATCGGACGCCGAAATGCCAGCGGGAAGTGGGAACCCATTCTTCCCAATCCGGTCCTACTCGCAAATACTCGCGAACCCCATGCCCGGGGAGCGATTCTGGTCGCCGCGATGTTCCGCGCCTTTCTCTCGATCTACCGCTCGCGCGTTGCGGATCTTATCCGACTCGCAACCGCCGGGTCCGGCGAATTACCCGCCGGAGCGATCCATCCCGACCTGGTGATCCGGCTGGCGGCGGAGGCGTCTAAAACGGCCCAGCATTTCCTTTCCATTTGCATTCGCGCCCTGGACTACTGCCCGCCAGTCGACGTGACATTCGGGGACTACCTGCGGGCACTGGTTACTGCCGATTTCGACATGGTGCCGAACGACCGCCACGGATACCGTATTGCGCTGATCGAGTCTTTCCGGCAGTGGGGCATCGTTCTAGAAGGTGTGCGGACCCACTCAGAGGAACATCTGCGCTGGCCTTTCGCACACTTGTATGGGGACCAGATCTGGAAGGAATTAAACAAACCCTTTCAGAAGCTTCGACAACTTGTTGGAGACAGTCTGTATTTCGAGAACCGCCAGAAGGCATTCGAGCGCCTCGGCAACGCCCAATTAGAACTCCACGAAGACTTGCGCGTCCTGCTATCCGACCAGACCGACGCGAATCTCCGGCACGAGTTTGAAAAGATCACAGGCCTGATGGTAAGCGAATCCAGCGGCCTGGTGGGCCTGAAGGACGATCGCTATGGCATGCCCCGCTTCGAGGTGCATGCGATCCGGCCCGCACTTCGCGTCCGTCCGGAAGGCGACATTCTGAAACAAGTAATCATCACGATCACCCAGCGGCGCAAGGTGCCGTTGAAAGAAAGTGACTCGAGCGGCCCCACGATGATCTTCCGCGGAGGCTGTACGTTGATCCTTGATCTCGAGACGCTAAACGTTCGCTATGCCATTGCGAGGCGGATCGACAACGATGAAAGGCTGAATCGCATTCGAGCATACCGGACACAAAAAGCCGAGGAAGACCCTTCCGTGCGCGCCACGTATTTCGGCAATGCCCTACTGAATGACAGTGATGAATCGGCAACTGCCCAACAGGAGCCTTTCGCACTGCTTCACTCTGAGGATTAGCTAAGGATTAGCTAAGAAAGCGTGAGATATGAAGAAAACTCTTGGAGCCAACCAGCGGTCAAGGTCGACGTCAGGTTCAGAGAGCGCGTCCGGCGATGCAAACAGCAAACCCAAGCGTTATCGGATCCGAATGTATCGACACGGGCTGGGAGATTGTTTCCTGCTGTCCTTTGCGAAGGAAAAGGGTGGCTATTTTCACGTTCTGATCGATTGCGGACTGATCGGTGTAGCTACCGATCCAAAAGCAACCATGACTGCGGTTGTCCGAAATATTGCGTACGCAACCTCGGGACATTTAGATCTGGTTGTGCTTACGCATGAGCATTGGGATCACGTGTCCGGGTTGTCCGAGCAGCAGGCTCAGGCGGTGTTTGAAAAAAGCATCGAGGTTGAACGAGTCTGGTACGCCTGGACCGAAGACAAGAACAACAACTTAGGTCAGAAGTTGCGACAAGAACGAGAGTCTAAGGCACGTGCCATACATCGCGCGGCGAAAGCTTTGCAGGGAGTGAGCGGAACCCGGATAGCTTCGCTGCTTACATTCTTCGGCATCGAGAACGCAATCACAGAGCCGCTTGCTGCTAGTGGGGAAAAAACGACAGGAAAGGTCCGGAAAGCGTTCGACTACCTGGCTGTTCGGAAAGGGATTGAGGTGAGCTACTGTCATCCCACGGACAAGCCACGTGCACTGCCTGGAGTGGCGGGTTTGCTGGTGTACGTGCTCGGCCCGCCGGAAAGCGAAAGCTTGATCAAGCGGAGCGATCCAACTGCGTTGGGCAAGGAGGTTTATGAGATCGCCCCAGGGTTATCGATCGAGGACAATCTGCTAGCAGCCTTCGCACGGTTCGCCCAGGACGGAGCTGACGTTCCGAAGGATGGGCGTGATTGTCCCTTTGACTTCTATCTGCAACGACAGCCGACCGAATCAAGCGCACTGCGAAAGCTTGTCGCTGAGACTTGGGATCAGCCGAACGAATGGTACCGGAAGATTGAGAACGACTGGATGAATGGGGCTGAGTCCCTCGCTTTGGCGCTCGACAAGCACACCAACAACACGAGTCTTGTGCTGGCCTTCGAATTCACGGAATCGGGGAAGGTGCTTCTGTTCGCGGCTGATGCGCAAGTGGGCAATTGGTTGTCTTGGCAGGATCTATCGTGGGAAGTACGGCAAGGCAACGGAGCACGAAGAGTGACCGGACCGGATCTTTTGAGCAGAACCGTGCTGTACAAGGTGGGTCATCACGGCAGTCACAATGCCACTCTTCGCGACAAGGGACTCGAACAGATGGTCAGTCCCGAATTAATTGCCCTGGTACCGGTTAACAAACAACAGGCTCAGAAGAACCGCTGGATGGAGATGCCATTCAACAGTCTGATCGCGCGATTGCAAGAGAAAACCCGGGGACGTGTCATCCAGTCGGATTCAGCAATATCGGCGCCAGGAGATTCTCAACTCCGGCAGATCTCGGATAAGGAACGGCGGGCCTTTCAACGCGCGCTGAAAACGGATCCGAAGGGCTTGTATTACGATCTCGAGCTCCCGATGTAGAAATCTTCCAGATGTTGTAGTAGCTCTTTGTCATTCTCGCAAAGCGCGTGTTAGCCAGGGTGCGACAGGTACTGCAATGGTCAGTAGTTCCCCCAAGACGGGTGGTGAACTAGAGGCTACGGAAACCGTTAACCCACGAATTGCGCTCGCTCTGTCGGGCGGAGGCTTTCGGGCATCCATTTTCCACCTCGGAGTGCTCAAGCGGCTGGCGGAGTTGGGTTGGCTTCCACGTGTGGACGCTCTGTCGACAGTCTCAGGGGGTAGCATCATTGGAGCGTTCGCAGTCATTCACTGGCAGGAATGGCTGCAGGCGGGCGGAGATGCGGCCGCATTCGACCGAATCATCGCGCAGCCGTTTCTGCAACAGATTCAGAAGCGAAACTTCCTTTTCGATTGGCTGCTACGCTCACCATGAGCGGCTTTCTCCTCCAGAACCAGAACAACCCGATTCTATCTTTATCTTGGGAGAACAGAGAGGCCCATCAGGCGGCTTGCCAGGCGACCGTGAAGGACATGGAACCGATGCCGTTTCAAGTGCTTGCAGTTTTTTTGACCATTCGACTAAGTGACACAGGAGCTGGTCGCAGCGGTGGAGGCGTAAGCAGCGCGTTCGTTTGGAAAACCCCCAACTGGTGGACCAACGGCGAGGATCTCCGCCTGCAGGGCAGCGAGGCTTCGAAACTGGAAGCTACGAAAGCGAAAGGGCGACGAAAAGAGAGCTCATGGTGGTAGACGCCTTGATCTCACGAATGATCGGAACCTCTTTGTTTTCAGGTCGGACGGAGTTTTCGGTAGCCACAGGATCCTGAAAGCGAATTCTGCGGTCTGCAATTTCACTGCAACCCAAATGACATCTGTCGTCAGATTCGAACTTGATGATCACATCGCCAATTCACAACGATTGCAAAAATGCGATGACTGCTTGCCGATCGTCCCGACTCAATTTCCGGAATTCGTGTGCGGCATCTTTGGCTTCATTCCTGTGCGCCCGAATTGCGCTCGGAAGGTCAAAGACCCGTCCATCGTGCAAAAATCTGGCCTTCACGCGTACTCCCCACAGCGGAGCCGTCCGGACCTTGTTCGCCGGGGCTGAAGCTTGAGCAATTCGGTCTCCGGTACCGATGTCGTGCAAGAGG
>Ga0307479_10003455_pt1 | contig 14379 bp, 24 predicted proteins | sample atmos_gasesECM4C_FD_203743 | JGI IMG/M metagenome (GOLD analysis project Ga0307479, IMG submission 203743) | Hardwood forest soil microbial communities from Morgan-Monroe State Forest, Indiana, United States - atmos_gasesECM4C_515 | ecosystem: Environmental > Terrestrial > Soil > Temperate...
GTTAGTAACAAACCGCCCGGCTCTGGAATCAATTCGAGTGCGAGAGACATGGGCGATTTTGTAGCTGCGCTCTACTCGGCGAAATTGGTTCCCAAGGCGGTCCTAGATCAAATGCTCGCCCCGGCAACAACCCGTGACGGAAAGCCGACAATCTATGGCCTCGGCTTTTTTCGAGGTGGGCCGATTGGCAGGTACCGCGAGTTGCAGGAGGCCGGCCACGGCGGGGATCAACAGGGCGTCAGCAGTTTGCTGTATCTCTTGCCCGAAAGAGAGTTTGGAGTGGTAATCCTGTCAAACCTGGAAAGTCAACAAAGCTCGTTAGATTTCATCGATCTTTCCCGCAAGATTTACGACGTTGTTTCTTCGAAATAAGCCAGCTCTGAGGACCACCATCCGCTGGGAGTATTTATGAGACTGGTTCTAAATCTCCAGCGATGGAAATCGGAATACCATGCAGACGGACACGGGGGCACATGAACGAAATGTTTCCTACAGCGAAGACCTACTGGACCGTTCGCTGCGTTGCTGGTGGAACGTCTCCAGTTGGTGGATATGAAGCGCGCGCGGTTTCTTGTGGGAATGTCGTTCCCTCAAACTCATAATCAGCATCCGCTGCTTCAGCTCGCGCAGCAGCATGACTTCGAAATAAACCAAGAACGCCACGCTACTTGTCGCAATCACTACAACGATTAGCCAAGCCAGCATACGAACCGGACCTCTGCCGCCAGCTTTCTGTGCCTCCTATTCGACCAGAGGGAGCATAAAGGGCGACTAAAAGGTCCATAAAGAATTTGTAAGGAAGAAAGCACAAAGGGACTACACCGCGCGGGCGGGCGGGGACAGTTTATCGATGGGTTCACTGCGCTTGTTCTGCGAGTGTCTGACAGGTCGCGCGGCTTACCTTTGTACGGCGAGCAATCTCGGACCAGCTATGGCCTTGTTCCCGCATCTCGCGTATCAGTCCGGGGTCAGCGGCCACACGAGGACGACCGAGCGTCTTGCCTTGTCGTTTGGCTCGCTCCAGACCAGCGACGGTACGCTCCGAGAGCCGGATGCGCTCTTGCTTCGCGATGGTAGCCATGATGCTTATTACCGCGTCTTTGAAAATTCCAGTGCTGTCGAGGTATTGCTCTTGCAGCGAGCGCCACGCGACACCGTAGGAGTCGAGTCTTTGCAGGTACGTGAGCGTGGGTAGAACGCCTTCTCGACTGAACCTGTCGAGCGCCCAGAAGAGCAGAACATCAAACTCTCGACGGCTGGCCGCTTGCAACATGGCCTTGAAGCCCGGTCGGTCTCGTTCGGCTTTATCTCCGGACAGTTCGTCGGAATAGACGCAAACGACTTCCCAACCTTGACTGGTAGCGAACTGGCGCAAGGCGTGCCCTTGGTTCTCTGTTTCTTGTTTGCCATTTGAAACACGGATGTAAAGCGCGCATCGTAGTATCATCTGCTCCCCCGTTTTGGTCGGCCTGTTCTACCGGACCCGTAGTTTTCTTTTCGAAAGGCTTTGAGCTTAGCAATGTCCGCCTCGGTCCACCTGTGCAGGACGCGGTCTTGAAGCTGAACGTTGATACTGGGAGAAATCACTCCCTTGGCCAGCCAACGCATAATCGTCGCCCGAGAGATGCCAGCCCTTTCGGCTGCCTCCTCGGTTGACCAGTGCTTGTCTCTGGACACGTTTGCCCCCGTGCAGCATAACGTCTCAGACTTCTGGCAACCTGTCAATGACAACAACGGGGGAGGGTGGACAGGGGTTCACGAGCCCATACCCATCGACGACAGCGCCTCTAGGGCAAGCTCAGCGCCGACGACGCGCATATAGGCTCGATCCGGCTCGCAGACGCTACCGAGAGAAGCCAGAACGTTCCCGTCTTCGTCTCGGAGGACTGCGACGTAGACCTCGTGAGATTCGCCAGTCGAGCATAGGCAAGCGCTGGACTTGCAATCGCATCCGATGCAGCCGTCGAGGTCTTCTGACCATTCGACCTCCCAGCCGTTGGCTTGGGCATACTGTTCAGCCCGTGCTAGACGCAGGGCTCCAAGGGCACGTTCGCCGACCACAAACCCGGCATTAGCAACAAAGAAGCGAAAGTCTTGGCGGGAAATCATTGGTGCGCCTCCCTGAAGAGTCCGGAGTTCATGGCATCTTCCGCGCAGCCATCGCAGAACGCCGTGCCTGTTTGGTCTTCCATGTCGATCCGGAATAGCGTTCTCGTGGCCGGGTGACTACAGGTACTCGTACCCGTGTGCACGGAACATATCCAATCCGAGCATTGGCAGGGACAAGCTGGCTTGCGCAGCATCTCGGCCTTGATGGTCAACTCGCGGTCAATGAACGGCACTTGAAGCTTGCCGACTTGAATAAACCAGCCGAAGTCCTGCTGATACACATGGAAGCCAAGCCCGTATTGGTTGGCAGCCTGATTCATTCGGCACTTCGTGGTGTTGGTGCGGTATCCGCCAGTCCTCAGCGTGACATCGCCGTTGAGGTGGATGGTGACTACGCGGGTTGAGTGGTATCGGACGTGCGTCCCTTGCTCGTCCTGTTCGATTGCGGTGGCTACACCTCGTACGACTCGTGTCTGCATACAGTCTCCATAAGTGTGCAACTACATGTCGCTCACTTACTAGACACGTTGCAGGTGGGAGGCCAAATGCTAAGCGGTTGACTTTGCACGGAAGAGGCTTAGAAGTAAGTGACGTGATGTGTCACACTTTACACTCTGTGGGAACAAAATGTGTCATCATGTCGCACACTTATCCGGAATGCGGACGCCAGACTCGGAACTTTGACCTCGTATGGCAGAGAGAGACGCAGGGAACAGAACACCAGTCGGGATGTGCGGGGGATGAAAAGCAGGCTATCCGTCAGGATACGAAGGCCAGCTTAGGTTTTTTCCGCTGAGCTTTGCTTAGGCCGCACGATAGAGCTTAGGCTCAATGCGGTTGGTGAGTATCGGTCGTCGTCAACTCGCAGGGCCGGATTTCCGACACTCGCGTGATTAACCTGTGTGGTGTTTTGCCCGTCAAAAAGGGTAGTCGAGCCGTCCGCTGCGAAATCAATGAGTTAGCTCAGATTTCCGCGTCTGCCAGAACCGACCGTTTGTTAGCAGGGGTGCGCCGAAAGCGTTCCAACGCCGCGCCATTAGTGCCGCCAGAAGCGCTCCGATTGTGCAGGCGACCGTGCAACACCCAGCCTGACCGAGCATTGCTCCGATGTGACTGAATATGGCCTCGGATTCAGATGCGCCAATCGCGATCAGTAGACGTAGACGACGACCTGCTCAGTTGATCGGCGAAGAGTCTAGGTAGGGGAAGGTTCCAGAGGGATTGGAGCCGGGTACCGGGGAAGTCCCCTTGACCTATACCTACAACTTCCCGGAGTGACCTAGTGACCACGTGTTTTCGGTTCGGGTCCCTTTTGACGGGGTCCCATTCCCCGATGAGCCTCTCCTGAGCTGGCGTTGCCTGTCACAGATAAATGGAGCACCGGAAGTCAGGTCCTAGATCAGCGAGCGATTCTAGGCGAAAAGCAGCCCTCCTAGCCAACGCTCCAACGCAGGGATTTTGAACTTTGAAAGAAAGCCATGAACATCCACACACTTGAGCAGTTTGCCGATAACTACCGCCTGAAGGTTCGCCGGGACTCGTGCGGAGACGCCATCATTCCGGGCAAGCCGAGAAACGCCGCCCGACTGGAAGACAGGTCCCATATCTTCGAGAACGGAGATGGTCGCTTGGGAGTCTGCCTACGGTGCCTGACACCGGGGAAATGGACCTATGCCAAGCAGCGACTAACCAAGGCTGGGTTCGAAGTTTTGCAGGACGGCGATACCGAAGGGACTCTGTTGTTCGATCCTTCCGACCGGCCTCAGGCCAAAGCAGCAATCCGAGAAGCCGGAATTAAGGCCAGACGAATCCTGACCCCTGAACACGCGACCACAGCTCGTTTGAATCTCGGACTGGAGGCGAGGTGAGCCTCTCGGTTAGCGGCGCTTTTCGCCGAATCTTGCTCGACAAGAGAGCCTCATCCAAGGATCGTGTTCGGGCGCTGAAATCGATGCCGAGACCATCAATTCGGCTGCTCCAACTTCTTCTGGCAGACGACCTCCCACCCAAGCTTCGCGTTTCGGTCACCGAGGCATACGAAAAGGCGCTCAGTCAGAGGCCCGAGGTCAGACCGGCTAACCCAGACCCGACCCTGGAACCTGTCCAGACCGACGACAAGCCGGAGCCAGCGAAGATCAAGGCCAAGAGAGCGCTCAGCCCGCAAGAACTCAAAGACCTTCTCGGTTGAAAAGGAACCTATGACCAAGCCGCCCAAGAACTCGAAGCTCTATCCGATTGCCGTCCACGGTGTATTCGGCGCTGGGATTGCCACAGCCACAAGAATCATCGACGGTGGAAAACTCGCGGTCGATGCACTATTCAGCGACGGGGCATCGCCTCGGACCATCTTGGCTGACTATTTGATCGTCGCCACTAACTTGACCAGAACAGCGACTCCGAACGAACGCCGCGCTATCCGCCAGTTTGAACTTCACCGTAAGACAGCAATGCCCAGGGTTGAGATCCGTCCGGAACTGGACGGGGATTCGTCCGGAACACGGGACGAAATCCTCGAACCGATCGAAGTCGATTCTGAAACGGAGTATGCCGATGTCAGGTAGTCCGAAATTCCAACCGGTCGGGGAGTGGAGAAAGTACCAGCGCCAGCAATCGAGGTTCAAGCCTTTGACTCCGGAGGCGGTCCTGCCAGACACCGCGCGGACGGAGAAGCGAATCATGCGATCAGTAAACAGGGAACTCGCTCAGCCGAGGCTTGCAGCTGTGCCGGTACCAGAACCAGAACCCCCTGTGTCCGAACCGCCAGAGAGCCTACGCGCCAAGCTTGTCCGCCTTGGCTGGCAAAGCGAGTCAGGAACAAGCCTCGAATGGCGGTATTGGAATCAACGACGATTCAGAACTAACCACTTCGACTCGCCCGCGTTAAGGGCTTTGCAAGACAAGGAATAATTATGACCCAGAAACAAACACTCGAACAGAAAATGCAGGAACTCCGTGAGTCTGACCCCTTCGCAGCCGATGCGAATATCGATCTGAGAGGCTTGCCCAGCTTTTTGCAAGCGGAAGTCGAGGAACTCGAATCGCGGCCTGACCCGTTCGACCAAATCGACACAATGCAGACCACGATTTCCAGCAAGAACGGGTTGCGGAACTTTCTTCAGAACTTGGACAACGAGTCGGTCAAAGACGCGGCGTCCCGACCCGGCGCAGATCCTCGGTTGCTTGCCGACCATCTGGATCGCGAAGCCGAGGAAGTCGGAATCGAGTTTCGCCAGCAAGTTGGCTCAGAGTACGTCCAGTGCGAGGAGAACTATGTTGCCCTTGTGGACTGGCTGTGTTCCGAATGTTTGAAATACTGCCCCGACCAATCTCCTGAGGACAACGTCGAACTTCTGCAAAGCAAAGGCTGGTGGACGACTGAAAACCTCTTGGTTGCTTTCAACGCTCTTTACCAATCGGGCGAGTTGCCCGCCTACCCCGCTGGCGTGGCTCGGACTCTGACTGCGACAACTCTCACCGAGATGCAACGTCTATGCCAGATGGGACAAGTTCTTGACGGCATCGCGCTAGGACTACGGAAGACGTTTGACCTCAACCAATATGCCAACCTCGACAAAGTGTTAATCGATCCTGCCAAGACTCCAGTAGTCAACGAGGTAATTTTGTTCTGCTGGAAAGCCGCACAGCCTGATTATGACTCCCGACAAGACGAGGCGTTCACTTCGTTCGTTTACTCGTTTGCGGGCGAACGGGGTCTTAACATACCGATTTGCCAGTCGGCGTGGGAGGCGTTCAAGACAGAGCAGAAATCAATCTTCCGTGACCGCGCCTTGGGAATCAAGGAGCCAGAACAGCCCGACTTCAGTCCTGAAGGGTTCGATCACTTGGACGACAAAAGTTTGGAGGACCTCAGACTTGCGGTTACGCGGGAACGAGCGAAGAGCAAATGACCCGCTTGCTTTACGGTCTGCTGGGCAAGTCTGCGCCACCAGAGCCCCCCAAACTCAAGCCAATAACCCCGCCGCCTGTACCGCTTGTCCCTGTTCGTACAGAGCCAGAGCCTCAGGCACCACCGCAACCAAACCCCGAAGACCTCGCCACGGCAAAGTGCCTCGATGAACTTGGACGAATCTATGATTCGCTTGTTGAGCGACTTGAGCATAACAACGAACTACTTCCCATCTACACCACACGAATGTTCCAACTATCAGAAAAGGAAAATAGCAAATGAGCCACAACAAAATCGAGCAGTCTGAAAATCAACTCGCCCCTTCAAAGGCGAAGCCCGAAGATTTCAAAATCGAGCAATACGACACGACGGTCTCTGTCACAGGGCAAGAGTCTAATGACGCAGAAGCCGAAGCGAAGTCCTATCGAACGAACGATGACCGTGGGAGCAAGTACGAGACCGCTCCCGAACAACCGTAACAACCAAACCCGCGCCGTTGCAGGAGCGAGGTCCAAAGCCTCGCTTCGCCCGCAAAGGACACTGTGATCCTACCAACTCACGTTTTAAGAGATGTTATCCGCAATCCTAGCGCCCGTCCCGATGTCAGAGCCGAGGCAGCCCATGAGTTGTTCCGTATCGCTGGCGAGTCCGCTTTCTCGACAGACGACATATTGCCATTCTTGCCCGAGGCCAAAGCCCGCGTTACTGCTGAGGAAGCCGCACGTAAAGGCGAGATGCAGGAAATCGAGCGGGCGCATGAGGCAAAGACGCCAACGCAAAATTGGATTCGGAGGCTGTTCTAAATGCCGTCCGAACTCGAAATAGAAATCTCGCCAGCCGAACCCGAAGTTTGGTCGGAACCCTCTTTCTCGCCAGAGCGTTTGCTCTCTGCGATTCGACAACGGGCTCCTCACCTGGAAGCGTGCCGTCTCAAGTCCCGATACGCAAGGACTGACAAAGAGGATCGAGAAATCCGCGCCTTGGAGCATGAGTTGCACGACCTAAAGACTCGTCTCAATAAATGGCAGGGATTCGGAGTCAAGCTGGACGAGTCATTGCTTTTCGCTCAATGTGCCTGCGACATGGCGGGCGATGCCGAGAACTACGACCAGCAGGGTCTTGAACGCTCGCTCGAATTGAAGATACAGAACCACGTCCTGCATTACGTACAGTACACAGCCGAGGAAGTCGGGCTCTTTGAGATTGCGCTCTCCAGAAGTCGGACGAGCACTAAAGCCGAGACGCTGTTCTGGAACCCCGGCACGAGTCAGCCTGTCCTACCAGACATTCCTCCTCGTTTGATTTCACCCGCGAAGCCCGCTGTTACTCGGACTGTCCGAGTCAATGAACCTGTGTCTGAAACTAAAGACCCTGTACGAGACGCTAGCCTCGCAGAGTTGGAAACCCTCGCAGCGGACGATAGCAGGCCCGACTTGCAAATCCGTGCGTCGCAGAGGCTCACTGATTTGCTGGCGTCTCGAATCAATGGACGCTCGGATAGACCTCCGCTGTTCACGAGCATTCGAGTTGGGAATGACACTGTAATGCTGGAGGCTCACGACTGCCAGACTTTGAGAACGCAATACGCGACCGCACAGCAAGCCGTCATTGGTTGCCAGAAGCACGAGCGCTCTATCAAGTGTGCCTGCCTTGCCTCGTGGCGTGAGTGGTACTACTCCGTTCAGCGTCGGGACCCGACCTCGCCGTTGGCCCTCGCAGCACAGAATCTCTGGGACTTGGTAGAGCGCTTCTCTCAGGAATACCAGCGACCTAAAGACCTAAGCCCTGAGACGCTGGCAATCCTTGAAGCGCTTGAAGTCCAGAACTACAGAGAGCCTGATTGGATTGGCGGGCGTTCAGAACGCGGTATTCAGAATCAGAAAGCGAATGCTGCTAGGAGACGTGAACATGACTACCGATGAAATCGCACAGACAATCAAGAGGCTTGCTGCACTTGAGCAGAGAATCAGCGAGGTCAACGAAGCCGCGAAACGAAATCCCATGTCTCAAGATATTGGCCGTCTGGAAACCTCGCTGGCGAAGCAATGGAATCGCCTCGTGTCTGAACTCAAAGCAGCGGGAGTCGAGGGCTACGAACCGAAGCCAGTGACAGACGAAGAACCCCGAGAGTTGACTTGGATTCAATCGCTCTTTGTTGAGTCTGGGTTAGACCTCAGAGACTTGACACGCAGGGACGAACCTCCGCGTTCGATGTTTGGGGATGGCTGGGATTTTTGAAACAAAAGGAAGATGGGAAACATGGTTACGACGATTCTTATAAGATTAGCGGAACTGGCAGCCAGAGTAGAAGGTTGGGCGATGTGGCCGCTGGGCGACAGACGGCGCGGTACTCAGGAGTTTCCAGAGGAAGAGACTTGTGCGCCTACATGGGTTCTTAGTCTTGCTCTTCGCCTGACGGTAGCGGTTCAGCGATGGATTCTGGATTATCTTCTGTGGCGGGGGATTGCTCGGCGGGTTGGGCACATGGTGTATATCGAGTATGGGGTTCCTGCCCGCAGCAGCATATCTTTAGTACAGAAGAATGCACCGGAAGTGTAAAACTGTGCCCCCGTGGACAAGACATATCAATCGAAAAAGGCTCGACTCGAAGACCCGCCAATAGACGATTGAATATCTCCACTTCGCTTTGCTCAGTGGGCTGGGGAACATGGAATTCTTCAAGACAAAGCTGGTTTCGAATAACGGCGTTGCAGTGAACCAACAATCGCGGTCCACCGTGAATTTCAGGCTCGCTTGGCACGAGCACAGATTAGCATTACAGCGAGACTGCAACAAACACAGCAACGCAAACCGCCACGACAGCAAAGCGCTCCAGAACGATGATGCTGTCAGCCTCGGTCCATCGCCCTCGCTGCTCGTTCCAGCGCCGGAACAGGAACAAGAGAACCAACAGCATTGACAACGCGACGAAGGTAGACTTGGGTTCCAACTCCTAGGCACTCTTTCGCTCCGGCGGAAGAACGTACTCGTCAACAACCTCTCCTTCGGAGTCGAGCATCAGAGTAATTTCAGACCCACAAAGGATGCACTCGAATACTAAGAACGAGTCCCCGGTCGCGTCCGTGAACGATTCCGGTAGACGTTTGAGCTGGTGTTCGCAGTGTTCGGTCGCCACGCTTCTAGCCCTTTTGAGCCTTCCGCCACTTCGCCCAGCGTGCCTTCTGCGCTGCCGCAATCTTTCTCCGAGCGGCTGGAGACATAGTGCGCTTGTGGGTGGCGATAGAGACAACTTTCCGTCCCTTAACCTTGGCCCATCTTGCGCGTTGAGCGGCGGCAATCCGGGCACGACCAGCGGCGGAGATTGTGCCTTTGCGGGCTCCCTTACCTGTCCCATCCAGTGCTGCGAGTGCGCTGTTGAGGCGTTCGAGTTGAGTACCGAGCCGGGTGCGTTCCTGTTCCAGTTGATTGAGTACCGAGGTGAGATTTGACATGCGTGGATTCTAGCAGAGCATCGAGCAAGATCACCGTTTCGGACAAGATGACGTAACCTTGGTACTCATGTGCAGGTCGTTTTCACCGGCTTGGCAGCCATATCAGTAGAGAACCTTAGTTATCCCGTCAAGCGGAATGGTGACCGTGGGGCCCCCATTCTCAAAGGGCACACTTCCTAATTGATAGGGATAGTACCAAGTGCGCTCGTTGTTGATCGTGACTGTAACTTCCACCAACCTTATGGTGTCAAATAAGCTGCTGCTGCCCAGAACAGTGATAGGCAAGACCAGCTGTTTATAGTTTGAAATTCGAGTAATAGGCTCCCCCAAGAGAGGTTCCGAGCTTGCCAAGTAAAAGTGGTTAACGACAATCATCTCATTGTTGCGCTGTTTGCGAAACTCTACTGGATTTGTCCTCGCCAACTCGATTGTTTGCGCCGAGCCGACAATGTGTCCCGTACCGAACCCGGCAATCATTTCCTCGGTAGACGGCGGTAAAGGCTGTCCGTCCTTAATGGTGCAGGTCATTCGAGCTTCTACAAGCAAGCTGCGGAGCACCTCGTTAGATCTGCTGGGAGTTTTGCGAATATTTGATTTCGGTGAATGTCTCGCATCCGACGATGGTTCACTGCCTACTGCCGGTTCACTGCCTACTGCCGGTTCACTCACCTTGCCATTCGTACCGGATTGCTCCTGCGGGCGACCTCGATTGTCATGCTTCGTGGCATTCCCTTGCTGAATAAGCTGAGCAGGGTTGGCAAAATACACGATGGCAAAAACGGCTAGCGCTCCTCCTGCGCGTAGAGCAGGCTTGATCTCGAAATGAATGAATCCGGGAATGAACGCTGCGAAGCCTGCGGCTGACAGGCTTAAAACAACTCTGAAAACCGTCAACTGAAAAAGAGTGGGTTCTGGAAAGGCAATTGCCAACACCACTAATAGTACGAGGAAGGTAGTTGCACAACCGAAGAGCGCCACTTTCGCCCAGTTCTGTGAAAGCCAGTCAAGCCCCTGACGCGCTTGATCCGATCCAGGCTTATCCCGTTTGGCTTGAATAGACAGTGCCCGATCAGCCGATACTGCCGTGGAATCGCCTTCCACGTAAACAGACTGCCGACGGATATGGTCATCCCATGCATCGTCTATGTTCAGCGTGACGATGCTTTCGTTTATTCTCAGCCATTTGATTTCGGTGTTTTGGGGATTTCCGGCCCAGCCGTTGAGTATTCCGAAGTGTCGGACCATGTGGAGTCCGAGCTTAATGTTCTCAGGTGTGACGACGGCGGGAAGAAGAATCTTTCGTGCCTGTGCCTCGACATCGGCGGGAGTAAACTCAGACTTCTCCTGCTCCGCTCTGTACAGACTCTTTAGAGACTGCAGAACCATCTCTACTGAAAGCCTCGCCATGCTCAAGGCAGCAGCGTCGCCGCAGTAGTGGAATGCAAGCGGCAGCGGCCGGACCGTGTCTCGGTTATCGGTGGTTTCGAAAACGTTCTTGGAGAGGAGAAAGTCTATCGCCTCTGGAGATTCGAAGCTAATGACGAGACCCTTGCGCGGTGTTGATTCATTGAGATTCAGAAACCTGGCCACAACCACAGCGACTATTTTCCGTTGAATCTCTGTTAAAGGCATACGCTGGATACATCATAAACTTGATGGCAAGGCGGAGCCCGGGAGGTGTCGAATAGTGTCCTGCTCCGCCTCATCTGGACGACTCAAACACCCTGTCAATTTTTCATTATCCTCTCGGCCCCACCGGACGGCGGACCCGACCATTCCTCAGTTCGAGGACTTGAGCGGCCCCAGATTCGTATTTCGTGCTCGTACTCCCAGTGCTTGTACTTCGTGAAAAGAATTTTTCGCACAATTGCGAACCGCTCCAGCCCCGGAAGATCCGAAAAATTGAGAGGAAACTGCAGGGGGTTTTGTATATAGCTGACGTAGCTGCTTTCGTCTTCTAGGTCCCCGTGCATCTCGGGAATCTCGAAGCCGAGGCACAGCCCCCCTATGCTTGTCACTGTAGTGCGCCCAGATGACCGGGTCGCGCCAGTCAGCGCTGAAACATACCATGCCCTTGTTCTGACCCATGTCGTTGCGCGTCTTGTAAAACGCTCGTCGAAGATCGGGGTCCGTAAGATTGTAGGGTGTCAACTCGAACGGATCGTTTAGTTCGTGAATCCGCGATTGCTTTAATCGCCTCTCGTATAGGGCTCTTGAGACCAAAGTGTGCATCGAGGAACTTGTAGGCGCGCATCAACGCGGATCATAGCACTCGACGGGCCAGAATCACGAAGGCGCTAGCCAGACCAGCCTGACTTTCCGGCGACGAACAAAACACGAAAGATATAACATACTCGCGTGGACGAGGGCCGCAAACGAGAGACTCGGAATCATAGCGGGGATTCTGGTCGCTCGACACTTGAAGACAGCTGATGACCTGTTCGACAACCCGCTGCAAAACGAAGAAGACAACCTTTCCTTTCTGGAGTTCGACGATAAGCTGCAGCTGGTGGAAGTAAAAATCGGAGCTAGATCCACGCTGCCACGGAGCCCTATCGAGCGCACAGGTAGTAACGTCAAGATCACCAAGCTGCGTGCCGCTTACGACAGATTCGAGATGGTCGAGGAAGAAAGTTGATTGATGTGCCGGGGGACGGGGCCTCCGTGGCATACTCTGCGGGTAAGACGACCAGAGGCCGGGAAAACTCGCAACGCCCCCAACGCGGCCCACCAAGTGAAGGAGCGGATGATGCAGGCCACAAGCCTATCTGTTTCCAGAATCCGGAAGAATGGCTCGTAGGTAACGGCACGTATCTAGAGGCGCGGGGAAGCCTGCAAAGTCCGGTTGGGCGAGAAGCGCAAATTGGGTATATTAACCGTTCGCGTGGAATAAAACATGCCACCTGATACCGGGCAGAGAGTACCTCCGAAACCAGCGGCTCCGCTCACATTCTCTGAAGCCCTGCACCATTATTTCGCAATGGGGAGCGCGCTATACGAAGCCAAAGTGAGCGGCGACCTCAAAAATGCCGAGATGCTGCAGAGTGTTGTAGATGCGCTCTTGGCCGACATTACTAAGGCCGCCGACGAAGGCGGGTTCGGGAAGGACTTCCGGTCTGCGATCTGGAATGAGCAGGGTTCGGAAAGACGCACGCTCTGGATTAGGTTGACAGCCAACAGGTTGAAAGCTGCAAAACCGGGGCTGTTGAGTCTAGAGCTGCTCGGCTCCGCAGGCGTTGTTGTCGCTCTCGCCCACTACATTTTTCACGCGGATACCTCGCTGGCTTTGCTCTCCGGCCTTGTGATAGTTGCGGCGCGGCTTTCTCTGCCTTCGGTTGTAGGTAGACTCGCTACCCATGAAGAACGAAAGTTGCGCAAACTCCGTCGCGTTGACGACTTGAAGCCGAGTTGAGCGAGACACCCCCGCGTTACTGCACGATACAATGTCTCTGCTATGGTGGACGAGACGAAGATTCCCGACATGAACGAAGAGCAGTGCTTGGACATACTCCGTACGCACAGTCCGACTAATCCTACTTGGGAAGCCGCGAGAGCGATGCTACAGATCAAGAGTGCTAGTCGAATGGTTGCTTCTTCCAGGCGTATTGAGTCTGCCACGTACCTGATTCTTGCCGTGACAGTGGTACAGCTTGCGCTGCTAGTCGTGCCGTGCTTTCGGCACTTCTAACCAAAGTCCACGGCTGTTTTTTGTCCAACACAAATACTACGAGTCTTCTGTCTGAAGTGGTGAGCCAGCTACCGGGGTTCTGACAGCTTCAAGTACCCGTATTCGGCGCAACGTTCCTCTGCTCGCTTCTTCACATCTTCTGCCCCGGTGCGAACGTGTGTTGGTGCGTGTGTTGTAGGGCGAGGCGTTGGGCTGTGCCGTCCGTGCCGAGCAAGGGACGAAGAGTCCCTTTCCTGAGGATCGTGGCACGCGGTGTGTTGCATCAGTGTTGTATCGACGGCTCCAAAAAACCTCGAATGTCATCTAACGTCGTCAATGCTAAGTTTTTTAAAACGTTAGGAACCCCAGTGTTTATGCTGGTTCCAGAGCCTCTGTTCTCGCTTGGGGTGCGAGGGGTCGGCAGTTCAAATCTGCCCGTCCCGACCATTCCTTGTTTTTCACGCCCTGACCCGTCCGGAAACAAATTCACGCGCAGCAATCGACGAGCAGTCAACGCTAGCCTAGGGGTATATTGGTATCGTAGTTCTGGTTCACCCCGTCCGCCAAAGGAAAAAAGTCTGCCGACGCCCTTAGCCAGGAGGGACGAATGCGGGTGCTAGAATCCGGTTTATGAAATGTCCGCATTGCATGGGGTGCAGTGCGCTTAACATAGTAGTAAACAGAGATGCACGGGCTTGCCGTGCTCGTGCTGGGCTGAGAATTCCAGGTACGCAAGAAAAGAACCCTGCTGCGATCAGCCGCCTGTTCTGATTTTCATGTCGCGCCGACTGGCACAGGGCCGGCGGCCCACAGCTTAGCCAGCTGCGACGCTGCGTGCACTCCGCCTTTTCCAAGAGATTTTTAGGCTTCTAAGAAGATAGTGGTGTTAGGCAATCGGCTTTCCTTCGCCGATGGGTCCGTGCTAAAAACGGTGTCAGCTTGCGGGTGCTGAGTTTGTGCGGAGAGAGAGAAAACGCACGTGCTCGCCTTTGACTACTGATGTTTCGGACGAAGAGTGTAGGCCGAAGTGAGTGAAGTCGGCGATACCTTACCAAGTTGGCTCCAAGCGTACAATTATAAGCTAGGTGTTTTATCTCATGGTTGACCACACAGATACAGAAAGTTTCGAGGAGATCGTAGAGTGGGCATACGGCACTTTGCCGCAAAAAGTTAGGGACTTACCGGATTTCCCTAGCATTCAGGTGATCGACGAACCAGCCGAGGACGTGTTGAAGAGAAGACAA
>Ga0307479_10003456_pt1 | contig 14374 bp, 11 predicted proteins | sample atmos_gasesECM4C_FD_203743 | JGI IMG/M metagenome (GOLD analysis project Ga0307479, IMG submission 203743) | Hardwood forest soil microbial communities from Morgan-Monroe State Forest, Indiana, United States - atmos_gasesECM4C_515 | ecosystem: Environmental > Terrestrial > Soil > Temperate...
CACCGCCACGTCGGAGCCGATCATGCACCGCTTCCTGGACAAGCCGGCGCGCGCTCTGCTCTACACCATGCTCGGCGCCGTCTGCTGCGTGCTGCTGATCGCGTGCATCAACGTCGCCAGCCTGATCATGTCGCGCGCCACGCAGCGCACGCGGGAGATCGCCATCCGCACCGCCCTGGGCGCCGCGCGCCGCCAGGTGATCGCCCAGATCCTCACCGAGAGCCTGCTCCTGGCGCTGGTGGGCACCGGTGCCGGGCTGGGCCTGGCGTGGGAAGGGATCGCCCTGTTCAACCGGGCGATCGTCGCCAAGGACCCGCCGACCTGGATCCACATCGCCCTCGACCCGCCGGCGCTGCTGTTCACGCTCGGCGCCACTCTGGCGGCCGCGGTGATGTCCGGCCTGGTGCCGGCGATGCAGGTATCGCGGACGCAGCTCAACGAGGTGCTCAAGGACGAGGGGCGCGCCTCGACCAGCCTGCGGCTCGGCTGGCTCAGCCGGACGGTGGTGGTGGCCGAGCTGGCGCTCTCCTGCACCCTGCTGGTGGCCACCGGGCTGATGCTCAAGAGCATCGTCCTCGCCCGCTCCGCCGACTTCGGCTTCGCCACCACCCATATGCTCACCTTCCGGGTGCCGCTCTTCGAGGCGAACTTTCCGCGGCCGGTGGACCGCGGCGCCTTCTATCAGCGCCTGCTCGAACGCCTGCGGGAGCAGCCGGGCGTCGAGGCCGCCGGCGCCACGACCGTGCTGCCTGCCATCGAGGCGGACAGCGAAGCCTTCGCCGTCGACGGTCGGGCCTATGCCACCGACGCCGACTACCCGGTGGCCCACAGCGACGTGATCTCGGAGGGCGTGTTCGCCGCCCTCGGCGCCAGGCCGCTTGCGGGGCGCGAGTTCGGGCGCCTCGACACCGCCGGATCGCAGCCCGTGGCGATCGTGACCCAGAGCCTGGCGCGCAAGATGTGGCCGGGAGAGGACCCGATCGGCAAGCGGCTCAGGCTGGCCAGTTCCAAGACTCACGACACCTGGCGGACAGTGATCGGGGTGATGCCGGACCTGCGGCTCTACGGTATCGGCGACAAGAAGCCCGAGGGCTTCTTCCTGCCGGTGACGCAGGCCGGGGCGGTGCGGCTGAGCTTCGCCATCCGCACGCCCCAGGACCCGCTGTCGCTGGTGCCCATGGTCCGCGCCCAGGTCGCGGCGCTCGACAAGGACACCCCCATCTACTTCGTCAAGACCATGGAGCAGGCGATCGCCGACGACCGTTACTTCAACAACCTTTTCAGCGCGGTGTTCGCCATCTTCGGCGTCGCCGCCCTGGTCCTCGCCGCGGTGGGCATCTACGGCGTCATCGCCTTCTCGGTGCAGCGGCGCACCCAGGAGATCGGTCTGCGGATCGCCCTGGGCGCGCAGCGCGGCGACGTGATGGCGATGCTCCTGCGGCAGGGCGCCGTCCAGCTGGCGCTGGGACTGGCGCTCGGCCTGCCGGCGGCCGCCGGCGTGTCGCGCGGGCTGAGCGATTTCGTCTACCCGGTCGCGCCGGGCGATCCCGCGGTCTTCGCGATGGTGGCGGCGGGCCTGTCGCTGGTGGCGCTGCTCGCCTGCCTGGTCCCCAGCCAGCGGGCCATGGACGTCGATCCGAACGTCGCCCTGCGCTGCGACGCCTGAGCGCGCCTCCGGTCAGGTCGAGGGGCGCGCGAAGTCGGGACGATGGAGGAGCCCGGCTTCGAGGGCTTTCAGCACGGCGCGCGTGCGATCGCGCACGCCGAACTTGGCGAGGATGCTCGAGACGTGGTTCTTGATCGTGCCCTCCGCCGTGCCCAGGGCGTGGGCGATCTCCTTGTTGCTGAAGCCCCCGGCCATCAGCCGCACGACCTCCACCTCGCGCTCGGTCAGGCGCTCCATCGGTGCGTCGGTCTCGATGTGGACGCGATCGGCGAGGCGCAGCAGCCGCTCGGTCACCGCCGGTTGAAAGACCGTCGCGCCCCCCGCCACGGCGCGGATCGCCTCGATCAACTGGCGATAGGAGACGTCCTTGAGCATGAATCCTCGCGCGCCGGCGCGAATGCCGTCCAGCACCACGTCGGTGTCGTCGAAGGTGGTGAGGATCAGCGTCGGCGGCAGCGCGCCGGCGGCCGACAGCTCGCGCAGCACCTCGATGCCGCTCTTGCGCGGCATGCGGATGTCGAGCAGCAGGACGTCGATCGGCGTCGACGGCACGCGGGCGGCGGTCTCGACGCCGTCTGCCGCCTCGCCGACGATCGAGATGCCGGCGTCCATCTCGAGCAAGGTGCGGATGCCTTGGCGGATGAGCAGCTGGTCGTCGGCGATGAAGACGCGGATCACCGGGCGCCGCTCCGCACCGGCAGCATGGCGGTGACGCCGAAGCCGCGGCCCGGTTGCGTGGCGATGCGCAGCTCGCCGCCCGCTCGTTCCACCCGCTCCCGCATGCCGCGCAGCCCGAAGCCGTCGCTCGCTCCGTCGCTGCCCCGGCCGTCGTCGTGCGCCGCGATCCGGAAGGCCTCTCCATCACGCTCGATCACGATCCACAGGTTCTCGGCGCCGGAGTGCCTCGCCGCGTTGGTCACGATCTCCTGCGTGCAACGGAGAAGGATGTGCGCCCGCTCCGGATCGGCGATGCGCAGGCTGGGGGCGACCTCGAGATGAACCCGCGGCCGCGGCACGGCGCTGACCAGCGTCTGCAGCGCGTGTGCGACGTTTACGCCGTCGCGGGCCTGCGAGGCGGCGACGATCTCCCGCACGTCGCCGAGCAGCTGCCTGGCCAGTGATTGGGCCGTCTCGACGTTGGTCTTCGCCGGCCCCTCCGTGCGCTGCAGCGCCGCCTCGAGATTGAGCGTGAGCGCGGTCAGCCGATGGCCCAGCGCATCGTGCAGCTCGTGGGCGATGCGCAGGCGCTCCGCCATGCGGCTGCCGTCGGCGAGGATCTCCTGGACCGCGCGCAGCTCCGCGTTCGCCGTGGCCAGCGCGTTGCGCGCCGCCACCTCGCGCGCCATGACGTGGAAGACGTAGAACGCCACCAGTTGAAAGCCCAGGTACGGCGGCGCCAGCAGCCAGGCGGCGCGCGGGTTCATCTGGACGGCGATGGCGGCGCCGAGGAGCAGGGTCTGCAGGCTCACCCAGAGGAGGCCGGCGCCCCTGCCCAAGCGGCTCCCGAGCTGCATCGCGACCAGCGCCAGCAGGGTCCCCTCGGAGCCGTTGCAGCGCAGGAGCACGAGCGCGATCGCGGCGAGCGATTCGCCGGCCAGGAAGAGCAGCCGCGGGCGGCGGAGGTCGGCCGCGAAGAAGAGGCCGAACAGCAGGAAGGCGGCGAGCCAGGGGCTATACGACAGCGCCGCTCCGCCGTGGTAGATGAAGGCAGGCAGGCCCACCACCAGCCAGGTGATCAGGCCCGCGATGCCGATCAGGCGCGATTGAGTCATTCGAGGGACCCCCGCCGGCCGAGCGTAGCATGCGCCGGTAAGGGTCCCAATAGGCCGGAAGTCACGGCCCGCCGCATCGGCCGTGTGGCACATGTGTCACCCGCCGGCTCGGCCTATCGTGCCGTGCGGAGGCATGGCCGGCATGACGCCACTCGACCTTGCCGCCGACGTCCTGACGCGCGCCGGCCGGCCCTCAGGATGGCAGCGCGTCGAGCGCCGCCAGCGCGGCGTCCTCCGCCGCATCGTCGAACTGGGCTGGATCTACTGCAACAGGTGGGTGGGTGCGCTCCCAGTCGATGGTCAGGCGCAACGCCTCGGCGAGAGGCACCGGCTCCACGAAGCCCAGCTCTCGGCGGATGCGCTTGCCGCTCACCGGCCAGTCCTGATCGGCAGCGAACGGCACCTGCAGGTGGCGCGGCGTCAGCTCCTTGGGCACCGCGACGACCCGGCCCTGCCATCCCGCCGCGGCGCCGATCTCTCGCACCCAGTCGAGCTCCGAGAAGCCATGCGGCTCGACCACGTTGTAGATACGGCCGCGAGCCGCGGCGGCGGTCGCGGCGAGGCCGATCGCCGCCGCGACGTTGTCGACGAAGCCCCGAGGCGGGTGCAGGCGCGCCGCCTCGGCCTGCAGCAGGATGGCCGGCCTGCCGCCGTCCATCCGCTTCAGCTGGGGGAAGAAGCGGTGCAGCGGATCGCCCGGCCCGTAGATCATCGGCAGCCGGAGCACGGTCCCCGGCAGCCGAGGGTCGCCGAGCACCGCCCGCTCGACCGGGATCTTGTCGTACTCGTCGTCCAGCCAGGAGAAGGCCGCCTGCACCCGGCGTATTTGTTCGGCGCTGTAGGGGTGCAGGCGGGTGCGGAGCTCCGACTCCTCGGTCAGCGGGGTGGCCTGCGGCGGGCCGGGCTCGAGGCCGAGCAGGATACCGAAAGCTCGGTAGACGTCCTGACTGCTCAAGGCGACCACCCTGCCGGCGGCGCCGCGGCACGCCTCCATCAGGGCCGCCGCCTGCCGGCCGCTGCTCGAGATCAGGTCCACCACGACGTCGGGAGCCCAGCGCCGGACCTCTCCTGCCAGCGCCGCCGTCTGATTGCGGTCGCCGAGGATGCGCCGCACCTCGGGAGGCAGCGACGGGCTCGCCCGCCCACGGTGATAGACCGCGACCTCGTGCCCCTCGCGCACCAGCCGCCGCGCCACGAACGGCCCGATGAACCCGGAGCCCCCGATGAGCAGGATCCTCAACTATCGGCCTCCAAGCGCGAGCGCGGCGCGCCGCCTGCCGCCCGCTGCCCGCGCCCAAGCCACTCTATACCGCCCGCCCGGCTACGCGGCGGATCGCCAGGTGGAAATGGTAGTTCGCGCCTGTCACCTCGTGACGCGCGCCAGATGCGTCATTTGCTGATACAAAAGCACACCGAAGCAATAGATCACTGCGAGGGTCCGACCGCGGCGAAAGGATTGGCTTGACACCGCGCCGGGAGGTAGTAGGATGGCGCAAATCGAGTGAGATCATGCGTGATCGTGGCGGGGCGAAGCCCCGGCGCGAGACTCGTATGGGCAATGACAGGTCATTCCTAAAGGAGGGTTGCATGAAGCGCATCCACTTGTTGCTCGGGGTCGTCTTGGCGGTGGGCGTGGTGCTGGGCGTGTTCGGCAGCAGGATGCTGAGCGCTGAAGATCCGTTGAAGACCGGGACCATCGTGGACCGGACGGCGCTGACCGGCGCCAAGGGACTTGAAGCCATCCTGGTGCTGCGGGAGCTGCCGCCCGGAGCAGAGAGCGGCAAGCACAAGCAGGCGGGCAACGAGATCGTCTACATCCTGGACGGCTCGGTCACTCTCGAGGCGCAGGGCAAGCCCCCGGTGACGGTCAAGGCGGGAGAGGCCTTCCACACCGTGGCCGGCGAGGTGCACAACGTGAAGAACGCCAGCGCGAGCGCGCCCGGCAAGGCGCTCGCCTTCTACGTCGCCAAGAAGGGCACCGCTCTCGAAGGCCTCTCCGTGCCGGTGAAGTAGGCCGGCAGAAGCACCAGGCGCGCGAGGGAGAGGGGGCGGCCGAGGCGGCCAGACCCCGCCGGCGACCACCACCGGCCGGCGGCGGGGAGCCGTCCCCCTCAGGAGGCGGCCGGGGAGGCGACGGCCAGGACGACCAGGGTCAGATCGTCTGCAAAGCCTGGGGCGCTCTTCTCCTCCGGCGCGCCTGCCGGTCGCGGCCGCGACCACTGCTCGAGGCGCGAGAGCAGGGCGCCGGCGAAGGCGTCGGGAGCGAGGTGGCCGTGCTCCGCCAGGAACGCCTGCAGCCGGTCGTCGCCGAAGAGCTCCCCGGACGGCGATGCCGCCTCGGGGATGCCGTCGGAGAAGACCAGGAGCCGATCGCCGGCTTCGAGGGAGGTGCACGACTCGGCGTAGTCGCGGCGCCCGAGGCGCCCGAGGACCGCACCCGCCGACGACAGCTCCCGCACCTCGCCGCGGCGGAGCAGCAGCGGCGGCGGGTGTCCGGCGCTGGCCCAGCGCAGGGCGCCGGCGTCGAGATCCAGGGAGACGTAGACCGCGGTGATGAACTGGGTCCGCAGGCGTTTGTGGAAGATGTGGCTCATGCCGGTCAGCACCTTGCCGGGTGCGGCGGCGTCGGCGGCGAGCGCCGCGACGGCGATCTTGATCATCGACGCCACCAGCGCGGCGGGGACGCCGTGGCCGGAGACGTCGGCCACCAACACGCCGAGGCCGTTGCCGGCGGTGGGCAGGAAGTCATAGACGTCGCCGGCGACCTCCGCGGCCGGGACGTAGCGCACGGCGAGATCGAGGCCTGGCAGGCGAGGGAGCTCCGCCGGCAGCAGGGAGCTCTGGATGAGGCGCGCGGTGTCGAGCTCTTGGCGCAGTGCCGCCAGGCGCGACCGCTCCGCGAAGAACTGGCGCGCGACGATCGACCCCAGGCCGCCGATGAAGACCAGCAACCCGAGGCCCTCGGCGAACTGCGGCCAGGGGATGATGCCGAAGGAGCGGAGATTCTCGCAGAGCACGAAGAAGGCGACGACACCAAAGATGGCGCGCAGGCGGCGGAGCTCCCAGCTCGGCGGCTCGCCAGGGCGCCATAGGGCGAGGAGCACCAGGGCGACGTTGAGGAGCGCAAGCCACGAGAAGAAAGGGCTCAGCACCCAAGGGTTGGGTCGCCAGGCCAGGGAGGCGATCCCGGCCAAGGCGCAGGCGAGGTCGACGGCGACCAGCCGGCGCAGGGCAGTATGCCAGCGGGCCGGAGCGAGCCGGGATAGGAAGTCGAAGAACGGGACCAGGATGCAGTAGGAAATCGCCACGGCACCAAGACTGCGAGTGACCGCGGCGATGCCGAAGAGCACTCCGGCTGACTTGAGGTTGAGAAGCAGGCGGATCCCGTACAGTCCCCCGGCCACGCCGAACGACAGGAGGGCCCGGTCTCTGGGTCGGCGGGCCACGGCGAGGGCGATGGACGCGGCGCCCACGGCGAGCGTGATCGCCGCCACGAATAGGGACACGAGGTCGCCCCGCAGCTGCGCGAGGAGCTCGGGCGGTATCTGGGGGGCGGTTGCCATGGCCGGGAACAAGGGCGCGCGAGGGAGGGCGCGCGAGGGCGCGCGACCCCGCGGGCCGGGCGCGCCGCTCCTTCGCGGGTGGTTGCCTATTAGAGCACCATGGGCCAGGATGCCCCGGGAGCGAGATCGCCCGGGCCCGTGGGACGGCCTTCAGCAGGGAGACTGCCATGCCTACGACCAGCGAGAAGCGCGAGGCGTTCCGGCGCCTGCACGACAGCGGCTGCTTCGTCCTCCCCAACCCCTGGGACGTGGGCAGCGCGCGGTATCTCCAGGGCCTCGGTTTCAAGGCGCTGGCCTCCACCTCCTCGGGCGCCGCCTGGAGCCTGGGCGCCCCCGACAACGGCCTCACGCTCGACCAGGCGATCGCGCACATTCGCTCCCTGGTCGAGGCCACCGACCTGCCGGTGAACGCCGACTTCGAAGGCGGCTTCGCGCCCGATGCCGAAGGGGTGGCGCGCCACGTCGCGCGCTGCCTCGCGACCGGCGTCGCGGCGCTCTCGATCGAGGATTCGACCGGTGACGCGGCCAGGCCGCTCTACGACCTGTCCCAGGCGGTCGAGCGGCTGCAGGCGGCGCGGGCGGCGGTGGACGAGGCGGGTGGCGGCGCGCTCCTCGTCGGCCGCGCGGAGTGCTTCTTGACCGGCCACCCGGACCCGCTCCCCGAGGCCATCCGTCGCTTGCGCGCCTATGCCGCGGCCGGCGCCGACGTCCTCTACGCGCCGGGCCTCCGGACGCGCCCGGAGATCGCGGCGGTCGTCGAGGCCGTCGCGCCGAAGCCGCTCAACGTCCTCGCCTATCCCGGGATGACGGTCGCCGAGCTCGGCGAGCTGGGCGTGCGCCGCATCAGCGTCGGCGGGGCGCTGGCGCGCGCCGCCTGGGGCGGCTTCCTGCGGGCCGCCAGGGAGATCGCCGAGACCGGGAGCTTCCAGGCGCTCGGCGAGGCGCCGCCGGGGCGCGAGCTAAACGCCTTCTTCGCCGCGGACCGCGAGCGGCGCCGAACGAGGGCATGAGCCCGGCGCCGCGGCGCGGCGGCCGGCGCGGCAGGCTGCCGCCGCCCCGCAGCCTCCCGATCGCTGCTCAGCGCCCTCCCCGGCGCTATGATCGCGGCGATGGCCCTCACCGTCGCGACCTGGAACGTCAACGGCCTACGGGCGCGCGCCACGCAGTTCCTGGACTGGATGGCCCGCGACCGGCCGGACGTGGTGTGCCTGCAGGAGATCAAGTCCAAGCCCGAGCAGCTGCCTCCCGAGGTGCACGACGCGGCGGGATACTGGTGGTACTGGCACGGCGCCGGCGGCTACTCCGGCGTGGCGCTCGGCGTGCGCCGGGAGGTCGCGGCCGAGCGGCCGGTGTTTGCCCATCCCGCCTTCGACCACGAGACGCGCATCGTCACCGCCGACCTGGGCGAGCTGCTCGTCGCCTCGGTCTACGTGCCCAACGGCGGCAAGGACTTCGCGGCCAAGCTCGCCTTCCTGGGCGCCCTGGGAGAATGGGCCGCCGCGTTGCGCTCTGCCGGCCGGCGCCTGGTCGTGTGCGGCGACCTCAACGTGGCGCGCACGGAGCGGGACGTGCACCCCAAGGAGCGCAAGCCCAACCAGATCGGCACCCGCCCGGAGGAGCGGGCGCTGCTCGAGGGCCTGGTCGGCGCCGACCTGGTGGACCTCGGGCGCGCGCTCGACCCGGACAACGACAACCTCTTCACCTGGTGGGCGCCATGGCGCAACCTGCGCCAGCGCAACATCGGCTGGCGCATCGACTACGTCCTCGCCACCACCGCGGTGGCCTCCCGCGCCGCCGCCTGCAAGGTCCTCGCGGAGGTCGGCACCAGCGACCACGCGCCGGTGCTGGCCGAGCTCGCCGGTTAGATATCTCTAAAGCATCCCCAGGCCTCCCGGAGTGCCTTTCTCCCCGGCGGCGGCTCCTCCCGGCGGGCGGCCTGGGGCGGGAATACCGGCCGCCTCCGGGAGCGCCTTTCTCCCCGGCGGCGGCTCCTCCCGGCAGGTGGCCGGGGCGGGAATACCGGCCGCCTCCCGGCGCGCCTTCCTCCCCGGCGGCGGCTGCGCCCGGCGGGTGGCCGAGGACGGGAATACCGGCCGCCTCCCGGCGCTTGTAGAGTCTTGAATCGGGCGCAAACCAGGCAGTTTCGGCGCCCTCGGCACATCCGGGACCATGGTCCTTGTGCCGTGCGCCGCCAGGAGTTACCATGCTGCACGTGAATCCCGAGAGCCTGTCGGCTCTTCCCGTACCCAAGGTGGTCCGCGGCCGCCGGAACCGTGCCGGCGGCAGGGTCCTCCTGGCGCTGGCCCTGACGCTCGGAGCGGCACTGGCCGCCGCCGGCCCCCGCCTCGGGGCGGCCGCGGCACCCGTTGCCGCCGGCCCCGCCGCGACCCCCGCCCTCTCTGGCCCGGCCCCCGGCCCGGCCATCGGCGCGCCGCCCACGGCGACGGCGGGCGCCGTGTCCGCGATGTCCGTCGTGGTGGCCGCGGTGCCGAAGGCGGTCGCCGGGCCCGGCGGGCCCGGGGCGGCGGCCATGCCGGCGGTCTTCCGCAACGCCGCCGGCCTGTCGCCGCGCGCCCTCGCCATGGCGCTCGACGCGGTCTCCTGCGCCCGCTCCCGCGGCATCGCGGGCAGGGACGACCTGCTGACGCTGATCGACTACTCGCTCCCCTCGACGGCGCCGCGCCTCTGGGTGCTCGACCTGGCCCGCGGCAAGGTGCTCTTCCATGAGCTCGTGGCGCACGGCGCGGGCAGCGGCGACAACTACGCCACCCGCTTCTCCAACACGCTCGAGAGCCGGCAGACCAGCCTCGGCCTGTTCCTGACCGGCGGCACCTACGAGGGTGGCAAGGGCTACTCGCTCAAGCTCCGCGGCCTCGACCCCGGGGTGAACGACCTCGCCGAGGCCCGCAACATCGTGATGCATGGCGCCTGGTACGTCAGCACCAGCCACGCCCAGCAGTTCGGCCGCCTCGGCCGCAGCTGGGGCTGCCCGGCCCTCCCCGTGGAGAGCGCCCGCCCGGTGATCGACGTCATCAAGGACGGCACCTTCGTGTTCTCCTATGCCGCCGGCGACGCGGCCGACCAGGCGCTGCCGGCCCTCGCCTCTCAGGCGTCCCTGCCGTCCCGGTCGTCGACGAGGTCCCAGGCGGCGTACCGGCCTGCCTGCGCCGTGCCGGCTGCCCCGGTTGCCGCGGTCGCCGCGACGGTCGTCGCCGCCGCGCCCTGACGCGAAGAGCCCCTCCTCCTCGTTCCTTTTCTTCCTTTCTCTTCCTTCTCTCTTTCTTTCTTCCCAGGCGTCCTGAACGCGGGCGAGGGACGCCAGCCGGGCGGGCGCCCCCCTACCCCGCGGTTTCACTACCAGAGCGAAAGCGACAAGCTCAGGACGGGCGACGAAGGGAGGGGTTTTTCGGGCCGAAACGGGCGAAGAGGACGAGGTGGCTGACGATCAGGATCGGCACCAGGAACGTGGGCAGGAGGCAGAGCGGCAGCTCGCGCAGCGGCGTCATCGTCGCGGGCCGGGTGAGGAAGAGATGCAGCGCGATGCCGACGACCATCAGCAGATCGAGCAACCCGAAGCTGTTCCATAGCAACAGCGCCACCCGGCGCGCCGTCGTCCGCACCGGCACGCAGAGCGCGGCCACCGCCAGCGCGCCGACAGCGGCCAGGATGTCGCCGTAGCCCCCCGGCGTCGCGAACGCGAACGGCAGCCGGCCGCGCTGGAAGAGCGCCAGGAGCTCGATCCCGACCAGGCGGCTGACGTGGATCAGGACGAGCGCCCGCGGATCGATCTCCCGCAGCCAGCGGCCGAGCTCGGCTGAGCGCCACCAGGCGAGCGACAAGCCGGCGACCAGCAGCCACAGGGTGGCGCCGGCGAGCGGCGCCGGCAGCCGCAGCCAGAGACCGGCGGCCCCGGCCAGCACCGCGGCCACGAGCCAGACGGCGAGAACCAGCGCGACACGTCCTGTCATGTCCCTCTCCTTCAAGGCTCGACCGGCACCGGCGTGCCCTCGCCGCGGCGCAGGCGGTCGAGCAGCGCGAAGGGGGCGTAGCAGGCCAGGAAGAGCGCCAGCGAGAGCGCTTCCAGGCTGAGCAGGTAGACGGGCCAGGGGCCGAGGTAGTCGTAGAGGCTGGCCTGCGCCGGCTTGCGCCGCAGGTAGCCGTAGTTGGAGTCCAGCAGCCAATCGACCAGGGCCGTCACCGCCACGTAGGCCTGCAGCCACAGCCAGACGCGCGGGATCGAGCGCCAGCGCGGCCGCATGCCGAGACCGAGCGTGAGGTAGAGGACGGCGACGACCACCCCGGCGTGCAGGATCTGGAAGGTGAAGAAATGCGGGCTGGGGAAGTCGTCCGTGAGGTCGGGAGTCACCAGCGCCTGCAGGGTGCCGCTCAAGCCCCAGAAGTAGGCCAGCTCGTAAGCCGCCTGCCGGCGCAGCACCAGCGCCGCGGCGCAGGCGAAGATCACCCAGTCGCAGAGCTGGAACGGCAGGTGGTCCTTGAGCGTGGGCGGGTCGGCACGGGCCGCCAGCACCGTGTGCGTCGCGTCGGCGAGGAGCAGCAGCCCGGCCACGCACCAGGCAATGATGCGGGCGGTGCGGGCGGTGCGGCCGGCTCCTTCCCCGGCGGAGCGGCGCGCGAGCAGCACCAGGACGGCGGTGAGCGCGGCGGTCGTGCCCAGCACCGCCCAGTGCGAGGGGCCGAAGATCCGGAACGGGTGCGGCGACGTCATGGCGGTCCAGGGTCCGGCCTGAGAGGATATCCGACGATGGCCGCCGGCACCGGCTCTCGCCTTCTGCTTTCGCTGCGGATGCGCTGGTCGCTGCTGCTCGCGGTCGGCCGGCACCTACGGCGGAGGGAGCCGCGGTCGACCGGCGGCGCGAGGAAGCCGCAAGCCGAACGCCGCCTCCCTGCCGCTCAGATCCGCTAAGATGCCCCGGATGCCCGTTCTACTCGTGAGCTTCGACGCCACGGCAGCGATCCGCAGGGCCGCCCTCGCGGCCGCCCTCGCCCTCGCCGGAGCGCTGGCCGCCGGCGCGGCAGGCGCGGCCACGCCGGCGCCTCCGGCCGCCGCCCATCAGGTCGCGCCGCCCGGCAAGGACGCGTTCGGCCTCGCCGAGATGGTGCGGGCGCGCTGGATGGGCGTCGATCACGCCGGCAACCTCTGGGCATGGGAGCCGCTCGCGGGCTCGGTGCGCTTCTTCTCGCCGGCCGCGGAGCGCCTGCGCACCGTGGTGGTGCCGCTCGACGCCCTTGCCGTCGACGGCGACGCCGAATGGGGCGCCGTGGCGGTCACCGGCGCCGGCAGCGCCTTCGGCGAGGGCAGCAAGCTCGCCTGGGTGCGGCCCGGCTCCCCCCCCGGCAGCCACGAGGAGGTGGCGCTGCCGGCGGCGGCCGGCTGGGTGTGCTGGATCGATCAGGACACCGTCGCACTGTCGCCGCAGCGCGCCGCGCACCGCGTCGAGCTGTGGAGCCTGGGCCGGCGCAAGCTGCTCCGGAGCTTCGGCGCCGAGCGGCAGATCGCGCTGTCGCCGGGAGTGACGCGGGTGCGCGAGGTGCAGCTGCGCTACGATCGCTCGCGGCGGCTGCTCTTCACCCTCGAGAGCTACAGCGGCGACCTCGAGGTCTTCTCCCTGGACGGGGCGCTCGCCTGGCGCGCCAAGCTCGACGATCCCTACCGCAAGGTCGAGGAGAAGACGCTTGCCGACCTCGACGCCCGGGCGAAGTCGAGCGGCGTGGCGCTCGGCCATCCCTTTTCCGACCTGTGGCTGGCGGCGGGACCCGACGGCAGCGCCTGGGTCTCGCAGAGCATCGACCACTTGAACCAGTCGGTGACGCTGGTCAAGGCGACCGCCGCCGGCGTCACCGTGGAGAAGATCGCGAACCTGCGCTGCCCGAGCCGCACCTTCACCATCTGGGGCGGCCAGCTGATCTTCTTCCGCGACATCGCCTCGCCGCGCGAGGTGTGCAACAGCGTCGCGCCGCTGCCCTGAGCGCGAGGAGCGCCCCAAGTGGTCCAGAACAGAAATCCGGCAACGTATCCGCCGGCCTTCCGCGCCCCCGGCGGCGTTGTGACCTCCGGGGCATGCCGCATGTCCACCACCGGACATGCGGCCGCCTCCTCAGCGTATTCCCGATACGCTTGCGTCGGCGCGCCTTGCCGGGAACGCGGATTGCTCGGCGCCTACGCTACCGGATTCTGTCCTGGACCACTAAGCGCGCCCTGACCTGCCATGACCGGCTCCGGCAAGCCCAGCGCCTACGGCTCGGCGGGCGTGGACATCGACGCCCAGGAGAAGGGGCTCGCGCGCGTCAAGGAGCTGGCCAGGGCGACCTTCACCCCCGGGGTGCTGACCGACATCGGCAGCTTTGGCGGCCTGTTCCGGCCCGAGCTCGCGGGCCTGAGCGAACCGGTGCTGGTGGCGTCCGCCGACGGCGTGGGCACCAAGCTGCTGGTGGCGCGCATGGCCGGCGACTACTCGACGGTCGGTCGCGACCTGGTCAACCACTGCGTCAACGACGTCCTGGCGCAGGGAGCGCTGCCGCTCTTCTTCCTCGACTACCTGGCCGCGGGCAGGCTCGAGCCCGAGCGCATGGTGGAGCTGGTGCGCGGCGTCGCCGACGGCTGCAAGCAGAACGGCTGCGCGCTCCTGGGCGGCGAGACGGCGGAGATGCCGGGCTTCTATCAGCCGGGCGACTACGAGCTGGCCGGCTTCATCGTCGGGCTGGTTGACCGCCCGCACGTGCTGGACGGCTCGCGGGCGGTGGCGGGCAGCGTGCTGGTCGGGCTGCCCGCCGCCGGGCTGCACACCAACGGCTACTCGCTCGCTCGCCGCATCCTCTTCGAGCAGCTGCGGCTGCGCATCGACGACCGCGCTCCCTGGGACGGGGGCCGCCGGGTGGGCGAGGCGCTGCTCGCGCCGCATCTCTCGTACCTGGCGCCGCTCCGGCCGTTGCTGCGGCACCCGGCGCTGCGCGCCATCGCCCACGTCACCGGCGGCGGCCTGACCGACAACCTGCCGCGGGTGCTGCCGGCGGGCACGCACGCCGAGATCCGGGTCGGCAGCTGGGAGGTGCCGGAGATCTTTCATTTCCTGCAGGAGCAGGGGAGCGTCGAGACCGAGGAGATGTTCCGCGTCTTCAACATGGGCGTCGGCCTGGTGCTGGTGGTGGACCCGGCGGGGCTGCGCGAGGTGCTGGCGGAGCTGCGCGGGCGCGGGCAGCGCGCGTGGACGATCGGCACCGTGCAGGAGGGCGGCTCGGGCGTGGTCTACGATCTCGGCCCGCTCCCCGCCGCGGCGCCCGCGCCGGCCGATGACCCGGCCGCCAAGCCTCAGGCGCCCGCGCCGGCCGCGAACCCTGGCGCCGAGCCCCCCGCC
>Ga0307479_10003457_pt1 | contig 14372 bp, 7 predicted proteins | sample atmos_gasesECM4C_FD_203743 | JGI IMG/M metagenome (GOLD analysis project Ga0307479, IMG submission 203743) | Hardwood forest soil microbial communities from Morgan-Monroe State Forest, Indiana, United States - atmos_gasesECM4C_515 | ecosystem: Environmental > Terrestrial > Soil > Temperate...
TACTGGAAAGCACGGCTCCATAAACCGCTATTAAGCCAGTAAGGGTGATTGGATCACTCATCGGATTTCGCCCTACTGTGCCTTTTACTCCTTAACCATTTCCGTCAAAATTCTTTCGAGCGGGGTTGATAGTTTTTCTGGAAATGATTCTCCGATAACGGGGAATGCCATCTTGAGAATCTTGTAGAGGTACAGCGCAATATTGAATACAGCTGTCCCGTCGATACCGCGATTCCGGTCCGGAGCAACATGCACACGAAACACTTCGCTCGGTCCAGTAAAATGGCTTTCCATGCAAGCAGCAGTGGCGTGTACATACTGCGAAGTCCAAGCGTAAATCCATTCATAGTCAAAAGCCCAATCGATGGGCTTGCCGTTAAGCTTTTCATGTCCATCTGCTTCAAATGCCAGCGTCCTAGTGTTGCTTCGACGCGTGCCGCGCCGTACCTCTGACCAGTGTGCTGATGGCGACTTGGGAAATCTGCGGGCGAGCTTTACCATCAGTTTGTAATCAGGCATCAACTTCCGCAACTGTGCCTTCGTGTATTTCGGCTGTTGTTGTTGTGCTTGTTGGTCGGGGCTCTTCAAATCAAGCATGCGTCGCATCATTTGCATCTTCCACTTTGCAACGTAGAAAGCAAACCTGCGCGCGCGGCGCTCCGTGTAGCGGTTGGTAATAAACCGGAGGCTGAGCGCAATCTCAACCAAGGTCCGAGATAAGCCAAATGCTTCCTCCGGAAGGCCAGCATCAACCAAACACACTGCTGCTTGCGCTACCTTCACGGCTTTTGAAACAAGACCGAAGATGACCATGTCCGATAACACATTCCGTCGTGGGTGATATCTCTTCTTGTTCAGGAATAACCTGATTTTTCCGACTGCGACCCTGATATCGCGCTTGTGACGCGGCTTGAGTTTTGCCATCGCCCTTACCTCACTTTGCCGCTGGCCAGCGCCGGTCGATTTCCCGCATGATCTCTTCCGCCCAGCGCACTGCATCTGAAATCGCGCATATCGTTGCTGGCACCCGAGTACCGCCATCGTACTGCGCCAGCTTCCGGGCCGCTAGGATGCTGGCCGCAATCAACAGCACGCGCTTGCGGCCTTCGTCCACGCCGCATATTACACCTTTCGCCATATATTCGCCAGCGGGATGCTGACAACAACGGACGCGCAGTTCACTTTTTCTTCCAGATAGCGACCAAACCGATCAGGGTTCCAACAAGCCCGGTCAATGCGCCCACAGCCACGCCGATTATCTTGAAACGGAATTCCCACGTCTTCCGATTTTCTTCAACGACAAGCTTGTTCAACTTTGAAAGGGATGGATCACTTAGATAGCGATTGGCAAAACCGTCTGTTATCCATTCCATGCCTTCCGGCGCAAGGTAAATCTTACGGGCGCGGGCCAAAAGCCGGTGACTGCGGATCTCGGACAGTGCTCCCCAATATTCAGAAGCCTCCCACTCCCGTTCGCTGGCCATATTCGCACGGACGTTCAAATCCTTTTCTTTTGCCATTCGAGCATCAAATGCGCGCTCAATAACCAACGCCTGTCTCTGCGTCGTCCACATCGGAAATATTCCTTGCAAATAATTAAGCAGTCGGATTTTTGTGGCGGTTTTCATGCTAAACGGTGCACACGGGCGCTCGGACCTGCGGGCCGAATTCTAACCACCGAATTTCAAACGACAAAAATCGTATCTAGCCCCAAGGCACGCCACAAATGCAACGCATCTGCACGGAAAGGGGTCATGTGCGCCAAGTCGCCAAGTTCCATTTGGCAATGATGTGCGAGTGCCTGTACTAATTCCCTTGCTACACCCTGCCTTCGTTTGGTCTTCAAAACCTAAATCATGTCCACGGCCCTTCGCCGGTGTGGCTCAACTTCAGGCGCTGCTGTGGGCCGCCAAGAGCCTAATCCATCGTCCGCGAAATCTTGCAGCCGCGCCGTGTGTTGACACAATCGTTCCCTGCTTATGATGTATCCACAAACACGTACGCCCCTGACGGAAATTGCAGCAATAGTTCTGTCCTCATCACGCTTCTTCTTGATGGGATAGAAGGAAACGATGTCGTATCCAGTTTCGAGATGGGCCACGCTCGCCGCCGCCTGCGCCAGCCGTTGGAGTTTTATCGGCGAAGAATGGGTTATGAAGTGGCAGCCATCCGGTAGTACCGGTTTTGCTTCCGTTGACAACTTCATCGTGCTTCTTTCGATGAAAGCGTTCGTTCGGCGCGTAGCCCTGCACATAGGACCAACCACAATCAACGCACTCAACCATACGTGCCCCTCGTCCCTGCCATTCTAACGCTGCCACTTGTGGCGGACGGTAATACTCTGTCCCAGGGTACCGAGGGAATCTCTACTCCTGCGCGAGGTTCCGCCATTCTTATCTCGGCCTGGAACGCCGGGCAGGAGGAAGCAAATGAAAAAGCAAAGCAAGGCCCCGGCAAGCTGGGAAGTGAAGCGCGCCAAAGATTGTATCCAGCGCCAGCTTCATCAAGTTCTTTGAAAAGCGCGAAAGGCAATGCTCGACCCAAAGCGCAAGAACTGCGCACACAGCCACGCGCGCAGCTCCACTTTGCGGCGCAAAGAAGGGGTGGAGCCGTTTTTCCCGTCGCCACATCCTACCCCCCTTTGCGTTGACTTCCCTCCAGAGCATCCCTAACATGGCAGCCCTGAGCAGGTTCACTCTTGATCGGTCAAACCATCTCGCACTACCGCATTATTGAAAGGCTCGGTGGCGGTGGCATGGGCGTGGTCTATAAGGCCGAGGATGTGAAACTCGGCCGCTTTGTTGCTCTAAAGTTTCTCCCAGATGAAGTAGCCAAAGACCCGCAAGCCCTCAGCCGCTTTCAGCGCGAAGCCAAAGCAGCCTCGGCCCTTAACCATCCCAACATTTGTACGATTCACGAGATTGATGAGCAAAATGGGCAAACATTCATCGTCATGGAGTTCCTTGACGGAATGACGCTGAAGCACTTGATCGGCAACCATCCGATGGAGTTGGAGACCCTGCTTTTGCTCGGAATTGAGATTGCCGACGCCCTCGATGCTGCCCACTCCGCTGGCATCGTCCACCGAGACATTAAGCCAGCCAATATCTTCGTGACCAAGCGTGGGCATGCCAAGATTCTGGACTTTGGATTGGCGAAGATAGCACCCGTCATAAGCAAGGTGGGAGACGCCGGGGAGTCGGCACAATCGACTGTGACGCTGGAAGAGCATTTGACCAGTCCGGGGACAGCTATAGGAACCATTGCCTACATGTCGCCGGAGCAAGTCCGAGCCAAGGAACTGGACGCACGCACGGACTTGTTCTCGTTCGGCGCGGTGCTCTACGAGATGGCGACAGGGGCGTTGCCCTTTCGGGGTGAAACATCCGGCCTGATTTTCGACGGCGTCCTCAATCGTGCTCCAGTTCCTCCGGTGCGGCTGAATCCCGACGTGCCAGCCGAACTCGAACGGATCATCAACAAGGCGCTGGAGAAAGACCGCGACGTTCGCTGCCAGTCTGCCGCAGAAATAAGGGCTGACCTCAAGCGGGTAAAGCGGGACACGGAGACGGGGAAAACTGTCGCAATTACGAAATCGGCGGCACCGTTTCGGTGGTCGCAAAAACGAATCGCGGCGGGAATCCTCGCAATCGCTGCCATTGTTGGTGTATCGACCGTTGGAGCAAGGTTCTTCTTGGCTCGTCCTGCGAACCGGATCAACTCACTCGCCGTGCTCCCGCTGGAAAATCTTTCTCACGACTCCGAACAAGAATACTTTGCCGACGGCATGACGGACGCGCTGACTACCGATTTGTCGAAGATCGGTTCCTTGCGGGTCATTTCCCGCACGTCTGCCATGCGTTACAAGAGAACCAGCAAAAGTCTGCCAGAGATTGCGCGTGAACTGAACGTGGACGGTGTGGTCGAGGGATCAGTCATGCGTTCGGCCAACCGGGTGCGAATCACGGCGCAATTGATACAGGCACGCACGGACCAGCACCAGTGGGCAGAGAGTTATGAGCGTGACGTTGGTGATGTTCTGAAGTTGCAGAGTGAGGTCGCGCAGGCCATAGCACAACAAGTTCGTGTGCAGTTGACTCCTCAACAGCAGGCCAGGCTCAGTTCAGCTCGTGAAGTGAATCCGGCGGCTTACGAAGCCTACCTGCGAGCCATCTATCACCTTGCCACGAGCCTTGAAAAAAACGACGATGCCGACGCAGCGATCGCTCAGGCCGAGCAAGCTGTGGCACTCGATCCAGACTTTGCAGAGGCGTACGTGGCCCTCGCCCAGGGCTCCGTTGCAAAAATCTTCCAATGGCAGGGTAGCACCGATTACGACGAAAAAGCATTCGTTGCCCTTGGCAAGGCGCTGAAGCTTAACCCTAATCTGGCGGAGGCGTATGCGACTCGCGGGAGTCTCTATTATAACAAGCTGCATGACTTCGATATCGCCCGTGCCGTGGCTGATTACCGCCGGGCAATTTCTCTAGATCCGAATCTCGCAGAGGCACACCACCGTCTCGGGGCTGAGCTGACACACTTTGGTTTGCACGACAAGGCGATCGAGGAATTCCGCACGACCCTCCGACTCGATCCCTACCATTCGGGCGCGCAGGCTCGTCTGGCCCGCGCGCTCTGGCAGTCGCAGCGTTTCACTGATGCCCTCGAGCAATACGAACGAAACAACCTCGTAACTTCTGAAAAGGCCGTCACCCTCGCGTACCTCGGACGCAGGAACGAAGCGTGGCAAACCATCGAACAGGTCGCCCAGTTAGCCGCGACGAAGCCACCGAGCGAAGACGACGACATCGCGGCAGTGCGGGCCTTTCTCTACGCTATCGAGGGCAAGCGAAAGGAAGCGGAGCAGTCGAGCGAGCTAGCGTTCCGCCTCGGCAAGGATGACGATCATTTTCACCACGCCGCTTTCATTCTGGCCGCAACTTCTGCGGAAATGGGCAAGACTCGCGAGGCAGTTACGTGGCTGAAGCGCGTTGCTGAAAGCGGCATGCCGAATTACCCGCTCTTCCACGACAACCCCAGCATGAGAAAGCTCCACGGCGACCCTGCGTACGAACAGTTCATGGCGCAGCTCAAGATCAGGTGGGATCAGCTCGCGGTCAGCTTGTAATGCGTCTTGCGACGTTGCCGGTGTCCTCGGGGACCACTCAAAGCCCAGGAAATCATTGCAAGCGGATGTTCCCAATTGTGATGGAAAGACGCCGACCCAGACATTCCCATCCTGAAGGAAGCCAAGGCGGAGTACCCGAAGCTGAAATAGCCTGCCGGAGTTCGGTCTTTAGTGACGTTCATTGAAACCGCCGCGATTGTCTTTCTGCTGGCAGCTATCCTCATCGAACTTGTTAATCTTCGCTATCCTAGTCAAGGCCACTCTAGGACAGATCGAAGCCAAGTTAGATGCTATCGGCAAGCGGTAATAGAGGGGCAACTATGGGATGAGCAGAGTTAGAGATGATCTGACCTGAGTCCCAGTTCAACAGATTTTAACATGGGGGGTGTTTCTGGGACCATGTCTTTCCCTTCTCCCGTCAAACATTTGAGGCCAGTTGCTCATCGCCTGTAAGATCCAGCGCATTTCCCTTAACGAAAAGGGCAGTCGACGGCATAGGCAAACCAGCCGAAGTTCGCTTCGCCCAGCGTGCTTTCTCTTTGTTCGGATTTTGTAAATGGAGAAATGCTTTGTATTAACACCAGCAAGACCACCTTTGCCGTGATTGTGCAGCACACTCTATCCCTAGCCAAAAATGTGTTTCCCGAACTAGACGCAAAAATTTCATTTAATTTTTCATTGACATCCACAAGACTTTGCGCGTAGCGTCGCTCGCATCAGCGAGTAGGATTCGCCGGGGGGTGACGGATTCTATGTTCCGTCTGTGATCTCATCTCGCTGCTTCCCTCTGAAGTCTGAATGGATTCGCGCGAGCCATCGTTGGCGGGCGCGGAGTACTGCGGAAAAGCAGTTGCACCGGGTATCCGGGATAGCCGGAGGGCTCACCCTGTTCTCTTTCGTCAGGAGGGAGTTATGTTGCCTCGTCTTCGTGCAATGCTGTGCATGTTCTACTTTGTGGCCTTCGCCTCTGTCGCACTTCTTTTCACCCCGGCTGGCCAATGCCAAATCCTGAACGTCGGTGACGACACTTCGACACCTATCGAGGGCGCGGGACACGATTACATAAAAATGTTATCGGAGACGGTGAACCCTGGGAACGGCTCCGTCAGTGTGCGTATTCAAGCTCCTGTTGCGAAGGGCCGCGGCATCACTTTGCCCTTCGCGTTTGCCTATGATACGAACGGTGTCGTTCACCTGAGCGCCGGTGTCGGCGCTGTCGGATGGACCTCTAATGGGAGCACTCTCGCTCAAGGGGGATGGAGTTATTCTCTGCCGACAATCAGCTCAAGCTTGTGGTCCACTACGACCACCGGTTCGCAGTTGCAAACCATAACGTGCTACTTCGTTTCGTACTACGTCTTCCAGGACCCATCCGGTGGTCGACATAACGTCGGAATGGGCTCCGCTGGTTGGGCGCAGGGAGCGGCACCTCCATATTTGTGCGGAAACACGGTCACGACCGGCGGCGACCCTCAATACTCCGCGTCACTTCTGACAGCCTATGGAGACGGAGACACGAATCCAGCGGTAACAGTATCTGACGCAGACGGAACGCTCTTTCATTTCTCGGATTCGGGAGCTAACAACGGAACCCTCCCAACCTCTATCGAGGATAGGAACGGAAATGAGATCACCGCTACCAGCGGAGGCCTTGTCACTTACAAAGATACCGTTGGTCGGGCTGCGATTGTCATAAGCGGATTTGGTCCCAATGGGGCAACAAATACTCTCACCATTTCGGGGTCGACGTACAAGGCGGCTTGGACAACCACCTCGGCAGCATATTCAGTTCCTAATGTCGAACCGATTGCTCCTCCGGCCGGAACGCAATGTCTCTCTTGGCCTTCTGTTAGCGCCACGGAAACCGTTATCAGCTCAATAACGCTTCCAAATAACCAGCAGTACCATTTCTACTACGGCACGAATCCCAATTCTGCCTACAACAACCCATACGGGCTTCTCAGCGAGATCGATTATCCGAACGGAGCTTGGGTGCGATACACGTGGAAAATGAACACAACGTCCGAACCGGCCATCTACTATTCCGCAGGACTCTGTTATGGCGGCAATTGCAATTCCCCAATGCCAAATGGATGCCAATACGAATACGGGACGCCGGTTGTTGCAACCCGGACAGTTGGTTTTACCCCAAATGTAACTGCGTTAACTCAGACGTTTTCCTACAGCACAACCTGGACCACGTCCGGCGGGTTCGTCAACTGGACCGCAAAAACTACAAATGTCACCACCACCGACAATCTCCTCGGGAAGAGCGCTCTGACAAAGTACACCTATTCTCCAGGCGGAGGGGCGAACAGCAGCCCATATCAAGGTCCCGGCATATCGGCGACCGAGATCCCGCTCGAACAAAAAGTCCAATATTACGACTGGGGGAATACGCTGATCCGCACTGTAACCAAAACGTGGGCTGACGTTTACGATATCGCCAGTGAGCAGACGGTATTAAATGACGGCAATAATCTGACCTCACAAACAACCTATAGCTACCAGTTTGCAGGCGGCGGTGGCACCGGCATTCTCTCCCAGCTCTTCCAGAAGAACGAATATGACTACGGCTTGAGCCTTCTTCGCAAGACCGTTACGACCTATCAGGCCTTTCCTGCCACGCCAGTGGGCGGAATCATCGCCGACAAGCCTTGTCAAAACATCGTCTACGACGCTAGCAGCAATCGTGTTGCGGAGACGGATTACTTCTACGACGGCGGCGCGACCTTGTGCGGCACGGCTGGGACGCCTTCGGTAACTGCTGCGAGCGGATTAGTTGCAGGCACGCACGATGAGACGAACTATGGTTCCACGTCTACCGCGCCGCGAGCTAACATGACCCAGCAAACACGATGGTCGAGTGCTGGAACCTCTCCCGTGACGACCTATACCTACGATGAGACTGGTCAAGTCTTGGGCATAACCGACCCCTGTGGCAGTAGCGCATGCGCCGACATGGTCGGGACGACTCATAAAACGACGTACTCATACTCCGACAGCTATACCATCCTGTCTGGCGGCCAGAACGTCAACTACACACCCACCGGCAATACCAATGCTTATCTAACTAAAGTTACCGACCCCCTGGGTCACGCGACCACCTTCACATATGACTACTCAAATGGCCAGCTGACGGTATCAAAAGATCAGAACGATATTACTGCTAACCGGCCGGGAACAACGTATGTCTACAATGATCCTTTCGCTCGACCGAGAAGGGTTACCTACCCAGACGGGGGCCAGACCACCTTTAGCTACAATGACACTGCTCCGTCTCCAACTGTGACTACGACAAAATTGATCGACAGCACGTCGAACATAAGCGCGACTTCCATTGCTGTGATGGATGGCGTCGGGCACATTGTGCAGACTCAACTCACGTCGGATCCAGACGGCCCGGACTATGTCGATGTTACCTATGACGGCTTCGGCAGGGTAAAGACTCGCTCGAACTCGCATCGCGGGTCGGGCGCCACAACCGATGGAACCACAAGCTACACTTACGACGCACTGGGAAGGACTATAAGAGTCGATCAACCTGACGGTTCAGTTGTGAGCACGTCATACAGCGGCAATCAGACGGTCACGACCGACGAAGTTGCCAATGATCGACGAATGTATACAGACGGTCTAGGACGATTGACCCGCGTCGATGAGCCGATCCCGACAGCACTTCCAACGCCAGCCTCGGCAAGTATTACGATTGCGGACACTGGAATAAAAACAAGTACAGATCCAGCCACTCCAGGTACGGGGAGCTTCTCTGTCAATGGCACAGAAAAACAGGTTTACTTTTGCCCAGCTGCGTGCTTTTGGATTTGGGACCAAGGCTCTGTGTCCGTATCCGTGAACGGTGGAGGCCCGTCCTCAGTATCATTTGGGCAAGGCAGCACAAGCGTACAGTTGTCCCAGTCGTTGGCAAATTCCGTAAACACAAGTTCTTTGGTAAGCGCCGTCTCCGATTCGAATGGCAATGTTACAGTGACAGCTAGAACCGGCGGCGCAAACACAAACTATCCACTTGCAGGAAGTTCACAGTCTAGCTTACATCCTCCACCGAGTGGTTCTCCCGGATTTTCTGTCTATGCCTTCGGATTAACCGGCGGCACAGATGCGAGCCCGATCTATGATTCTGGCACCGTTTCTGCCACTGTGAATGGGTGCACAGCGGGCGCAACATATAGCAGGACCGGGAACAACAGCGCCTCCACGGTGGCCAGCGCCCTGGCAGCCGCGCTGAACAGCTCCTGCTCAGGAGAGGTCAGCGCTAGTGCCAGTGGGAATGTTGTAACCCTTACGACGCTGGCGAACGGCTCCGCTACCAACAGCGATACGCTTTCGGCCATTTCGACCAGCAACAACCCTACTGTTTTTAACCCTCCTTCTTTTACCCCCAGCAGTACCGGATTTAGCGGTGGTACCGATGACAGCCTCAGTGCTCCGCTGATCACCCAGTATGCGTACGATGCGTTGAACAACCTCACGTGCGCAGTACAGAAAGGCACGGACACAACCGCTTTCACAAGCTGTGCCTCTGCCGCGGCAACCTGGCGACCGCGCTCGTTCGGCTACGATTCGCTGTCACGGTTGACCAGCGCACAGAATCCCGAATCAGGCACGATCACCTACGTTTACGACGCCAACGGGAACCTGCAAACCAAGACGGCTCCCGCTCCCAATCACAGCGGCGGGACTGTCCAAACGACAAACACTTACGACAGCCTCAACCGTCTGACAAAAAGAAGCTACAGCAACGGCAATACGCCCACGGTGCAGTACGGCTACGATGGCGGGGCCCTTACGAACTGCACTACAGCGCCTCCAACCTTGACCGATGGCAACCCGGTTGGGACGCGTACCGCAATGTGCGATGGCTCGGGGGCAACTTCCTGGAGCCACGATGCGATGGGACGGCCAGCAACACTGATGCGCACGATCGGCGGGTTTACTCGCAGTGCGAGTTATCAGTACAACGTGGACGGTTCGCTTGCGCTGGAGACGATCTTTAGCGGGAGACAGTTGCAGTATGGTTACAACGGCGCTGGTCGTGTGATATCAGTAGTCGACCCCGGCGCGTTTAACTTTGTGACGGGCGCAACCTACACCTCCAATGGAGCCTTGGCGACTGCTATTTATGGTGCTGCGGGGAGCTTTGCTGGCATCACGGAGAGCAATATCTACAACAATCGGTTGCAACCGATTTTGCGGTCGGCGACCAGTTCAGCGGGAACGGCGATTAGCCTCTGTTACGATTTTCATCTCGGAGTTGCCTTAACGTCTCCGTGTTCATTTCCAGCTGGTGCCGGCGACAACGGCAATGTTTTTCAGATCTTTAACAACCGGGACACGACTCGCACGCAGAACTTCACTTATGACGCGCTGAACCGTATCACCAGCGGCTACACGACCAGCTCGCTGTGGGGTACAAGTTACGTGATTGATGCCTGGGGGAACCTGACCAATATCAATCCGATGACAGGCAAGACGAACTCGCAAAACTTGCAAGCCGCGCCTGCCAATACCAAGAATCAGCTCAATGGTTTTTGTCATGACGTGGCCGGAAACCTGGCCTTCAACAGCCCTTGTCCAACGCCCCCGTGGTCCTTCACCACCTATGTCTACGATGCCGAGAACCGCTTGATAACTGCCGCCGGAGCGACCTATATCTATGATGGCGATGGCAATCGGGTGGAGAAATTGATCGGCAACACGGGAACGATCTATTGGAGAGAGTCCGACGGGGAACTCACGAACGAGACCGACACAACCAATGTGACTCTGCATCGCCATGTGTACTTCGCGGGGAGGGAAGTGTGTCGCACCGACACCCAGCCGACCACAACCACGCACTACTACTTCTCCGATCATCTCGGTTCGGCGAACGTCGTTGCCAGCGGGACGGACGGAAGCATCGAGGACGACTCGGACTTCTATCCCTACGGCGGAGAACTGGTGTTCAAGAACAACGTTCCGCAGAATTACAAGTTCACCGGCAAAGAACGCGATTCCGAATCCGGTCTGGATATGTTCGGTGCCAGGTATTACGTGAGCACCGTTGGCCGCTTTATGTCCATCGATCCCGCTTTTGAAAGTGAGATCCTGGAGCTTCCACAGACTTGGAATCGCTATAGCTACGTCTACAATCGTCCTCTTTTCGCGACTGACCCCGACGGTAGATGTCCCCCTTGTGTTGGCGCGATCATCGGAGGCGTGGTTGAGGGAGGGTGGAATCTCGGGTCACAGCTAGTTAATAACGGCGGTAACGTTAGTGGCGTGAATTGGAGAGAAGTCGGAGCTAATGCGCTCGGTGGCGCTGTCGCGGGGGCCCTTGCCGGTGCTACGGGCGGAGGGAGTTTGCTTGCCGAGGCTGCCATGGGAGCTGGCTCCAATGTGGCAGGCGGTATTGTCACGCGGGTGGCTGAAGGCAGGGACCCTGACGAGGCCTTCGATACCGGTGAGATCGTCAGCGATGCAGTGAGCGGATTTGTAGGAGGCGGTGCAGGACATCTTGCATCTGATTTCGTGCATCCGCCGGAAGGAGAATTGGGCGCTCGTCCTAAAGGTCGCAGGCACGCTGCGAAGTATGACGCTGAAGTAAAACTTCGGAAGAATGCTGCTTTGAGAGCCTTGGGGGTTTCGACTGTTGCCGGATCTCCGCCTGCGCACGCTGCGCAATCGTGGTGGAATTCGATAAATCAATGGTCCCATCAATTGTTTGTTTCGCAGGCGGAGCAGCAGCCGCCGCGTGGGCACGTAACCACGAGAATGTGCTGGACCGACCAGAACGGCAAGATGGTTTGCCAGTGAGAGGTGAAGTGTGAGGACCGAACGACCAGCAGGCTCGAATCAAGACGATGAGTATCTCAAGAAATGGGAAGTATATGTTCGGAAATGGAAACGAAGGACGATCGGGTTAGGCATTGCACTAATCCTCAGCGTTGCACTTCTAGTCCCATTTCTCGATGGTCATTTCTTGCATAGATATTTTGAACAAGGGCGATATTTGATTTACCTCTCTTGCAGCCTGCTCACGCTGTTCGTTGGAGCTTCCGCCTTGACCTATAATTTCTGGTCGTATTGGCGAAAGCTCCGGACAAAGGATCAGATGGCGAATTCGCATAGAAGCTGAGGCCGTGTTTCGGTCTGACCGTTTGACTAGGCCGAAGGTCAATTCAATGATTTTGTCGACGGGGAGAAGCAACACGATCAAGAACGGTTCTGACTTGACCTGATCGTGTGCCGCACCGACACGCAGCCGACCACAACCCAGCACTACTACTTCTCCGACCATCTCGGTTCGGCGAGCGTCGTTGCCAGCGGGACGGACGGAAGCATCGAGGACGACTCGGACTTCTATCCCTACGGCGGGGAACTCGTGTTCGCCAACGCGGTCCCGCAGAATTACAAGTTCACCGGCAAAGAACGCGATTCAGAATCCGGGTTGGACAACTTCGGGGCTAGATACCACGCCAGTGCGCTCGGCAGGTTCATGCAGACTGATCCCAAACCGGGCAGCGCTCACATGCTTAACCCGCAGAGTTGGAATCGTTACGTGTACACGCTCAACAATCCGGTGAAGTTCGTCGATCCCGATGGCATGGATGTCGTCTTAGCCGCGGGACTCAGCCAAAGCGATCGCAGTTACGTTGTCAATAACCTCGCCCGGATGTACGCAACGCCAGCTGGTAAAGGCTTTCTCCAAAGAGCTGACCAGAGCAAGTTCACTATCACGGTCGGAACCGGACATCTTGGTCGCACCGATCTAACCAAAGCGCCCCCAGGAACTGTAGTGTTCGGAGGCCAAACGAAGGTGGAGGGCGGAAATACACGGTATGGCACGATCACTTCTGACGGGCACACCCAGCTCGTCGCGAAGAGTCCGGACTCACCAACAGCGCCTCCGATTCAGGTCATCATCGACAAAGATCAATCGGCGGAGATCGGAAAAGATCCCGCGAAAGTGTTTGGTCACGAGCTTGGTGGTCATACAGCCGATGTGCTCAATGCGGCTGAGGGAAATGCCAATCAGTTCATCGACGGCGTGAATCCCAAAGACGAGACCAGTTCTGAAGCTGCGGAGAAGGCGATGGGTAAGGTCCCCAATCAGCCCAGCCAAGAGGACGTTCAAGCCGTTGAGGAGATACTGAAGCCAAGGGAAGAACCGAAGAAGGAAGAGAAGCCCCAATGAGAGTCCAGCGAATAGTCATCTTGTGCTTACTAGCGTGCGCTTGCAATGTCGTCGCGGGCCAGACCTCTGTGCGGTCCCAGGTTGGGGCTGCACTGGATTCGTGGTCCAGCCGCGATAGCGCTCGCGATGCCATCTCGAAAATCAGCCACAATCCGCTATCTGTGCTCATTGCAATCTCGAAGTCGAAACATGAGCCAGAAGTCCGCCGAGCACATGCGATTGCCCTTCTTGCGACTTTCAAGGAAGCGCCGTCCGAACACGCCCTCGATAAACTGGCCGACGATAGCAACCCCAAATACCGCTGCCTTGCCCTGCACTCGCTTGCGGAGCAGAAATCCCACAGTGCCCTGCCTGTGCTGATAAGGAAACTGGATGACCAGGCTGTTTGCATGAAGGCAGTTTCGACCGATCCGGCAGAAGAGCACAAGGTGTACGTTTCGGATGAAGCTGTGCGCCTCCTAGAACAGATCACCGGACAATCCTTTGACCAGGAAGCAACCAGCGGCCATCGCGCGACGAAACCATGGAAGGACTGGTGGGCTAAGCAAAAGGGGAGCGCCAAGCCGAGCGCCTCTTCGATGTGAGCGCCTGACCTGCTCCCCTCATTCCGCCCGAAATTGAATATGAATTTTCCGCGCTGTACTTCGCGAAGGAGGTTGGCACGTCACCTCGAAACTCCCGCCAACTTCGCCAGCGCCTCCCAGTGCCTCGGAATGCGGTCGGCGTCGGTCCACCCGGATCGCAACGGCGTACGTAACCGAAACTGCTAGTGCTACATGATGACGGGGCTTGCGTCCCGATGAGCACATCCCCAGCGTTACCTTCGGACCCGACCAAGCTTCATCAATGAATTTATATTTCATCTCTGTTTTTCTCATCACGTCGCCGTAGACGATTTTCTAGATTCCGATCACCAGCGACGGCTGTTTGAGTCACTATTATCCGGTGACGTAACGTTGATTGTGTAAAAAGGGAGAGGGTGTAAGTTGGCTTTGGCCTCACGAGCTAAAGCCTTTCCGAAAAGGAGACCTACACCCAATGGCGAAGATA
>Ga0307479_10003458_pt1 | contig 14371 bp, 14 predicted proteins | sample atmos_gasesECM4C_FD_203743 | JGI IMG/M metagenome (GOLD analysis project Ga0307479, IMG submission 203743) | Hardwood forest soil microbial communities from Morgan-Monroe State Forest, Indiana, United States - atmos_gasesECM4C_515 | ecosystem: Environmental > Terrestrial > Soil > Temperate...
CCGTATTCGACCCCGCACCGCCGCCCATTAGGAGAATTGCATTGGCGCCACCCCCGCCGTTCACCTGAATGTTGCCCTTGTTGTTGATCGTCCCAAGGAGGGTGGTTTGGGAGTTCAAATCGCTCGTATAGGTGCCGTTGATGGTTATTGCGCCCGCGACGCTGCTGCCATCCAGCGTGGCCACGTTTCCGTTAGGGGTTCCCAGGGTGCCGCTGACTTGGTTCAGCGTTCCGCCCTGGATTAGGGCACTGCCAAACAGTTGCACCGTGCCGCCATTGGCCGTGATGTTGCCGCCGGCGTTGTTGACCGTGGTACCGCTTATTTGCAGGAAGCCACCGTTGGTGGCTTCCAGCAAGTTCGTATTGGTGATCCCTCCGGAGCCGTTCAGCAGGAGCGTTTGACCCGATGAGTTGGCATTCACGGTTCCGGCATTGTTCAGCGCCAAGCCGCCATTCCCGATTATTCCGGCACCTTGGATCGTGTTATCGGCATTGGTCAGAGTTATTCCGCCGACACCTTGCTGGATGTACGCGAAACCTCCGCCCCCGGCAACATTCATCGTTACCGTGCCCCCACCTTGCAGTTTAGTGTTGGCGTCGAGGATCAGGATCGCGTTGGCGCCACCGCCTCCGCTCACTTGTATGTTGCCCGTATTGTTGATAGTTCCAAGGAGGATGGTGTCGGTGTTCAAGTCGCTTGTGTAGGTACCTTTGATGGTCACCGCACCAGCGCCGGTACTGCCATCCAGTGTGGCCACGTTTCCGTTAGGGGTTCCCAGGATGCCGCTGACTTGGTTCAGCGTTCCGCCCTGGATTAGGGCACTGCCAAACAGTTGCACCGTGCCGCCGTTGGCTGTGATGTTCCCGCCAGCATTGTTCACCGTAACAGCGTCGATTTGCAGGACGCCGCCGCTTGTCGCTTCCAGCAAATTCGCGTTGGTGATCCCCCCGGAGCCGTTCAGCAGGAGCGTTTGACCCGATGAGTTGGCATTCACGGTTCCGGCATTGTTCAGCGCCAAGCCGCCATTCCCGATTACTCCGGTGCCCTGGATCGTGTTATCGGCATTGGTCAGAGTCACTCCGCCCACACCCTGCTGGATAAATGTGGAACCGCCGCCTCCGGCGACATTCAGCGTCACCGTGCCACCGCCGGAGAGTGTCACGTTGTTATCGAGAAGCAGGAATCCGTTGCCGCCGCCACCGCCGTTCAAAGCTAGCTGGCCCGGGTTTATGACCTGAGTGCCGAACACCGAAAGCTGCGTGTTGGTGTTGGTGCTGAGCGTGTCGAAACTGCCGAGCTGCAGATTGGCGACGGACGCGTTGATGTCCAAAGTGACGGTTACAGGCGTGATGTTCGTGCCGTTCGTAATGCAGACATTCGTGCCTGAGCTGTTGGGAACTGTACCCGGGCTCCAATTGGAAGCAGTATTCCAGTTACTGTTTCCATCGACCCAAGATGTGGGTGCACCTAACGTGCACTGAGCCTGCGCGGAGTCTGCGGCAAACCCCATGGACAGCGTTATAACAAGCAACGACGAAGGCAGGAGGCGCCGCACTAGCATCCTTCCGCTGGGACAGCTGGCACGACTGAAAATCACATTAGCCATGGGACCTCCATGCTTCGGTTGCTTCCGACGGCTCAATGGGCAATGTGGAACCCGGAAGCGAGACCTACTGGGACCGAATTCCTGGGCCGGAGCTAAATACGAGTGAGGACAGATTCCCCAAAGACGAGCAGAAAAACCCGTAAGAACGCGCGCACTTCCGATGCCAAGGCCGAACCTTAGAGAGATGTTCTCAGACTTCGTGTTTTCAGTGAGTTGGAGGACGGACAGCAGGTAGTGCTGTGCAGAACTGAGCCGGGATATGGCATCTGCTTACCCTCTTTGTGCAAATTTCTGCGCACTCGCCCGGGTCTTCAGGCTCGAAGCCATCGGTGATGGCACGGGCGGCGGCAGCTCCCGACCTTTCATCGTGCGCTTCGCTCGTCGGCCTGCGCTAGAATCTTAGGGTGCCAGGTGAGTGGCGCACGCTTGTGCCATCGAGCGTGTCGGCACCGGCGGCTGCCTCATCGTCACAGATGCCGGTTCTGACTTGCTGCTGTGCACAAGAGTGCCTGCAATCCATTCACACCGTTGCACTTACAGTTTACTATTGACAGACGTCCAGATCTGTGATACAATTGCGCGTGTTATCTCGAAGAAACCTCGCTGACGCGTACTGCTACTCCAGCCCTAAGTCTTGTCTTATCAATCGCCTGGAGCCTCTTCGCTTTCCTTTTCCGACTCCCGTCCTTTGTTTTCAATAGCTTGCAGCCTCTTTTCCCAAAACACCCGGGGTGGGGTGCCTCAGCATGTCGCGCCAAGTTTCGCCTTCCGCCCGTCACATGCGCCACATGGCGCCCTACTTCCTTCTTGCCCCCAAAAAGCAAAAGGCCCCGTCGCAAAACGGGGCCTCTGCCATGGCCGGAACGGCTTACTTGCCGAAGTGGTAGACCAACCCGCTCTGGATGCGCAGGTTGTTCTGCTTCACGCCGCTGAAGTGCGTGTACAGATACTCGAACTGGATCGCTCGGAACGACAGGTGCGGCGTCAACTTGATGTCCGCCCCGCCACCGAACGTCATGGCGTACGAGTTCACCGACGTCGACGGGAAACCCGTGGCGCTGGCCGTTGCCCTTGCCCCGCCGAACAGCACTTGCGCATACGGAGTCAAGCGGCCGTAGTTGCGATAGGAGAACCGCGGCCCGAACAAGTAGTTGATGTCATGAGCCGATGTGCCCGCCGCCAAGCCGGTGACTTTGCAGAAGCCGCCGTCACCGACAAGTCCGAGCCAGCGATTCACATTGATGGCGAACGTTCCCCCGGCACCTTGGCAACTGGAGCTTGGCGCGCCCCCGCCAGGATAGATTCGGATGTACTGATATTGTCCAGAAACTTCCATGCCCCGGGTTTCCTGGGCCTGAGCGACGCTACTCGCGAGCAAAGCGAACCCCAACAGAATGAACAGTTTACGCATTCTTCCCTCCATAAGAACATCCCCACGCGGGGTAGTACTGTTACTATGGTCTCGAACCTCTTTGCGAGCTGCAAGCGCCATCTTTTTCGTGTTTCGCGAGGGTAAACAGGGAGCAAGCATGCCGCTACTTACAGAAATCACCTGCTCCCAAAAGCGGGCAAACCACGGCTTGCTGACAGGCCGCTGCGACGGAGAATCCGGGTCGGGCGCAGCAGTCGGCTCCAGCTCGGGCTGGCTGGTGCCCCGGAAAGGCCGGCAGAAGGAAGCCAAGGGCGTCGCGGCGGCTTCCGGCGGCGAAATCCCTCGAGACAATTTTCACAGTTCTGCGAGGCAAGTACTCTTGTACTGTTTTCGATTGGGCAAATGTGGTACCTTCATGCCATTGTCAGGCGTTCGAGGAGAATGCAGAATAGCCGGTGTGTGGACCCTGTTCGTTTTAGCTTTTTCTTCGATTTCGTCGGTTCACTTCAGCATCCTGTTCACAAAGGCACTTGTTTTCTCGGCAGCTGATTGCAGGTAATACGAAACGAATGATTACGGCCGAGCGCGCTTCGGCGGCCGCGGATGAGGTAGCTAGTCCCGATGGCCATTATTCATTTTCGATGTAAAGAGCGCCGCCGCACCGTGCGGGTAATGCTGACGGTGCCGTTGCGAGTGAGCGGGAAAACCGAAATCGGCGAGAGATTTTCTGTGAAGGCGATGTCGCATACGGTGAGCCTGCACGGCGCGTCGGTCGAGCTGGAGCAGGGCGTGGTGCTGGGCGAAATTCTTCAGCTCGAAAACGAAATCACGAGAGAAAAAGTAGAAGGCAAAGTGGTGTCCATCCGCCGCGGGCGCGACGGCAAACGCTTTGTCGCGATCGAATTCACGGAAGCGGATCCGAATTTCTGGCACATGGCGTTCCCCATCCCGGGCGCGAGACCGATGCGGCGCCCGATTTCCTCCAAAGTTTCCTCGCTGTAATTCGCGAGCATTTTTGTTGTGCCCCATTCGCGAAAACCAATCGCCGAAAATCCGCGCGACGCGTCCGCGAAAAATCAAGCAAGCCTCGTTGGAAAAAATCCGGGAAATTCGGACGGCAAACAAGCGCGCCAAATCGGACTGATTTCGGACACACATGGATTGCTGCGCAAAGAAGCGCTGGACGCGCTACGCGGCTCGGACTTGATCATTCACGCGGGCGACGTGGGCGATCCGAAAATACTGGAGGCGCTGCGGCAGATTGCCCCGGTGGTGGCGGTGCGCGGAAACGTGGATACGGCGGAGTGGGCGAAGTCGCTGCCGGAGACTGCGGTGGCAGAGGCGAGGGCGGTACATATTTATGTGCTGCACGATTCGAACGCGCTGGATTTGGATGCCAAGGCGGCGGGATTTCACATTGTGGTGAGCGGGCATTCACACAAACCTGGGCGCAGCGAGCGCAATGGAGTGGTATACATAAATCCGGGGAGCGCGGGGCCGCGGCGATTCCGTTTGCCGATTACGGTGGCGCGGCTGGATTTGGGAGTGACGCCGTGGAGGGTTGAGTTTGTTGACTTAGCACAAGGGGTGGAGTGAAATGAGGGCGCGGCGGTCCGGGCGATTTTGGTTCTTTCGAATCAGACGAAATTCATGACGGAGTGCGACGATGAAAAAGAAGAACAAGAAGAGCGGCAAGAAGAAGGCAGCGAGCAAGAGCAGAGTTTCGGCGAAAGCGAAATTGAGCGTGAAGAGCGGGAAGAAAAAATCAGCGGCGAAGCGCAGAGCGGCGCCGAAGAAACGAGCGGGCCGTTCGCGGCAAGTCGCAATGGGCAGCCAGAATGTGGAGACCGTGCAGATGAAGCCGCGCGCGTTGCGGGCACGGGCCGGCGCGGGTGGCGGCGACTTCGGAGGCGTCTCCACAGTGGAGAGCGCGGACTCGGAGAGCGCCGACGAATTGCTCGAAGAAGGGCAAGCCTTCGAAGCGGGAATTGTGAGCGGCGTGGAAGATGCTCCGGACGCGGATCAGGGCCCGGTTAAGACCCGCGAAGTTCCAGAGGATGATGTGCCGGAAGAATACGACGGCAAGGACCGGCCGTAGCCGGCCCGACCAGATAAGGTCTAGGTAGGCCGCGCCACTCTGGCGCGACTCGCTGCAGAGTGACGCCCCTGTCCGTTGGGTAACCATCCTCAGACCTCCTTTGCAGCCTTCTCTGCGGACGGCGCAGGGAGCAGGCATCGAGTATTCTCACAAAACGATGCCGCGCGCGGCGTGTTCCAAGGTACTGCCGGCGCCGATAACAACTGAAGGTTATGAAATGAAGGTCTCCGCGCCCGCAAGAACGCCGCAAAGGATTGCGCATAAGAAAAAGCCAGGAACCGCGGAAAAGTCAAAACCCGCACCCTTGAAAGGCACAAGGGTACGGCACTCTCGCGTACGTCTGCTGCCCACAAAGGATAGTACGCGAATGATATACTCGTTCGGTGTCTTCGAGGAAGAGATCGTCAAGAAATGTCTGCGCCACCCGCCCAATGTAAACCGTAAGGAGTGTGAATTTTGCGGATAGCGATTACAGGGGTGCGCGACGGTCTAGTCGTGATTGGCTTGGCATTATTGCTGTGTTTGTTTTTGCTCGGCGCGTTCGTCGTCGCTGATGCGTATCATATCAACGTGTTGTGGGTATGTTTCGCTTGGAGTTCAATTCTGATGATTCCCGCGTTTCTGCGGGCATTTCGCGGGCACCTAAAACGACCTCTTATGATCCCATTTCTCGCAGGGTTGACGATGGTGCACGGGATCGTATTCATAAGCTTGATAGAGTGGCGCGTGCCAGTCGTCTACTGGTTTCCGATCTTCATCGTGGAACTGTCTGCTGGCGCTTGGGCATCGTATCGGTTCTTTGGGATCATTCCATCCGGCGACAACATTTGAATCGGGGAGGTTTGAAAAAACGGATCGCGGGAAATTTTTGCATCCTCATAGGGTGCTCAATCGCCCTCGGCATCGGTGACCTGGTGGTGGCAGACGTTGGTTACACTGGCCATCTGTATCGTCATCGGTTGTGTAATCATGGGCGGGTGGCAGTCAGAATCGGCGGACCTCTGGTTACTGAGATCGTAGCGCGCAAAATGACGTAGGGTGGCGCACCCTTTGTCTTTCAAGGGCGGGTGGGACCGAGGTTTCGACGAGTCTCTGGAGACTGAAATCGTAGCGCGCAAGTCACGTAGGGTGCCGCTCATGTTGCACAAAACCATTGATGTCTGTCTTCTTCCGATTGTAATTAGAGGCCCAATTCAGTCAGTCCTGGTTGCTCATCAGGCCGACGACCCAAGGGCCAGTGAAAGAGTCGATCTTGTTCTCTGATAGGAAGATCGTTGATGCTGGCGTACCGGCGTTGCATAAGCCCAGCGACGTCGAACTCCCAATTCTCGTTGCCATAGGACCGGTACCACTGCCCCGAGTCGTCATGCCACTCATACGCGAAGCGGACGGCAATCCTGTTTCCATCGAAGGCCCAGAGCTCCTTGATGAGGCGGTAGTCTAGTTCCCTGGTCCACTTCCTCTTGAGGAAGGCAATGATCTCTGCTCGACCATTGAGAAACTCGGAACGGTTGCGCCAATAACTGTCCTCCGTGTACCCGCGTGCAAGCCGCTCCGGGTCGCGAGAATTCCAGTTATCCTCGATCAGACGTATTTTCAGAATCGCCGTCTCTCTTGTGAATGGTGGCACCGGACTTGGGATGGTTTTCGGCTGTGCGCTCATAGTCGGCTTCTCCTTTTTTCGTTTGCTTTTCCCTCAGCCGAGTGGCTTCGACCAACGCTCATCGGGACATCAGGATCGGGAGGCTCGCCTCGCGCAGGACCGTGCGTGTGACGCCACCGAACATCCACTCGCTTAGCTGGGATTGGCCATAGGCGCCCATAACGAGGAGATCGGCGCGGAAAGCGGCAGCCTGCGACAGCAGAAGGCGGCCCACGTCCTCCCCGCTGGACGACAAGCGGCGTACCTCCACCTGCGCGCCGTGACGCGCCAAGTGGCGCGCGATGTCCGCCCCCGGCTCCGGGCCGTGACCCGCGTGGCGCTCATGGTCGACCACCAAGACTTCGACCGCCTCGGCCTTCACAAGCAACGGCAGAGCGTCCGACGCGGCCCGGATGGCCTCGCGCCTGGCGTTCCACGCCACAAGGATGCGGCGGACCCGGGATACCGCGCCGTGTGGTGGAAACAGGATGATCGGCCGACCGGAACTCAAGACGAGGGATTCCGCGAGGCCAGGAGGGCCGGCCGTCTGGGCGGCAGACTCCGGGCGGGCAATCACCACCAGGTCCGCGTAGTACGCATGCACACCCACCTCGCTGCTCAAGTAGGGCAACGATCTCCACTCCGATGGGATCCCGTGACGACGGACGATGCCCTCGAATAGGGTCCGGTGGTCTGCCTCGATCCCGTCGAGTCGTGCCTGGTGCGTCTCAATCACGCTCAGCATGCCTTTGCCGCGAGCGAACATCTCCGGCGAGGTAGCTGCAGGCTCCGGCTGCATGAATACGGCGGTCAGGTGCGAGCCCTGCTCCTGGGCGAGTACGCCGGCGAACTCCAAGATGCCTGCGGCCTCGGTCCGCCCATCGACGAAGACGACGATTTCCGCGAGCGCAGCGTTGACCTTCTCAGTGCTCAAGGGGGCAGGCTCAGACAGCGAAGACCGCGTGGACTGATTGCTGGCCATAGCTTCTCCTTCTCGTCGGTTCCTACTTCTTTTGTTGTAGGGCTGAACTCTTGATCCAGCGCCCTCACGTATATTGATGCCACTACACTTGACATCGATACAGCTAGTAGGGTTGGCTGCAGAATCCTTTTCTATGAAAGCGGAATCATCGGACGCACTTCAGTTTGGCTTATGATGAACAGGGCACTCCAAGCCATCGAGAAAATACCTTCGGGAGAACACGGCAAGCAGGTGTGGTGATTCAGACTTCCTGGTACAGGAGGTGCTCCTTCATCAAAAGGGGGAGAGCGGGTTAAGAATAGCAGGCTTGCCGGTGGCGCTACGCTGGGATACCGAGCCTAAGAATTTACCTGCGAGGTCTTGGGGTCTTGCAACCAGCGGTTTAGTTCCTCGCGAAGGAGTTGAAAGTTGATTGGTTTTGAGAGGCACGCTCTGCAGCCCGCCTTCAGAATGCGCTCCTGCTCCGCCACCAAGGCGTGCGCCGTAACGGCAATTACTGGAATCTCAAGCATCTCCGGTTTTTGGCGCATCCAGGCGACGAGGTCGAGGCCATCGTCTTTACCGAGATTGATGTCCAGTAAGACGGCATGGGGGACGCGCTTCGAAAAAACCTCGTAACTGGCCTGCAGGTCCGGCGCAGACCAGACTTCGTAACCCTCCATTTCGAGCCAGTCACGGAGCAACTCACGGTTGAGCTGATTGTCTTCGACGACGAGGATGCAATCTTTCAAGCATTCTCCAAGGACGGGGAGGTTACCACGCGCTCCAGTTGCTTGATCAAAGGTTCACGCCAGGAATTCTGCTTCCGGAAGAGCGATTCGGCGTGCGCGTGAATGTACTTTTCCTCCTCCTTAGTCAGATCCTTGCTGGTCAGTACAAACACGGAAAGATCGGCTGTGCGAGGATTGGAACGCCATTCCGCGAGCAATTCAAAACCGGTCATCTTGGGAAGCACCAAGTCAAGAATTACAAGCTCGGGCAAAGATTCCGCCACACTGGCGCGAGCCTTTTCTCCATCCGCCGCGGTACTGACGGCATAGCCATATCCTTTAAGCACCTCGACAATCATCTCGAGGGTGGAGACATCGTCTTCCACCACCAGGATGGTCCTTGTCGGGGCTGCGCCCCCACGAGAGCGCAGGCAGCGCTCCACGGCAGCCAGCAACGCCGCCTTGTCCACCGGCTTAATTAAGTATTCGTCGGCACCGAGGGCAGTTCCGAGGCCAGGCTGATCCACGATGGTCACGACAATGACAGGGATCTTTGACGTGCGTGGGTCATTTTTCAATTGCAGTAGAACCTCCAAGCCGTGGACTGGCTTCATGAGGAGGTCCAAAGTGATGGCATCCGGCTGATGTTCAGCCGCCAGTTCAACGGCCCGTTCCGGCTGGTCACATCGCAGGGTTTCGTATCCTGAAGAGGCGAGCTGCGACTGGATCAGTTGCCCCGTTGCGGCATTATCCTCGATGACAAGAATCCGCGGGGCTTTACCTGCTCTGGGCACGGATACGGGCGTCTGAGTAGCTTGCTCCGGAGTAACAGCAACGAGTGGAAGAGAAAAATAGAAGCACGTACCGTTGCCGGGCTGGCTTTCGATCCCCAGTTTGCTTCCGTGCAGTTCAACGAGTCGCGCACTGATGGCAAGTCCCAAGCCGGTGCCCTCCGCAGCGCTACCCGTTTGTGCCAGGCGAACGAACGCTTCAAAGATGCGCTGTTGCTGTTCAGGTGGAATTCCCGGGCCATTGTCGCGCACTTCGATCCTGACTTGGTCATCCACTCGACGGGCGGCCAGCTCGATCCGGCCACCTTCCGGCGTGAACTTGATAGCGTTGCCGGCAAGATTCATGAGCACTTGCTTAAAGCGCAAAGCGTCGGCGTGAACATGCAGGTTAGGATCGACCTGCTGGAGCAGTGCTTGCGATTTTTTTTCCGCCAGCGGGTAAAGGGCGCTGATCACTTCGACAAATGCGGACACGACCGTCACATCCTCTCGGGTAAGCTCCATTCTGCCGGCTTCGATTTTGGAGAGGTCAAGAATATCGGTGATTAGCTTGAGCAGGTGTTTCCCGCCGGTATGTATGTGGTCGATGTAGCGCCGCTGGCGATCGTTCAGCGGGCCGTAACGCTCGTCGGCGAGCAGGTCGGAAAAGCCGAGGACTGCATTCAGTGGAGTTCGGAGCTCATGGCTCATCGTGGACAGGAATTGATCCTTAAATTTACTTGCACGTTCAACTTCCTCTTTCGCGCGGAGGATGGATTCAGAGAAGGCTTCGACTTCTTTCTTGGCAGCTTCGAGCTCTGCAGTGCGTTCTTGGACGCGTTGCTCCAGCCCATCGTGAGCGTTCCGTAAAGCTTTCTCACTCTCTTGGATCTGCGCCAACATCTCATTGAAGGCGTCGATCAAGATGGCCAATTCGCCGCGGCCACGGGTAGGAGTTGCCCGCACTGAGTAATTCTTGTCGCGAGAAACGATCTTCGCAACCTCGGCCAAGTGCACGATTGGTTCCGCAACGGCTCTCCGGAATATGGATGAGACCAGAAGCGCTGCCATAAGAGAAGCCAGCAGCACGATGCCAGCGATTCCGGCATAGCGGTTCAGGCGTCGATTCAATTCTTCCAAATCGGATCGAATGTAGACCGTCCCAGTTGGCTTACCTTGAAATACGATCGAGCGGATCAATACAATCTCGCTACTCTTGAGCGAGTGAATTTCCATCTGACCTGAAGTGATGGATGGGGGAGCCGGGATCTGGTCATTCGGGTCGCGCGAGTAAGACGCAAGAGGTCGACCATCGGGCGTGTAGATCACCGCGGATAAGATATCGGGGGCAGCCTTCAACGCCGACAGAGTATTTTCCGCGGATTGCGGATCGTTGAACAGCAAAGCCGAGGCGCTATTCGAGCCGATAATCTGAGCTTGCGTAGAAAGATTACTCACCATCATCTCTCGAAACGTAACCGTGTCATATCCTATGAACGCCGCGCACGCGAGCAAGAGGGCCGCACCGCTGACCAGCATGTTCATCCACGTAAGTTTCCGGGAGATTGATTGGCCTTGAGATTCGAGCATTTTCATCAGTCTCCGGATCGATCGTTTTTTCTCACGGCAATCGCCACTTTGAGCAGTTGAGAACTTAGGGTCAGGCCGGCATGCTCAGCAATGGTCAGGTTGACTTCGAAACGCACTCTGTTCGCCTCCGTAAGGAACTGGATCATGCCCCCGCGCCGCGTGAACTGGGAGATGTCACTTACCGTCAAGACGCTTGTCTTGTCGAGCGTCGCCAGAATCTCTTTGAGTCGACTCTCCTCCGAGGAGCTGATGAACAGGATGCGGCAACTCGCGGCGTCCTGCGGTTTCGTGATGCGCGCAACCACTACCTTCTTGCCGTTGATGCTCTCACCCGCGATGGTCGCGTCGAAGGTCGCGCCGAAAGGATCCCCGCCGAGCACGCAAATGCTGAAGTACTCGCTGGCAGCGCTAACTTTAGCGGGCCATTCAACGAATCTGCCAAAGTTATACAGGTAGGCGGCCTTGACCTCATACTCCGTGGGGCTTGATTTTTGGGCATTCAGGCATGAGGCGCCAACGAGCATCCAGGCGACTGCCAGAGCCATAGGTTGAGACAAGTGGCGCGGACGGCCACCGGTCATCCTCCGCCGTCGGGCGCGTTTGAGGAGGACGTCAGTTCCACCGATGAGGTTCTCTTTTACCTTTGCCATGATTGCCAGGTTAGTTTGATGTAGGCGCTTCGCTCGATCCCGACAAGAGGACCGGGGTCACCCCCGGACTCTGCGTGATGAGGTTGAAACAAGTTCTGTCCCACGACTGAGACATCCAAAGATCGAGTGGCGTGCCAACTGAACCGCACATCGGCCGTTGTGTAAGCTCGCACCAGTTGGGTGGGCAGGGAGCTCACGTAACGAAAAGTCTGGTCGAATTCCAGCTTCTTGGGCAAATCTAGCGAAGATTGGATCGCGATTTGGTGATGAGGGCTTGACCCCTGGGTTGAATTTGCGGTTGAAGCGTCCAGGCTGCTTGCCTCTTTGCTTAAGTCCATGTGCAGGTAGGAATACGAGCCTCTTAGCCGCCAAATGCGTCTTGGCGTCCAATCGGGCGCGATCTCGAATCCAGCCGTCTTGCCTAGCAACCCATTACGGAAGAAAAACGGAACAACGGCGTGAGGCGGGGGCGGTGAGGTTTCGGAGAACGGTGCACCGGGCTCAATACTCAGGAGATTGTCATAATTGTTATAAAAGGCGGCGATGTCCACGTAGAACTTGGGCCCCACTAGGCTCCGGTATCCGGCTTCGTAGCCAACCAAGCTTTCAGAGGAAAACTTTCGGTCGCCGACGACGCGGAAAAACGTCAAGGGAGTCGGTGCCAACAATGCGGTAAGCTGGAGGTCTTCCTCGACGCGGGAGGGCGTGCGCACGGCGCGAGTGACGGCGCCCCACACGGTTTGCCGCGGAGTCGGCGTCCACAAGAGCCGTGCAGTTGGCTCGATCTCGAAGCCGCTGTAAGTGTTATGTAGAAACTTAGACCCAATCGTTAGTGAGACCTTTTCTCCGACAATAGGAATTTCATCCTGGATAAATGCGTTGTAGATCTTGTCCGTATAGTGATTCGGCGTGAACACAACGGTGTTCACAACGTCGGAAACATTGCCCGAACTCAGGCGCGCTCCGAGGCCCCATAGGAAGTCTTGCCGGCCCGGTAGAGTCAGGTGATGGATAAAATCGATGTCATACGTATCTCGAGACTCGGCAAAGTTGGCCTGTTTCCGGTTCGTACGGTCGTAATAAGTTTGCAACTGAACGTTGGACCCTGAACCCAACTCGCGCTCCCAACGACCGAGCAAATTACCTCCCGAAAGCTCGGCATTCTGTTCCACGTCGGTCATAAACGGTGGAGAGTAACTCGTGATCCCCACGCGTTGTCCGGCATCGCCGGAGTAGACGTCGCCTTGAAGCGTTAGCCGGTCGCGATTGTGTACATCCCAATCCGTCCTGAAGCCGGTCTGCCCCATGCGCCAGTCATCGAATTGTTTGTAATCGGGGTGAAACTCAGGGCCTCTGGTGAAGGCCTTCCCGTATATACGGTAGTTAAAACCCTTGTCGCTGCCAGTGCCGTACCGGAAATTGACAAAGCCTTGATCGATATTTCCTCCGCCGGTGGATACCAACGTTCCACGGGTCTCTTGAGCTCTTTTGGTGATGATATTGATTACCCCGTTGACGGCATTCGCTCCCCAGATCGTACCGCCTGGGCCACGGATGACTTCGATCCGTTCGATATCCTCAAGGAGTGTGTCCTGGACCTGCCAATAAACACCGGCGAACAGAGGCGTATAAACGCTCCGGCCGTCGATAAGCACAAGTACTGATCGGGAGAGTGTGCTCTCGAATCCGCGCACACCGAGGGACCACGTATTGGAGTCAACCCGTGCAACTTCAACACCAGGCGCTAAGCGGAGGGCTTCTGGGATGCTTGTGGCCCCGGAACGACGGATGTCCTCTTGGGTGATAACGTAGATCGCTGCCGGAGTTCGAGTGGCTTTCACCGGCACTTTAGACGCGGTGGTAACCTCGATTTGGCCGAGGTCTTCCAGGCTCAGGTGTTTCAGACTTTCACCAGGCTTTTGATCGCTGGCTCTGGCCTGGGCCCGAGTCATCTGACCTGTCACTGTGAGCCAAAGCAGCAGGGCGAGAGTGCTCGCGGTAGCGATCCGGCGAACAAACGAGCGGCAAGGGCGGCGAAAATTGCCTGGCCGGTTCTGAAAGCAGCTAGCGTTCATTCTTGGCTCCCGCATCCGCCAACTGAAGTACTGATCCGGCCACAAGCAGTTCAAGTTGATCGATCAAGGAACCATCCCACCAGCCGCGCTTTACTTCCTCCCGCATGATGGCAAAGGCTTTTTGCACGGGAAGAGCTTTGCGGTACGGCCGGTCGGTGCTTAGTGCGTCATAAATGTCCGTAACTTGGAGAATGCGTGCGGTGAGTGGAATCTGTTCGCCTTTCAACCCGTCCGGGTACCCGGAGCCGTCCTGCTTTTCATGGTGGTGGCGAATGATCGGCAACACGTGGCGGAAGGAGCGGAGCGGGGCACAAATTCGCTCCCCCGCGATTGTGTGCTGCTCCATGATTTTTCGTTCTTCCGGAGTCAGCGGTCCGGGTTTCAGCAGGATGTGCTCCGGTACGGCCAGCTTACCGATATCGTGCACCAGACCGCCGCGACGCAGAGCGACGCGCTGGTCCTCGGACAAACCCAGCTTCTCCCCAAGCGCGACGGAATATTTCGAAAGGCGATCGCAGTGCCCCTCGGTATAGGGATCCTTCGCTTCGATGCTCAAGGCGAGGCTGAACAGGACGGCCTCGGCGTTGTCCAGCTCATCGGTGAATTGCTTCAAGCGCAGCAGGGAGTGCACGCGAGCCAACAGCTCGTGCTTATTCACTGGCTTGCTGAGGAAATCATCAGCCCCGCACATAATCCCTCGGATGCGGTCGTCGTCGCTGTTCAAACTAGTGAGCAATACTACGGGGATCAAGCGGGTTTCCGGCTTGGACTTCATGGCCAGACAAACTTCAAATCCGGTTCGGCGGGGCATCACCACATCCAGCAACGCGAGATCAATCGAGTCGCTATCCACTCGATCTAGTGCTTGCTGGCCGT
>Ga0307479_10003459_pt1 | contig 14370 bp, 4 predicted proteins | sample atmos_gasesECM4C_FD_203743 | JGI IMG/M metagenome (GOLD analysis project Ga0307479, IMG submission 203743) | Hardwood forest soil microbial communities from Morgan-Monroe State Forest, Indiana, United States - atmos_gasesECM4C_515 | ecosystem: Environmental > Terrestrial > Soil > Temperate...
AGCGCCACGGAGCCCGCATGCCATTCGACTTCTTTCTGCATTCGCTTGCGGAGGAATGCGGCGAGCGCGCCATGTGCGCGATTCTCTCGGGAACCGGCGCCGACGGCAGCCTCGGGCTGAAGGCGATCAAGGAGAGTGGCGGTCTCGTCATCGCGCAGGACCCGGCGGAGGCTGCCTATGACGGCATGCCCCGGAGTGCGATCATGACCGGCGCGGTGGACCTCGTGCTGCCGGTGGCAAAAATCCCGGAAGCCCTCGTCGCGCACCGCCGGCACATCGACCCCAATGCCGCGGGCAAGGGCGCAGCGCTCGTTGGCCCCGATCGTGAGCGCCTGGCTCAGGTCATCGATCTCCTGGCTGCGAAGACTTCGCACAAGTTCGGGAATTACAAACCTGGCACGCTGCTGCGTCGCATGGAACGTCGGATGGTTTTGACGGCAACGAAGGACAGCCGTCACTACCTGGAGCTCCTTCGCAAAGACGGCCATGAGCGGGAGTTCCTTGCCAAGGATCTGCTCATCCACGTCACCAGCTTCTTTCGTGACCCAAAGGCGTTCGAGCTGCTCACCGAGAGCATCATTCCCGAGCTGGTGCGGCGCCGGACAGCCGGCCAATCTCTGCGGGTGTGGGTGCCAGCTTGCAGCACGGGCGAGGAGACTTACTCCATCGCGATGTTGTTCCTCGAGGAGATCGCCGCGGCAAAGCTGAACATCAAACTCCAAATTTTCGCCTCGGACATCGACGCGGACGCCGTGAGTTTTGCCCGTAACGGCCTCTACTCCGCGTCGATCGAGGCGGACATGACGCCAGCGCGGCTCGCCCACTTCTTCGTCAAGGAGGGCGACGATTATCGGGTGACATCCACGTTGCGCGATGCAGTCGTGTTCACCGTACAAGACCTGTTGGCAGATGTGCCGTTCTCGCGCATCGACCTCGTCTCCTGCCGCAATCTCCTGATATACCTGCGGCCGGAGGCGCAAGAGAGGGTCCTTGCGCTGTTTCATTTTGCGCTGGGTGAAGGGGGCATCCTCTTTCTCGGCACGGCGGAGAGCGTGGGAGGCCTCAGCGACCGATTCAAGCCGATCTCCGAGGAGCAGCGGATCTACCGGCATGTCGGGCGCAGCCGGCCCGGCGATGTTGACTTCCCCATGGGCACCAGCGAGGGGCCGGGAGCGCGCTGGCCGCGGATCGTGCAACAGACCGCGACTCAGCGCGGCAGCCTCGGCGATCTTTCCCAGCGCCTGCTGCTCGAGACTTATGCACCGGCTTCGGTGCTGATCAATCGAAAGCAGGAAGGCCTCTATTACTTTGGGCCGACCGATCGCTATTTGCGCATAGCCGCGGGCGAGACCTCTCGCGACGTGGTCGCCATGGCACGCGAGGGATTGCGCAGCAAGCTTAGGGCGGCGATCCAGCGGGCGATCCAGGAACAGGCAGGCGTCTCGGCCACCGACGCGCAGATGGACCGCGACGGGGGGGCAATCTCGGTGAGGATCGACGTCCGGCGGGTCGAGAGCGACGGCGGGGAACTGCTGCTGGTCAGCTTCATAGACGGACCGAAGGCAGAGAAGGAGGCAAGACGAGGTGCCGCGCCGCCTGCCAACGCGTCGCGGATCGCAGAGCTCGAGCGGGAGCTCGATGCTACCCGCGACGAGCTGGAGACGGCCGCCCGCGACCTCGCGACCTCAAGGGAGGAATTCAAGGCAATAAACGAAGAAGCCATGTCGGTAAACGAGGAATACCAATCGGCCAACGAAGAGCTGGAGACATCGAAAGAAGAGCTGCAGTCGCTTAATGAGGAGCTCACGGCCCTCAACAGTCAGCTGCACGAGACGGTTCAACGGCTGCGCGCTACGTCCAACGACCTGCAGAACATCCTGAACAGCTCGGACATGGCGACGCTCTTCCTCGACAGCGAGCTGAATATCCGTTTCTTCACGCCACGAGCGAAATCATTCTTCAGCATCATCGAGTCCGACATCGGCAGGCCACTCGCCGACCTCGCACGGCTTTCCGATGACGGTGATCTCCTCGCCGACGCGCGAGCGGTGCTGGCGAGCTCTGCGCCCCTCGGCCGTGAGATAGAGACCGGCAAAGGGGCTTGGTACATCCGGCGTATCCTGCCCTATCGTACCCAGGACGACCGCGTCGAGGGTGTGGTCATCACCTTCGCCGACATCTCCGAGACAAAGGCGGCGGAAAGCGCAATCGAAGCCGCGCGGTCCTATTCCGCCGACATCGTCGACACCGTGCGCCAGCCGCTCGTCGTGCTCGACGCCGACCTTTGCGTGATCTCTGCGAGCCGCTCTTTCTATCGGGTCTTTTCGGTCAAACCCGAGGAGACCGTCGGTCGACAACTGGGGGCGGTCAACGATAGGCACCTCGATGTTCCGGCGTTGCGCGGCTTTCTCGACCGGTTGTTGGCGGGAGAGACGGACATCGAGGATTATGAAATCGAGATCGAGCTGCCGTCGACCGGCCGGCGGTCTTTGCTCATGAATGCCCAGGAGATCCGGGGCGGCCCGCTGGTGGGGCGGCAGATCCTCGTGGCCCTTGACGACGTCACCGAGCGTCATAGTGTGGCGGCGGCATTGGAAGCCGCTCGACAGCAGGCGGATCGGGCAAATCGCGCGAAATCGCGGTTCCTCGCCGCCGCCAGTCACGACCTGCGCCAGCCGCTACAGACCCTCAGCCTGCTGCAAGGCATCCTGGCGAAGAAGCTCAAGGACGACGATACCTTGAGGCTGGTCGCCAAGCTCGATGAGACACTTGGCGCCATGTCGGGAATGCTCAACACGCTGCTCGACATCAATCAACTCGAAGCTGGAATCGTCGAGCCCGAGAGGGTCGATTTTCGAGTGAACGATATGCTCGAGCAGTTGAAGACCGATTTTGCCTATCACACGGAATCGCGCGGCCTCGACTGGCGAATGGTTCCCTGCAGTCTGACTGTCACGAGCGATCGCCGACTGCTCGAGCAGATGATCCGTAATCTGCTTTCGAATGCCGTCAAGTATACTAAGCGAGGCAAGGTCCTGCTCGGCTGCCGGCGCCGGGGCAACAAACTGCGCATCGAGGTGTGGGACACCGGTATCGGCGTCCCCGAAGAGCAGATTCAGGCGATCTTCGAAGAGTTCCACCAGCTCGACAATACGGCTCGCGAGCGCATGCGTGGCCTCGGTCTCGGCCTTTCCATCGTCCAACGTCTGGCCGACTTGCTCGGCCATCCGATCGACGTGCACTCCCAGTCCGGCAAAGGCTCGATGTTTTCCGTAGAGGTGCCGGTCGGACACCTCTTGCCGGACGAATTCGCCCGGAACGTCCCGTCGGCTGCGGTCAATCCCGCGGCCCGCACCGGCGCGATCCTGGTCATCGAGGACGATCCGTCGGTCCAGGAGATGCTTGAGCTCCTGCTGCAGAGCGAGGGGCATCGCACAGCGGCAGCGGCCGAGGGAAAGGGGGCATTGACCCTGGCGGCTCGCGGCGTGATACGGCCGGACGTCATCATCGCCGACTACAATCTGCCCGGCGGCCTAAACGGCCTGCAGGTCGTGGCGGCCCTGCGCGCGACGCTCCACCGGGAGATCCCCGTCGTCATTCTGACCGGCGATATCTCCGCGCAGACCATGCGTGAGATTGCTCAGCAGGGTTGCGTGCAGCTCAACAAGCCCGTGAGAGCGGAGGAGTTGACACGCCTGATCCAGGCCTTCCTCACGGCATCGCGCCCGACGACGGCAAAACTGAGCGTGCCACGCTCGATTAAGCCTGCCGTCGGGCCGCCACTGCTCACCGTGTTCGTGGTCGACGACGAGGGCGGCGTGCGCGATGCCGTGCGTGAGTCTCTCGTTGCCGCCGGCCGCCCGGTCGAGATCTTCGAGAGCGGCGAGGAGTTCCTCGATGGCTATCATCCCGATCACAAGGGCTGCCTTATCTTGGACGCTGGCCTGCCCGGCATGAGCGGCTTGCAGGTATTGGAACGACTAAAAGCCGCCGGCCATGGCCTGCCGGTGATCATGATAACCGGCAACGCAGATGTTCCGATGGCCACCGCGGCGATGAAAGCCGGCGCCATGGATTTCATAGAGAAGCCCATCCGCTATGACAATCTGCTCGCCGCAATCGATCGCGCTCAGAAGGCCGCGTACGATTCGACGGAGCGTTCCGCCCGGCGCCAAGCGGCGGTAACTCGCATCTCAGGTCTGACCGAGCGCGAACACGAGATCATGGACCTGGTGATCGCCGGTCATGCAAACAAGGAAATCGCCGCACGCCTCGCGATCAGTCAGCGGACTGTGGAGAACCACCGCGCCTCCGTCATGACGAAGACTGGCGTCGCATCGCTTCCGGACCTGATCCGCCTAGTGATCGCTGCGGCCTGACGCAAGCTACTTCGGCCAGATTGTTTCGGAGCGTCTTGGCCGACGGTGCTTCCGACGAGCGAGCTCGACGCTCACACCCTCGCCGAGTGGAAAGAAAAACTTGTCGTTCATTCAACGTGCCATCAATCGAGCGTCAGTGAGTTCCCTCTGGGAGTCCGATGCCCCGATCCGATCGGAACTGTTCAGCGCGGAGCGCCTCGAGCAGCATGCCGAGAGCCTGGCGACCGCGCAGCGCATCGTGCAGAGACCGGGGATCGGCCGACCGCTTGCCAAGCGGCTCCGAGACAACGACAAGGCCTTGCTCGACGCCTATCGCACCATCGCGAAGGCGACTCACGATGACGATCCAATCACTCCCGCCGCCGAGTGGCTGGTCGACAATTTTCACGTCGTCGAGGCGCAAATCCGCGAGATCAGGGACGATCTTCCGCCCGCATTTTACCGCCAGTTGCCCAAACTGGCGGACGGTCCATTCGCCGGCTATCCGCGTGTATTCGGAATTGCCTGGGCCTTCGTCGCTCATACCGACAGTCGATTCGATTCAGAGATGCTGTGTCGGTTTGTGCAGGCCTACCAGCGCGTAGAGGCGCTCACGATCGGTGAGCTATGGGCGATCGCCATCACGCTGCGGATCGTCCTCGTAGAGAACCTGCGCCGGGTGGCCGACCGGATCGTAGTCCGCCGAGCGGCGCGCCGAGAAGCCGACATTTTGGCCGATCGCTTATTGGGAGTTGATGACGGCAAACCTGAACCAGCGACGACGGTCCTGGGTCAGATAGGTAAAACACCTCTGGAGACGGCCTTTGCAGCTCAACTAGTCCACCGGCTTCACGATCAGCATCCCAGAGCGACGGCCGCTCTCCTCTGGTTGGACGAACGCTTGAAAGCCCAGGGAACATCCGTGGACGAGATTGTCCGGGAAGAGCACCAGAGTCAGGGCGCACATAACGTGACGGTCCGCAACATCATTACGGGCATGCGCCTCATATCCGCCGTGGATTGGCCGGACCTGTTCGAGCGCATCAGCCTTGTCGATGCGACGTTGCGCTCCGGCAGCGGTTTTGCCGAAATGGACTTTCCAACACGGGATCTCTATCGCCGTGCGATCGAAGAGCTGGCGCGCGGCTCGTCGCATTCGGAGCTCGCAGTCGCACGGCTTGCCCTTCAGGCCGCAGAACGCGCTGGAAATGATCCGCAAAATGAAGGCGGCTTGACTTCGACTCGGGAGCGCGACCCCGGTTACTACCTCATCGCCAAAGGCCGCCGGTCCTTCGAAAAGAAGATCGGATTTCGCGTTCCGATGAGGGGACGGCTTGCTCGCGCGAACGCCGCCATCGGGATTTCCGGCTATCTCGGGGTCATCGCGCTCATAAGCGCAATCATCGTCGCCTCGACGTTGTACTGGGGCGCGGAGTCCAAAGGCACGTGGGCTCTCTGCCTCCTCGCACTGGCGGCGCTGATACCGGCATCGGAGATCGCAATAGCTTTGGTGAACCGTGGCGTCACCAACCGGTTCGGCGCGACGATCCTGCCGGCGTTGGAGCTCCGCGATGGCGTCCCGCCAGACCTGCGCACAATGATCGTCATACCGGCACTCCTGTCGACACGAGCCGCGCTCGAGCAGCAGATCGAGCACTTGGAGGTCCATTATCTCTCGAGCCCTGATGGCGATCTCCACTTCGCCCTGCTTTCGGATTGGGCGGACTCTGCCACGGAGAGTGCGCAGGGCGACGATGCGCTTCTCGGCGCGGCGGTCGAAGGAATCGCGCATCTGAATCGACGCTATGGCCCCGCTCCGGCGGGCGAGCGGTTCCTCCTGCTCCATCGTCGACGCATCTGGAACGTGGGGCAGGAAGTGTGGATGGGGTGGGAGCGCAAGCGCGGGAAGCTGCACGAGCTGAATCGGCTGCTCCGCGGAGCGGCCGACACGACGTTCCTGACGTCTGGCAACCCTCCGGTCATTCCCTCTGACGTCCGCTACGTCATCACCCTCGACAGCGACACGCGGCTACCGAGGGGAGCGGCCAAGCGGCTGGTTGGGAAGATGGCGCATCCACTGAATCGCCCGGCGCTCGATCCTCGTACCGGACGCGTGCTCGAAGGGCACGCTGTACTGCAGCCTCGCGTCACGCCTTCATTGCCGACTGGTCGTGAGGGATCGCTGTACCAACGCGTCTTCTCGAGTGCGAGCGGCTTAGATCCATACGCGTTCGCCGTATCCGACGTTTACCAAGATCTATTCGACGAAGGTTCGTACTCCGGAAAGGGGATCTACGATGTGGCCGCCTTCGAAGCGGCTCTCGAGGGTCGAATCCCCGAGAACTCGCTCCTCAGTCACGATCTCCTCGAGGGGATCTTCGCTCGAGCCGGGTTGGTTACCGACATAGAGGTTGTTGAGGAATTTCCAGCACGATACGACATCGCCGCTGCTCGCCAGCATCGGTGGGCGCGCGGCGATTGGCAGTTGCTTCCCTGGATTCTTGGCTACGGGCGGCATTCGAGGCTCGCCCGGAGCGCAGCCGCGATCCCATTGATCGGCCGATGGAAGATGATCGACAACCTGCGCCGGTCGCTGTCCGCGCCGACCGCCGTCCTCACGCTGCTGGGCGGGTGGACGCTGCCTTTCGCGTCTGCCTGGGTCTGGAGCGGGTTCGTACTGGCGACGATCGCCGTGCCGGCTCTCCTGCCCTTTCTGATGGGAGTGGTGCCGAAACGTCTCGGGATTTCGAAGCGCACTCACGCCCGCGCCATCGCAGTAGATCTCGAGCTTGCGCTTTCCCAGATTGCGCTCCACGTCGCATTTCTGGCGCATCAAGCCTGGCTAATGACCGATGCCGTCGCGCGGACGCTGTTCCGTCTGTTCGTGTCACGCCGGATGCTTCTCGAATGGATTACCGCCGCACAAGCAAAGGTCGGTCCGCGGCTTGATTTGGGCGGCTTCTATCGGCAGATGGCCGGTAGTGTCGGCCTCGCCGGCCTGGCAGCGATCCTGGTCGCGTGGGCCAAGCCCGATGCTTGGCCAGCCGCAGCGCCGTACTTGGTCTTGTGGCTACTGTCGCCGACTATCGCGCGATGGAGCAGCTTGCCGGCGGCCGTCGCGGTTCAGCATGGGGTCTCCGCCTCGGACGCGCAATCACTGCGGTTGGTCGCGCGGCGCACGTGGCGTTTCTTCGAGACCTTCGTGACCTCGGAAGATCATATGCTCCCGCCGGACAATTTTCAGGAGGATCCGAATCCAGTCCTGGCTCACCGGACATCTCCGACGAATATCGGGGTTTATCTCTTGTCGTTGATCGCGGCTCGCGATTTCGGGTGGCTCGGCACGCTCGAGACCGTGCAGCGGCTCGAGGCGACCCTTAGGACGATGAGCGCGCTCGAGCGCTTCCGAGGGCATTTCTACAATTGGTATGGAACGCGCGACCTGCGTCCGCTGGAGCCGAAATACATCTCCTCCGTGGACAGCGGAAATCTCGCCGGCCACCTGATCGCTCTGGCGAACGCCTGTCGCGAGACACTGAGCGACCCCGTGACGGCTCCGAATTGGGCTTCCGGCATAGACGACGCGCTCTCGCTCGCCCGCGAAACCGCGCAGGCGCTTTCCGATGAGCAACCGGAGCAAGCCGCAAGCCGTAAGCGGTTCGGTGACACCCTCGATATGATCTCCGCGTTGCTCAAGCGGATATCGACCACCCCAGCAGGCATCGCGCGACAGCTGTCCGAGCTTGCGCTCCACGCCGATCAGCTTGCCGAAAGCGCGCGAGCATGGGCCAAGGCGCGCGGCGACGATGGAAGCGCCGAGCTGGTGACCTGGGCGGAGGCAGTGGGCGCCACAGTACGAAGCCATCAGCGCGACCTCGACTCGCTGATGCCCTGGGGTGGTCTCATTGCGAGCGAAGGGGTTCCCGTCACAGCGACGACTGTGGATGGAGCCGGCTGTCCCGGAGACTCGCCAGAGATTCGCTTTGACGTGGTTCCAACTTTGGCGGATCTCCCGGACCTCTCGGAGACCGCTATACGCACTCTGTCGATTGCCCGAGCGCACCTCGCGACCCAGACCGAAGACGGAGAGCATGCGGTTGCGCGCTTTGACGCGTTGGTCGAGGCTTTCGAGCGATCCGCTCGCACCGCCCGGCTGCTCGATCGACGCATCGCGGTGCTCAGCGAGCTCGCGCAAGCGATGTCGAACGCGATGGAATTCGACTTTCTTTTGGATCCGACGCGCCAGCTTCTCTCGCTGGGCTACCGAGTGGACGAAGGAACACTCGACTCCAACTGTTACGATCTGCTCGCATCGGAAGCGCGCCTCGCAAGCTTTGTCGCAATCGCCAAAGGGGATGTGCCGGCTCGGCATTGGTTTCGACTGGGCCGCGCCCTCACGCCCGTCGATCTCGGCTCGGCTCTCGTCTCGTGGTCGGGATCGATGTTCGAGTATCTGATGCCATCGCTGGTGATGCGCGCGCCGGCCGGCAGCGTGCTGGACCAATCGGCCCGCCTGGTCGTCCGCCGGCAAATCAGATATGGCGCCGATCTGGGCGTGCCGTGGGGTGTCTCGGAATCCGCCTATAACGCCCGCGATCTCGAGTTCACCTATCAGTACTCGAACTTCGGGGTTCCGGGTCTGGGTCTGCAGCGGGGCCTTGGCGAGAACATCGTCATTGCTCCCTATGCGACAGCGCTGGGCGCCATGGTCGATTCGCAGGCTGCGGCGCGCAACTATCGTCGCCTGACCGCCGCGGGCGGCCGTGGAAAATATGGTTGGTACGAGGCTCTGGACTACACCCCGTCGCGTCTCCCCGTGGGAGAAACCGTAGCCGTCGTTCGCGCACACATGGCCCACCATCAAGGCATGACAGTGGTCGCCATCGCCGACGCCCTCCAGGACGGCAAGATGCGCGCGCGCTTTCATGCCGAACCTATCATTCAGGCGACGGAACTCTTGCTGCAGGAGCGGCCACCACGCGACGTTCTGGTTGCCCGCCCCCGGGCCGATGAGGTGGGAGCGGCCGCGACCATCCGAGAGCTCGTTCCACCGATGCTGCGCCGATTCCAATCGCCGCATGACTTGGTACCTCGCACGCACCTTCTTTCGAACGGAAACTACGCCGTGATGATCACCAGCGCGGGCTCGGGTCACAGCCGCTGGCGAGGCCTCGCGGTCACCCGGTGGCGGGAGGATGTCACCTGCGACCCCTGGGGCTCGTTCATTTTCCTCCGCGATGTGCAGAGCGGCGATGTTTGGTCCGCGGGATACCAGCCGAGCGGCGCGGAGCCCGATAGCTACGAGGTTGTTTTCTCCGAGGATCGCGTCGAAATCATCAGACGCGATGGGTCGATCACGACGACCCTGGAGGTCGCGGTTTCGCCGGAGGCAGACGCCGAAGTTCGCCGCGTGTCTATCTCAAACCACGGGCACCAGGCCCGGGAGATCGAGCTGACGTCCTATGCGGAGATCGTGCTGGCCCCGCACGAGGCCGACAGGGCGCATCCCGCCTTCTCCAAGCTGTTCGTGCAAACGGAATTCGTGGCCGATGTCGGCGCCCTCTTGGCCACCCGGCGCCGGCGGTCGCCGGGTGAACCTGAAATCTGGGCTGCCCATCTCGCGGTCGTTGAGGGCGACACCGTGGGCGATGCGCAATATGAGACCGACCGAGCGCGTTTCATCGGACGGGGCCGCGGGATCCGGACGCCAATCTGCGTAACGGAAAGCCAGGCGCTCTCCGGCACAGTGGGCACCGTACTGGATCCGATCTTCGGCCTTCGCCGTCGCGTGCGGATCCCGCCCGAGACCACGGTGCGCATCGCGTTTTGGACGTTGGTTTCGTCGTCGCGCAGCGAAATGCTCGACTTGGTCGACAAGCATCTCGACGCAACCGCTTACGAGCGCGCGGTCACGCGCGCGTGGACGCAAGCCCAGGTGCAACTCCGACATCTCGGCATTTCCACCGACGAGGCGCATCTGTTCCAGCGTCTCGCCAATCGGGTGCTCTATTCCGACCCGACGTTGAGGCCGTCCTCGGAAATCCTCCAGCGGAATGGATCCGGTCCCTCGGTCCTTTGGCCCCAGGGAATCTCCGGCGATCTGCCGATCGTCCTCATTCGAATCGACGAAGTCGAGGATCTGGAGATTGTCCGCCAGCTGCTGCGAGCCCACGAATATTGGCGGATGAAACAGCTGGCCGTCGATCTCGTGATCCTGAACGAACGACCTTCGTCTTACATCCAAGATCTCCAGACCGCTCTTGAAACGATGGCCAGGGCAAACCGGTCGCGGTCGGCACTGGCAGGCGAAGAAGTGCGCGGCACCGTATTCGTCTTGCGCGCCGACCTGCTTTCCGTAGAAGCCCGGATCGCCCTTCAGGCCGTTGCGCGTGCGGTACTTCTCAGCCGCCGCGGCAGCCTCGCCGAGCAGGTCAAGCGTGTAAGAGAGCCCAGGCCCGTGATAGCGCCGCGGTCGAGACCGGCCTCGGCGCGGCAATTGCCGGACCCCGCTCCCGCAATACCCGATCTGGAATTCTCCAATGGCCTCGGCGGTTTCGCCTCCGACGGGCGGGAATACATGACAATCCTTCGCGCAGGGCAATGCACCCCAGCGCCCTGGATCAATGTGATCGCCAATCCCTCGTTCGGCTTCCAGGTCTCGGCTGAAGGCGGCGGTTACACATGGTCGGCGAATAGTCGGGAGAATCAACTGACGCCCTGGTCGAACGATCCTGTCAGCGACCAGCCTGGCGAGGTCATGTATCTCCGCGATGAGGTGAGCGGGGATGTATGGTGTCCGACGGCGCTCCCGATCCGCGAGCATGTCTCGCCTTACGTTGCGCGGCACGGCCAAGGCTATAGCCGGTTCGAGCACGCCTCGCATGGACTTTCGCTCGAGCTTCTGCAGTACGTTCCGCTCGATAGTCCGATCAAGATCTCTCGGCTGAAGATCCAAAACATCTCGGGGCGATCCCGGCATATCTCGGCCACTGCCTATGTAGAGTGGGTGTTGGGCACATCACGCGGAACCGCGGCGCCCTTCGTGGTGACGGAGATCGACCCGGAGACCGGCGCAATGTTCGCGCGGAACGTCTGGCGACCGGAGTTTGGCTCTGGCGTGGCATTCGCCGATCTCGCGGGACGTCAGCAGGCATGGACGGGCGACCGGACAGAGTTCTTGGGCCGGAATGGCTCCCTCGACTATCCCGCGGCGCTGGCGGGCGACATTCCACTTTCAAATCGCACCGGAGCGGGTCTCGACCCCTGTGGCGTCCTACAAACTCACGTCCAGCTTGAGCCGCGCGGGACTACGGAAATCATCTTTTTTCTCGGAGAGGCAGCGACTGCAGAGGAAGCGCGGACGCTGATCGCGCGCTATCGAGCCGCCGACCTTGGCGCCGCGCTGGACGCGGTGACACAGCACTGGGACGACGTACTCGGCACCGTACAAGTAAAGACGCCGGATCGGTCCATGGACATCCTGATCAATCGCTGGCTGCTTTACCAAACGCTCGCCTGCCGAGTCTGGGCGCGATCAGCGTTCTACCAAGCGAGCGGCGCCTTCGGCTTCCGCGACCAGCTCCAGGATGGGATGGCGCTCGCCGTGTCCAGGCCCGAGCTAACGCGAGAGCATCTCTTGCGCGCGGCCGCTCGCCAGTTCCTCGCGGGCGATGTCCAGCATTGGTGGCTGCCAAACTCGGGCCAGGGGGTTCGCACACGGGTTTCCGACGATTGCGTTTGGTTGTCTTACGCTGTCGCGCAATACGTCGAGGTGACCGGCGATCTCGGAGTATTGGATGAAAGCGTTCCGTTTCTCGAGGGGCCCGTCCTTCAGGCCAGCGAGCACGACTCATTCTTCCAGCCCATGATCTCCGGGGAACGCGCCACCCTTTTCGAACATTGCGCTCTGGCTCTCGACCAGAGCCTGGCAGTCGGCAGTCACGGCCTGCCCCTGATCGGGGCCGGGGACTGGAATGACGGCATGAACCGGGTCGGGGAAGAAGGTAAAGGCGAAAGTATCTGGCTCGGCTGGTTTCTTCACACGACGCTCTCGGCATTCGCGCCGTTGGCCGAGCAACGGGGCGAAGCGGTCCGCGCCACGGTTTGGCGGCAGCACGCTGTTGGCTTGCGGAATTCCCTGGAGCGAGACGGGTGGGACGGCGGCTGGTATCGCCGCGGCTATTTCGACGACGGCACACCACTCGGCTCGGCCGAGAGCAGCGAATGCCGGATCGATTCGATCGCTCAGTCTTGGAGCGTGCTCTCCGGTGCGGCCGAACCCGGACGCGGTGCGCGCGCGATGGCGGCTGTGGATGAACAACTGGTGCGCCGCGATGACGGCCTCGTCCTCCTCTTCGCCCCGCCCTTCGATCGGACGTCGCACGACCCCGGATACATCAAGGGATACCCGCCAGGCATCCGGGAAAACGGCGGCCAATATACCCATGCCGCGATCTGGTCGATGATTGCTTTCGCGATGCTCGGCCAGGGCGACAAGGCGGCCGAGTTGTTCTCGATCGTGAACCCGATCAATCGCGCGAGCACACCGGCTGCCGCTGATCGCTATAAGGTCGAGCCATATGTTGCTTGCGCGGACGTCTATGCCGCGCCCGCGCATATCGGGCGGGGCGGATGGACGTGGTACACCGGTTCGTCCGGATGGCTGCACAGAGCCGGCCTTGAATGGATTCTCGGATTTCGTCTAAAGGGAGCCTCGTTGTCCCTCGATCCCTGCGTGCCGAGAGCGTGGCCTCGTTTCGAGATCCTGTTCCGATATCGGTCCGCGACGTACGAGATCGCGGTCGAAAACCCTCAGGGGGTCAGCCGCGGAGTCTCTCACGCCGAGCTCGACGGCGTAGCGGTGCCGGAAAGGCCATTGCGGATCGCCCTGATGGATGACGGCAAGACCCATGGGCTGCGCGTTATGCTCGGATGAGGTCACGTCGGGCTGCCGCTCCGCGACTATTCAGCCCGTTTGCCATTGCTCCGATTGCGAGATTTTTCCGTGCCGCCCTTTGGAGGAACGACACCGAAGCTGTTCGATTGCCTACCCGCACCCGCAACTGCGAACCCTTCAGCGCTCAGCCCGCGGTTTAGAAGCTCACGGATGGCCGATGCCCGGCTCGGCATCCGTTTTTGAAAGCGCCAATCGTCGATCGCCGACAATTCTTCAGCACTGAGCATGATCTGCAGCCGCTCCGCCCTGGTGAGATCGGTTGCCATGTCACAACCCTCCTCCGACAGTGAACGCATATTTTAGCCATTCACCAACGAAGGAGACAATTACTCATTCAGGGCCAGAATCGTACCCGCTGCTGTTGGCCTTCTCGTAGTCTATGTAGGCAACTACCTCGTATAATCATAGTATTAATACAGTGTAAAATTATGGCATTAAGGTGATTGACAATATTAATGGGGCCAATATAAAGATAATTGACACATTGCTGTCCACAATACAGTGTTTGTTTCCAAGATCGGTGCTCGGTCATTGAGTGCGTCGGCTTGGTCTCCGAATGGCACTGATTACTCCACAGGCATCAGAGTGGGACGCTACGCGAGTTGCGATGGTCGCCATCGAGATTGGAGAGCTAAGAAAAGCAGTCGAGCGGTTGCACGGTGGCGGCGCTCGTCTTGTCCGGTCGGTGCGGATATCTGAGTCGTTCGACGGCAAATCCTCGTGGGAGGGGGTGGTGCACATTTTTGAATTGAAGGGCCACCCGACCGCCAGCCGTGCCTATGCCTGGTCTTCACCCGTCGCGGGCAGCACCGAGCGCCAGTACTTCGCCGTTCTGAACATCCCGCCGATCGCGTCCCCGGCCGAGGCGGTGCGGGCAACTCTTACGCGGAAGCGATAGCGGCTTTCGAGATGACCGGTTCAATACCGTCAACGCAGGGCAAGCGCGAAGCCGAAGGCGCCGGGCCCGGCGCAAACGCCTGGGCGCGCTGGATTGTCGGCGTGGGCGCGTCGGCGGGCGGGCTGGAGGCGTTCACGCGATTGCTCGAAGATCTGCCG
>Ga0307479_10003460_pt1 | contig 14370 bp, 16 predicted proteins | sample atmos_gasesECM4C_FD_203743 | JGI IMG/M metagenome (GOLD analysis project Ga0307479, IMG submission 203743) | Hardwood forest soil microbial communities from Morgan-Monroe State Forest, Indiana, United States - atmos_gasesECM4C_515 | ecosystem: Environmental > Terrestrial > Soil > Temperate...
GCATCGTCGAAGCGATCACGGCGTGTGGTTCGGGAGCGCTCGGGCCGGTCGAGATTCCGTTGGACGCGGTCGACCGGATCATCGCGATCGGCTCGGATGGCATGATGAACGCCGTCGCCGAGGCGCACCGGGCGCGCCTGGAGCATTATTTCCGGCCGGGTCACCGGGCGACCGCCTCGATCAACTCGCCGATGCAGTGCATGATGAAGGAGATCTGCGCCCAGTGCCTGCAATTGCAGCGCGATCCCCAAACCGGCGCCGAGACGGTCGTGTTCTCCTGCTTTAACCAGGATCAGGAGATGGACCGCGTCGATTTCCAGGCGCTGCACCGCCGCCTGTGTCGCAGAACAGTGTCCAGGAAAAGCTCAACAAGCTGTGGATCGACCGCTGCCTGCAGCATCTCGGCTGGCGCCCGGCGATGGCGGCGGAATAGCCGGTCAGCGCCTCGGGTCAGGCTTTCCGCGCGAGAGCCGACGCTCCGGACGGCGTCGCAGCCGCGTGCACCCGGATGCCCGTCTTGGCGTGTCTGGTGGTGCTGGACTTGCTCACGCCGACGGGCGCCCCGCTCTTGCCGCCGGTGGGCGCTGCGGTTCTCGTCGCTTTCGACGAAGTCGTCTCCCGGTGATGCGTCGAGGCGCCATAACCTTTTGATCCGCCGAAAGCGTGCCTGGTGAATCCATGGGAATGCTTGCCGTGCCGCCCCGTTTCCGTCCCGGACGGAGACGCCGGCTCGACATCCGGGGCAGCGGCCACGTCCTCGCTGGTGAAGGTGGCCGGGTTTGCGACCCGGGCGGATTCGGGAACCGTCTCGTTGGTAAAGTAAGATGGGGCGTCGTTTGGCGCGCTGAAATTCTTGCTGCCGTCGGTCGGCATCTCGACAGCAAATACCGGGATGTTAGCCAACGCAAAGCCGATGGCGGCGAGCGCAATCTTCAACGTGATCTGCATGATGTCCCCCCCACTCCCGATCTCCATAGCGGAGATCGGTGCGAAAGGGGAGTGTTAATTTTTGTGAGTTCGCCGGGTCAGCGCTTGCTGGCTCCGATATGCGCCACCGCGTTTATCTCCACCTTGAGCGAGGGATCGGCCAATGCTGCCACCTGCACGAGTGTCGAGGTCGGAAAGTTGCCGGTGAAGAACTCCCGCCGGGCCTGCCACACCTTCTCGCGCTGAGTGATGTCGGTGACGAAAATCGTCACCTTGACAACATCGGCCATGTTGCCGCCGGCCGCCTCGACGAGATGGCGGATCTTGCTGAAGATCTCCTTCGCTTGAGTGTATTCGTCGCCCGCGGTGCCGCTCTGACCGCTACCCCGAGCGGTCATGCCGGCGACGTAGGCAACGCCGTCGACGACCAGGCAATTCGACCAGGTGCCGGCAGGGGGGTCGGGGACCTCGGGGCTGGTAGCCCGTACAATGCTGCTCATCGGGTAGGCTCCTCTCGTGGAGAGAGGAGCTTAACCCCGCGCCAGACCCGTTTCCATCGCCGGGTCCAAGCCAGGTCCTGTTGCCCTTAGGATCGTAGTGGTTGCCTCCGACGTCCGGACGGCATAACGACTCATCGCCAATAGCCGTTGACGTCTGCTCGTTCATAGTCGAGCCGAGCTTTGGCCGATGTTGATCGTGCACGCAACCGGATCGTGAATGTCGACCCATCTCTTCGGAGCCGAGCAGACCGCTGTCGTGACCGGAGCGAGCTCCGGGATCGGGCGCCACACCGCGCTCGGCCTCGCCCGGGCCGGGGTGCGGGTTGTTATGGTCGGCCGCGACCGGGACCGGACCGAGGCGGCGCGGCACTTCGTTATCGAGGGATCCGGCTCTGACCGCGTCGCTATCGCGCTCGCCGATTTTTCCAGCCTCGCCCAGGTACGCCGCCTGGCCGACGAAGTCCTTGCTGCCGACAGCCGGCTGGATCTGCTAGTCAACAACGCCGGGTTGATGTCGCCAAGATACCGGTTTTCGTTCGATGGGCTCGAGCTGACCTTCGCGGTCAATCATCTCGCGCCGTTCCTGCTGACCAATCTGCTGCTCGAACGCCTCAAGGCCTCCTCGCCGGCGCGGATCGTCACTGTCGCTTCGGAAGCGCATCGCGGCCAGCGCCTCAACCTCGGCACTCTCGGACGACCCCACGACTGGACAATGCTCAGGGCCTACGGCCGCTCCAAGCTATGCAACATCCTCTTTACCCGGGAGCTGGCGGCACGGCTCGCAGGTTCGGGCGTCGTTGCAGCGTGTTTGCACCCGGGTTTCGTGTCCACCGCAATCGGCCAGCACGGTGGCCTGACCGAGTTGGTCTGGCGGCTGATGAAACCGTTCATGACCACCCCCGAGAAGGGTGCCGAGACATCACTTTTTCTCGCGACGGTCCACGACCCCACGCCGTTCCAAGGCGGCTATGTGATCGGCAAATCGCTGGCCCGCCCCGACCCTACGGCGCTCGACAGCGGCCTGGCGCGCCGCCTTTGGGAGGAAAGCACGCGGCTCGTCGGACTCTGAGGATACCTGTCAGTGACGAACAAAATAGATCCGGTAAAGCTGATCGCGAAAACTGGCGCTCGCTTCGATCGCGGCACGGAAGTCCGCCTTGCCGAGCACATAGGTGTCTACGTTGTCGTTGGCGACCACGGTGGCATTGCGCGGCTCGCCGCTGATCAACGCTGCCTCGCCGAAAAAGTCCCCTGCACCCAACTCTGCGACATCGTGACCTTCTCGCATCACCTCGACCGTGCCGTCGGAAATCAGGAAAAACTCTTCGCCCATGTCGCCTTGACGGATGACGACATCACCCTTGACAAAGCGGCGCTTGGTCATCTTTTCCGCGACATTGGTGAGCTCCACTGGAGTGAGGTCTTGGAACGCATCCACGGTCTTCAAGAACTCGCAGATTCTCAACGCGTCATGCAGCACCACATCGGAAGCGATCCTCCCGTCGACCATATGAACGAGACGATCCGCCTTCTCGATGATTCGGTGGTCGTGCGTGACCATGACGACGCTAGCGCCGTTTTCGACCGTGTTTTCCTTGAGGAGATCGACGACGCTGCGGGCCGAATCCTTGTCGAGCGCGGCGGTCGGCTCGTCGGCGAGAACCAGTTTGGGATGATTAACAAGGGCTCGGGCGATGGCAACGCGCTGGCGCTGACCTCCCGATAACGATCGTGGCTTGTAGTCGACACGATTTCCGAGCCCGAGGCGATCGAGGATCGCGGTACCGCGCCGTCGCATCTCGGCCACCGGACACTCGCCGAGCTGCATTGCCATCTTGACGTTTTCGTAAGCCGACAGCGCGTCAAACAAATTGTGCATCTGAAAGATGAAACCTACGTTGCGCCGCATCCCGACCAGCGCGCGCCGGCCGAGCGCCGACAAGTCTTGCCCGAGCACATCGATCCGGCCCTCCTGCACCGAGCGGAGCGCTCCGACAAGAGTGAGCAGGGTCGTCTTGCCGGCCCCCGACGGCCCGGTCATCACGACGAGCTGCCCTGGCCCGATCTCTATCCCATTGTCGAAGAGGACTTGGTTGCGCGACTCGCCCTGACCGTAGAAATGGTTGAGGTGCTCGACCCGTACCGTCGGCGCAAGGCCATCGGGTGAAATTGCATCCACAATCGTCGGCGCACTCATCAGAATACCTCTGCAGGATCTGCCGTAATGACGCGGCGGACCGCAAGCACCGCGGAAATCAAGCACATGGAGAGGGTCAGCAACAGGCTGACGAGGGCCAATTCCACGGTCATACGCAACGGCAACAGCGCCACCTCGCCGACAATTCGAAAGAGCACAATCGATGCAAGCGAAGCCGGAACCCAGCCGGCAAGCGCGCTCAAGGTTGCTTGCTCCAGCACCACCTGAACCAGATAACGGCTGCGATAGCCCATCGCCTTCATCGTCGCATATTGAGGCTGCTGCTCGGCAAGATCAGTATAGATGATCTGGTAGGATATCAGCATCCCGACGACAAAGCCGACCAGGGTCCCCATCGCGAAGATCGGCCCTGCGGAGGATACGTCGGCCTGAAATTTACGCTCCAGTTCGAGCAGTTGTCCTTTGGTCAGAACGGCGACGTCCGTAGGCACGGCGGCCGTAATCGCCCGGTTCACGGTGATCGGGTCGCTCCCTGGGGTCAGCTTGATGACACCGAGTTCCACATCGGGTGGACCGCCACGCGGATTGGGCAGCAACTTCGCGAAGGTACGATCGCCGGTCACCACGGTGCCATCGTTTTCGAAGTCGGGACCGAGGGCAAAGCTCCCGATGATTTTGATCCTGCTGCCGTTCAGCTCGGCTGCCGGCGGCGCCGGATCCATCCCCAGAAATCGGCGGGCACGGCGATCGACAATCGCCGTATCCAAGTCGCTCAAACCCTTCAGGTTCGCGTCGAGCTCGGGCAACGACAAGACCGGCTGATCGGGATCGAAGGCGAAGACGCGAACCAGAAAGTTCTTACCATCGGCCGGGTTGCGCCAAAATAGACGATGCCACGCCGCATAGAGCGGCCACGCGCTTGCGACCCCCGGCACGGCACGAGCCGCTTCCAGGTCGCGGCTCGGGAACGGGTTTTCCGTCGCGAACCGGTATTTGCTGGCGCGCTGCAGAAAGATATCGCCGTCGAGCAGCCGGATAACCTCGAGCGAGGCGTTGAAAAAGGCCCTTTCGAAGCCGAGTTGCATCACCATCAGCAACACGGCAAAGCCGATACCGCCGCTCGATCGCAGCAGGCGCGGTTTGTTCGCCAGCAAATTCCGCCACGCGAGCGGAACAAACCCGACGGATCGCCGCTGGCGACCAAGGCGCGGCGTGGCGGTCATCCAAATAGATCAGCGGGATCGGCGCGCCGCAGACCGCTCATCGACAGCAAAGCCGAGCCCGCCGCCATGGCAAGAGCGGCCGCAAACACGACGGCAACGCGTGTCCCCGACATCTCCACCGGAAGCAAGGTTTCCTCTCGGATCACGGCATAAACACCCTGCGCCGCAGCCAGCGCCGGAAAGAAGCCGGCCATCGCGATCAGCAGCGCCATTGTGATCACGGTCCCGCCGAGAAACCGGTCCGCATACCCGACTGCCTTCAACGTCGCAAATTGCGGCAGCTGGCGGCTGACCTGGGTGGCGAGGACCTGATAGACGACCATGACCCCGACAATGAAAGAGATGATCAGTCCGGAACCGAAAAGCAGCCCCACGGAGGTTCGAGTGGTCCAATATGCGGTCTCGTGAGCTTCGAGCTCCGGACGCGTGAAGATCTGGATGTCGCTGCCGAGGAGCTTGCGCAACGAAGCCGCGGCGAGGTCGGGATCGATTCCCGGCTTCAGCTGGATCAGCCCCAGATTGACCTGGCTCAGGTTGCGATAGGGGAAGAGACGGACAAAATTCGGTGCGCTGACGAGGATCACACCGAGACCCATGAAGCCGGTTCCGAGGACGTAATCTCCGCCGATCGTTACCTTATCGCCGTCGATTTCGACGACGCGGCCCGCCGTCAGCGGACCGAACATAGGCCGCGTCGCGCTGTCCACCAGCGCGGTGTCGGTTCGATCTAGGACAGCAAGCTGGCGATTGACGTCTTCGACCGTGAAAATCCGAGCCTGCGGATCGAGGCCGATCACAAAGACATCGGGTGCCTTGCCGTCCTCGCCGCTACGCCACTTCGCTTCGCCAAAATAGAGCGGCGCCGCCAGCGCGACTTCGGGCGCGGTCTTTGCCCGATCCAGCTGGCTGAGCGGGAAATCCCCGGGCTGGACCTGATATTCGTAACCGTTCGACGCGATCAGCAAATCGAACCGCGTCCGATCGTAAAACAGCATGCCGCCTTGCGGCACCGCGATAAAGAAGCCGAGCTGAACAAAGACGAGGAGGATCGCCATGAACACGCCGGCCACCGCCAGAGCGGTGCGCCCTGTGTCGTAAGTGAGGATCCGCCAGGCAAGCGCGAACCTCACCGGCCACCCTGCTTCACGAGTCACCAACAATGGCGGCGATGATGATCTTGGCGCACCTTAGGACGTCGCACTCATTCGTGTCTCGTCGACAAAGCGCTCGGTCGCTGCATCGATAGCACGTCCCTTTCGACCTCGCGGAGCGAGGACGTAGAGGGAGGTTCGGTGCTGTATCGGTTCGGCCCGGGGCAGCGCGATCTGGTAATCGACCGGCCTTTGGTGGTCGGCGAGCAGATATTCGGGCCGAAACACTCTTTCGAGGTTAAACAGGCTGCCGAGAAAATTGGTTTGACCGCGCGCCAGCTGGCCGGCAACGACCCCTGCCGTCTTCATCAGCCGGCGCCAGCCCATATGCTTGCGATAGAAGGCCTGCTGGGTGGTGACCAGTTCCTGGTAAAACTCGGCGAGCGGGAGCTTGGTCGGCAGAACCGCATGCTGAATGTCGTAGAGCCGATAGTCGCGGCTTACCACTCGTCCGCCGTCGCTAATCCAGCTCTCGGTCCCGGGATAGGGCGTGTTGACGCTGATGTTCACGACTTCCGGCAGTTCGACGCCCCATTCGCGGACGATGCGGAAGCGCTCGCGATCCCATTCGGGATCGGCGATCAAATTGATCAAGACGTAGATTCCAAGCGAGCGCGCGAACTCCAATGCCTCGAAGTTCTCGCCGAGAGACACCCGCTTGCGGAATTTCTGAAGCCCTTCCTGATCAATCGCTTCGATGCCGAGAAACATGTATTCGAGGCCGAGCTTCTTCCAGAAACGAAAGACTTCCTTGTTGCGCAGCAGCACGTCGCCGCGGGTTTCGAGGTAATACTGCTTCTTGATGCCGGCGCGGGCGATCGCCTCGCCGATCGCCATCCCGTGCCGCTCCTGCAGAAAGGCGACATCGTCGACGATGAAGACCCCGGGCTCACGGATCGATCGCAGATCCTCGACCGCGCGCTCCGGACTGATCAGCCGATAACTTCGGCCGTAAAAGGTCCAGGCGCTGCAGAACGAGCAGTCCCATGGACAGCCGCGCGAAAACTCGATCGTGGCGCAGGGATCGAGCGTGCCGAGAAAATATTTCCGGCGATGGCGCAGCAGATCGCGCGCCGGCGTCAAATCATCGAGCGAGTGTACGAAGCCGGGCGGCGGCCCCTCGCCGTCGGCGGTGACCGCCCCCGCCACGGTCACCGGGTCGTGGCCGCCCTCGATCGCCTTCAAGAGCATCGGGAAGCCGATCTCCCCTTCGCCTTTCAGCACGCAGTCGATGGTGCCGGCACCATGCTCGATGATCGAGGCGGCGGTGAAAGAGGCGCTATGGCCGCCGACGCAGATGAATATCCGCGGGAAACGGATCTTCGTCGCCTTGGCGAGATCGACGATTTCGGGGACGTGCGGCAGATAGTTGCAGGAGAAAGCGACAACGTCCGGCCGCCAGCTTTCGAGCATCCGGAAATAGGCGCGCTGGTCCTCGACCTGGAGATCGATCAGCTGGACCTCGTGTCCCGCCTGTCGCGCCGACTGGGCGACGAGCTCGAGGCCGATCGGCTCGAGCCGCAGAAAAATCTTTGAATAATGGAGCACTCCGGGGAACACGCCGAGAAGCCGCATGGCAACCCTCCTCTCGTCAACGCGGTTTGACCGAGACAACAGGCCTTCCGGTTAGAACGTCAATCACCACCTTTTGCGATTAAACACGACGCGAGTCCGGCCCTGCGATCCGGTCCGTTGCGGATCGTCGGAGGCAACCCCGGCACACTCGTCCTCCACAACCGGCGCCCACCCTAACCTGGACAGCGATCAATCGGCTATGGGATTATCGACAGCCATGTCCATTGCTCGCTTTACAAGCCTGGCAGCGATCGCGGCCACGGCCTCCGTCGCACTCGGCGCGTTGGCGGCGCCGGCGCAGGAATCGGACCCGGTAGAGCTGCGGATCGAGGTCTACGGCTTTGCCGGTTTTCACGTGTTGACCAATCGCACCACGGTCGCGACGTACGGGGACCGGTACAACATCGCGACGGATCTGGACACACGCGGCATCGCCAGGATCTTTGTCGACCTCAATAGCCACTCCGAGGTTCATGGAAAGCTTGTCAGCGACGCGGCGCGACCCGACGCATACCATGGCGATGTGCGGCGCAACGGCACCGATCGCCATTACCGGATCGATTACCGTACCGACGGCACGGTGGCGAGCGACCAGACGCCACGCTCGGCAGTTCTGCACACCCAGGCGGCCGCCGATCAGATGCGCGGGACCGTCGATCAGCTGACGGCGTTTTTCATTCTCGAGCGCCGGCTCGCGCAGAGCGGCAAGTGCGGGCTCGTTGTTCCGGTGTTTGATGGCCTCAGTCGCTATAACCTACGTTTCACCGACGCCCAGACGGAGACGCTCTCTCCGACGGGGGGCCAGCGCTTTTCCGGTTCAACCATTGCCTGTAACATCATCCGTGAGGATGTTGCCGATTTCCCGGTTGATCAGTTCGTAAGCGGCGGGACCTATCAACGGGGCAAGATCTGGTATGCCCACCTAACGAGCGGTAATCAAATGGTGCCGGTGCGGATGGAGTTCGACACCGAATTCGGCACGGTCGAGGGCTATCTCGCCGAGCTGCGTCGCGCCGGCGTCGACATGCGCTTCATGGACTGAGATCGATCGATCCCTCAAGGCGTCGCTCCGATCCGGGTTTCTTCGACAAAGCGTTCGGTTGCGCTGTCGATCGCGCGCCCTTTGCGGCCCCGTGGCGGGTGGATGTAGAGCGCACGGCCGGGCGATTGCCCGGTCGGCGCAGGTGGCGGCAACGGGATTTCGTAGTCTACCGGCAAAGCGTGGTCGGCGAGCAGCAGCTCCGGGCGGTAGACGCGGTCCAGCGCGAACAAGCTCTTGACGAAATTGGTTCGACCGCGCAACAGCAGCCGGGCGACAACACCCGATGCGTCCCACAGCTGACGCCAGTCGAGGTGCTTGCGGTAGATCGCCCGTTGCGTCGTCACCAGCTCGCGGTAGAACTCCGCGAGCGGCAAGCGCGTCGGCAGGACCGCGTGCTGGATGTCGAATAGGCGATAGTCGCGGGTTTCGAGCCGGCGCCCGTCGGTCAACCAGCTCTCGGTCCCCGGATAGGGAGTATTGACGCTGATGTTGATGACGTCGGGCAGCTCTAGACACCAGTCACGGACAATCCGAAACCGCTCGTGGTCCCAATCGGGATCGGCAATCAGGTTGATCGCGACATTGACGCCGAGCGAGCGGGCGAATTCGACCGCCTCGAAATTGCGGTCGAGCGCCACCCGTTTACGGTATTTCCGCAATCCCTCCTCGTCGATCGCCTCGAGGCCCATAAACATCGTTTTGAGCCCGATCTTCTGCCACAAGCGGAATACCTCCCGGTTGCGCAGCAACACATCACCGCGGGTTTCGAGATAGTACTGCTTCTTGATGCCGGCGCGGGCGATCGCCTCGGCGATCTCGATCCCGTGCCGCTCGTGGACAAAGGCGACGTCGTCGACGATGAAGACACCCGGTTCGCGGATCGACCGGAGATCCTCGACGACGCGTTGCGGGGTGACCACGCGATAACTGCGGCCGTAGAAGGTCCAGGCGCTGCAGAAGGTGCAGTCCCACGGGCAGCCCCGCGAGAACTCGATCGAGGCGCAGGGGTCGAGCGTTCCGAGAAAATATTTGCGGCGGTGGCGCAACAGGTCGCGCGCCGGCGTCAGATCATCGAGTGACTCGACAAAGACCGGCGGCGGTCCGTCGCCCGCCGGAGTAACCGCACCCGGGACCGACCCGAAATCCCTACCGGACTCGATCGCCGCGAGGAGGAGCGGCATCGCTGCCTCGCCCTCGCCCTTCAGGACGCAGTCGATGGCACCCGCCCCGTGCTCGATGAGCGCGCCGGCGGTGAACGAGGCGCTGTGTCCGCCGACGCAGACGATCGTTTTCGGAAAACGCGCCTTCGTCGCCTTTGCAAGATCGACGACCTCCGGCACGTTCGCGAGATAGTTGCAGGAAAAAGCGACGACATCCGGCCGCCAGCTGCCGAGCAGCCGGAAATAGGCGCGGTGATCCTCGACCTGCAGATCGATCAGCCTGACCGCGTGACCGGCGCGCCGCGCCGCCTGGGCAACGAGCTCGAGGCCGAGCGGCTCGAGCCGCAGGAACACCTTGGTGTAGAGCAGGGGACCGGGATGAATACCGAGCAGCCGCACCGGGATCACTCCCTCTCGTCAAGCAAGCACTGCGAGACTAACGTGCTGGCCGAATATTCGTCGAGAGATGCCCTATGAACACCGACTGGACCCGGCTCGTCGCCGATCTGGAGCGCCTGTTAAAGCTGCGGTCGATCCCGTTCGGCATGAAGCTGTTCGAGCGCCGCGAGGAGATGGAGGCGATCCCGCGGATCCGGCGGCCGAAAGCGGTGCACACGCTCGATCAGATCGTCGCCCAGGCGGCGCGGCTCGGCTGGACCGTCGGGCTGACGAGTGAGGATCTCGTCGGCGCGCAGTGCCGGGCGGTCATCGGGCTCGGTCTCGCGAAAGACGACAAATGGCGCTCGGGCGAGCACATGGTGGGTGTGTGGTACAGCACCCCGGAAGACTCGCGCGCCCATCAGGCGGCGATGGAATGCGTTCCCGACGGCCGTTACGAGGCGCTCGCCGTGGCGCCGCTCGCCGGCGGCCGGCTCGACCCGCCGGATATTGCGCTGTTTTACGCGACGCCGGGTGCGATGATCTACTTCATCAACGGCCTGCAGTGGTCGGGCTACAAGCGTTTCGACTGGAGCATCGTCGGCGAGTCGGCATGCGCCGATTCATGGGGCCGGGCGCTGAAGACCCGCGAGCCGAGCCTGTCGATCCCGTGCTTCGCCGAACGCCGCTATGGCGGGGTGCTCGACGACGAGATGCTGATGGCATTGCCGCCCGACTATCTCGGCAAGGCGATCGCCGGGATGGAGGCGCTCGCCAAGAACGGGCTGCGCTATCCCTTTCCGCAATACGGGATCCAGCAGGACGTCCGCGCCGGCATGGCGGTCAGCTATCCGGGCCGCGGAACTTGACCCGTGGCCTTGACCTGGTGAGCCCGCATTTTCGAGAAGAGGTAGAGCGCGCTGCCGAGGTTCAACTTGTAGGCTGAACGGGGAGGATTTTGTGACCACCTATACTTTCAAGGCGATTATCGAACCGGACGAAGATCGCTGGCATGCATACTGCCCCGCGCTGGTCGACCGCGGCGGTGCGACTTGGGGCGAGACCCGCGAGGAGGCCCTCGCCAATCTGGAAGAGGTCGTCAAGATGGTCGTTGCCAGCATGGTCGAGCATGGCGAGCCAATCGCGCGAAACGCAACGGAGAGGGTGCGATGAAATTCACTCGAATTTCGGTAGACCCAAAACAGATGGGCGGCATGCCGTGCATACGGGGTCTGCGCATTCCGGTCGCGACAGTCGTCGCAATGTTCGCAGATGGAATGTCCGAGATGGAAATCCTTGCGGCTTATCCCGACCTCGAGCGCGACGACCTCTCTGAGGCGCTGCAATACGCGGCCGAGGCGGTGCGCGAACGTGAGTTACCATTGGTCACTCCGTGAGATTTCTCGTGGACAATGCCATGTCGCCGCTTATCGCCGAGCGGCTCCGGCAAGAAGGCCACGATGCCGTACATGTTCGCGATTACACGCTCCAGGCCGCGACCGACGATGACATTTTCGACCGCGCGCAAAGCGAAGATCGCATCGTCGTGTCGGCTGACACTGATTTCGGCGCCTTGCTTGCGCTGAGAGCGCAAAGCAAACCGTCGTTGATCCTCTTTAGACAAGCAACAAACAGAAGGCCCGAGCGTCAGGCCGCGCTCCTGATTGCTAATCTCGCGGCCATCGAAGAAGCTTTGTATAGCGGCTGCGTGGTTGTGCTGGAAGACGCGCGCGTCCGCATCCGCCGACTTCCAGTAGGGGGCGGGGAGTAGTCGGAAACAGTGAGAACGAACATAGCGGTCGCCAATCATGAACGCGCCGGCAAGGCCCTGGCGACCGCGCGACGGCGTCTGGCACTCTAATGACCGGGTGCGGCAGATCATCGTCAGTGATCTGGCGATCATGGGCAGTATGCCGACGATGCGGGGCACCCGGATTACGGCACTATCAATCTTGGCCGACTCGAGAGCGGCGACAGCGTTAAGAGCGTGCTCGAGGATTATCCCTATCTCGATACCGTTGGCTTGGTGCCCGGACGCCGGCGCATCCGGGACTGGCGATCACGCTCGACGCGGCCGGCGGGGCCCAGCAGCGCCTGGAGCCGTCGATCGTAAGACCTCGTCGGGCGCCGGAGAAACTGGACTCCTATGAAACTGGACCCCTAAAGCGCCGGCGTGCGCCCGCTACTCAGCAAGCATAATAGGAACGGTAATAGGAGTTCCAACAGCTCCGCGCGGGCGGATAATACGGCGCCGGCGGATAGTACGCCGGGGCGGGCGGGTAGTAGCCGCCGTAGTAGCCGTACGGGTAATAGTACGGATTATAGTAAGGATTCGCGAGCACGGAGCCGAGTGCGAAGGCTCCGAGGCCGATCCCGACCGCGGCACCGGGGCCGATCCCGCCTGCATCTGCGGGCCGCGATGCCGTCGTCAACCCGATGGCGGCAAGGATCGCTGCCGCGACGGCCAGCCCGCGACCGGTTTTCCCAAACAACCTGCCAAGTATCATAGACCACTCCTCAGTTCGGCGCAGCCGTGCGTTTGGTGACGAGGCACATAGCAGGAGTTTTCCTGCACACGTTACTCACCAAAGCGTGCAATAAGTATACGCATCAGCCTCGGATCTCGTTCCCAGAGGAGCGCCCGGGGCGCCCTCCAGGGCAAGGGTACCTCGGAACCGGATGTCCCGGTGTGGATCAGGACGCCGTACGTGCCGACATCGGGGAGCGCAGAGATGCCGCCCTTTTTGGCGGTCTCGCAGCTTTGAACGATGTCTCCGCCTGTGTCCCGTCAGCGGCGCTGGACGAGACGATGACCACGCAAGGAAAGGCCTTTTTTGGACAGTATCTGCTCCCACTGATTGCGGGTGCCGATTCGGTTGCCCTCGTCCAGGAGCCCTTTCGCTTCCTCGGCGGCAGTGAGCCTCGCGAACTTGGCGCGCAGCGGATGCTCGGCTGCATCCGGGACTGGCGGTGATGCTCGACGCGGTCCGCCGGGACCAGCAGCTTACCCTCGGGGTCGGACTCGCTAACGCCATGCTCGACGCAATTGGACCGTCACGCGCATGACCCAGTGAGGCGAAGTCTTAGACCCGAGACCCGCCGACAGTGCGAACCGGCGATCCGCTAGGGGCACTTTGCCAATTTTTTGACGCCGACCCAGGTCTGTCCGCGCATCTCGCCCGCCAGCTTGATAATTTTGACGCACCCTTTTTCGGGAATAGCCCCGACGGGGGAGGAGTTGCTGCCCTCTTTCGTATTTTCGGTATTGGTGCGCAGATTGACACTTCCATTTGCGCTCATAATCGCCCCTACTTCGGCAAGGCCGTCGTCGGAAGCGCCGGACACAATACGGAAATTGGGATACGCCTTCTGGTTCTTGTCGAATGCGCCTAATGCGACGTAGCCATCTTGAGACTCTGGGTCCGGGGGAAGCGGTACACGCTCGCGAGCGACGAATACCCATCCCGCGATTGCTATGGCGAACACGCATGCCCCAGCCACTGCAAGCGACCTCTTAATATTGGATGAGCCTGTCGGCGGCGGGGTGGTGCCGACCGGATCAGCTATCCGCGGGCTTGTCGGCCGAAGCCCCAACCGCCTGATCATCTCCTGAACGTCGGACTCCCAGCGGTTGTGGCTAAGCTCGAACCCGTTACGATAAGAGCTTGGCTCGAAATGAATTGAGCGATTTCAGCCACTTGTGATACCCAAGCTGTGTCAAAGAGCATGGGGGACACAATATGTGGACTGAGACCGCTCGGGAGCAGTATCGGCGGGAAGATCTGCGCTATGCAAGTGATATGACGGATGCGGAATGGGCCTTGATTGAGCCGCTCATGCCGGCGCGGAAGGCGCTGGGACGACCGCGAATAGTTGTGCGGCGCGGGGTCGTGGACGCTCTGCTCTACATTTTGCGGACGGCGTGTCCGTGGCGTCTTCTACCGCGCGATTTTCCGAACCGCTCGACGGTGCAGCGCTACTTCTACGCTTGGCAAGGGGAAGGGCTGTGGGAAAAGGTCAATTTCCTGTTGGTCCAAATGGCGCGGGAGCGGGAGGGCCGTGAGGCCAGCCCCTCGGCAGGCGTCATCGATAGTCAATCGGTCAAGACCACGGAAAGCGGCGGGCCGCGGGGCTATGACGCGGGCAAGAAGATCAACGGGCGCAAACGCCACATCGTCACCGATACTTGCGGGCACTTGGTTGGCCTGCAAGTCCACGCCGCCGACATCCAAGATCGCGATGGCGCCCCCAAGACA
>Ga0307479_10003461_pt1 | contig 14369 bp, 13 predicted proteins | sample atmos_gasesECM4C_FD_203743 | JGI IMG/M metagenome (GOLD analysis project Ga0307479, IMG submission 203743) | Hardwood forest soil microbial communities from Morgan-Monroe State Forest, Indiana, United States - atmos_gasesECM4C_515 | ecosystem: Environmental > Terrestrial > Soil > Temperate...
CGGACAGTGTTCCACCTATGGTGAATACCGTCCCGCAGGTTACCTGCACGTTAATCACGTTGGCAGTTGCCGTGCCGGCCCCATTCGCCACACTGCAGTTCTGATTCGTCGGCTGCGTTTTCACCGTAACCTTATAAGGGCCGGTTACCGGCGTCTTGAACTTGAACGGCATATTTCCGGTGCCGGTCACCGTGATGTCGTCGGTCCCATTGTCCTCAAGTATCAAGCCCGTTCCAGTAAGCCCGATGATATTGCCAGCCACTGTCAAGGATGCCCCTTGGCCGCCTGTGCCACCACTCGTGCCGCCGGCAGGTACTTTCACGCCGCTGCAGCTACAGATCATCAAAGCGCTCAGGCTGACGAGAGCGAGAGAAAGCTTTTTGCTGGGAATCATGTTCTCCTCTTCCGATCATTGCTCAGGAGCTACGATCGACCATTCGACCGTGCGCTCCCTTCTTCCGCCCGCACCGCCACACCTGGTCTTCACGGGCTTACGACGCGAGTCTTCCTCTTTTTTATGCGCCAAGGCCCCGGCCTAGGCATAGGAGTACTAAACCTGTATCCGTAGATTGCCTCGCACCTCTTTGGGCGGCAATATCAAACGGCGGAAGCTGTGTTGAAATCAGTAATAGCTGGCAGTATGTGCACTACACCAACCTAATCCTGAACGAACGTACAGCACAGCCTGCCGCGGCTCGAGAGGAGCCAGCCTTCTAGCCAGTGCTTGGTGATGCGGATCGAATTGCTTCGGGAGGGTAAGAAATCGTGGCGCAAAAAGCTTGGATGATCGCTGAAGCTTTGCGCGGACTGGCAGCAGAAATCGCCGCAGCAATCTTCGCTGCGTGCGACAAAGTGGTAGTCACGGCGCGAAAGGTCAGGGCGCGCTGGAATATCTGGGCGAAACGAAAACCGGCCTACCATATTTCACTACAACTTATTTTGAATAACGGCAGTTGTGCGGTTGCCATTCCACTTGGTTGGAAACGGAACATGAATTCTTCATTTTCATAGTCCGGTGCGCGCGAATTGAGTTCAGGAAGCACTCGCGGCATTACCAGCTCCAGCCGCAGGCAGCGTAAATTCGAATTTCGCCCCACGCGGCCTTCGCTTTGCAGCAGTAAGTTTCCCGCTATGGCTCTCCACGATCGAACGGCTTATCGACAATCCCATGCCAATTCCTTGGGCCTTAGTAGTGAAGAACGGTTCGAATATTCGCTGCATCTGCTCCGGCGCGAGCCCCGTCCCGGAATCTTCTACCGTCACAACTACACACTCAGCCTTTTTCGCTAAGCGAATGAGAATTTCACGCGGTCCCTCGGAAATTGCGCGCGTCGCGTCCACTGCATTCATGATCAAATTGACCATTACTTGCTGAAGCTGCACGCGATCGCCCCGCACCGGTGGCAGCCCTCCGGCCAACTCCGTGCTCAACAGAATTCGGTGTCGCGATGATTCGTTGCTCAGCAGTGAAACTACTTCTTGAATGATCTCGTTGATGTCCAGTTCCACCATTTCTGTGAGTTGTTTTCTTAACAGCGTCCGTATGCGCGAAATGACCGAACTGGCACGCTTCCCATCGGCCACGATCGCCGCTGCCGCGCCGCGTAAATCATCCCCATCTCTTGTTGCGTCTGCGAGTTTGCGGAGCAAAAAACTCCCATTCGTGACAATCGCGGTGAGCGGCTGCCCCACTTCATGCGCAATAGAGGCCGCCAATTCCCCCATGGCCGTGAGCCGTCCGATATGCGCCAGCTCCGCCCGCGATTGTCACGGTTTAATACGCCGCGGAGCACGAACAATTCTCCAGGCTCATCGCGGCTGGAAAGTCGTCGGCGAGGCTGAAAATGGGCGCGAAGCAATGGAAAAGGCGCTAAAGCTAAAACCGGACGTGCTGGTCGTTGATATCAGCATGCCCGAACTGGACGGAATCGGGGTCACACGTCAAATCCGAGACTCACTGCCACATATTAAGGTCCTGGTGCTCACCATGCACGACTCAGTTCAGCCCCCGAATAACTCCTCGCGAGCTCGAAATTATCCGCCTCTTGGCCGAAGGCAAATCCAATAAAGAGCTTTCCACCCACCTTGGAATCACCGTCCGAACCGTGGAGACTCATCGCAGTAAAATCATGCTGAAGCTTGGCCTCCATTCTTTGGCCGAGCTTATTCACTACGCCATGCGCAGCGGAATAATCTCAGTAAAACCTTCGAGTAACCTTTCGCCCCCGAGTAAATACTCCGGGTGGCCTACCCTTTGCGCTTTTTCGGTTTTTGCAAAGGGTGGGCGCTTTTCTACGATCTCCTTATTCTTGTCGGGTGCGCACCCTTTGCGATTTTCCACAGGTGCATCTCAGTTTATTGGACAGCTTGCTTCTCCCATCCAATTTATTTAAATCGTGACGGAGGCCGGTACCCAACGCTTCCGTTTTCTTCCCCTGCCGAGAGTTCGCGGATGCAAAGTTGGGACAAGTCTCTCTCGGTGCACTGATAAATCTGGTTCATGGGAAGGTCTTCCGGGCGCACCTTGTAGAATCCCATCTCCATATCGAAGGAGTCTCTCGTAGAATAAGTAACGATAGGGCTTCCCGGTTTCACCCGAACGCGGAATTGTTTGGCGGGAGGCTGATAATTTTCGTACGTAAAGCATTTTTCGATGCAGGCTCTATCTACTATATGGTTGACGAACCACAAGCGAGAATCGCGGCCCGCCATAATGGTTTCAGTCACTCGCCGCCCGTATGGCAAGGTGCTCACCAATTTCTCACTCTGGCGTTCCATGTCGTTCAATACTCCGGTGTCCTGGTAAGTCCAAAAGAAAAACACCGCAGCCGAGATCACAAAGCCTACCAGGTGCCAACGCCTTGGCTGCACGGACGCAAGCACGCATAACCCCAGCACCGCAGTAACCGACGTCAAACGCGAAATAGCCAGCGCGAACGGCATCGGATCCGCCGAGAACCACATCACCTCCGGAATCATCGCGGCGGTAAACAGCAACACCGCCCACAGCTCCAGGGGCGCGCGGAAGAGCCACTTGTTCTCACTCGTTTTCCACTCGCGCACTATCCCGTACACGAAACAAATGCTCCCGAATATCACCATGGTCCAAGCCAATTTCATGTAGTGCGCGTGAAACAAGGCCAGCTGATCTGCTCCATTCATGACAAAAAAATCTTTCTTATGCCAATAAACGGGACGCAGCCGCAACGTGTAATAGTGGAAGCACACCACTACCAGGAAAGCGGAACCGAACAGCGCCCAGCGCGCCCAACCTTTCAAAACGTCACTCAATCGCAAATAGACGGCCAGCCCTATCAGGCACAAAAGCCCCAGCGGATGCGCAAGGAACGCCGCCAATGCGAGAACCGCCGCAATCCACCAATGGCGCCGTTCGCCGCGCCAAACCACAGCAACGGCAAAGAATCCCAGCCCGAGCGACAAATAAAAATTCATGAACCCGACATAAAAAGTCCACCCGTAAGTAATCATCGCGATTGCAGGCACCAGATACCACGGCGGCCGCAGACTGACGGCGCTGATGAGCGCAAACGTCCCCCAGAAAAAAATCAGTACGCAAATCACCACAACGATCCTCTCGGCAGCAATGAATCCGACCAACGCCCCTAATTTTTCCAATGCCAGGTCGACCAGAATATTGTTCCAGCGGGGCTGAATGTAAAGACCGGGAGCTTGTCCTTGCGCAACGAGGTGCGCAAGCCAGGCGTTGTAGGTATGACTGGGTAGATCACCGGCCTCCACACTCTTATGCCAAAAACACGGAACCAGCGCGAGCGCAGAAATAAGAAACAGTCTTGCAGCATGTTCGCGAAGAAATTCGCCGATTTGACGGAATTGCACAGGCAGACGCTACTGTGGTGTCGTGTGGCGAGAGTATGTAGCGAGAGTTAAAAGAATTGCAAACCCTTTTTTGAAGGGTGCGCCTCTGTGATCGTCTCTCCTTGACAATCTACCTATAACGGTTTATATATGTCGAACGTCTAGGAGGCGCGATGCCGATCGAAAAATCCGACCTCTTGCAAGGCACCCTCGACATGCTCATCCTGAAAATTGTCGAGCTCGGCCCCGTGCACGGTTACGGCATCTCCCAACGAATCCGGCAGATTTCCAAGGAAGTACTCCACGTCCAACAAGGTTCGCTATACCCTGCGCTGCACCGCCTCGAAAAACGAGGCTGGCTTGCCGCGGAGTGGGGCGAATCGGAAAACGGCAGACAGGCTAAGTTCTATAAATTGTCGGCGAAAGGCCGCAAGCAACTCGCGAGCGAGGAATTAAATTGGCATCGCTTGGCCGGCGCCGTCGGCCATATTCTTCAAACCGCCGGATAGGAGTCCACGATGTTCTGGTGGAAATCACTTTTCCGCAAAGGCGCACTCGACGAGCAATTCGATTCCGAGTTGCGCTTTCACGTCGAAAGACTCACCAATGAGTACATCGCCGCCGGCATGGCCCCGGACCAGGCTCGCAGGCAAGCCGCCCTGGAATTCGGCGGGCGCGAACAGATCAAGGAAGAATTGCGCGATGTTCACCGCGTGAACATCATTGAAACCGCCATCGCAAATTTCAAATCCGCCTTTCGATTTATTCGCAAGTCTCCTTCCTTTTCAATCGCGGTGATCCTCACGCTGGCTTTGGGAATTGGCGCGAACAGTGCGGTCTTTTCGGCTATTGACGCGATTCTCCTGCGGCCACTGCCCTTCCCGGATGGCGACCAATTGATGCAACTCGGTCAATACAATCCCAAGGTCGAGAGTCCGCAAACTCGTGTCGCCCCCATTCGTTTGGAGGATTGGAACCGCATGAACTCCACTTTCCAGTCCATCACCGGCTCCTACACGGAAGATGGTTCTGAAACCTCGGGCATTCTTCCTGAAAAGTTAAAGCAAGCATTTGTTGCTCCTAGATTCCTTGAAGTATTGCGAGTATCACCAAGTCTGGGACGCGATTTTACCGCCGACGAAGGACACTTTGGCGGTCCGCAGGCCATTTTGATCAGTGATCGCTTCTGGCGCCGCCGTTTCGGCGCGGATTCAAGTGCTATCGGGAAGAAGTTGCGAATCGTTGGAATGTCGTTTTCCATCGTCGGAATTATGCCGCCTTCGTTTTTATTTCCCGACCGCGATACCGATCTGTGGATTCCCGTCCCGGCAGATGCCCCTTTTGCCCAGAACAGGGAATACACCTGGTACTCCGTCATTGGTCGACTCAAACCCGGTGTGACCGTCCAGCAAGCACAGGCAAACCTGACCACCGTTCAGGCGCAACTTGGGAAGGTTTTTCCGAAACCGGATGCCAATCTCGCCGTTGCCATTCAGCCACTGAAGGAAATAACGGTCGGCGGTGTGCGCAGGTCCCTGTGGATCCTGTTCGGCTCCGTGTCACTGCTCCTTCTGATCGCCTGCACCAACATTGTTGCTTTACTTTTGGCGCGCGCGGCACAACGTCAGCACGAAATTTCCGTGCGCTTTTCGCTCGGAGCACCCCGCGCTGCAATTGTCACGCAATTGCTCACCGAGGCATTTGTACTAGCCTTCATCGGCGCCGCGCTCGGGCTGTTCATCGCCGCGGGAGCTTCAAGTGTGTTTCGTTCCCTTGCCGGAAACCTGCCGCGCGTGGAAGAAATTCGGCTCGATGGCCGCATCGTGCTCTACTCACTGGCGTGTTCCGTAGTCGCGACGCTGCTCTGCGGATTATTTCCGGCGATTCGAGGAACGCGGAGAAATATTTCCGTCTCGCTGGCCCAAGCCAACCGCACCCAGGTCTCCGGACACCATCCAATGCAGTGGATGCTGGTGGCCGTACAAGTGGCGTTGGCCGTCACACTGCTGACTGGCGCCGGATTATTGCTGCGCAGTTTTCGCGCGCTCGGACAAGTGTCGCCTGGCTTCGAGGCCAGCCATGTTCTGACTTTTCACATCAGCGCATCGTATGGTGAAACCGTCGACTGGAAACGCCTCACGCAACGGATCGATCGCACCATCGAGGAGTTGCGCAACCTCCCCGGCGTCGAAGCGGCAGCAGCCTCCGCAACGCTGCCAGGTGTGCCCGCCAAGTACCAAACGAACTTGCAGTTTACTGAGGGCGAGCAAGATCCTGAGCATGCCATCGTCGCGGAAAGCCGCTTCGTTTCGCCGGGTTACTTCGCCACCATGAAAATTCCTGTGCTCGCCGGTGAACTCTGCCGTGAGCCCGAATTCATCGATACTCCGCCGGATTCGACCGGAATGCACCCCACCAAATTCAGTTCCTTATACGTCCTCGTGAATCGTAGTTTCGCGGACAGCTATCCCGCAAGCGCGTCAGTCATCGGCCATCACCTGCGAGTGCTGGATAACTCTTTCCTGCGAGCAACCGATGTGGGCGAAGTCCGCGGCATTGTCGGCGATGCCAGAGAGGAAGGCATGAATCGCCCTCCGGCACCAACGGTTTATTGGTGTTCCGGTGCTCCAGGTGGCCCAGATCCGTTTTACCTCGTTCGCACGCACGCCAAGCCCATGACCACGGCCGAAACTTTGCGGCAAAAAATTCACGAGATTGAGCCTGCCCGCTCCGTCTTCGACATCAGTCCTCTCGAAGAACACATCGACGAAGCCTTCGCGGAAAACCGTCTTCGTACCGTACTGCTAGCCTTCTTTGCGATCACCGCGGTCTCGCTCGCGTGCGTGGGATTGTACGGAACGCTCAGCTATTCCGTGAATGTGCGGCGGCGTGAGGTTGGCTTGCGCCTTGCATTGGGAGCTTTGCGAGGACAAATCATTAAGAAATTTCTCCTGCAAGGCCTGGGAGTTACTTTCCTGGGCTGTCTGCTCGGCGCGGGTCTTGCGGTGGCCTTCGCGCCTCTGCTGTCCGAGATGCTTTACGGTGTCTCACCCTCAGATGTCACCACCTTGCTAGCCGTGGTTCTAACAGTTCTGCTCGTCGCCGTAGTTGCCTCCCTTGTGCCCGCGATCCGCGCCGCTTCGGTCGAGCCCATGCAGGTCCTTCGCGAAGAGTAAGCAAACAGAATCGACTGGAGCCAACCTGGATTTTGAATCGTCGGGGTTTTGATTTTCCTTCAGCAGAGGCGTCGGTCTCGGCGAGCGGTGCGTCTCTGCATTTCTTGTCCGCCCAACGTTAATCAGGCTTTTGAAAGCCACCACCCATCACCCGCACACCAACAAGAATCATCTGGTTGTGAATTGAGCCTTAATGACTTTACGCTTTGTAAGTCGCCACGCTTGAATGCCGCAGTTAACTTCTGCGCCGTTTCCTCATCGCGCGCTCCAAAGCACGGCACAAACATCGCCGGGCACACGAATCGCGCATCAAAACGATCTGTCCCACTGCGCGTAATCAACAGCATGCCCCCGGCGCCAGGCATTCCTCCAGGCCCGTCAGCGGGCGTCAGCGGAAATAGCAAGCGACCATGCACTCGCAACGCGTCAACCCAAATCTTTAGTGGCGCCGTGGCACCCGCATTCACATAAATCGCATCGCAAACTGGCAATGGCGCTTCAGAACCCGAGCGCTCTTGTACGGTAACATTTGAAAAATCGCTGAGGTTTTGTATCGCTTTCTTCGCCAGGTCTTGCTCGATTTCATAGGCCACAACCGCGCCATTCTCGCCCGTCAGTCTCGCCAGCACCGCCGTGTAGTAGCCGGTGCCAGCCCCTACGTGGAGCGCCGTCTCCCCTTGCTTCACCTCGAGCGCCGATAGGTTAATTGCATGAAGAACCGGCTGCCCGTTATTAATTCGACGTTCCGGCGCAAGAGCGACCACCACATCTTGGTACAGAAATGCCGGATCATCGCTCGGAGTTTCCAGGAATTTGCCTCCCGCAAATATTTTCCACGGACCTGGGCCAACAAAGCGCTCCCTCGGCGTAACCGCAAACGCATCTCTCAGCCGTTCGTTCTTCCCTGCCCCCGCACTCGCAGTGATCAAATCCGCATAAAAGCACCGGTGCGCTTCCAGTCGCTCCACATGTCCCCCCTCAAAACGCCCGCTCAAACAGAATTCTAACCTCCCACGAACTGCAACGCAGCGTTGATGTGCCAAACCGAGCCGTCCAGGAGAATTACAATCTAGGAGAATTACGTTGACAAGATTAGTGCTACGGAATATTGTCTGCCCACAACTGGTCGGTGCTGCGGGCGCAAGCCCGTACTCAATAGGTTACCCACTACACAGAACGCCGTCTCCCTCGCCATTCGCGAACCCGCGAATGAGCGACGAAGAACGGCCTTCCATCGTATTGCGCGCCGCCCCGCCTGCCAGCGAGTCCAGGAGGACACCATAATGAAGATGCGGATATCGGGCCTGCTTGTGTTTCTGTTAGTAGTGACGCTTGTACCGGCGGCTATTCCTCAAACGGAATCAACGCCGATCATTTACACCTATGTAAGCCAGTTCCAAGTCCCCCGGGCGAATTGGGTGGCATACTCGGAGGACAGCGAGAAGTCCACCATTCCGGTTCTGGAAAAGTCAGTAGCTGACGGTTCGATTATGAGTTGGTCCATTTTTGAGCAAGTCGTCCACACTCCCGATGGATATACCCACGGCGCGGCGTGGTCGTCCACCAGCATCGCCGGGCTCATGAAAGTGCTCGACGAAATTCGCAAGAGCCCTCCGCGGCCCGGACAAATCGCAGCCACCAAGCACGAAGACTACTTGATGCAATCGAGGATGTACCATCCCGGCGGCACCGGGACACCCACCTACCTGCGCGTGGTCTGCTCCTCGGCCAAGCCCGACAAGCCGGAACATTACGCCGCAGTGCTCAAGAAGATGCTCGTGCCCACCTTTGAGGAACAGCTCAAGGCGGGCGTGGCTACTTACTACGGCCTCGACGAGCAGTATGTAAACACTTCGGCGCCATCCACCCGCTGCCTGGTAATCACCTATCCCAATGCCGAAAGCATCGATAAGTGGGCGACCGCTATCAACACCACCATGGGCAAGTGGACTCCCGCGGAACGCGAGGAATTTGCGGCTGCCTCCGTGCTCGACAGCCGGCGCGACATCTTGGCGCGCATAACCCACTCCGGCCACAAATAGCGGCTTCTTTATTGCCAATGTGAAACGGGGAGGCATCCTTCCGTGTTGAACGGAAGTGGGTCTCCCCGCGTCTAGTGCCCGGACGAGTTGATGCCGTTCCGAAATCAGTGCGGGAGCATGTGGGAGTTTCAGCTACTATCCCACATGGAAATACGTAGAGATTACCGTTTCCACGCGAACAGGCGTCAGGCCACAGGCAGCCGGCTTGTAGTGCCATTGCCGGATAGCATTGGCAGCCGCTGATTCTAGAATAGGCGTTGCCCCGTGAATGAGGGTCAAGTGAGAGACAGTTCCATCGGCTTCGATCACCGCGTAAAACGTCACCCTTCCGGACTCGTGCCGCATCCGTGCACTATGCGGGTAATCCGGTTGAACGCCATTTACCAATGCTGCTCGCTCCATATCATCACACTGGGCCCAGAATTCTGAATTCGTCGGCGGAACAAACAGCGATGCATTTTCTTCCGCGATGGACCTTAGTTCCAGGACTCTTACTGTAGCCAGAACCTTCTTCTCGCTGAAGGCTTGGATTTCAAAGGGAAGGCGTTTCTCGCCTACATTGTGGAACGCACTATATTCAATCCGGGAAATCTCAGGCGGATTCTGATTATCATTTTTTTGATATTCAACGCTGACTAGATTGCCGTTGGCTTCATCGAAGCACAGAATTCGATCGGTCACTTTCTCCGACTTCTCTTCCGTACAGCTCTGCCGAACTCCATCTTTGTCGCGGCTTTTTACCTTACCCAAATTTTGCTTCGGTCCAATCTTGAGCGTGGATTTAGAATTCAGGACTCTATCGAGTTGAAAGATAATTTCAGGGCGAAAGTCCACTCCGCTTTTCTGCCAATAGCCCTTCGCCTCATGGACGCGCACTCGCTCATAATTCACAAATCGGAGTTCCTCTCTCCAACGAACAGGGGAAATCCAATTCACAGTGTATTGCCCAGGCGTCACCCCACCCTTGCCATCAAAAACCCGAATCTCCGCCCGCATCATCACCGGCGGCGTTCCAGCCGTCCAGACTTCGTGTAACTTACGTGCCTGGCTGACGAGCGTTTCGGGGCTCACCGAATCCTCTTTACTCGCACAGCAAACTCCGGTCGCTAGTAGGACACACGCAAAAACGAACAACCTGCAGGTAGTGGTATGCATTTAGCGCCGAATTATATTTCTGTTTAATATAATTCAAGCTTTCTTAAACCAAATGGTAAACATGAGCCCGGCAATCTAGCCGCAGTCGCCGCATTATTTATAACCGGACCGTTGGATAGTGGCGGGGAGTGGCACACCCTTAAGGTGCTATAGAACTCTGGGTGACCTGCCCTTTGCAGTCCCAACCGTGAGGTATGGCGCGTTTTTGTTTTGCACAGGATATTATCTGGCGAACCTAATTTCGCCTTGCGCCATTACTACTGACTGCTAAAATTCGTGGAATGCAAGCCGCCGTTCAATCAATTTTTAACGTTGACGAACTTCGCGCGCAACTGCGCAAGATGGACGACGTAAAGCTCTCCGAGTTCGGCGAAGCCGCTCGATATATGACCGCCATGAGGGCAAACATGGGCAAGCCATCGCTCCACGTTTACGAAGTTCAGCTACAAGAAGCCAAGGCCGAGTGGCGCCGCCGCCACCCCAAGAACTGGCAGTCCGAGTCTGTGAAGGAACTTCAGTCGTAGCGTTTCAAAGATTCGTTCCAGACCCGTCCCAGTTACTTTGATTTCAACTTGATCCTCACTCCTCGCCGCGTTTGATGCCTCTCGCTAAACTGAGCCGGCTGCTTTGCCTTTGACGAATTTCGTATCGGCAGTAAGCCCGAAGGCTTCCAGCACATTGGCTTGCACTTGCTTTGTGAGAGCGTTGATCTCATCGACACCGTACTTCTGGGGGCTGACGATATACCTCAACTGCTTCTCTCCCGCGGGAGTCTCAATAATCCGCAGAACCGCATCCGCGACTTCCTGAGCATTGCCAGCTGTAGAGGAAAGTGCCGCGTTGACCTTTGCGGGGATCTCCTTGATAGCGCCATACGTACTGGTGCGACCCTCGTCGGCAGCCGTCACCGTATTGCCAAATACAGGAGTCTCATACGCGCCGGGTTCGACAATCACGGATTCAATTCCTTGCGCGGCAAGCTCGTAGCTATAGGCCTCGGCCAACGCCTCTAGAGCGAATTTGCTGGCGCAATAGAAACCCGCTGAAGGAAAAGTTATGCGGCCGGCGCCGCTGCTGATGTACATCAGCACGCCGCTGCGTTGGCGCCGCATGTGCGGAAGCACCGCGCGATTTACGCGCACCGGGCCAAGAAAATTGGTGTCCATCAGGCGCCGTGCTTGCTCGGTGGTGACCGCTTCCTCCAGCCCCGTGAGGAAGTAGCCCGCATTGTTAATGGCCACGTCGATGCGGCCCGCTTTGGACACCGCGGCATCTATCGCCCGCTCGACCGAGGCATCGTCGGTTACATCCATTTCAACGACGTGTATTACCAGTGATTCCTTTTGCGCCAAAGTCCGGATTTCCGAAACATTCTTGGCGTTGCGCCCTCCAAGGTCGCGCATCGTCGCGAAAACGGTGTGACCTTTGCGAGCCAGAGTTTCTGTGAACAGTCTGCCGAACCCAGTGCTGGACCCGGTGATGAGAACCACTTGCTTGGAATTCATGATTTATGCCTCCCTATGGCGTTACGGTGAAAGCCGTTTGATGCCCGAGACAAAACAGTTGGATACAAGGTCGACAAAGGCGCGGACCCCATACCTTAATCCAATCAACATTCGGATTCTAGCTAAAGAAACCATCGGCTGCAGCGAGGAACGGCTATCTAATGGTTAGCATTTGTTTGCGGGAGGCGCTGTCTACTTCTTGCCGCACGGTAGTGACAACGAAGTGCATTCGTGAAGCGTCTGCCACTGCGGCTCGTATTCAGCGAAAGTTCTCCAACAACATGATGTTGCCTTCTTCCTGATCCCGCTGCGTGTACAAGATGAATTTGCCGTCCGCGGATACTGAGATCCATGACCTCCAGGGCGCCGGCCTTTCAAGCCTAACCACGGTCTTGATACTACCAGCAGAAAAATCAAAAAATTTCACGACAGAATGTTGGGAAGATTCTTCGTCTAAGAAAAAAATTCCGTTGTTGGCAAGGGCCCAGCCACTCCAGTGTTCCACGTGAATCTCGGGAGAGAGAGGACTCTCGTGGCCGTCAGCCAGGTCCAGCCTCCAAATGTTGCGATCAACGGCATTGGCATAGTAGATGAATTTCGCGTCCGCTGATTCAAACGCTGCACGCCCACCTCGACTGGATATTTGAACCGCATCACCTCCGGCACTCGGCATTTTCCAAATTTGCCACTCTCCACCACGAATCGATGCGAAGTAAATCCACTTACCGTTGTGTGACCAACTGGGATTTATATTGTTGGATTCCTCACGCGTCAAACGACGCGGCAGTCCACCTTCCACATTCATCACGAAGATCGCATTGTGCTCTCCAACCGCAGCATCGAACGTGATGGTTTGCCCATCGGGGGACCATCGCGGTGGCCCCGGAAGTTGCGCACCGCCGAAGTTGGTCACGCGTATGAGGTTCGAACCGTCTTTTCCGCAGCTCCAGATTTCCATCGTTCCTGACCGATCCGATACAAACGCTATTCTCTGGCCGTCTGGCGAGAACTCTGGCGCACGGTTCCACCCTTTCGACGCCGCAACCTGCACGCCGGAATCCTTTTTGCCGATCCTGCCTAGGTCCATGCTCCAAATGCTGGAGCTGCCCAATATTTGTTCATACGCTAGCCGGTGTCCTCGTGGAGAGACAGTGGGATGAATGGTGACCACGCCAACCTCAGGAACTTGAGTGGGTGTGCCCCCTGATACCGGTATTCTCCATAATGTTGGCACGCCGCTTCGCGTTGAGGAGAACACAATCGATCTGCCGTCACGCGTCCACACTGGTGGAGTGGGAAAACGCGCGTGATCGAACGTCAAGCGCCGGGGTTCGCCGCCGCTGGCGGGCATAAGAAAGATGTCACCGAGATCGCTGGGATCGCTGTTCATCCGAACGAATGCTAGTTGCTTTCCATCTGGTGAAAAAGCCGGGCCCCAATCCTGACTGTCCCCGGGCGGTTCACTCAGCTTGCGTGTCTCCAGACTCTCGACGGAAATCGAGTAGAGGCTGTACGTCTCCTTGTCCAACTCTCTGGCCGTGAAAGCGATGGATCCGCCATCCGGCGACCAATCCAACGGGGGATGGGCAGGCGGCCCGGCGAATAACTTGCGCTCAGCGCCACCAATCGCACTGACTGTGTAGATCCGATGCTCACCACCTTTGGCAAAGCGCGAAAAGGCGATGTAACGGCCATCGGGTGACCAAACAGGACAGCAGAAGAATTCCCGCTCGTTCTTTGTCAGCTGAAGCAGATGACGGTCGGCAATCTGTTCGACATAGATTCCAGAAACTTCGGGGGAATTACCGAATCTTGCAAACGCCACATAATTCCCGTCTGGCGAAAAGGTTGGTCCCTCGGCCTGGTCGGGAAGAGAGGTGAGCGGAACGACTCTGGGCGCACTTAAGCTCGATTCGACATGTCGGGAGACAAAGTACCAAGTTGCGCAAGCCAAAAGCGCGACAGCCGCTGGGACGACAATGAGTCTGCGAACCATCGGCGACAAAGACCTGCGCTCCGCAGCATGGGCTACAACCGTCTGGGTTGGAGCTTCCAGGGTTGGAGGATCAATCGGAGCGATGAAGCGGTAACCGCGTCGCGCCACTGTCTCGATGTATTTCGGACGCTCCGCGGAATCATTGAGGGCCTCGCGGAGCCTGGCGACGGCACTATTTAGCCCGTGATCGAAGTCCACGAAGGTGTCGCTCGGCCACAACTTTTTCTGCAGCTCCGCGCGGGTAACCATCTCGCCTGGGCGTTCCAGCAATGTGCTCAGGACCTGAAAGGGTTGCTCCTGTAGCCCGACCCTCCGTCCCTCTTTACGCAGCTCTCCAATGCGAAAATCTACTTCAAATGGGCCAAAACGAACGAACACCGAAGGTCGGCTGGACTGTGACATGGGGGAACTTAGATTGCCGCGATTCTATCACTACTGGCATGCCGCGTGGCAACGCTAATGTCTCAGCCTTCTTGGCTAGTTGAAAGCCTGGTTAAGCCGTTTATTTTTGAGCGCGATGAGCCGTTACCCACGCGTGGTTAAGGCGTGCGCGCTGCTGCATTGTTCCGCTCTCGCCTTTGTTGCAGAGTCCGCACCACGACTGTGGTGTGGTCTGCGTCGAGGGCTTTCGCCGCGGTCTCACGTCAACATAAATTGG
>Ga0307479_10003464_pt1 | contig 14366 bp, 13 predicted proteins | sample atmos_gasesECM4C_FD_203743 | JGI IMG/M metagenome (GOLD analysis project Ga0307479, IMG submission 203743) | Hardwood forest soil microbial communities from Morgan-Monroe State Forest, Indiana, United States - atmos_gasesECM4C_515 | ecosystem: Environmental > Terrestrial > Soil > Temperate...
GCGCATTTGGGCCAGACGGAAACCCTCTCCCTCGTTGCCGACCAGGTTCTCGACGGGTACCCGCACGTCGCGGTAGATCACTTCGGAGTGCCCACCGAACCGGCCGAACGAAGGGAACGGGTGCTCCATGGTCGGTACGTCGCGCAGGATGTCCACACCTGGAGTGTCTGCGGGGACGACGATCATCGAGCAGCCGACATAGGGGTGGACATCGGGGTTGGTGACGCACATCACGATGAGGAAGTCCGCCACCGAGCCGTTCGAGGTGAACCACTTGTGGCCGTTGATCACCCACTCTTCGCCGTCGCGCACGGCCGAGGTCTTGATGAGCGTGGGATCGGCGCCTGCCCCCGGTTCGGTCATGGAGAAGGCACTGCGCAGCTTGCCGTCGAGGAGCGGTTGCAGCCACTTCTGGCGATGATCCTCGCGGCCTGACTGCTCGATCCCCACAGCCAAGAGCTCGGCATTGCCCGAGTCAGGGGCGTTGTTGCCGAAGACGACAGGAGCGAGATAGCACCGCCCGAGGATCTCGTGAAGGAGGCCGAGCCGGACTTGACCGAATCCCATGCCGCCGAGCTCTGGGGGCAGGTGCGCCGCCCACAATCCCTGGCGCTTCACCTCCTCCTGCAGGGGGCGAATCGCCTTCAGCAAGCCCTCGTCGGGAAGCTCGAGGACCTCGAGCGGCAGGACCTCCTCGTCCACGAAGGCGCGGGCCCACTCGAGCTTGGCGGCGTAGTCCGGATCGGTCTCGAAGTCCCAGGCCACGATTCCCTCCCTGGTCCCGGCCGCCGCTACCGTGACGGCGATGTCCGGCGACCTCTCGCTCTCCCCCACGCGTAGCACCGTCACCTTGCGTCCGCACACTGCGACGGCAACGACGCGCTCGACGGACGTCAACTGCCCCGTCACCCTGCCCGAGCCCCTCGATGACCGCGCAGCCAGCGAGGCGCTGGCCGAGGCCGCACGTACACTTCTCGACGAGCGCCGGCAGCTCAAAGCCGAGCAGCTCGTCCGGTTGGCCGTGGTTCCCGACGGAATGGTGACCGACCTCGCAGCGCTCGCCCACCGGGTCCGGCTGGCCTGGTGCGGTCCGGAAGTCGAGGTGGAGGGCATCCTCTCCGCCAAGACCGGCGGGTGCCCGGAGGACTGCCACTTCTGTGCCCAGTCGTCGCGCTTCGACACCCCGGTCAAGGCCACGCCCTTTCTCGACACCGAGGAGGTGCTCGCCGCCGCCACGGAGACGGCCGCACTGGGTGCCTCGGAGTTCTGCATCGTCCTGGCAGTGCGCGGTCCCGACGAGCGCACCATGGGCCGCCTCCTCGAGCTCGCGCCTCTCGTCCGGGACGCCACCGGGCTCAATGTGGCCGTGTCGGCGGGCATCCTCACCGCCGAGCAGGCGAACCGCCTGGCGACGGGAGGCGTGCACCGCTACAACCACAACCTCGAGACCGCCCGCTCCTTCTTCCCCGAGGTGGTGACCACCCACAGTTGGGAGGAGCGGGCCGATACCTGTCGCCTCGTACGTCAGACGGGCATGGAGCTGTGTTGCGGAGCTCTGCTCGGCATGGGGGAAAGCGATGCCCAGCGAGTGGAGCTGCTGTTACAGCTGCAAGAGCTCGATCCCACCGAGGTGCCCGTCAACTTCCTCAACCCCCGGCCGGGCACACCGCTCGGTGATCGCCGGGCCGTGGCGGCGTGGGAGGCGATTCGCTGGATCGCCATGTTCCGACTGGCTCTGCCGGGAGTGATCCTCCGGTACGCGGGCGGGCGCGAAATCACGCTGCGCGACCTGCAGGCCATGGGCATGACGTCGGGGATCAACGCCCTCATCGTCGGGAACTACCTCACCACCTTGGGCCGTTCGCCCCAGGAGGACCTGCGCATGCTGGAGGACCTGCGCATGCCGGTGGGAGCGCTCACCGGAGTGGTATGACCGGCGCCGCCCCGGCGGCGTTCTGCACGGGGTGCGGGCGGCCCCTCTCGATGTGCACCGGCTGCCGCCGTGAGCTGGACCCACCTCGGCACTGCCCCACCTGCGGGGCGCGGCTGGCCGTCGTCGTGACGCCCACCGGGTTCCGGGCCCGTTGCAAGCGGCATGGCCGGCTCGAGCTGACCTGATGCCGGCGCGCCACAAGTCAGTAGCCGTGTGCGTGGAGGTGGGATCGAAGCGGGTGTTCGCTTCGGCTGTTGACTGGCCTGGGCTCAGCCGATCCGGCCGTGACGAACAAGGCGCGCTGGAGACGCTCGCCAGCTACCGCAATCGCTACCGGCCCGTGGCCGAGCGGGCAGGAATCTCGCTCCCGGCCTTTTCGATGGGCGACCTGAAGGTGGTTGAACGTGTTCCCGGCTCGGCCACCACGGACTTCGGTGCGCCGGGTGCCATCGCCGAGGTGGACCATCGCCCGACGTCCGCCGCCGCGGCCCGCCGACAGGCGGCGCTGGTCGAAGCGTCCTGGGCAGTGTTCGACAACGTTGTGGCTGCGGCGCCCGCCACCCTGCGCAAGGGGCCTCGCGGTGGCGGTCGCGACCTCGCCGCCATCGTGGCGCACGTCGTCGACGCCGAGCGCGCCTACCTTCGCAAGCTGGGTCTGCGTCTTGCCCCGTTCAGAAGCGATCAACCCGACTCGCTCACCAACCACCGTCACGCCATTCTCGAGCTTCTCGGTCGGCACTGGCGACCGTCTGTCGAGGATCCTCCCTGGCCACCGCCCTACGGTGCCCGGCGCATCGCCTGGCACGCCCTGGACCACGCTTGGGAGATCGAGGACCGGTCCGAGCCAGGGGCATGAAGCGGCGACCCGCCGCGCCATAATCGAGCCCATGGACCGCATCGGGGTCGTCGACACCATGTTCGCCCGTTACGACATGGGCGCTGAAGCCATCGACGAGCTCAAGCAGTGCCCAGGGCACGGACAGCGCTTCGAGATCCTCCATCGCACCGTCCCGGGGTTCAAGGACCTGGGGGTCGAGTGCAAACGACTGATCGAGGAGGACGACTGCGACATCGTGGTCGCCCTCGGAATGCCGGGTAAGGCGGCGATCGACCAGGTGTGCGCCCACGAGGCATCGCAGGGAATCATGCTGGCCCAGTTGCTCACCAACACCCACATCCTCGAGGTGTTCGTCCACGAGAACGAGGAGGAGGATCCCGAGCGGTTGGCCGAGGTGTGCGTGGACCGGGCCCGGAAGCACGCCCGCAACGCGTACTGGATGCTGTACGAGCCCGAACAACTGAGCCGCCGGGCCGGACAAGGGGTTCGCCAGGGGTACGACGACGCCGGTCCGATCTCGCCTGGGCGCAACTGACGAGCGCGGGGGCCTCACCACCTCACCTCCATCCCTCGGTCGGGCGCCTGGCTCAGCCCGACCGCCCGCTCGGATGCAAAGCGTTAGACGCCCCGGACTCGCTGGCGAAGTTGCTGTTCGATCCGGTGCCGCTCTCCTTCGAGGGCCCGGCGATGCCCGGCGAGTTCGTCGGAGAGCAGTCGCTCGGGAAGCAGCCGGCGGCGCTCCCCTACGCCGGGACCTTCAAGGCGAGATGGCTCGTCGCTACCGGCAAAGGAGAGCCCTGAACCGAGGAACTCGTCCACCCGTCTCTCGATGTCGACGACCGGTGCGCCGAGCTGCCGAGACGAAGCCCAGGCCCGCACCATGTGCCGGCGGGCGAAGGGACGGTCGGGCGACCGCTGGTCGGCCAACGCCACCACCAAGGCTCGCTCGGAATCATCGTCGTGGGCGCGAAAGCGGGTCTGCGCACGGTCGAGCACTGCCTCGAGACGGCCCGGCCCCAACCCCACCGCCCTCGCCCGTGCTTGCCACCCGGCGAGGAGTTCGTCGACGCCGGCGGCGAGGTCCTTAGCCGGGCGGGTGATGAGCGAAGCCATGGTGGCTGCCCGGTGGGACGGACCGTCTCTGTCCCCGGGCCGTCCCCGCTCGGCGAGGGTGACGGCGATGGCCGCCGACCGGCGGGAGAACTCGCGGCGTGCTTCGAGGCCGATGCCGGTGACGTCAGCACGGCCACGGTCGAGTGGTTCCCACACCACGCCGAGGGCCGACGTCAGCTCGTGGCGCAGTTGGGCGTGGTAGAGCGCTCCGGCCGTGGCCTGGTGGGCGTAGACGCCGCGTCCGTCGAGCGCCGAGGCGCCACCGTCCGGTCCGACTCCCACGTTCACCACCAGGACGTGGCTGTGCAAGTGCGGATCGAGGGCTCGGCTGGTGCGGTGCACGAAGCCGGCGGCGGGGAAGGTGTCGACGGCGACGGGCACGGGTCGGGGCACCCCGGGGGCGGGTCGGCGCACAGCCAGCGCGTGGTCCTCGACGTAGGACAGCGCCGCCGAGACCGCCCGGTCGTGGCCCTCCGCCACGGCCCTGCGCACCTCGTCCGGTCCCAGGGCGTGCAGCAGGCTCACCGACTTGGGCGCGCAGAACGTCAGGTCGAAGGCGGCGACGCTGACCATGCGACGGTCGGCGCCGAGGGGCTCGCCGGTACGGGGGTCGCCACCTGCCATGAGCACCTCGAGAGCGCCGGGGCCGACCACGCCACCCATGTCCATCCGCCGGGTGGCGTTGCCCATCCAGTGGCCGGGGGGCTCGGTGCCCCGGCCTCCCGGTCCCGTGGTGGCATCGACGTAGTAGTGGTGTCCACCGGCGCGCACCTTCGAGACCAGGAGCACCCGCAGAGGGTGCCGAAGGTGACTGGCTGCGGACTTTGCCGAACTGCTTGCTGTCGACCCCGGACCGATCGTCGCCGTCGCACGGCAAGGGTGAGCTGCAGGCCGTTACCCGGTGGCCGCCTCCTCCGCGTAGCGGGCGAGAAGGCGGGACGCGGCGTCACGACCGGTGTCGACGAGCTCGGGCGGTCCGAGCACCTCGGCGTTGGGGCCGAGGCGGAGCAGCAGGCGTTCGAACCACACCGGGCTGGCTACGGCCAGATCGACCTCGGTCCGGCCGTCGCGGCGGGGGCTCACCCGGAGCGTGGGCACGGTTTCCACCAGCCACATGCCCTCGGGCTCGACGGCCACCGTCGCCACCGTCGCATCCGGACCGGGAACGAAAGCGGGGACTTCGGCGGACGGCGGCGGCTCGGGTGCTGCGTGGTCGACGGGTGCGCCGGTCTCCGACACCTCCACCAACCGGTCGACGCGAAAACGCCGCATTCCGTCGGCGCGGTGACAATAGGCATCGAGATACCAGCGTCCTTCCACGGCCACGAGCTCGAGCGGGTCGATGACCCGGTCGCTCTCCTCGTCGCTCGAGAGGGAGTAGTAGCGCACGGCCAGTTGCCGTCCCTCCTCGACCGCCGTGCGCAGCTCGGCGAGCCGTGGCGCGTCCCCGAGATCGACGCGCAGCACCTCACCGCCTCGAGCAGCGACCTCGTCCACATCGGCTGCCGCTGAGTCTGCATTGTCCCGTCCGTCCGAGGTGCCGGCCCCGAGGGCAGCGTCGAGTTTGGCCAAAGCCCGCTCGAGCGCCCCTCCCTCGTCAGGCTCGGCCTGCGTTCCGGGTGTGGCCAGGATGGCGCGGGCAGCCGCAGCGAGCGCGAAGCCCTCGGCGGCGCTGAGCCGGCGAGGGCGAGCGAGGTCCTCGCCCAGGTCGGCTACCACCTCCTCGTCGTCGACGATGATCTCCATGAGCTGGTCCGGCGTGTAGGGGGGCAACCCGCAGCAGGCGGCCAGTTCCAGGTCCGCCACCAGATCCTCAGGGGTCATGGCAAAGCGGTCAGCCAGCTCCGCCACCGGGGCACGTCGAACCCTGGCCAGCCAGGTGAGCACGGCCAGCAGCCGACGGAGGCGTTGGCCGGCTTCCGGCCGCCCGGTCACGTGAGCCCCCTCATCGGCTGGGCGTCGCGGCAGACACCCGAGCCCTGGCTCTGCCTTTCTTGACGGGGCGGGCGGCGGTGGCTTCCAACCAGTCGAGCATCACCTGTCGCACCTCGGCTGGGGCGAGGACGACGACGTGTTCGCCCAGCTCGAAGAGCCAGGTGCGCAGGGCGTCGACGTTGGTGACCTCGAGTCGCAGCACCACCGAATCGTCAGGACGTCTTTCGACGACGCTGGCCGAGCCGAGCTGCTGCTCGACCAGGGCCGACAACTCGGCGTCGACCAGAATGTCGACGGGCAGCGGCTCGCCCTCGCCGATGCGCCAGGGCTCTTCGGCTATCGCCGTGGTGGGCTCGAACCCGACGGGCAGCTCGCCGCTGCCTTGAGGGCCCGCCTCCGGCAGGCCGTCCATGCGGTCGACCCGGAAGGTCCGAGCGGCGTCCTTGTCGAGGTCGAGCCCGACCAGGTACCACCAGCCACCCCGGAAGCGCAGCACGGCCGGCGCCACCCGGCGGTGCTCGCCGCGGTAGCCGAACGACACAACGGCGCGTTGGCGCACCGCTTCCCACAACACCGGCAACGCCGGCAGCGCGGGCAGTTGCGCCAGGGGGCGCGCCCCGGTCGGCGCCGGCAACCCCAGCCGCCACAACGCGTCCCGACCAGTAGGCTCGCCGAGGTGAACCGCGGCGACGGCCAGGTTCAACGCCGCCTGCTCCTCGGGATCGAGGTCGAGATCGGGGAGGTAGAAGTCGTCGGGCTTGATCATGTAGCCGAACTGGTCCGGGCCGTCGACCGCCGCTGTGGACACGACGATCCCTCCCTCTCGGAGCGTCCGCTTGTCGCGCTCGAAGGCCTGGCGACGGGCTTCGCCCTCCGGCGGGTAGCCGGGCACCTCGTCGGCGATCTCCCGGAGCGAACGCGGCCGACCGTCGCGCAGCAGCACCAGGACCAGGTTGGTGAGGCGCTCGAGCCGGTCGACCATGGCCGTCAGCGTAGGCGGCCATGACATCGGGACCGTGGGCGTTCCGTCTCCATCTCGCCGCCTGGGTGCTCGTCGTAGCGGTGGGCGCGCTCTACCTGCTGCTGGTGCGCGATTCGCGGGACGGCGTCGGGGCAAGGGTTCCCCCCAACCGCCGGCAGTGGTGGCAGCTGGCCGGGGCGCTTGTGTCTCTGGCCGTGGCGCTCACCTGGCCCGTCGCCGACATCGCCGCCCATTGGTCGTTGACCGCGCTGCTCGTGCAGCGGTTGCTGCTCATCCTCGTGACGGCGCCCTTACTGCTCCTGGCGACACCCACACCGGTGTTGGGGCGATTGACCAGGCCCTGGCCCATCGACGTCGTCGTGGACTTCCTCAGCCGGGTGCCGGTGGCCATCGTCGTCTTCACGGTCATCGTGGTGGGCACGCTGTCGGCTCCGGCCGTCGCCGCCCAGGCCTCGTCGGGACTGTGGCGCGGGGTGTTCGACGGGCTGCTCCTCTTCGCCGGGGTCGTGTTGTGGGTACCTGCCCTCGGCCGAGTGCCCGGCGCGCGTCGGGCGTCACCGGTGGCGGTGGCCGTGTACCTCGTCGTGCAGTCGGTGCTGCCGAATTTCCCGGCCATCGTCTTCGTATTCTCCCGTCACCCGCTGTACCAGGCCTTCGCCCACGCCCACCGGGCCATCGGCCTGTCGGCGCTGAACGACCAGCAAGTGGCCGGCATCGTGGCCAAGGTGGCGACCCTGCCGGTCTTGTGGTGGGCGGCTTGGCGGGCGCTGTCTCGGGCGGAACGGGCTGAGCGCACGGGTCACGACGAGGAGCCGCTTACGTGGGCCGATGTGGAACGGGCCCTCGAGCGAACCGAGCGTGACCAGAAACGGTCGAGTCAGGCGACGTAGCCGTGCGGGCCGGTGCCCCCGGCAGGCGCCGGGTGGTGCTGGAGCGGACCCAGGACCGTGTGACGCAGGGGCAGTGGTGCCTGGGCAAGAACGACGGTGCCGACGAGCTGGTTGCGGGGCACCGAGACCACCACGATGGCGAAGCGCCCGGACCCGGTCGCCGGTGCCGGACCGTAGGGACGCTTCACCTGGTCGATGCGGAACTGTCCGCGGAAGGCCACGACACACACCGTCTTGACGGTGGGGGCCCGGGCGTCGAGCAGAGCGTCGAGACGTTGGTGGAGCGAGCTCACACTCTCCAGGCGGGCGCCAACCAGTGTGCCCCGGTCTTCAACGGCGTCGGTGGCGACGGGGATCGCCCTGAAGCATTGGCTCGAGTTGGTACCGAGCGTGTTGCGCGGCGAGGTGCACCCAGCGGCGAGCCCTACGCAGGCCACCGTCGCCGCAGCAGCGAAGAGGACCATTCGCCCGTGTCGCCTCCACCTGGCGGGCCTCATGCCATGACCTCAGCCACGTCGTGCTCCGTCGCGTGTGCCAGGACCGAACGCTCACGGCGGGAGCGCCAGGTGTAGCCCGCCCAGATCGACCATCCCACCGGCAGCTCCCCCCAGAAGCTGATGATCCGGTAGAGGAGCACGGCCGCCACCGTCGAGGCCTCGGCACCGCCGAAGGCCACCAGGGCGATGGTCAGGCTGCCTTCGACGACACCGAGCCCCCCAGGGGTGATGGGCAGGTTCACGGCGAGCTGTCCGGCGCCGTAGGCGAGGAGCAACCCGTGCCACGGCACGCCGACCCCTACGGCGACGAAGCAGATGGCAAGGCAGCTGCAGTCGAGCAGCCAGTTGAGGACGCCCCATCCCATGACGCGTGCGACGCGGCCGGGGGTGACGATCACGGTGTCGATGCGGGCGATGATGTGCTCGACCTGCGTCGTGACCTCTCCTCTCGGCCACCTGAATAATCGGCGGGAGGTCCGCAGCCCGGCCGTGATCACCCACTCAAAGGCGCGGCGTTGGACGAACACCACCCCGAGAAGGACGGCGACGACGAGAACGGCGACGGTGACGTAGACGAGGTCCAGGCTGGCACCCTCGGCTCCGGCGATGGCAAGGCCTGCCGTGGCCACCAGGGCCAACGAGACGGAAGCGGCCACGAACACCGCCACCAAGGTCCAGCCCGCCAACGTATCGTCGGCACCTCGGCGGCGGTACTGACGGAAGGCGAACACCGACGAGACGAGCGGACCCGCCGGCATGGAGTTGGCGATGGCGGTGACCGCCAGCGTGACGCCGGTGATCCAGCTCGGCGACACCGTGACGCCGCCTGCGGCGAGGAGCTCCTGCTGGACGAGGGCGAAGGCCACGATCGAGGCCAGCTCCAGGACGACGGCGAGCGCCACCCACGGGAACTCGATGTGGCTGAGGTAACTCGAGGCGCCGCTCAGCTCGCCGCGGCGGCCGAGCAGCGCCCACACCGCCAATGCGGCCAGGCCGAGGCCGACACCGAAGCGGATCCAGGGCCAGGAGCGACGCAGCCGCGCCCTGAGGGACCTGCGGCCAGAAGTAGACCCATCCGGGCTCAGGCCCGGCGGCGCGCTCACGTGCGCAGTGGCTCCACGAGGATCTTCACCTGCTCGTCGGGGTGTCCCAGCGCCTCGAAAGCGCCGGGAACGCCTGGCAAGCCCACGGTGCCCGTGATCATGGGGGTCAACTCCACTCTGCCCTCGGCGATGGCGCGCAGGGAGTCGGCGAATTCCGCCGGGTTGTAGGCCAGGACGAACTGCAGCGACAGCTCCTTGGCGATGGCGTAGAAGGGCGAGACCGTGTCCGGCTCCATGCACACCCCCACCACGGTCACCCGGCTGCCCGGGGGAAGGTCCCGAAGGAGTTGCTGGATGGTACCCGGGACCCCCACGGCCTCGAAGGCGACCAGGGTTCGGCGCCCGTCGACACGACGCCAGGCCTCGATCACGGGCTCTTCGTCGGGGTCGACCACCTCGGTGGCGCCCAAGGCGGTGGCCAGAGCGCGGCGGGCCGGCGAGAAGTCCGACGCCACGATGACCTCCACCCCCGCCATGCGAAGGGCGGCGACCACGGCCAATCCCACCGGCCCGCAGCCCACCACCACCGCCGACTCCCCCGGTGTGATCGCCGACCTGGCTACGGCGTGCATCCCCACGGCCAGAGGCTCGGTGAGCGCCGCTTCTGCGCTGTCGACGTCGTCGGGCACGGTCAGTGCCAGTGGAGCGGAGAGGAGCATCTGCTCGGCGTACCCACCCGGATAGTCGTTGTTATAGGCGAGCTGGTGAATGCCGGTCGACGACACCAAGGCCGGCATGGACACCACCCGGGTCCCGGGCTTCGGACCTGCGGTGTCGGGACCGAGCTCGAGCACCTCGGCACAGAACTCATGTCCCATGACGATGTCGCGCGACAGGTCGATGCGGGGCACTGCCATGTCGGCCATCACCCCCATCGAGGGAAGCAGCTCCTCGGACATGGCCACCATGCGGTCGGCGTGACGGAGGAAGTGGAGATCAGAACCGCAGATGCCACAGGCCAAGATGCGGACGAGCAGCTGCCCGCTGTCCGGCCTCGGATCGGGCACCTCGTCCACCACCAGTTTCCCGCCTCGCATCACGCATGCCTGCACAGCCGACCTCCTTGTCGTCAGAATGCTTGCACAGGCAGATCGCTCATAGGCCCCTGGCTGAAAATAAGGAGGGCTTCCGCCGACGCGGAAGCCCTCCTCGTAGATCGGGCCTACCCCTACAGCGGGTCAGGCCTACGTCCGTCGTCACTCGCTTTGGGCCCCAGCCTTGGCATACGTGCTGTACCAGTTTGCAAAGCCCTCAGCATGACGAGCCGAACACGTCACCGTCGTTCCGCTCTCCGAGGCGTAGTAGGTGCCACCACCAGAAAGCGTCCCGACAGCTCCGCCGTCCAGGCTCAGAAGTCCCGGCGTGGCGGCGCCGGTCGCGCCGTTGTAGTTGCTGGCTGCCGTGGTGGCGTTGGGCTGGGCGACCGGATTGAGCTCCATGTCCAGGGCGTACCAGCAGGTGCCAGTACCTGACCTGACGGCAAGGATGACACCCTCGCCGTCGTCGGCAGATTGGACATCAACCGGCGCAATGCTCACGCACTTCGGCGCGTTCGCGGCGCATGCTGTGCCACCGGCTACCCAACTGAACGCTGGTTCCGAGACCTGAAGTCCGCCCGCAGTACTCCCAGCGCCGGTCCCGGTCTGAGACGTGGCGGTCCCACCCGTGCCGGTCGTGGCGTCGTAGGTCTGCCCGTTCTGGTAATAGGCAATGGAATTCGTCATCGCGTTGGTGAGGGTCGATTGGGCCGAGCGGTCCCTTGCCGACCCCGAGACACCCAGGAAGGTGGGGATGGCGATGGCCAACAGGATGGCGATGATGAGCAGCACCACCATGAGCTCGATCAAGGTGAAGCCGCTGTCCGCGCCCCCCTCCCCCGAGGCCTCTTGAGCACTGCCCTCATCGTCCAGCGCAAACATCGATGTCAACATTGGTGCTCCTCGCTGGGCAAGTCCTTTGCCCATGAGATCAGGCCGACGGCACTCGAGCTGAAGGTGCCGTCATTGCAAGAGGGGCCCCGCCGTAGCGGGGCCCCCTCGCTTGCCTTTCGACATAACCCCTTGCGGGGCCGACCTAGAGCTTCAGGTCTGTCACTCGCTGGCGGCTGATGCCTTGGCGTAAGTGCTGTACCAGTTCGCGAAGCCCTCCGCGTGCAGAGCCGAGCAAGAGCCGCTCGCAGTGTTGGCTTTCTCGAAGGCGTAGTAGGTACCAGCGCTGGTAAGGCTGGCAGCCGCACCACCATCAAGCTTCAACAGGCCGGGCGTCGCCGCGCCAGTGGCGCCGTTGTAGTTGCTGGCGGCCGTGGTGGCGTTGGGCTGAGCGACCGGGTTGGCCTGCAGGTTCATGGCGTACCAGCAGTTGCCAGTCCCAGCCATCACCGAAAGGATCACGCCCTGGCCGTCGTCGGCGGTGGCGACGTCAACCGGAGCGATGCTCACGCACTTCGGGGCGTTCGTCGCGCACGCCGTGCCACCGGCGACCCACGTGAAAGCAGGCTCGGTCGACTGAAGAGCGCCCGCCGTGCTTCCACCGCCGGTGCCGGTCTGCGATGTGGCGGTGCCACCTGCACCGGTCGTGGCGTCGAAGTTCTGGCCGTTCTGGTAGTAGGCGATCGAGTTGGTCAGCGCGTTCGTGACGTTCGACTGGGCCGAGCGGTCACGAGCCGAGCCCGACACCCCGAGGAACGTCGGGATGGCGATGGCCAGCAGGATGGCGATGATGAGCAGGACCACCATGAGCTCGATCAAGGTGAAGCCGCCTTCCAGGCCGCTCTCCCCTTCGAGCTCTGCGGCACGGGCCTCCTGGGCACGTGCGAGCAGGTGCTTGAACATGGACTTCCTCCTTGATGAGCAATTTGCTATCGGCGTTTCATCGACCGCCGCTCAAGGGGGCTTTAGCGGTTGTAGGTGATTTTTTGGCCGCCTAGGAGTAACTCTGCGCACCGCCAACGCGCTAAGTGGTAGCGGCGGAGCCATGCAGACGCGCCAAATCCGGCCGGCGGTCGCCGGCCGGATTTGCAGACGCTGAGGCGGGCTTCAGGCGCCAGTCGAGCCGGTGGAGCCGGCTTGGCAGACGTTCAGACGACCGAGGCTGTAGTAGATGGCTCCGGTCAGGTTGAGGCTGTAGCTTCCCGTGGCCGGATTCACTGCGCCACCTGCGGTGGCGATGGGCCCCCCGGTCACATTGAGGCTTGTCACGGTGAACAGCCTCGGGAACGAGGTGAGTCCCTTGATGAAAGCCGTCATCTGGGCGTAGTTGCCGTTCAGCGTCAATGACACCTGTACGGGTGTGGCGCCGCTTGCGGCAGCGCCCGAGCTGGGGGCCTGTAGGACGCTGATGGTTGGCGTGTTGGCATTCCCGGTGGCGACGGCCAGGTTCGTCACTTGCTGGAGGAACGAGGACACGTCAGGCGTGCCCGGAATCTCGGTCAGCGCTTTGGTCAGCTGCGAACAGCTGGTCGAGATGTGCGCCTTTTCGCTCTTCAGCATGGCGATCTCGCTCTGAAGGTGAGCCTGCTGGCTCTGAAGCTGGGTCTCCTTGGTCTGCAGCGAAGACAGTTTGTGGCTCTGTGGCGAGATGAGCCCCACAAACAGCACCACGGCGAACACGAGGGCTCCTACCCCGATAAGCACCGGGGTGCGGAATCTCTTCAGGAAATCCATCAGTAGCTCCCGTTCTTGGCCAGACTGGCGTTGGTAAGGATGGACACCACCGACTGGAATGTCACGTCGGTGTTGCCGCCATTGGCGGCATTGGCCACGGCACTCACACTCGGGGGAGCGAACATCGACGTCCCTGAGATGGCGTCGATCCACTCAGCCACGGGTGAGAAGTGGGCGGTGTTCGGGAACGAGCCCCCGACCGACACGGTCATCGTCCCGATGCCCCCGGAAGTCTTCGCGCCCGGAGTGGACCCTGCGCTGGCCGACGCACTGGAACTGGTACCTGTTCCACCGACAGCCGGTCCGCCGGTCGCCTGGAAGGAGTTGACGGCGAGACCACCGGGCGCCACCGCGTCGAGCTCGTTGACGACGGCTGCCCAGTCCACGGCGACGCCGGTGAGGTGCGAAACCTGTCCTTGCGAGGCGTGCAACTCGTTGATGGTCTCGACGACCTTGTTGTAGGTGGGGATCTCGGCATTCAGCGCGGCCACGCTGGAGTTGAGGTTGGACACGGTGTTCTCGGCGCTGTGGACTGACCACAGCTTCCAGCCCCCGAAGCCGACGAGCGCCACAGCGACGACGGCAGCCGCCCGACTCGTGTAGCGGGTGACCTTGCGCTCGAAGGCGCGACGCAGGATCTCCGGTGGCACGAGGTTGAACTTGCGGACCGCCACGTTCGGTTCGGGCAGGACCAGGCCTACTGCTGTGGCGAAGACCGGCGCCAGCGCCATCACTTGCGACGGGTCCTGCACGATCCCGGACGTGTCCATCCTGTCGAGCGGGGAGACGGCCATGACCGGCAGGCGGACCTGGCCCTGGAGCTCCTCCAGGAATCCGGTCAGCAGAGAGCCACCCCCGGTGACGAGGACCCGGCTCAGCGGGTCGCGTCCAGGCATGGAGGAGAAATAGTGGAGGGAGTTCCGGATCTCGCCCACCAGTTCCTCAATCACCGGGATCGTTGCCCGCTGCGCCGACTTCAATTGCGGCGTCGAGCCGTCCAGCGTGCGCTTCAGGTTCTCGGCGTCGGCCATGGGCAGGTCCAGCGAGCCGGCGATGGCGTCGGTGGCGGCGTTACCGCCGGTGGCGACCGTGCGGATGAATAGGGGACGACCCGCCTGGTGCACAACCATGACAGTGAGACCCGCTCCGACGCTGACGATGGCTTCGGGCCGCTCGGACATCTCGGCCGGGTCCACCAGGGCGCGGACAAGCGCCGACGAAACCAGGTCGACGCCCGTCACTTCGAGTCCGGCATCCTCCACGGCGCCCACGATTCCGTCGACGAGGTCTTTGTGAGCGGCGGCCACCAGGACGCGGCGAGTGCGAGTTCCGTCCGGCCCCGTGTTGTCGCCCAGCACTTGCACCGAGAGCAGGGTCTTCTCGGGAGTGAAGGGAATGACCTCCTCCGACTGG
>Ga0307479_10003465_pt1 | contig 14364 bp, 12 predicted proteins | sample atmos_gasesECM4C_FD_203743 | JGI IMG/M metagenome (GOLD analysis project Ga0307479, IMG submission 203743) | Hardwood forest soil microbial communities from Morgan-Monroe State Forest, Indiana, United States - atmos_gasesECM4C_515 | ecosystem: Environmental > Terrestrial > Soil > Temperate...
GCCGTGCTCGGTGTCGGTCGTCCGCTCGTCGGGGATGGCGGGCTGGAAGCCGAGCGACATGTTGGCCTTGAGGTTCGACACGCCGAGGTTGGAGGTCATGATCACGATGCAGTTCGAGAAGTTGACCGCCTTGCCCTTGGCGTCGGACAGGCGGCCGTCCTCGAGGATCTGCAACAGCATGTTGAAGACCTCGGGGTGCGCCTTCTCGATCTCGTCGAAGAGCACCACGCTGTAGGGACGGCGGCGCACCGCTTCGGTGAGCTGTCCACCCTCGTCGTAGCCGACGTAGCCGGGCGGCGAGCCGACCAAGCGGGCCGTCGAATGCCGCTCCATGAACTCCGACATGTCGAGCCGGATGATGGCGTCCTCGTTGTCGAACAGGAACGCGGCCAGCGAGCGCGCCAGCTCGGTCTTGCCGACGCCGGTGGGGCCGAGGAACATGAACGACCCGATGGGCCGCTTGGCGTCCTTCAAGCCGGCACGCGCACGGCGCACGGCCTGCGAGATGACCTTGACGGCCTCGTCCTGGCCGATGAGGCGCTGGTGGATCTCCTCCTCCATGCGCAGCAGTCGGGAGGTCTCCTCCTCGACGAGCCGCGACACGGGGACGCCGGTCCACGACGACACGATCTCGGCGATGTGCTCCTCGTTGACGTCGGGAATGGTCTGGCCGAGCTTGTCGCGCCAGGCCATCTCCTCGCTGACGTACTTCTCCTTCAGCTTCTTCTCGCGATCCCGGAAGGACGCCGCGGTCTCGTAGTCCTGGCCCGCGATCGCCTCCTCCTTCTGGATCTGCAGCTCGCGGATCTCCTTCTGCATGGCGCGAAGGTCGTCGGGAGTCGTGGTCAGCTTCATGCGCACGCGCGCACTCGCCTCGTCGATGAGGTCGATCGCCTTGTCGGGCAGCGAGCGATCGTTGACGTAGCGGACGCTCAGCTCCGCGGCTGCGCGCAACGCCTCGTCGGTGATGCGCACCCGGTGGTGCTTCTCGTACAGCGCCCGGATGCCGTGCAGGATCTCGATGGTCTCGTTGAGCGACGGCTCGTCGACGAACACGGGCTGGAAGCGGCGCTCCAGCGCGGCGTCCTTCTCGATGTACTTGCGGTACTCGTTGAGGGTGGTGGCGCCGATGCACTGGATCTCGCCGCGCGCCAAGGCGGGCTTGAGGATGTTGGCGGCGTCGATGGCGCCCTCGGCGGCGCCGGCGCCGACCAGCGTGTGCAGCTCGTCGATGAAGAGGATGACCTCGCGCGACGAGCGGATCTCGTCGAGGATCTTCTTGAGGCGCTCCTCGAACTCGCCGCGGTACTTGGTGCCCGCGACCAGGGCGCCCATGTCGAGCGTCAGGACGCGCTTGCCCATCAGCGACTCGGGGATGTTGCCGAGGATGATGTGCTGCGCCAGTCCCTCGGCGATGGCGGTCTTGCCGACGCCGGGCTCGCCGATCAGCGCGGGGTTGTTCTTGGTGCGCCGCGAGAGGATCTGGATCACCCGCTCGATCTCCATCTCGCGACCGATCACGGGATCGAGGGTGTTCTTGATGGCGAGCTCGGTGAGGTCGCGGCAGAACTGGTCGAGCAGGGGGGTCTTGGAGGGCTTCTTCTGCGCCTCCTTGGCCTCCTCCTCCAGCCCCGACTCGTGGAGCAGCCGCTCGATCTCGCCGCGCACCTTCTCCAGGGTGGCGCCGAGGTCCTCGAGGACGTGGGCGGCGATGCCCTCACCCTCGATGAGCAGGCCGAGCAACAGGTGCTCCGTGCCCACGTAGTTGTTGCCCATCCGGCGCGCCTCTTCGAAGGAGATCTCGATGACCTTCTTCACCCGGGACGTCGGGATGATCTGCTGGATGATGATCCGCTCGTTGCGGCCCAACACCGACTCAATGGTGCTGCGCACCTTGTTGATCTCGACGCCGAGGTTGTTGAGCACCTTGGCGGCCAGACCTTCGCCCTCGCGCAGCAGCCCGAGGAGCAGGTGCTCGGTGCCGATGTACGAGTGGTGAGAGCGCTCGGCCTCCTCCTGCGCCAGGGTGAGGACCTTCTTGGCTCTCTCGGTGAACCGTTCGAAGGGATACAAGGGATGGGTCTCCTGCGCCAGGGATCCAGCGGGGGGCCGCCCTGGAGAGAGGCGATGACCCGGTCCGTCCGGTCCTGAGCTCCACCATTATGCCCACCGCCCACGCCAGCGAATCAACTTGGCGCGTGCCCGAAGTGCAACAGGGTTGTATTGGGGCGAAACGTCCGGTTAAAGAATGACGCCCGGCGGTGCTAGGACGCCGGGCGCCACTGACGCGGACGCTCACCGGGGCTCACCGACCCGCGCGGCAAGCCTTCCCCTCCCGGAGCGCCTTCAGGACCTCGCGTGTCCGCGCGTGCCGTTCCAGACGTCCGAGGGAGGCGGAGCGTTTACGCCACGCTGGCGACCGCCCGACTCAGGGCAGGGCGCTGCAGCGAGGATTGCTGGGGCCGGTGCGGACCTGCACGTTCTCCGGCGCGGTGCTGCAGAGCTGCGAGAACCAGGGACCGGGCACGATCATGATGTAGACCTTTCCCACTTGGATGCCCTGCTGCGGCGTCTGCGCCGACTGGACCAGGGGTCCCTGGGGGACCAGGTCGGTCGGCTGGAACGGGCGCTGCTGCTGCTGCTGCGGCGGCGGCGGCGCTGGGGCGGGCGCCTGGCGGGGGGCGACAGGTGGGGGCGGGGCTGGCGACGGGGCCGGGGGCGCGCCGGCGCGCGCCGCCGTGGCCGCGGCGGCCTGGGCGGTGTGGGCGGTGGCACCGGCCGGTGCCAACGCCGGCGGGGCAGGCTGCTGGGGGCGTGGCGCGGCCTGGGCCCGGGTGGCGCTGCCCGGCACGCAGAGGCAGAGGGCGGCGATGGCCGCGCTGAGCAGGGCCAGGCCCTGGACCAGCCCTGGTCCGTCCGAGCCACCCGACCCGAGCAACCTGAGCCGATCCAGCAACGCCCGCCGGAGCTGCCCGGCCGCCCGCCAGGCGCCGGTGAGGACGCCGCCCAGCGCGGACTGGCCGTCGGCCAGGTAGGTGCGCAGCTTGCCCAGCCCACGGGCCAGCAGCACGCGGACGGTGCTCGGCGTGACGCCCAGGGCAGCGGCCAGCTCCGGTCCGGCGCGGTCGTCGATGAGGCGTGCGCCGACGACGCTGCGCTCCGCGGGGGTGAGCCGGCCGAGGAGCTCGGTGACCAGGGCTCGCCCCACCACGACGCGCTCGGGATCGGCGGTTGTGCCCACTGCAGCGTCCTCGCCGCCGACGGTGCGCTGCAGCGCCGCACGCCGGCTGCGCCGGCGGCGCAACTCGTCGAAGCAGACGTTGCGGGCGACGGTGGTCAGCCAGCGCAGCGGATCATCGAGGGTGGCGAGGTCCTGCTGCAGGCCGCGACGGAAGGTCTCCTGCGTGGCGTCCTCGGCGTCGTCGCGGTCGTCGAGGTGGTGCAGGCAGATGCGCAGGATCGCCGCGTGCCAGGTCCGGTAGACCGGATCGACCTCGTTCTCGAACATCTTCCCTTCCTCTCAACGACGGAGAGACGCCCGTCCCTACTCCTCGTCGTCGTCGTCCTCGTACTCGGCGTAGGCGCGGCCACCGCCGACAGGAGCGCTCTCGCGCTCCTCGGCAGCGGTGCCATCGGCGTCGCCCGCGCCCGACTCGGGCTCGTAGTCGACGCCGGGGTAGAACTCGGCTCCACCGCCGCCCTCACCGGGGCCACGCCCCTGGAGCTGGCGCAGCGACAGCGAGATGCGGCGCCGCACCTTGTCGGCGTTGAGGACCATGACGGTGACCTCGTCGCCCACCTTGAGAACGTCCTCGGTGCGCTCGACGTGGTCCCAGGACAGCTCGCTGATGTGCAGCAGCCCCTCGACGCCGTCGGCGATCTGCAGGAAGGCGCCGTACTTCTTGGTCTTGGTGACCTCGCCGGTGACCGCCTTGCCCGGCGGGAAGCGGTCCTCGATGGTGTCCCAGGGGTCGGCGCTCATCTGCCGCAGCGACAGCGAGATGCGCGACAGCTCGGGGTCGAGCTTGATCACCTTGACCTCGACCTCGTCGCCGACGTTGAGCATGTCGCTCACGTTGTTGATGCGGTCCCAGGAGAGCTCGCTGATGTGGATCAGGCCGTCGGCGCCGCCGAGGTTGACGAAGGCGCCGTAGCTGGTCAGGCCGCTGACCTTGCCGCGCACCAGGTCGCCGACGTGGAGCTTCTCGAACAGCTCCTCGCGCTGGCGGGCGCGATCCTCGTCCTGCGCCGCGCGCTGGGAGACGATCAGCCGGTTGCGCTTGCGGTTGACCTCGAGGATCTTGACGGGGATCTTCGTCCCCACCAGCTCCATGAGGTTGCCGCTGAACTGCCTGGCCACCTGCGACGAGGGCAGGAAGCCGCGCAGGCCCATGATGTTGACGATCAGGCCGCCCTTGTTCTGCTCGCGGACCTCGGCGTCGATGATCTCGCCGGCTTCTTCCTTCTCGGCGGCCTTCTGCCAGATGCCCTCGGCGCGCGCCTTGCGCAGCGAGAGGACGACGTTGCCCTCGTCGTTCTCCGGCTGGATGACGTAGACCTTGACGTCGTCGCCCGGGTTGAGCACCACCGGCGTCTCGCCGCGGGCCTGGAGCTCGCGGTTGGAGATGATGCCCTCGGACTTGGCCCCGATGTCGACGAGGACCTCGTCGGGATCGACGCGGACCACCGTCCCGTCGACGATGTCGCCGTGGGACAGGGCGCGGATGACGTGGGCCTCCTCGCGGAGGAGGTCCTCCATGGTGAGGTTCTCGGGGTCCTGGACCTGAACTGGGGCCAAATCGCTCCTTCTGTTTCCTGCCTGCTGTCGTGCCTTGGCCGGCGCTCGCGGCGCCGAGGTTGTTGACGGCTGGGTCGGGGTGCGGACCATGTCCGCGGAACTGCTGCCGCGCTGAGGCGTTGACGGGCGTGCGTGCAGGCCCGTGCCGAACGGCTGGGGGAGTGTACCACCGGTGCCGTTGCGCCAATCCGGCCGGACAGGCGCTCGAATCACGGCGCGTTCGACGCGTATGGCGCCGGGTTCGCTGAAAAGCGGCCTTGCCTTAACAACTCTCTACCCCACGTGATTGCCCATTGCGCGGGCTCCGTGGGAGCCTTCCGTCAGCGCTCCGCGGGCAGGCGGCAGACGCTCGGAAGCCGTGAGGAGCCGGGAGCTCACCAGAGACCAGCCATGCGCATCACCATCACCTGCGAAGACTGCGGCCGCCGCCACCGTCTCGAGCGCAGCGTCGAGCAGCCGGGACCGATCTGGATCGTCTGCCACGACTGCGAGCTCCCCCTCCGCGCCGTCCTCGAGGAGACGCCGCACAGCAACGAGCGCTTCCGCGAGGTGTGGTCCGAGGTGCTGGACATGAGCTCCTCGTCGTCCGCCACGGCGTAGGGTTCGCGCATGGTCCTACCCCTCTTGGGGTAGAAATGGCCCATGGCCATCGACGTCACCGAGTCCAGCTTCGCCGAGGACGTGCTCGCGCGCTCCTCCACGGTTCCCGTCGTCGTCGACTTCTGGGCCGCCTGGTGCGGGCCCTGCCGCAGCCTCGGGCCGCTCCTGGAGCGCGCCGCCGAGCGCCGCGAAGGCGACGTGGTGCTGGCCAAGGTCGACGTCGACGCCAATCCCCGGCTGCAGATGCAGTTCGACGTGCGCGGCATCCCCGCCGTCAAGGCATTCAAGGACGGCAGGGTCGTCGCCGAGTTCGTCGGCGCGCAACCCTCCAACGTCGTGGAGCGGTTCTTCGACTCGCTGGTGCCCTCGCAGGCCGACCGGCTGGTCGCGTCGGGCGACGAGGCCTCGCTGCGCAAGGCGCTGGAGATCGACCCCGGGCACGCCGGCGCTCGCGTCGGGCTGGCCCGTTCGCTGCTCGCCCACGGCAAGCTGGACGAGGCGCTGGACATGCTCCGCCCCGTCGAGCACGACCGCGTCGCCGCCGCCCTGATCGCCGAGATCGAGCTGCTCAGCCAGGGCGACCTGACCGAGCCGGTGCGCTCGGCGCTGCTCAGCCTCGTCGACGGCGACCCGGCGAGCGCGTTGCCCGACCTGATCACCGCGCTGCGCGAGACCGGCGGCGAGACCCGCGACCGGCTGCGCCGGGTGGTCGTCGGCGTCTTCGCCGAGCTCGGCGAGGACAGCGCACTCACGGCCAGGTTCAGGCCGCAGCTCGCGGCCGCCCTGTACTAGCGCCGAACGCGGCGCCGCCGCAAAGAAACCCCGGAGCGGAGCGACCGGCGCGTCACCGCGCGCGTCAGCGTGCGGGCATGCGCCGAGGGTGGGGAGGGCCGCTCGGTCGGCCGGGGAGGGATCTGCCCTCCCCTGTGCGCGGCTCTGCCGCGCGACAAACTCGCGCGAAGAACCCGCGCGAAAATTTCCCGCTACGCTACGAGGCGATGCCCACCCAGACGCCGGTCGAGGCTCCCGTCGAGGCGCCGGTCCGCCGCGAGCGGCCGGTGCGCGAGTTCGGCTGGAACGTCGTGGTCTGGAACGACCCGATCACCCTGATGTCGTACGTCGTCCTGGTGCTGCGCCGGCTCTTCGGCTACGACGAGACCACGGCGACCAAGCTGATGCTCCAGGTGCACCACGAGGGCCGCGCCGTGGTAGCCACGCAGCCGCGCGAGCAGGCCGAGATCTCGGTGACCCGGCTGCACGCCTTCGGGCTGCAGGCGACCCTGGCGCACGGCTGAGGCGCTGAGCCGGTGGCCGCGGTCCGCCGCCATCGCGGCCGCGTCGAGGTGCGTCTCGACGCCGACGAGCGCAGGGCGATGCTCGGCATCATCGCCACCCTGACGCCGCACCTCGGCCGCGTCGCCCGCACCGTGCCCCACGCCTACGACGATCCCAAGCTCGACGAGGAGTACGCGCGGCTCATGTTTCCCGAGGTGGAGGCGAGCCGCGACGCCGACATCGAGCAACTCCGCGAGTCGCTGCAGTCCGGTGGCGACAGGCGCGACCTCGACGACGCGCAGGCGCTGTCCTGGACGCGGGCGCTCAACCACCTGCGCCTGGTCGCCGGTGCGCTGCTCGGCGTCGAGGAGGACGGCTGGGACGACGCCGTGGATCAGTCGGTGCTGGAGAGCGCCGAGTTCACCATGCTCATGGCCCTGGGCTGGATGCAGGAGCACATCGTCCAGGCGCTCGACGGCTAGTAGCGCGTCACCTTCATCGAGAAGTCGAGCGCCGTCGCCGAGTGGGTCAGCGCACCCACCGAGATGTAGTCGGCGCCCGCCAGTGCGTAGGCACGCGCGTTGGTGAGCAGCACGCCGCCGCTGATCTCCACCTGGGCGCGGCCGCGGATGATCTGCATCGCCTCGCGCACCTGTCCCGGGGCGAAGTTGTCGAGCAGGACGCGCGGCGCCTTGTCGTTGAGCGCCTGCTCCAGCTCCTGCAGGTTGCTGACCTCGACGTTGATCATGGCCTCGGGATGCGCCTTGCGCACCGCGCGCAGTGCGGCGCTGACGCCGTTGGCCAGGGAGAGGTGCGTGTCCTTGATCAGCACCGCGTCGTAGAGGCCCATGCGGTGGTTGGTGGCGCCGCCGGTGCGGGTCGCGTACTTCTCCAGCATGCGCATGCCGGGGGTGGTCTTGCGGGTGTCGAGGATCTCGGTCTTGGTGCCGTCCACCGCCTTGACGAACTTGGCGGTGATGCTGGCGATGCCGCTCAGGTGCTGCAGGTAGTTGAGGGCCACGCGCTCGGCGCGCAGCATGGCGCGCGCCGGACCGTAGAGGCGGGCGACGATCTGGTCCTCCTGGACCTTCTCGCCGTCCTGGGTCTTGGCGTCGAACTGGAGGCGCTCGTCGACGAGCTTGAAGACACGCTCGACGACGGGCAGCCCGGCGATCACCCCGTCCTGCCTGCAGACGATCTTGCCCCGGCAGGTCATCTCAGGCGGCAGGATGGCGTCGCTGGTGAGGTCACCGTCGCCGACGTCCTCGGCCAGCGCGGCCTGGATCAGCGGGTCGAGGTGCTCGGGTGCGAGCGGATCAGTGAGCGGCGACAGTGTGGCGGTCAAGGTGTGGTCCTCTGTCCTTCTGCATGACCCAGGTGCCGAGCCAGCGCTCGTCGCTCTCCGGGAAGTCGGAGCGCAGGTGAGCGCCGCGGGACTCGGTCCGGGCCGCGGCGGCGGCGACGACGAGCGACGCGGTGCGCGCGGCGGCACGGAGGGCCACCGCGTCGAGCCGCTCGGCCCCGTCGCATTTCTGGATGATCTCGTCCACCGTCGCTGCGGCGGTGGCCAGGCCGGCGGCGTCGCGCACCAGGCCGACGTGCTCCCACATGGTGGAGCGCAGGCGGTCGGTGAGCGCGGCGACGTCGGGCGTCGTGTCGTTGTCGGTGCGTGTCGTGGTCGTCGGGTTGTTGCCAGGTGTGGCCGCAACCGGCGCGCGTCGCTCGGCGTTGCGATGCAGCGCGGCGGCGACGGCGCGGTGGGCGAACACCACCGACTCGAGCAGGCTGTTGCTGGCCAGCCGGTTGGCGCCGTGGACGCCGCTGCTGACCACCTCGCCGCAGGCGTAGAGCCCGTCGACGCTGGTGGACCCGTCGAGGTCGGTCTGCACACCGCCGATCAGGTAGTGCGCGGCGGGCGCGATCGGGATGCGGTCGCGGCTCATGTCGATGCCGAACTGCAGGCAGGTGCGGTGGATGCTGGGGAAGCGCAGCGCGGCGCGGTCGCGCAGCGGCGCGCAATCGAGGTACACGGCGGGCTCGCCGGTGCGCTGCAGCTCGTGCCAGATCGCCTGAGCGACGACGTCACGCGGCGCCAATTCCCCGCGCTCGTCGGCTTGGAACAGGAAGCGTTTGCCCTGGGCATTGACGACGTGCGCACCCTCGCCGCGCACCGCCTCGCTGATGAGGAACCTCGGCGCGCCGTCGAGTGCAAGCGCGGTGGGATGGAATTGCACGAACTCCATGCCCGCGACGTCGGCGCCGGCCTCCCAGGCGAGCGCGATGCCGTCGCCGGTGGCGGGCTCGGGATTGGTGGTGTAACGCCACAGCCGCCCGGCGCCGCCCGAGGCCAGGATGATCGCGTTGGCGCTGAAGCGTCGCGAGCGGTTGGTGTCGGCGTCGATGCACTCGATGCCGGTGCAGCGGCCATTCGCGTCCTGCAGGAGGCGGGTGGCGTGATGGCGTTCGTAGACGTCGACGTGCAGCGCGTGGAGACGGTCGATGAGCGCGGTCTCGATGGCGAGCCCCGTGCCGTCACCACGCGCGTGGAGGATTCGCGGGCGGCTGTGCGCGGCCTCGCGTCCCACCATGAGCATGCCGTCCTGGGTGTCGAAGCCCACCCCCCACTCCACCAGCTCGCGGATGCGGCGCGGCGCCTCGTCGACGAGCAGGCGCACGGCGCGCTCGTCGCACAGACCCCGGCCGGCGGCGACGGTGTCAGCGAAGTGCAGGTCGGGCGAGTCGTCGGCGGCGACGGCGGCGGCGATGCCGCCCTGGGCGTAGCGGCTGCAGCCCTCGTCCAGCGCCGCCTTGGTGATCACGGCGACGCGGGCGCGCGGTGCCGCGGTGAGTGCCGCCACCAGCCCGGCGATGCCGCTGCCGATGACCACCACGTCGTATGCGCCGGCTGAGCGCGCTGCTCCGGAGTTCAGTGGACCGCCACCCGCTCGCGGGCCCTCGGCTTGGGGCGGTTCCGCTGGTCGACGTGGACGACCTTGGCCTGGAAGCCGGCCGCCTCCGCCTCGTCCACCTGCGCGTAGGTGATCAGGATGACCAGGTCGCCGGCCTCGCCGATGTGGGCCATGGCGCCGTTGAGGGCGACCTCGCCCGGCTCGCCCTCGATCGCGTAGGTGATCGCCCGCGAGCCGTTGCTGACGTTGACGATGTGCAGCTGCTCGCCGACCAGGATGTCGGCCAGCTTCATCAGCTGCGGGTCGATGCTGCAGGAGCCCTCGTAGTGCAGGTCCGCCCGCGTCACCGTGGCGCGGTGGATCTTCGACTTCATCAGGACACGCTGCACGGCGGACTCCATTCGGCACGACCCGGCCTGGGGTTCGACCGCTCCGCCGCCGCGCCCGCGGGTCCGGCGACCACCGGGACCTCGTCGCAGCCAAGGCGAATCGTGTCGATCAACCGAGCTGTCGCCATTCTACCAGCGACCACGATTCGGCATCCCCTGGGGGCCTGGGGCACGGCGTCGAAACTGTCGGGGTCGACCACGGCGACGTAGTCGGGCGCGATCGCCGGGCTCCTGGCCAGCTCGGTCTGGACCGCCTCGACCAGGCACGCCGCGCTGCGCTCGCCCTGGTTCCACAGCGTTGCGGCGGCGGCGAGTCCGCGCGGGATGGCCAGGGCCTCGGCGCGGTCCTCGGGGCTGAGGTAGGCGTTGCGGCTGGAGAGCGCCAGGCCGTCGGCGTCGCGAATCAGCGGGCAGGCGACGATCTCCACGCCGGTGTCGAGGTCGCGGGCCAGGCGGCGGACGACGGCGAGCTGCTGGGCGTCCTTCTCGCCGAAGTAGGCACGGTCGGGGCGGGCGGCGACGAGCAGCTTGGTGACCACGGTGGCGACGCCGTCGAAGTGGCCGGGACGGTGCGCGCCCTCGAGCGTCTCGGCGAGCGCGCCCTGCAGGTGAACGGTGGTGCGCGCGCCCTCCGGATACATGGCCTCGACCGCCGGGATGAACACCGCGTCGACGCGCTCGGCGTCGAGCATCGCCAGGTCGCCCTCGATGGGCCGGGGGTAGCGGGAGAGGTCCTCGCCCGCGCTGAACTGGGTCGGGTTGACGAAGATGCTGGCCACAACCCGGTCGCACTCGGCGCGGGCGCGGGTGACCAGGCTGCGGTGTCCCTCGTGGAGCGCACCCATGGTGGGGACGAGCCCGACGCTCATGCCCGCGGCGCGCCACCGCTCGGACATGGCGCGCAGCGCGTCCGGGGTGTCGAGGATGCGCGGCATGGCGGCTAGTGGTAGCTGTGCGCGTCGTCGGGGAAGGCGCCCTGCCTGACGTCGGCGGCGTAGGCCCGCGCCGCCGCGATCGCCTGCGCACCGAGGTCGGCGTAGCTGCGCACGAACTTGGGCATGGGGTCCTGGGTGAGGCCGAGCATGTCGTGGACCACCAGCACCTGCGCGTCACAGTCGGGACCAGCGCCGATGCCGATGGTGGGGATGGCCAGCTCCGCGGTGATGGTCTTTGCCAGGTCCCGCGGAATCCCTTCGAGCACCACGGCGAAGGCGCCCGCCTCCTGCAGTTCGCAGGCGTCGCGGCGGATGCGCTCGGCGGCCTCCTGCTCCTTGCCCTGCACCCTGAAACCGCCGAAGAGGTTGATGAACTGCGGGGTGAGGCCGAGGTGGCCCATCACCGGGATGCCGCGCTCGGTCATCGCGGTGGTGAGCTCGACGGCGTAGCCGCCGCCCTCCAGCTTGATCGCGTGCATCCCGTTGCTGAGGAATGCCGCGGCGTTGTCGATCGCCTGGGCGGTGCTGGACTGGTAGGAGCCGAACGGCATGTCGCCGACGAGGAGCTGCTCGGGGGCGCCGCGGGCCACGGCGCGGGCGTGGTGGAGCATGTCGTCCATGGACACCGGCAGGGTGCTGCGGTGGCCGAGCATGAGCATGCCGAGGGAGTCGCCGACGAGGATCACCGGGATCTCGGCGGCCGCGAGGATGCGGGCGGTGGTGTAGTCGTACGCGGTGAGCATCGCGAAGCGCTCGCCGCGGCGCTTGCACTCGCGCAGCGTGGTGATGGTGACAGGCATGGCAGGAACTCTCGTTGCGGCTGCGCGGGTCAGGCGGTGGCGCCGAGGTGGCGCAGGGTGTCCGCGGCGGTGGCGGCGCGGCGGCCCTCGTGGCGGCGGCCGGGCAGGGTGCGCGTCTGCGCCTGCGGCGGCGCCGCCAGGAGCGCGGCGACGTGGTCGCGTCCCGTCGTGCCCGCGAGAGCGAGGGTGTCGCGAGCGAGCAGCAGATAGAGGCGGCGGGTGGCCTCGTCGTTGCGCAGCGCGTGGAGGTGGCGGGCGACGGTGTCGGCGTCGTCGCGGACCACCGGGCCGGTCAGCGCCGCCCGGGCACCGAGGCGGCGCACATTGCCGGCGGCGCCCTCCAGCAGGGTGGCCAGCGCTTCGGTGGCGATCGCCTCGTCGACCCCCGCGGTGTGGAGGAGGCCCGCGGCTCGGGCGAGCAGGGCGAGAGGAGCGTTGCCGGCGAGGACGGCGGCGGCGTGGTAGAGCGCGCGGTCGCCGTTGGGGGCGGCGAAGGGGACGCCGCCGAGGTCGAGGACCAGGCGCTGCAGGACGGGCTGGAGCGGCTCGTCCGCCTCGACGCTGAAGAAGGTGCCGCACAGCGCCTGGGGCGGGCTGTCGGCGGTGAGCGCCTGCAGCGGGTGGACGGCGCCGACCTGTGCGGCCATCTGGCGCGCTGCGGCGAGGGCGGACGCGCCGTGGGCGCCGCTGCAGTGGACCAGGGCGTGGCCGCGGAGCGCCATGCCGCTGGCGGCGACGGTCGCGGCGAGGCGGGTGACCGCCGCGTCGGGGACGGTCAGGAAGGTGACGTCGGCGGCCCTGGCGGCGTGGATCGGCGTCTCGACGTGCTGTGCGCCGACGGCCGCGGCAAGCTGCGCCGCGTGCGCGGGGGTGCGGCTCATCACCGCCGCGATCTCGTACCCCGCCTGATGCGCGGCCGTGGCCAGCGCCTTGCCCGCCCGCCCGGCGCCGACGAAGGCCAGCGTGGGCAGGCTCGTGTCCCGGCGCCCCTGGCGCTCCGCGGGAACGACAGCGTTCTTCACCGTCTCGGTCACCTCGTGATCCAAGCGTTGCTGACGTGCTCGCACCGGGATGGACGAAGCCCGAGGTCATCTCGGCAGGTGGTGCTCGCCGTTCACGGCCCGTACGGGTCCGCGGGGTTCACCCCACCGCATCCTCCAACCCGATGCGTCGCGCTGAGTCTATATGGAGACGCCCCCGGGGCGGCGGGTCCTGCGGCGGCGGCCCGACTGTCCGTCCGGCTCGGACGCTCACACCCCGATGTCCAACCCCGCTTACCTAAGCTGCTCGCGCGACCGGCACGGCGTCACGCGAGCAACTACTGCCGTGTCATCCGCTGCAAGTGGGCCAGAGTCATGGCTGGTGTCCCACCACCCACCTTCGTCGCGGACCACATCATCGATTGGACCAGGCAGAAGCAGTCGAAGCCTGACCGCTGGTCAGCACTGGCCATCCAACCTCGTGTCGCCCCCTGATGCCGACCGTCTGGGCACGGCAGTGTTGACTCTCCGCGTACCGGATGGATACGGTATCGGCGCCTCGCAGCGTTAGGCAGCAAGGTGACCGGAAGGTCGCGGGAAGGGATGGCCATTACTGGCCGGGAGGGAAGGCGGGCGTGAGAGCAAAGCGTAAAAGGCACTCCTCGCGCTGCCATGAAGCGCTTTGCGATCGACTTCCGCCGTCGCCTCGAGAGGGGGTGCGCATCGTGTCGTAACGCTGTAGATCGCTGAACAACAACACGCCAATGCACACAAGCGCACGAACCGAGACCAAGTCTTTCTCGCCATGTGCGCACTGAAACCGCATGGCTCAGCCGAGCCACGTATTCCACGAAGAGTTGCTGAAGGGAATGACAACGAACCCGCGCGTTCGAAAGGACACGATTCAGACCACCGCTCGAAGCGTCACCCCATGAGTTGTCCGTTCGGTCGCGGCGGGGTCCGTTAGGTCACCGACCGCCTGTGCCGATATCCATTGCCAGACGACAGGCGGTCCAAATCGGCGGAGCCTCCGTGGACGTCTCGCGGAAACCGATCGTAGGTTCTAGGAGAAATGACCGACATGAGTATCACGTCTTGCGCAAGACAGCGGTGTCACTCGCCAAGCGTCACACGGCGCAGCGCCAGCGTCATCGCGCTTGCCATCGTCACAGCCGGGGCGGGCACTGCACTGTCGTGTATCGGTGGAGCACAAACGATCTACGCGGCTACCTGCCCAAGGGACGCGTATCACTACTACGCAGGGTCGACGTCAGGTCATGGCAACCAAAGTGGAACAGCGCTGGTCACGACGACCCCGCAGCACTGGTCTGTGGACCGACCCTCAGGCGGATTCATGGACGAGGCCGCGTGGCTGATTAACAACAACAACGGAGGCAACGCGATAGAAGGCGGATTCTACAGCGGCGCTGGGACCAACGTCGCGTGGACGAACGGCCTGCTACCCTACTACACGCTGAATAATGGCGCCAACGAGACGGACGGCGCGGGCCATTACCTTCCCGCCAACCGAAGCATAACTGTACGAGTAGTCAACGGCGGTCGGGTTCAAGTTAACGATTGGAACGTCAGCTTTGGATACACGGTGAGCGGCCCCCAACTGAACTATGCCCAGGGAGAGGTTGATGTCGCGTCTGGCGGTACTCCGAAGACCTGGATG
>Ga0307479_10003467_pt1 | contig 14361 bp, 13 predicted proteins | sample atmos_gasesECM4C_FD_203743 | JGI IMG/M metagenome (GOLD analysis project Ga0307479, IMG submission 203743) | Hardwood forest soil microbial communities from Morgan-Monroe State Forest, Indiana, United States - atmos_gasesECM4C_515 | ecosystem: Environmental > Terrestrial > Soil > Temperate...
CCCAGGGCAGGAGAAGCATACGATGAAGAAACTAGAAGTCTAAATCCGAAATCCTGGCTGATTCGTGCCGGGCGGCCATGGCATCAAATGAAAGGAGCAAGAACATGGCATCGTCCCAATCTGAAAATCGGCTCGCCGTGTCCGCGAGTAATCCTTTGCTCAAGGCGATGATTCTTGTGATTCTTTGCCTAGGCTCAGCCCTCTGCGCAGGGGCACAAGTTGCTCAGCCGAACAACACCAATGGACCCTGGACGGCGACCACGGAAACTTCCGTAGGCAACGCTAATCCCACGCGGACGATGGAGAGCCACACCAAGTCTGGCGACCGGAGTGTGGATAAACAGAGGGTGGAGGTGCCTGGCCCCAATGGCGGGTACCAACCCTATTCCGAAACCGAAAAGGAAACGGTCCAGGTAAATGCCACGACGACCCGTACCGTCGAGCGCTCCTACAGGTGGGATGTGAATGGACAAAAGCACCTGGTGCAGGTAACGGAAGAAGAAGCACGAAGCTCAGCAAGCGGCGATGCTCAGGTGGTACGCACGAACTCGAGTTCTGATGCGGACGGAAATCTCCAGGTTGTGCAACGTGAGGTCGCGGACACTCGAAAGACGAGCCCCAATGCGCAGGAGACGAAAACCACGCTTTACATTCTGGACGGCAACGGCCACTTGACTCCGTTCCTGCAGACGGAGGAGCTGCGAAAGCGCAGCGATGACCACACGGTTGAGGTGAAGACGACGAAGCTCGTGCAGGATTCCGACGGCATCTGGAAAGTGGGCGAAGTAAGAGAAAGCACAATCCAGGAAGACGGCAAGAATCGAACCAGCGAAGAGCGCGTTTCGCGCTCCGATTTAAACGGCAGATTTTCAGAAGTTTCACGCACCGTTGGCAAGGAGACAGAAACTGCCGCCGGAGAGAAAAGCAATACCGTCGAGACATATTCTGCGGATATTCCTGGATTAGCTCCCGACGGCAGCCTGCATCTGAACTGGCGAGTAACGACCGTCCAGAGAAAGGATTCAGGGGGAAAAACAACCGAGCAGCAGGTCGAGCAGCCCAAAGCGGGTGACCCGAACGCCAGTCTGCAAGTTGGCACAAAAACCAAATACATCGTGCAGTACGGTGCCTCCGGTACGCAACAGACAAGAACCGTTCAAGCGCGCGACGCCAACGGCACTTTCAATGTAGTCGCCGTCGAGACGGAGAAATCAGACCAGGTTCCTGCTGCGCAAGCACCCTCGGATAAACCCAAATAGCGCTATCGTTTGCCTGTTTCTTTTTCCGACCGGTGGAAACTGAAGCAGTCGGAAGTAGTCCCTTTCGTTGACTTGGCTTTCTGCGCGGCCTAACATGCGTCGCAAAGAGTCGCTTTCCAGCCATGATTGGCCAAACCATCTCCCACTACCGCATCCTTGAAAGACTTGGTGGCGGCGGCATGGGTGTTGTCTATAAAGCGGAGGACACCAAGCTCCACCGCTTCGTTGCCCTGAAGTTTCTCCCGGACGGGTTCACACCAGACTCACAAGCTCTGAGCCGCTTCAATCGTGAGGCACAGGCTGCTTCCGCTCTGAACCATCCAAGTATTTGCACCATCCATGAAATCGGCGAACACAACGGTCAGCCCTTCATTGCGATGGAGTTTCTCGGCGGGCAGACTTTGAAGCACCTTATCGATGGTCGGTCTCTGCGCCCGGAACAGGCTCTGGAATTAGGAATTGAGATAGCAGATGCGCTCGAAGCTGCCCATGCCGAGGGCATCATCCACCGGGACATCAAGCCAGCGAACATCTTTATCACCAAGCGGGGACACGCCAAGATTCTCGATTTCGGTCTAGCCAAGCTGGCACCGGCGGGCGATGCCGTGAATCTTTCGGCGGTGCCCACCGCCAGCGAGTTGGAACAGCTTACTCGACCGGGCACGGCGATTGGCACCATCACCTACATGTCCCCCGAACAGGTTCGAGGCGAAGAACTGGATGCGCGCACGGATTTGTTTTCGTTCGGTGCGGTGCTTTACGAGATGGCCACTGGCACGATGCCGTTCCGAGGCGATACGCCCGGCGTCATCGCGAACGCGATTCTGGAACGAGCGCCGGTGCTGCCCGTGCGATTGAATCCCGATGTTCCTCCCAAGCTCGAAGAAATCATCACGAAGGCGCTGGAGAAAGACCGGAAGCTGCGCTATCAGTCCGCCGCCGACATTCGAACCGACTTGCAGCGATTGAAGCGCGATACGGAATCGGGACGGGTGGCCGCTGCAACGTCAGCCGAGAAATCCGTCGCCGTGCTCTACTTCGAAAATCTGAGTGGCGTCGCCGAAGACGAATACTTCCGCGACGGCATGACGGAAGACATCGCCACCGAGCTGACCAAAATCAAGAGTCTCCAGGTCTTCCCCAGGGCGGCCGTGGCGGCTTTCCGCGACAAAGTCGCAACGGCTTCTGCAGTCGGCCAGCAGTTGAGCGCCACGCATGTTCTGGGAGGTAGCCTGCGCCGCGCCGGGAATCGCCTGCGAATCACGGTTCAAATGGTGGAGACGCGGACGGGCCACTCCGTTTGGGGTGAACGGTATGATAGGGAAATGAAGGATGTTTTCGAAGTGCAGGAGGATATCGCCCGCTGCATCGCCCAGGCCCTCCGCATCTCGCTTTCGCCCCAGGAAGAAAAGACAATTACCCGCAAGCCTACGGAGAACCTTCAAGCTTATGACTACTTTCTGCGTGGGCGGAGCTACACGCGTCGGCAGAATCGGGAATTTGCTCTGCAGATGTTTGAGCACGCTCTCCAACTCGACCCAAACTTCGCTCTGGCACACGCGGGAATTGCGAACAACTGCGCGATGCAGTATTACTTGCAGGATCGCGATCCCCGCTGGATCCAAAAGGCAATCGCCGCTGTCAACCGGGCCTTTGAGCTGGACCCCCACCTCGCCGAAGCATTTGTGGCTCGTGCTCGAATCTGCTACGCCCAGGGAAAGTACGACGAAGCCGCTGAGTATGCCCGAACGGCGATTGCGCATAAGCCGGATTGCGAAAGCTCTTGGGACATGTTGGGGCGCGCCCTGTTTACTTCCGACCGTTGGCAGGAAGCTGCAGACCTCGTGGAGCGGGCCCTGGAAGCAAATGGCGATGATTACAACGTATATTCTCCTTACTCGAATGCACTCTCGGCGCTGGGCCGGACAGAGGCCGCCCGAACACTCGCGGAGCGCCTTGTAACCGTGCTGGAACAACAGGTCGAATGGGTTCCAGAAGACAGCCGTGCGCGAATCCTTCTCGCGTGCAACTACGCCAAGTTGGACAGACGGAGCGAAGCGACTCAGGAACTTGAAAAGGTTCTGGCATCGGGTTCGACGGATCCACACACGATTTACAATGCGGCCTGTACGTATGGTCTTCTCCACATGAAGAAAGAAGCTTTGAACACGTTGAAAAGAGCGGCGCAAGCCGGCTACGGCGAGTGGGACCTGGCTTCTAGAGATCCCGATTTAACTTGCTTGCATGAAGAGCCCGAGTTCAGAAGCCTGCTCGAGCATGCGGAACGCAAAGAAAAATAAGTCGGTCTACCTGCCAGAATTCACCAACGATAGATCCGTTCGACGCTAGTAATCGACCCTGGCCGTAGCGTCCTAAGTCCCGATAAGTCGTGCCGGTTCAACCGGTCGATGCAACACCATCCAGTGCATTGATTCGACATTGCTTCCGCGGCAGAACCTTCCGTTTGGCTCTATTCGGTCAAAACCCAGCCACAGCAGCGTTCCGGCTGGTCTGATCCTAACAAGCGGTTTTGGCTTTTGTTTTCAATGCCAGTCGGGTTCTAGCTTAGTGTTGCGTCGACCCATTGAGATCACCCGGATAACCGGAAACTTGGAATCCAGATGCCGCTCGGTTCCACGAATTTATCCACTGCTGCGTTCGCTCAACGTTCATCCGCTTCCGGCCTGCCCATCGTCGTGTGAATCATCGCCCATTCCAGCGGCTAGGAATCCGATTTCGTCGTGTCCGATTCGGAACGAGGCGGACATAATGTCCGCTTGGCCGAAAAATCGAGCTAGCAGCGCTCGCCAGATAGCCGGTGGGCCTGGTCCAGAAAGCCATGCGCACATTGCGAGCCGCTCCGCCGATGCTCGGCTGCTCAAATTCAGCAAAACCGGCCAGAAGCCATCTGGGCGGTTTTCGCGAGCAAGCCGATACTACTGGTCCGGTAAGCCAATTCGTGCCAACTGCTCACTCGTGCTTAAAAACGTGAGCAGATTCAGGAACGACAAGCTCATCCGGTTCTTCTTCAACATGCGGACGTGGCGGGCCAATTAGTTTGTCCACTTCTTCTTTGGGCATCATCTTCTCTAATTCCTCTCTCTCCATCGGCGGGTCGATTCCATAAACACGGGCACGCTCCATCGTTACAGCAGCTATCTGCATCAGCGCGCGCTGCCTATATTGCTCACTTAAGCTCTGCGTGTTCGTGTCCGTTCGCGTGGCTTCCACTTTTTGCGGAGCCGTCGGTATGATTCCAAACGCGAGCATCAGGCGCATAGCCAAATCTCCGTTCATTTCTGTATTCACGCAGCGCCGGAGCGAACCATACCACTCTCTCCACATGCCAAGCACAGCGCCCTTGGCCTTTGCAATCTCGGCCTGCATTTCATCGCTCTTAATGACGCGGTCCACCGTATTCCATTCGCGGCCCAAATCTGCGGCAATCCTACGGACGGATTCTCCGTTCATGCGCCGGGTCAAAATTTCCAGTTGCTCGTTTTTCGGTAGGTAAGAGCCTTTTCTACCGTTCCCCATTGCGTCTTTTGTGCTGTTTTGTAGGTGTTTGTTGCTCAAAGGCAATCGCTCGCTTCACTTGGGTCGCGCCGACACGTTGGTGTCGCTTGGAGCTTTGCATAATGGCTTATCCCATCCACACACCACGAGTAGTTGCTCGCCGACGTTCAGTCATTCTTATTTTACTGGAAATTGCTCGCGGAACTGTGGGCCATTCCTGCGGATGGTCTAGTGCGCGGAGAGTCAGCGCGCCCGGATCCTGGGACCGACCCGCGAAAAAGATGTGTCAGTTTTTGTGTCAGTTTGATTCTTACTTCGGCGAGCGCTGGCGTACTTTGACAAACATCGGAACGAGATTAAATCGTTCGCTGTCAACGGGAGCACGAGTAAGCCCAGTGTTTCCTGTCGCGCCGTAACGCTTTAAAAGGCCGCTGCTCTACCACTGAGCTACGCCCCTAAAGTGATTACTGCACAGCAACTTGTGAGGTAGGCGCTTCGGGACCGTTTTCGCTGGTGGCACTTGCGCCGAGCAGCGACACCACCGCATGCAACTTATTCGGACCGAGATGCGCGTACCGTCTTGTCATCGTCAAACTCTTGTGCCCCAACAAATCAGCGATATCTTCAAGTGGAGCACCCTTCATTCGAAGTCGGCTTGCGAACGTTGCAAGTCGTGCCAGCGAAAATTCTTGATCCCCGCTTCAATCACCGCATCGTCGAACCAATGGTGTCCGTTTTCGAGGGGTTCGGTTTTAGCTGACTGAAAAACACGTCCTCTGCGACCGCCCCTTCCGTGCACAAGTTTCAGAGCGGCCATAGCAAAATCGTTTAGCGGGACGTGGATGGGTTCTTCGTTCTTCGTCCGCGGGATGTTCAACATCCGACCTCTAAAGTCTACCATGTCCCATGTCAGCCCGTATTGGCTCCCCTTCCGAATGCCCCTGTTAAGCGCGAGATCCAGTTCTGGCAGATCGGTCGGCCACTTCTCCTGAACAATCTTCCGAAGGCGCTTCTCCTCTTCTTCGGTGAGAAATCGAACTCTACTGTTATCCTCGCGACGGTGCGCAACTGACCGAGCCGGATTCATTACCTTACGGTTCAAAATTCCCAGGCGATAGGTCAACGACATCAGCGAACGGTAATGGTTGAACGTTGAAGGGGCCCAATTCTCTTTCTCGAAGCGTTCGAGACATGCCTTACAGAGGATTGTATCGTGGGAGAACAAATGTATCCGCTGTTTTCACAATGACATCCTCTACATCCGGCCTTCCGTATTACTTGACGTCAAGAGGTTTCACGACTGAACCTATCCAGTCGCGTATCATCGGGAAACGAAATGCGTTTTCCTCCATCGCTTCGGTAATGAGTTTGTGAACTTCGACCGGCTCGACATCCAAGAAATATCCGTTCGCGCCGAGCATGGCGTCTGTCATGACAAAACTGACTCGCTTGTTCCCATCGAGGAAGGCGGGGTTGTTTGCCAACGATTCCATCAGAGCCGATGCTTCCTCGATAAGGTTGCCGTAATAACCGTTTTGTGCACGCAAAACGGCGGACTCCAGGAGTCCCATATCTCGAATACCGTGGAGTCCGCCGAATTCCTCGATTAGCAGGCGGTGAGTTTCGATGGTTTCAGCTACGGTTGGGTAGATGCGCGACGGCATCTACTGAGCCAGAAGCTGAAGCAACTTTCGGTTCTTATTCAGCGACCGGCGCACATGCGCCATAATCTCTGGACGTACGACGCTCTGAGTTGGAGCAACAAACCGAATGTAATGTTCTGCAGCTTGTTCCAAAACATACGTCGTCGTCTGGCCGTTGTCCTTCGCCAGTTTGGTCAGGTCATCGTAGAGTGTGGCCCGCATGTTTAGTCCGACCTGCTTTCTAGCTTCCTTGGCCATATTAGTCTCTCCTCGCGATTCTGAGATTATATCGCAAAATTCCCTTCAGTCGAGAAGAATCTTGGTTGGTCTAGATGTGGCAATACGATCACCAAAAGATGCTCCCTTGCATTTTGAAATCGTCAGAGATCGACTCCGCTCAGCCTCGGCACCAAGCCTTGACTCACGCGTCTAATACACCTAGAGTCAGAAGAGATGATCGGCAAGAGACTATTCCTGGTGCTAGCAGCAGGCGCTTTGTTGCTCCTGCAATTCGCAGACTGCATGTCTGCCATGACGCCGGATCAGGAGAGCATGCAGTGTTGTGGCTCCATGCCATGCACGCCTGCGAATCAAAGCCATGATTGCTGTAAGGCGATGCTTTCTGGGCAAAGCCCGAATGTGCTTCCGACGGCGCGCGTCTCACTCCATGGGCCTGCCATTGTGCTCGTCGGAACCGTCGCATCTGTTGCGACGGCCCGATTGGTTTCGTCGCCACTTAACGTGGTCGAAGCGCAGCAACATTCGCCTCCAGAACTTTACACGCTGTACGCCTCCCTGCTGATTTAGACCCGCCTATCGGTGTGCACCGCACACGCCATTTCTATTTGTGCCTCTAGTTAGGCTCTGTGCGGCTGAATTTGCACTCACAGCGCGGACCACACGTCCACTTTTTCGATTACTGGAACTTTCAGGCCTTTTCAGGAGGCAAAAATGTCGGCACTGCGCGGCGAAAAACCGCACCATGTATTCTTTGTAGTCCGCATTCTCTGCTTTGCCGTACTCCTCGCTTTTTTCGCGCAAGCGCCGCGAGCTTTCGGCCAAGAGCAAATCGACGGATCCGTGCGAGTTGCCCCGCCGCGGCAGGAACATGCGCAGTCTGGAACGGTCGCTCCTCTACAGGATTTGTTGACCGAGGCGGAGCAGACCAACCCGCAGATTCAGGTCGCGCGCCAAGACTGGCAGGCCGCAAAGCAGATTCCTTCCCAGGTCTCGACGCTCCCCGATCCGCAATTTACGGTACAGCAAGTCAACGTCGGAAGCCCAAGACCCTTCGCCGGTTATACAAACAGCGACTTCGCCTATCTTGGCCTCGGGATCTCTCAAGATATTCCCTATCCGGGAAAACTGCGGCTAAAAGGCGAGATAGCGAAGCGAGATTCTGATGTTGTGCAGCAGCAGTTCGAGGCCGTTCGTCTCTCAGTCCTCGCCGGAGTCAAATCGACCTACTTCCAGCTCGCCTATCTTTCCAAGACGCTAGGAATTCTTGAGAGTGACGGAGAACTGCTGCAGCAGGTTGAGAAAGCAGCGGACGCACGCTACCGCTCCGGTATGGGGAACCAACATGACCTGTTACAGGCGCAGATTGAGCGAACAAAGTTACTCCGCGAGATCACTATGCACCATCTCGAAGTGGCTAAGGTGCAGGCGCAGATCAAACAGCTTCTGAACCGCTCGCAATCCTCGCCGGACATCGAAACCGCCGAAGTTCTCGACACGCCGCTTCCCAATACGTTCGAAGAACTCACGACCGCCGCGAAAGCACAAAATCCAGAGATTTCCGGCGCCCGGAAAATGGTCGAGAAGCAGAGACTGCAAGTCGATCTCGCACACAAAGATTTTTATCCGGACTTCAATGTCCAATACATGTGGCAGCGCACCGACCCTGCACAATTCCGCGCCTACTACATGCTCAGTGTTGGAGTTCGCGTTCCAATTTATCGAAGCCGCAAGCAGCGCCCCGAACTGGCCCAGGCGGAAGCTGAGTTGAACCGCTCCCGCAGTGAGTCTGAAGTTCAATCGCAACAGGTCGCGTTCGAACTTCGAACCGAATACGAAACCGCTCAGAAAACCGCCGAGTTGCTGAAAATTTATCGTGACGGGCTTTTGCCACAGGCACGCGCAGGATTCCAGGCGGGCATTGCAGCCTACCAAAACAATCGTCAGGACTTTCAGGCGCTACTCACTTCGTTTCTCGATGTCCTCCATTTAGACGAGGAGTACTGGAAAAGCATCGCTGAACGCGAGACGGCATTGGCGCGGCTCGAACAGCTCACAGGACTGTCATTGCGCGTGGAAGGACCGACGAGATGAAAACCTATCGCACGGGGTTTTTGCTGGCATTAATTGGAAACATCGTTCTCGCCGTCGTCCTCGTTAAATTGTGGCTCCACTATCGTGCAGCGAACCCGAAGGCGGATGTGGAAACCAAGCAGGTCAATTCCTCCGCGCAGGATTCCATGGCCAGTTCGATGGCCACACCTCCTGCATCGACCGAAGCACCTTTGGTTCCAGTGCAAATCTCACCGCAACGGTTGCAGAGCATCGGGGTGAAAACCGGCGCGGTCGAACGCAAATTGGTCGAAGACGAGATTCGCACTACCGGCAATGTCGCCGTAGACGAAACGCGACTTGCCTACGTTCAAGTAAGGTTCACCGGCTACATCCAGAAAGTCTTTGCCGATGCCAGCTATCAATACCTTCACAAAGGGCAGGTGCTATTCACAATTTACAGCCCCGATCTAGTGGCAACCGAACGCGAATACTTGGTGGCACAGCAGAATCAGCAGCAAGTAGCCGAGAGCACGGTGCCAGGCGTCACTGCCAGTGCAGCATCGCTACTGGACGCAGCGGCGGAACGTCTCAAGCAATGGGGCGTTCCGCAAAAAGAAATCGCCCGGCTGGAATCCACTGGCCAGGCGCAGCAGGAACTCGAAGTCGATTCGCCCGTTTCCGGTTACATCACCGAACGCAATGCTTTCCCCAGCGTCGCCGTTCAGCCGGAAATGCGCCTCTACACCATCGCCGACCTTTCCACCGTTTGGGTTCAGGCCCAAGTCTTCCAGAACGATCTCGAACGTATAAAGGTCGGCGCTCCTGCAAAGCTCGCGGTGAATACGTATCCTGGCCGGACGTTCACTGGCCGTGTGGACTTTATCTACCCGCAGGTGGATATGGAGACGCGCACGGCAAAAGTGCGCGTTGTCTTCTCCAACCCTGGACTTCAACTCAAACCAGGCATGTTCGTGAACGTAAGTCTTAAGGTCCCCATGGGGACCCAACTTGTTATCCCTGCAACCGGCGTCCTACAGTCCGGCGCCCGCGAGATTGCTTTTGTGGAGCGTACTGACGGTTACATCGAGCCGCGCGAAGTGCAGTTGGGCTCCCGCGTGGGTGACGATTTTATCGTGTTAAAGGGGTTGAAAGGGGGCGAGCAGATTGTCATCTCCGCAAACTTCCTGATCGACTCCGAAAGTCAACTTCAGGCCGCACTCGGTTCGTTCGTTCCACCACCACCCGGCGCAGGTGCGGCGTCAGCAATGAATGCTCCTCAAGCAAATCTCCAATTAAGTTCAGATCCGAACCCGCCTCATAAAGGCAGCAATGTATTCCGCGTGAAACTTACGGACCCAAATGGAGCGCTCATTTCTGGTGCAGAAGTCAGCGTGACCTTCTACATGCCGGCGATGCCCGCGATGGGCATGGCCGCGATGCGCACGCCTATAACTCTCAGCGACAAAGGCAACGGACGCTATGAGGGAGCCGGCCAATTGGACAGCGGGGGAACGTGGCAGGTCACGATAGTCGCCAAGAAGAACGGGCAAATCGTCGCCAGCAAACAGCTCAGCGTGAACGCCACGGGAGGGATGTAACGTGATCTCCCGATGGATTGATTGGTGCGCGCAAAATCGTTTCCTCGTTTTCATGGGAACACTCCTGCTTGTGCTCTCGGGAATCTGGGCTCTGCGTCACATACCGCTCGACGCGTTGCCAGACATTTCCGATGTGGAAGTGATTATCCATACCCCTTGGGCGGGCCAGCCCCCTAGCATTATCGAAGACCAGGTCACTTACCCCATCGTCACGACTCTTCTCGCGGCACCACATGTAAAGGCTGTGCGAGCACAAACCATGTTTGGCGACTCCTACGTCTTTGTCGTCTTTGAGGACACTACGGATTTGTACTGGGCGCGGTCGCGTGTCTTGGAGTACATGCAACAGATCACGGGACGTTTGCCATCGGGCGTGCATCCTGTCATCGGGCCAGATGCGACGGGCGCCGGATGGGTCTATGAATATGCGCTTGTGGACCGCAGCCACCAACGCAGTTTGGCCGACTTGCGCAGCCTTCAAGATTGGCATCTTCGCTACCAGCTCGAAACCGTTCCAGGAGTGGCTGAGGTAGCCACCATCGGAGGATTCGTGCGCCAGTACCAGGTCAATCTCGACCCCGACAGACTTCGCGCCTATGGCATCCCTCTCTCGACTGTCATTGAAAAAGTTCGGGCAAGTACGAATGAAGTTGGTGGACGCCTACTCGAAATGGGCGGGGCCGAATACATGATTCGCGGCCTCGGCTATCTGCGTTCGCTGGGCGACCTGGAAACAGTTCCTGTAGCAACCAAGAACGGCACGCCGGTGCTCATCGGTGATTTGGGAACCGTTAGGTTCGGGCCGGACATTCGTGAGGGTGTTGCCGAGTGGCAAGGCGAAGGGGAAACCGTTGGCGGAATTGTCGTGATGCGCGACGGGATGAATGCCCTCAGCGTCATCCATGGCATCAAGCAGAAACTCCTGGAAATCAAACCCTCGCTGCCACTGGGTGTGGAAGTAATCGCAGGATATGACCGCTCAGGACTGGTTCATGCATCCATCGAAACTCTGCAACGCGATTTGCTCGAAGAGGCGATCATCGTCAGCATTGTGATTATCATCTTCTTGTTCCACTTCCGTTCCGCGCTGATTCCGATTCTGACGTTGCCTATCGCAATAGTCGCATCCTTTATCCCCATGTATTACCTCCATGTCACCTCGAACATCATGTCGCTCGGCGGTTTGGCACTGGCGATTGGCGTTCTCGTGGACGCTGCTATCGTCATGGTCGAAAATGGGTACCGGCAGCTTTCCGAGCACCAATCCACCGAATCCGGTCCACTTCCCGATGCACAGAGACGAAAAATCCTGCTGGATTCAGCGGAACAAGTTGGTCCGGCTATTTTCTTTTCGCTGGTGATCATCGTGGTCTCCTTCCTGCCCGTCTTTTTATTGGAGGCGCAGGAAGGCCGCATGTTTCGCCCGCTGGCGTGGACGAAGACGCTGGCCGTTGGCTTCTCTTCCGTTTTGGCCATCACCCTTGTGCCTGTACTCATGATTCTGTTCATCCGTGGGCGGCTGATACCTGAATCGCGGAATCCAATTTCAAGAATCACGCAGGCTCTCTATTTGCCCGTTCTGCGGCTGTGTTTGCGATTTCGCAAGGCCACCTTGCTCCTCAACTTGTTATTTCTGGTCATCACTTTGCCTCTAGCTTTGAAGATCGGCAGTCAATTCATGCCGCCCCTCTTCGAGGGATCAGCTCTCTACATGCCGACAGCCTTGCCCGGAATCTCCATCGGACAGGCATCGCAATTGCTGCAGGAACAGGACAGAATCATTCGCACGTTCCCGGAAGTAGAGACCGTCTTCGGTTCCATCGGGCGATCCGACAGCGCGACCGATAACGCTCCCCTCGATATGTATGACACGACGGTCATGCTCAAGCCGCGCAATCAGTGGCCACCGGGGATGACCTACGAAAGCCTCATTCAGGAAATGGACGCGAAACTCCAGTTTCCTGGCCTGTCCAACACTTGGACCATGCCAGTTGAGAACCGTCTCGATATGGAATTGACGGGAATCAAAACGCCTCTCGGCTTGAAGATTCAGGGGCCGAATCTTGAGGGCATTCAGCAAGTTGGCGCACAGGTGCAGCAAATCCTCTCTGCGATTCCTGAGATGCGCTCCATTTTTGCCGAACGGGTTTCGCAAGGTTCTTATCTCAACATCGAAGTAAACCGGACAGAAGCGGCTCGCTACGGTTTGACTATCGCTGACGTGCAGCAGGCGGTGACTTCGGGGATCGGCGGCGAAATGATCGCAGAGAACGTCGAGGGCCGCGAGCGCTATCCGGTGAATGTCCGGTATAACCGCGACTTCAGGGACAACCTCGAAGAATTGCGGCGGGTCCTGATTGGCACGCCCGCTGGCGCGCAAATTCCCATCTCTGAAGTGGCGAAAGTCTCGTTTTCTCGGGGACCCTCGATGATCCGCGATGAGGACGGCGCGCTGACCGGATACGTCTACATCGATCTGAACACGAAAGACTACGGCGGCTTCGTCACTCATGCGAGCAATTTGCTCAAGCAAAAACTCGCCTTGCCGCCCGGCTTTACTTACAAATGGTCAGGCGAATATGAGTTTGAGTTGCGGGCAAAAGAGCGCCTTCGACTAATTCTGCCGATCGTCTTTTTCGTCATCTTCTTACTGCTCTACCTGGTATTTCACTCCGTCACTGAAGCCGCTGTTCTCATTTTCCCAACCATCTACGCTCTGACCGGCGGCCTCATTCTTCAGCGGTTGCTCGGCTATAACTTCAGCGTTGCCGTGTGGGTCGGCTACATCGCTCTCTTCGGCATTGCTGTGGAGACCGGAGTCGTGATGGTTTTGTACCTCCACGAAGCCTTGGACCACCGGCTCAAATCCGGCGCCCCGCTGCGTCATGAGGACATCGAAGCAGCGGTGATCGAAGGGGCTGTCCACCGCCTGAGGCCAAAATTAATGACGGTGTGCGTTGTGCTCGCCAGCTTGATCCCTATTCTCTGGGAAACAGGCGTCGGTTCGGATGTCATGAAACCGATTGCCGCTCCCATCGTGGGGGGCATGATCACATCAACGATTCACGTTCTGATTCTGGTTCCAGTATTTTTCGCCTTGATGAAAGAGCGAGCTTGGAAGAAAGGAACGCTCCAGTCACCAATCGCGGCCGGCGACCGATAGCATCTGTAGACTTATCTACTTTAGGAGGGACTTCTTGCGGGAAAGTATTTTCCGGCGGCTCTCACGTGCGCTTAGATTTCCAATGTGGGTCCCGCTCGTGATTCTTATTTTCACGGGAATTCTCTTCCTTGTTTGCCCGACCACTGCTCGAGCACAAGCTGCCTCCGGGGGGATTCACACTGGAAGCCCATTTCAACTTTGTCGGGATCGGCACAAATTCATTTGATGGCCAGGTTGCTCCAACAAATCACCAGTTTCACATGACTGGTGAGCTGACAGGTGGAATCACCGACAACATTTCGCTTGGCTTCATGGTATTGAGCGCCGTTAGGCCTGGAGGGCCTGGACTCGAATATGCAGGTTGGCGGGTGCTGCCACACTTCGTACTTGAAGTTCTAGTCCGGGAAGGCACTAAACACCACGTAGACGCCCAGCTTCTCTGCCGACGGCTTAAACCGGCATTCAACCGAGTGGATATCGTTGTCCTCGTGTTCGGAAAAGATGAGTCGGCCCTAATCATTTGACTCGCGGCCGAGGTTATCATATATTTCCATTGTTTTGGAAATATGAAGACATCCGACGCAGTTGATTCTCTAGCGGCACTGGCTCAACAAACGCGGCTCCATATCTTTCGACTGCTCGTGCGGCACGCCCCGAACGGCCTTCCGGCGGGAACGATTGCTCGCCGCCTCCATCTGCCCGGGCCAACCCTTTCGTTTCATCTCAGCGTTTTGGCGGCGACAGAACTCGTCCAGCCACATAAAAATGGGCGTTCCATTTCCTATTCCGCAAATCTTGCGAACGTGAACCGCCTGACGAGTTTCCTGATGGAGAACTGCTGCGGCGGTCGAGGGGGCTGTGGGCCGCTCGGGGAAGCCGAGATAATAACT
>Ga0307479_10003469_pt1 | contig 14355 bp, 14 predicted proteins | sample atmos_gasesECM4C_FD_203743 | JGI IMG/M metagenome (GOLD analysis project Ga0307479, IMG submission 203743) | Hardwood forest soil microbial communities from Morgan-Monroe State Forest, Indiana, United States - atmos_gasesECM4C_515 | ecosystem: Environmental > Terrestrial > Soil > Temperate...
TGAAGCCGGTGGCATCGTCCAGGATGGAAAAGACCTGTTTGCCGGCTTTGAACTGGCCGCTCTGGAGGCGCTGAACGGTCAGGGCGACGGCCCGGTCGACTCGCTTGACCGCGCTCGAAATCACGGCCGGGCTCATATACGCCTGGTCGTTGTCGGAGCCGATGGCGTATGCGGATGCATCGTAGGCGGCATCGATGTAGCCCGACGCGCAGCGCCCGGTTACTTCGAACAGAATGTCCGCACCGGCCGAGATCTGGTTGATGCCAAGCTGCTTGCAGAACGCCGTGTCCTGCGAATCTGAGTACGTAATCTTCACGCCCACGCCGGAATCGACCGACTGGGCCCCCGCGATGTAACCCGCAATGTACGGATCGACCGCCGGACCGTGATTCGATCCCAGGATGCCGAGGACGTTGTGTGTCGCATTGCCGATCTTGTTCTTCTCCAGCAAGCCGGCCAGCGTGCCGACCAGGTAGCCCGGTTCCTGGGCCTTGAAGAACAGGTCGGTCACGTTGGCCAGATCGACCGGCGCCCCGTTGTCGTCGACTGGTGCCGCGTCAACCAGTGCGAACCGCTGATTGGCATGGAGCTGCGCGGCTCGCCAGACCGCGGTGGCCATGTCGGACGACACGGCGATCACCAGCGCGGGATGCGTCGCCGCGCACCGTTGCAGGTTCCCTAGGTAGTCCGACGATGCGTGCGCGGCGATCACCTGGAGCCGTGCGCCGGCGGTCCGGACGCCGTCCGCGGCGAGCTGGTTGAACGTGTGCGGTGTCAGCCCGTCGGCATTCGTGGCGAGGCAGATGCGGAAGCCCGAGTTTAGCGGGCTGGACCCTCCGCCACAGGCCGCCATCAGGCTCGCCAGCCCGAGGGCGAGAAGGCGCTGGGCTACGCCGACCTTTTCGGGCTCGAGACTTTGAGGGCTTTCATTGGCGCCCCTCCTTCTCGTAGGGCACTCCGTCCGCGGCCGGTGGCGTCGAGCGCCCGACGACGCCGGCAAGAATGACGATGGTGAGCAGGTACGGCAGTGCCGCGTACCAAAAGCTCGGTATCCCTTGCATCACAACGCCTAGATTACCCGCGGGAGGGCGGACATGGACGACGACACCGATGGCCGTGGCGGTTCCAAATAGTAACGCTCCGCCAAATGCGCCGATGGGCGTCCAGCGACCGAAGATCATCGCGGCGAGGGCGATGAAGCCGCGTCCCCCAGTCATCCCGTTCTGAAATGACCCGGTCGATTCGAGTGTCAGATAGGCTCCGGCGAGTCCCGCAAGCGCGCATCCAGCAATGACGTTCAGGTAGCGCTGCCGGAAGACGTTGATTCCGACCGTGTCAGCCGCTTTCGGATGCTCCCCAACCGCGCGCGTCCGCAGCCCCCAGCGCGATCGAAAGAGCAATACCTGAAGAATAATTACGATAAATAACACGCTCATCGCGATCGGCCCCTGGTTGAAGAACATCGCGAGGATCGGCCCGATGAGCGGCAGGCTAACGATCCCGTGCGCCAGCGCGAACGGGGTGATAATGCCAGCCCCGCCCTTGCCCGACGGCGAGATGATCAGTCGATTGAAATATCCTGTGACGCCGAACGCGGCGATGTTGATGATGGTCCCCGCGATGATCTGGTCTGTCCTTACGGTGACCGACAGCCAGGCATGCAGCACGCCAATCAAAGCGCCGGTGGCCACCGCGGCAATGATGCCCAAGGTGATCGCCGCGCCGCTTCCGATTGAATCGTGCAGCGCGAATCCAACGAGGTAGCCAGTAAAGGCCGATGTCAGCATGATGCCTTCGATGCCGATGTTGACGACCCCCGATCGCTCGTTTAGCACGCCGCACATGGCGCCGAGCGCGAGCGGCGTTGCCAGCGCCAGGATGATCGGTAGCAGCTCCGGCACGACGGTGAACAAATAAACAGCAAGATCGACGATTAGCTTTAGACCGTTCACTACGAAGTCCATCAGGGCGCCACCTGTTCGCCCCAGGTCCGTGTGACGGTCTGGACTTCTTCGGGCACGGAGCGCGCGACACGGATGCGGAAAACACGCCGGACGATGAGTTCCGCAGCCAGGAAAAAGATAATCAGCGCCTGGATGATGTCGATGACCTCAATCGGGACAGAGGTGTTGATCTGCATGAGCGGCGCCCCAGCGCGAAATGCGCCAAACAGAAGCGCAGCAAAGAGGATGCCTATTGGGTTCGAGCGGCCAAGCAGCGCTACCGCGATCGAATCGAAGCCCACGGACGCAGTGATCCCAGGGGCATAAAAGCCGATGACGCCCAACATCTGCACGGCGCCAGCGAGGCCGCCGAGAAGGCCGCTGAGCGTCATGGTCATTGGAATGATGAAGAGCGGCCGGATTCCGGCGTAGCGCGCCGCGTTCGGGTTCTGTCCGACGGTGCGAATGTCGAAACCAATGGTGGTTCGTTCCAGCAGCCAGCGGACAAAGAAGATCGCAAGCAGCGCGAGCGGGATGCCCAGATGGAGATTCCGTCCGAGGAGCACCGGGAGATGAGCGTTGCCGATGTCGGCGGTCCGCGGGAAGGAGAAACCTGGCGCTCGGACCAGGTCCGTAACCGCCCAGGTCAGCAAGAGCGCGGCGGTGCTGTTCAGCATGATCGTGGTCACGACCTCGTGTGCGCCGGTACGCGCCTTGAGGTAGCCTGGGATGAATCCATAGGCTCCTCCCGCAAGCCCTCCTGCGACGACGGCGAGCGGCATGGCTACGAGCGTTGGCGCTGACGCAAGCGATGCGCCGACGACGGCGGCCGCGAACGCCCCGACGAGGAACTGCCCGGCGACGCCGATGTTGAAGAGCCCCGCCTTAAAGCCCAAGCCTACGGCCAGTCCACCGAACATGAGAGGTGCCGCGTCGACCAGCGTGTTCAAGAACGCGTTCTCACTACCAAAGGAGCCGGCGAGAAGACTCTGGTAGGCGCTGAGCGGCAGCAGCGGCTGGAAGCCTCCGCCAGTGAACGCGCTCGAGAGGACGATAACGATGGCCGCGATCGCCAGCGCGAGCACGATCGCCATCACCGGCAGCGTCGCGTAGCGCCAGACTGTCGACGCTGCCGAACGAAGGCGCTGGAGCCCCGCGAGCCTGGCCCTCATCGCGCTTCGCCTACGGCCATCAGGAGTCCGATCCGCTCGCGCTGGGCATCAGCCGCGTCGAACGTTGCGACCAGGCGCCCGCGGTACATCACCGCAATCCGGTCGGACAGCTCGAGGACCTCGTCGAGATCCGCCGAGATGAGGAGCACGCCCGAGCCTGCGTCACGCTTCGCGACGACCTGGCTATGGATGAACTCGATGCTCCCGATATCGACTCCGCGGGTGGGTTGGTCAAGGATGAGCAGGGCGAGGTTGTCGCGGAACTCGCGGGCGACGACGATCTTCTGCTGATTTCCGCCAGAGAGCGTCGCCGTGCGAGTCTTCTCGGACGGCGTTCGGATGTCGAACCTGGCGATAAGTCGCCGAGCGAACTCCGCGACCGCGTTTTCGTTGCGTACGACGCCGGCGATGCCGCCTGCGAAGGGCGGTCCGTAATACGAGGTAAGGACGAGATTGTCCTGGACCGTGTAGGTCAGCACGAGCCCGAAGCGTTGGCGGTCAGCCGGAACGTATGCGACCCCATGCTCACGGACGGCGCGAACCGAGGCGTGGGTGACCTCCTTGCCACCAATGACAACGCGGCCACCGCTCGCTCTGCGGAGCCCGACGAGTGCCTCGACGAGCTCATCCTGACCGTTTCCCGCGACGCCGGCGATGCCAACGATCTCACCACGCCGAACCTCGAGGTCGGCGCCCCGTACCGCCTCGTGTCTCCGATCGTCGCGGGCATGGAGCCCCTGCACGGTGAGCACGATCTCGCCTACCTGCGACGTGCCGCGGTCGACGCGCAGCAACACCTCGCGACCGACCATCATCGTCGCCAGGTCTTCTTCGTTTGTCTCGGCAGGCCGCTTCGTCCCCACGACACGACCGCGCCGGATAACTGTGATGCGATCCGCGATCGCCATGACCTCATCGAGCTTGTGGCTGATGAAGATGATGCTGACGCCATCGCTCGCGAGCCGCCTCAAAACGCCGAAGACTTCCTCGCTCTCCTGCGGCGTAAGAACCGCCGTGGGCTCGTCCAGGACAAGGATGCGGGCCCGACGGTAGATCGCCTTCAGGATCTCGACGCGCTGCTGCTGCCCGACCGTCAGCGACGCGACCCGAGCGTCGGGGCGGATGTCGAAGCCGAGTTGGGTAGCGAGCTCACGGATGCGCCGGCCAGCCTCGCCGAGGTCGAGAAACGGGCCGCGCACGATTTCCTGACCAAGAACGACGTTCTCCACAACGGTCAGAACTGGTACGAGCATGAAGTGCTGATGAACCATGCCGATGCCGCGGGCGATGGCGTCAGCGGGGTCGCGGATCAGGACCGGCTGGCCATCGATGCGGATCTCCCCCGCGTCCGGGGTGAGCAGGCCGTAGACAATGTTCATGAGCGTCGTCTTGCCGGCGCCGTTCTCGCCGAGAAGGGCATGGATTTCGCCGCGCCGCAGGTCGAGATCGATCCCGTCGTTGGCGACGGTCCCGGGGAAGCGCTTCGTGATACCGCGTAACTCGAGGACCGGCGCTTCGGGCGGCATGCCTACACTCCAGCGCGAGCGGGCCGATGCGTCTCGGCCCGCTCGCCTTGCCTCTTTACGGGTTCGGGTTCAGTGTTTTGGCCGCCATCGCGGCGATCGCTGCCTTGAGCTTGTCCTCGAGGCCGGCGGGGACCGGACTCAGGTTGCGGATCGGCGAGTACCCGATGCCGCCGTTGGTGGCGTCATTGAAGAAGTTGCCGCCTTGCTTTCCGTTGGCCTTGAAGCGCTTCATGGACTCGCGCGCGGCCACCTGAATGTGCTTCTCCGCGCTGGTGACGATGCACTGCTTGGCGTCTGGCAGTGACTGGTACTGGTCGACATCGACGCCGATGCCCCAGATCTTGGCGCTGCATGCCGCGCGCAGCGCCCCGGCGCCGGTGAGGCCGGCGACCTGGAAGATGACGTCCACTCCCTGGCCGATCATCGTCTGAGCCGTTGCCTGGCCCTTATCCGGGGCGTTGAAGTCCTCGGTGTAGTTGACGCTGACTTTTACGTCTGGCCTGACCGATCTCGCTCCGTTCCCGTAGCCCTTGATGTAGTTGACAACGGGCGGCACGTCGGAGCGCCCGCCGACGGCACCGATCTTGCCGCTCTTGGTGATCGTGCCGGCGACGATGCCTGCGAGGTATCCCGCCTGGGCCTCGCTGAAGAGGAGCCCCTGGTAGTTCGGCGGGGCGGGGTCCGGGACGAATTGATCGATGCCGAAGAACTGGATGTTCGGGTTCGCCTTTGCGGCCTTGAGCGTCTCGCTCCCGATAAGAAACCCGATCGTGAGGATAACGTCGAAATTCTGATCGACGAACTGTTGGATATTCTGCTTATAGTCGGCGACGTCCTTGGTCACGATGACCTTCGGCGTCGGCGCGCCGATCGCGGCCGCCCCCTCCTGCACGCCCTTCCAGGAGTACTCGTTGAAGGATTTGTCTTCAAGCTGGCCGATATCCGTCACGACGCCGATTTTCGGTGTGGTGGCTGCCGGTGTCCCAGTTCCTGAGCTTCCGCCGCAGGCGGCCATGACAATTGAGAGCGCCAGCGTCAGTACAACGCCATACAAACGAACGGGTGGCTTCGTCATACGTCCTCCCCTTGAGAGATGCTTCAAGGCCCCTCGATTCCGGGCGATTGTAGCACTTAAATATTCGAAATCATTCAAACACTGCCGACCCGCTCGAGCTCGGTCAGAAGCCGGTGGTCAGGGATCCGGCGACGAGCTGGTCCGAGATCGTCTGCAGCCGCTGGCGCATCTCGGGCGTGATCCGGGGATCGGTGAGTGGGCTCAGGCCCACCGCGTGCTCGGCCAGACCGAGGTCGTGGACGCCGCCGGACCAGCGGCCGGCCGTCGCGGTGCCGACCGCCAGCTCAACGCCGCGGTCGATGAATTTCACCGACTTCGTCAGCAGGCAGGCGGCGCTGACGCGATCGTCACTCGTCCCGGCGCCGATGCACGGGCGGCCGGCCCGAGACGTCGCCTGCAGCGCCCCGCCCCCGGTGCTGCCGCCGGCGCCGAAGATCACATCGGCCCGCTGATCCAGGAATGACGTCGCCTGGGCCGCCCCCCATGTCGGGTCGGCATAGGGCGCGCCCTCCGATGCCGGTTGGTAGGCGCCGAGCACGTTCACACCTGGCTGAACGTAGTGGGCGCCGTGCTCGAAGCCCAGCCGATTTGCCCGATCGTCGGCACCCCCCGGTCCGTAGACGCCGGCGACCACGCCAGTTCTGGTCATCATCGCCGCCAGCGCGCCCGCAAGAAATGCCGCCTGGTCCTGGCGAAAGGCGAGCACCTCGAGGTTGGGTAATGCCGCGGGCACGACGATCGGATCCACCAGCACGAAGTGGGTCGCCGGGTTCGCGCTCGCCGCGTCCACGACGGCGTCCGAGAGCAGGAAGCTGCCGGCGATAACGAGGTCATCACGGCGATCCGCGGCGGCCTGCAGGTTGCGCCGGTAATCCGAGGGGCGGCGCGAGGCGATCCATTCGGCGTGGGCGCAGGGCACGTTCTGGAGAGCGTTCCCCACCCCGCGCCAGCCCTCGACATCGACGGCCGACTGCCCGCCGGCGACATCGGCGACGAAGCCCACCCGCAGGCCGATTGGACAGGAAGCCGTGGGGGGCGTCGGGTTGACGACCGGCCGGCCGGTGGCGCCCGCCTGCACCAGCAGCAGCAGGCAGACGATGAAGACGAGGACGGTGGCGACTAGGTACCGAAGAGGCGATCGCCGTAGTCGCCGAGGCCGGGCAGGATATATTTCTGGGCGTTCAGTTGACGGTCCCTCGCCGCGGCGAAGATCTGGACGTCCGGGTGGGCCGTCTCCAGCGCCTCGATTCCCTCGGGAGCCGCCACGACGCACACTAGGCGAACGCTTTTCGGCTTGTATTCCTTCATGATCTCGACGGCTTTCCGAGCGGTCCCGCCGGTGGCCAGCATCGGATCGAGGATCATGACGACCTTGCCTTCGATGTCGGGCGGCAGCTTGACGTAGTAGCGGGACGCGACCGCGGTGCGTTCGTCGCGCTCCAGGCCGATATAGCCCACCGTCACGTGCGGCAGCAGCTCGAGCACCGGTCCCACCAGGCCGAGACCGGCGCGCAGGATCGGAACGGCGACCACCCGGTCGGCGATGGCGTGGCCCTGCGTCGTCTCGAGCGGCGTCTGAGTCTCGAGCACGCGACTGCGCAGGTCGTGGGTCGCTTCGTAGAGGAGCAGGGTGATGATCTTGTCCGAGGCTTCGCGGAACTCGTCGGGCGTCGTCTCACGGTCGCGTAACCGGGTCAGGTAGTGCGCGACGAGGGGATGATCGACGATGTGCAGGCTCAAGTCCCCTCCCTGACCCTCCCCCGCGAGCGCGGGAGGGACTTTCTTAGCTCAGCAGGGATGAGGGCAAGGCCGGGTTCGGCCATCCGGCCTTCAGCGAGCAGTTTCTTGAGCCGCGCGATGTTCGATGCCGACCAGTTGCTGTTCGGCTTGCGCGGCGTGAAGCGGCCAGCGTAGGTCTTGTCGTCGATCGTCTTGTTCTGGCCGTCGATCCAGCCGTAGGCAAGAGCTTCCTCGACGGACTCGTCGTAGGAGATGCCTGACTTGCCCGAGGTCTTCTTGTAGTACACGAGCCAGATTTCTTTCTTCTTCTGGCCATACCTGGCCAGCCAGCGTCGCCACTCGGCCGGGGTGCGTACGGCGAGCGTCTCGCCGACGTCCATCTAAGCCGGGCTGGGCGCGAGCTGGCGGATCGCCGCCAGCGCGACTCGAAACATCGGCGTAAGGTCGAGAGCTGAGACGCGCGCGGGATCGATGTCTTCCTCACCGGGGTCGTTGACCACGGTGAGCACCGCGCCGCCGCGCAGTTTCCGCAACGCACAGACCACGAAGATGGTCGACGACTCCATGTCGTTGCAGAGCACCTGGGCCCGCTGCCATACCCTGAGTGCCTGCTCCAGCTCCTCGCGACGGGGCATCCGGCTGGCGTGGAGGTCCGTGTACAGCGAGTCGTGGCTGCGCACGATGCCGGCGTGGATCCGGTGGTTCAGGCTCCGGCCGGCGGCGAGCATCGACTGAGCGAGCTCGAAGTCGGCGACCGCCGGGTAGCCGAGCGGGACGTATCCGGGGGTCGTCCCTTCGTCCCGGACCGCTGCCGTGGCGACGACCAGGTCGCCGAAGCCAACGCCTTTCTGGATCGAGCCAGTCGTTCCCACCCGGATGAATGTCCTGGCGCCGATGGCGGCCAGCTCTTCAACGGCAATAGCCGTTGAGGGCGAGCCGATCCCGGTCGAGCAGACCGACACGGGCCGGCCGTCGAGCTCGCCGGTGTAGGTGGTGAACTCGCGATTGCGGGCGATCAGGCGCGGCCGATCGAGCAGCTTGGCAATCGACTCGACCCTGCCGGGGTCGCCGGGAAGGAGCACGGCGTCGCCGACGTCGCCAGGCTTAGCGCGGATGTGGTACTGGAGCTCCCCCATAGCGACTGGAGTTTAGCCGGAATGGAGCGCCCCCGCATCGGCGCGGGCCCCCACCCCGACCCTCCCCCGCAAGCGGGGGAGGGATAGGCCCGGTTACTGGCTCTAGGAGCTGGCTTCGCTCGTCGTCGTGAAGGTGTCGCCCATGAAGAGGCGCAGCAATGGGGAATCGATTGACTGCCGGTAGGTAACTGTCACTCGGATCGTCGAGTTGGTGGTGCGCTCGATCAGAGCCGGTGAGACCGAGACGCTGACGCGGTTCGGATTCACGGTGCCGAGGTTTTCCAGTACGGTCTGGCAGATGGCGGCGTCGGCGTAACCCTGCGGATGTACCAGTCCGCCGGTCACCGCCCAACATGGCGTCCGGCCGTCCGCGGCCTCGATGCTGCTGCCGGCCACGTAGGCGGCTTCCTGCGCCGCGTGATTCACCTTGGCGGCCGTGATGGCGACGCCGAGGAACTGCACGCTCATCATGCCAAGGGCGAACAAGAAGGCGATCACCATGGCGAGTTCGGCGCCTACCTGACCGCGCGAGGCTCGGTGCACGGGTCCAGCATCTGGCAGACGGCTTGCGAGATCCGTTACACGTCCAGCCGTTCGACTCGCGATGCGGTAACGCGTCGCAGCAGCAGGGCTCGCGGCGCGGCGGTGCCGGCCACGGTGAAGGCCGCCGCAACGCGATTTGCAACGTTGTCGGCAGCGGCGGCTGTCCGGGCGTGGATGGTCGCCAGCGCTTCACCCGCGGCGACGCGGTCACCAACCTTCTTATGCAGCTGGACGCCTACCGCGTAATCGATTGGCGCATCTTTTCGGTCGCGCCCGGCACCGAGCGCCTTACCGGCCAGGCCGATCTCCAGGGCGTCAGCCCGCTCGACGTACCCGCTGGTCGAGGCGAGAACGGGTTGCTGGACTGGCGCGGTTGGGAGAAGCCCGGGGTCTTCGGTGACGCGCGGGTCACCGCCCTGCGCCGCGATCAGCTCGGCGAACTTGCCCAGGGCGCTGCCGTCGGCGAGATAGCGGCGCAGGTCGACCTGGGGAACGCCGGCCAGGCGGAGCATCTCGGCGCCCAGCCGGAGCGAAAGTGCCTCCAGCTCGGCGGGACCATGACCGGCGAGCGTGGCGATCGCCTCCTTGACCTCGAGGGCGTTCCCGACGGCCCGGCCGAGCGGCTGCTCCATGTCGGTTACATAGGCCACGGTCTCCCGTCCGGCGTTTGTGCCGATGGTGACGAGCGCCCGGGCCAGGGCCTCGGCCTCCGGAACGGTCGCGATGAAGGCGCCCCGGCCGGCCTTCACGTCCAGGAGAATCGCGTCCGCGCCAGCGGCCAGCTTCTTGCTCATGACGCTGCTCGCAATCAACGGGACCGAATCCACCGTGGCCGTGGCGTCGCGCAGGGCGTAGAGGGTTTTGTCGGCCGGCACCATGTCCGCTGTCTGGCCGGCGATCGCGATGCCGATCCGGCGGACCTGCTCGATAAATCGATCGATCGAGAGGTCGACCTGGAATCCTGGGATCGCTTCCAGCTTGTCGAGTGTCCCGCCGCTGTGTCCAAGCGCCCGACCGGAGAGCTTCGCCACTGGAACACCGGCGGCGGCGACCAATGGCGCGACCACCAATGTTGCCTTGTCGCCGACTCCGCCGGTCGAATGCTTGTCGACTTTTCGACCTGGGATGGAAGACAGATCGAGCTGACGGCCACTTGCGGCCATTGCCAGCGTCAGCGTTGCGGTTTCAGCATCGGTCATCCCACGCAACCGCACCGCCATCAACCAGGCGGCCAGCTGGTAGTCGGGGATCGCGCCCCTGGCGGCGCCGTCGACAAGGAAACGAATGCCGTCGTCCGTGTGGGCCTGGCCGTCGCGTTTTTCGCGGATCAGGTCGAGCGCCGTCACGCTCGAAGTGTAATTTGGGCCGGATGTGGCTGAAGTTGGTCGGCCTGGTCCTGCCGCTCGGGCTCGACACCTTCGCGGTTGCGGCGGCTCTCGGCATCGCCGGATTGAAAGGCCGAGACCGGCTGCGGGTGAGCCTGTTATTTACCGTGTTCGAGGTCGGGATGCCGCTGGTCGGCTTCTTCGGCGGCCGGTTGGTGGGGCAGGTGGCCGGCAACGCCGCCGACTTCCTGGCGATCGCGATTTTGATCGCCCTGGGCGGCTACATGCTTCGGCCTCGCCGTGATGAGCCTGAGGAACAACGACTGAACTTGCTCCAGCGCAGTCGCGGCATTGCGGCGATTGGCCTTGGGATCTCTATTAGCCTGGACGAACTCGCCATCGGGTTCACCATCGGCCTCCTACGATTTCCGATCCTGCTGATCCTGGTGCTGATTGGCATCCAAACGCTGGTCGTTTCCCAGCTGGGCCTCCGCTTGGGCGAGCGGATCGGCGACCGCATTCGTGAAGGGGCGGAGCGAGTCGCGGGCGTCGCGCTCGCACTCCTCGGGCTGGTGCTGCTGGCCGAGAAGCTAGTTCGATGACCCCCTCCCCGACAAGGGGGAGGGAGGCTCGCAACTATTTCACGAGGAAGGAGTTTGTCCCGGGTGTCGGGACAAAGTTCTTGTTGAACTGGACGAGCAGGCCCGGTGTTCCCTGGTGGCCGGTCCAGTTCGGAGTGCCCGTGCTGCAGTCGGGCGGAGTGCCGGCGCTGGTGCCGAAGATATTCCCGAGGTCGATCGTCATCGTGTAGCCGATGAACTCGCCGTTGATGGCGTACTGACCGCTCGGGTCACTGTCAGTCGGGTTGAGATTGTGGGGGCCCAGTTGCACCGCCCGCAGGTAGAGTGAGCCGCCACCTTGCGAACGGTCGAATAGCGAACCCCAGACCTGAAAGATCGGCGCATTCGACGTGGTCGCGTTGAAGTTTTGATCGGTCCATGAGAGTGCCGCGGTATTCGTCGGGGCGATGAAGAAGGCGATGTGGGAGCTGCCGTCGCCGTTCTGGACGGGCTGAACGATGTTCGGTGCGACGAAGAACACGCTGGATGCCGTTAGTTGGGTATTCGCCGCGACGAAGGAGCTCCCGCCATCGAGCAAGAACTCGATGCCGTCAGTCCCGTCCGCAGCAGGCGGCAGGTCGCTCGCGCCTTGTCCACTGACGTAGTGAGGCAGGCCGGTCGATGTGTTCGAGATGGCGCCGCCCCCAATCGTGATGCTGCCCAGGCCGCTGAACCAGTAGACGCCATTGAGAAAAATAAACCGGGTGTCAAGGTCGTCGCCAGCTGCCGGGATCGTCATCGGGTTCGTGTAATGCCCGGGGAAGAAGACCTTGTAGTCGTGCGCCTGGCTGGTGTTGTTGTGCAGGACGACTCCGGGGGCTCCGGTCACGGTCGACGTCCCGCCGTTTGCCGGAATGTTCTTGATCGTCACGGAGCCCGGGTTGAGCGTGGTGATCAGGCTGGTCACCGGCTGAAAGTAGGTGGGTGCCGGGTCCTGGCCGGTGCCGAACGCAGGAGCCGTACTCCAGTACTGGGCCATGTTCTGGTTATCGCTGCCCTGGTTGATGATCAACCGGCCGTTGATGTTGAGTTCGCCGGACGAGGTCGGGATGTGGAACTTTGCGTTGCTGATGGTCTCGCCATCCGGGGTGCCGCTGCAGGCGTCGGCGCCGTCCAGGCCGTTGTCGACCTGCCCGGCCCCAGCAAACTGGGCATTGATCGTGTTCCCGGTGCCGATGCCGCCATAGGCAAAGATCGCGTAGGTCTTGGCGTTCGTCCCGGCCTCAGCGGTCGCGGTGGCAACGACGTTGATCTGGTTAAACCCGAGTATCTGCACGAAGCTGGCGACCGCGTTGAAACTGACGGTGACCTGGACCTGGTTGTTGTTCTGGCCGGTTGGGGCGACCGCCGTCACCGTGTAGCCGCTCCGCGTATCGTTCGCGGGGCTGGTGTTGTAGAAGCTATCGCCTTGCGGATGCGTGGGCGTCAGGCTGAAGACAGAGAACGTGTCCTGGAGCGCGTGGAAAAGCGCATTTGCCGGTTGGCCGGTTGGGTATTGAACCGTCGCGACCAGATCCTGGGCGCCCGCGAGCGCCCCGGCGTCAACCGCATCCTGCATCAACCGTCGCTGGAAATAGAGCCGGCCGGCGTCGATCGCCAGCGCCAGCATGCCGCAGATGCAAACCATAGCCAGCGCCATGATGACAATCGCCTGGCCGCGACCGTGGCGACGAATCCTGGTGAGCACCTCAGTACTCCGACCGCATGGAGGATCCGGCCGACATCACGAATTGAGCGCCGACGACACTGGAGATGATGCCCGTCATCGGGGCAAAGAGGTAGGTGACCCTCACGGTGACCTCGTGGTTGCCGGTCGTGCGGCAGTAATCACATGGGGTGCCGGGAGGCTGTGGCGTGGGCCAGTTTGGTGGCGGCGGTGGAGTCAACCAGATGTACCCGGTGTTCGGCGTCGTTGGTGTGGATGGGGTAGCGCAGGGCGTCGGGTTCGCCAGGCAGGGGTCTTCGGTCAGTACCATGCCCCCGCCCCCGATCTTGGCAAGCGTCGCGTCGATAATCACCTTGTCCGGTGGGGTGCTGGTGTAGTTGCTGCGAAGGATCAGCTGGCGAGCGCCCTCGTGGGCGGCTTCGGCGATGTTGATGTAGACGGCGATGGCCCTGCCGAAGTCGAAGATGCCCATTACCAGCAGGAAGAGGAGGCCGGAGAGAAGGGCGAACTCGACCATCGCCTGCCCCCGCGATTTATGCCCGCGCATCAGTAATCGGTCCTCATCTGCACCGAGACGCTCATGGTGATCGGGTTGCCCACCAACTGCTGCATCAGGGGCGTGTAAAGCTGGAAGTCGTACTTGACGTTGACGGTGATGTAGTAGTTCTGGTTCGCTGCCTGGCCACTGTTCCACTTGTCGACCCGGTTGCTGCTGTCAGGACAACCAGCCGTCGACACCGTGCTGTCGTGTGGAGGACAGATGGTTACCGACTTCGGAACGATCGCGCTATATGCCAGCTCTGCATTGACGGCATTAACGATGGCCGCATCCGTCTGTACGGGGCAGGTGGCGTAACTGTCCGCCGTCGAGCAGGTAGCGGTTTTCGGTCCCGTATAGATGTCGAGAATCCCGGTCCGTGAGCCCTCCCGGGCCGCATTTGTTACGGACACCTGGAAGAAGTAGGCGCGACCGAAATCCACCAGGCCAAAGGTCAAGAATGTCAGCAGCGGCAACACCAGCGCCATCTCGACCAGCGACTGCCCGGCCCGGCCACGCCAGCGACTCGTTTTCATGTTTTCGCTACCTGGCGCTGGGCCCCCTTCCCAGCACCTATTGGGGATAACGCAAACAGTAATGGCGCGCGTCCCGGCTGCCGATCACAGCTAGTTACAGGTCTCGTTACAACTCGGCCGCACCGCGTCGCGGCCGGGTATTTTGCCTAGGCGATCGGTGGGAAGCGGGGTAGCAAGGCTGCAATTCGGCCAGTAGTGTTACGGGATTCCCGATCGTCGCCGACCCGAACTCGATCCAGGGCAACCAGGATCCGAACCGTGGCGGGTCGCCAGACCGACCACGCCCGCCTCCGGCCAGGGCAACGTGTACGTCTACCCGGCGGTCGCCCACGGACGTCGCGGTGGAACTGCAATACGGCTACACGCCGATCGCGCCCGTCTTCGCACCTTCATCCCGGACATCTCGAGCTCTACTGATCGCCCGAAACGAGCAGGTGTTCGCGAACAAAGGTTCCGTATTGCGACATATGGACAAGGTCAGTAGAGTTCCACCTGCGACCTGTCAGAAAGCCAGCTAGAGAAGGAAACGACTCTA
>Ga0307479_10003470_pt1 | contig 14349 bp, 10 predicted proteins | sample atmos_gasesECM4C_FD_203743 | JGI IMG/M metagenome (GOLD analysis project Ga0307479, IMG submission 203743) | Hardwood forest soil microbial communities from Morgan-Monroe State Forest, Indiana, United States - atmos_gasesECM4C_515 | ecosystem: Environmental > Terrestrial > Soil > Temperate...
GCCGTAATCCTAGCCGGAGCCATCCCCGCCGCCCTACTAGCCATCCTAGCCGACATCCTCCTAGCCCAACTCGAACGCCGCCTAAAAGTAGCCTGATCTCCCGCAAAGTTCCGCCAAAAGAGCCGATAAAAGGTGCCCCTCTCCGCATCTGCTTTTCGGTCTTCTCTGTCCGTCCTCAGCGTACTCTGCGTCTCCGCGCTATCTTTCCTCTTCTCTTGCTCTCTTTCCACTATTCCATGAGACATTGCTACCAATGCGCCGCCGCCAATTCTTCTGCCTCTTGGTCCTCTATCTCCTCCCCACTTCAGGCTGCCGCTCCACCCAACCCCACATCACCATCGGCTCAAAATTCTTCACCGAGCAAGTCATCCTAGCCGAGCTCTTAGCTCAACACATCGAAGCCCGCACAGGCATTCACGTCGAGCGTAAAACCAACCTAGGCGGCACGCTGCTTTGCCAAAAAGCTCTTGAATCCGGCCAACTCGATCTCTACGTCGAATACACCGGCACGGCCCTCACCGCCGTCCTCGACGAAACTCCAACTGGCGATTCGAACGCAATCTACCAGCGAGTAAAAAAAGGCTACGCCGACCGATTCAACCTGGAAGTAACCGAGCCCCTCGGCTTCGAAAACACTTTCGCCATGGTCGTTCGCAACGCAGACGCTCAGCAATTCCACCTGCGCACCATCTCCGACGCTATCCCGCTCGCCCCTCACTGGCGCGTAGGTGTAGGCTACGAATTCCTGGAGCGCCCCGACGGCTACCAAGGCTTCACCCAGCGTTACAACCTCCACTTCGCTGCCCAACCCAGCGTCATGGACCTGGGCCTGATCTACCGCGCCTTGGTCGACAAAAAGGTAGACATCGTAGCCGGCAACTCGACGGACGGCCTGATCGAGTCTCTCGACCTGGTAGCCCTAACCGACGACCGCCACTACTTCCCCCCGTACGACGCCGTCCCCATCGTCCGCCGCGACACGTTAGCCAAATTCCCGCAACTCCGCCCCGCCCTGTCCGACCTAGCCAACAAAATCGCCGCCGAAGACATGCGCCACCTAAACGCCGAAGTCGATGCCAACCAGCGCGACGCCGCCACAGTAGCCCGCGCCTTCCGCGCCACCAAATCCCTATAAATCCTCCCGCGGGGCCCTCTGCCAATATTGCGCCGACAATATCGGGCCGTACGGGCACCGCACCTAGGCGCAAAGAATCTCTCGTCCCACGCTCCTCTCCGCGCTATCGTAAAAGCGCGAGCCCTCTGACTCCGAAGCCCGAAATCACGCAGGCAGGAGGACGTTATGCAACGCCGCTTCCCTTCAGTCTCAAGCTTCCTCATCGCAAGCCTGACGCTAGCCATCGGCCTAGCCTCCCGCTCATCCGCGCCGTCCCCGACAGTCACCGACCTAAACGTCAAAATCCGCGAATGGACAGTGCCGACAAAAGGCGCCCACCCCCACGATCCCGCGGTCGGTACCGACGGCTCCCTCTGGTTCACCGAGCAAATGGTCAGCAAGCTAGGCCGGCTCAATCCCGCCACCGGAAATTTCAAGGAATACCCGCTAAAGGGCGAAAACGACGGCCCGCACGGCATGGTCGCCGATCGCGAAGGCAACATCTGGTACACCGGCAATTTTGCCGCGCACATCGGCAAACTCAATCCGCACTCCGGCGAGGTCACTCAATACAAAATGCCGGATGCCAAAGCAGAAGACCCACACACCCCAGTCTTCGACGCGCAAGGAATACTCTGGTTCACTGTTCAGGTAGGAAACATGGTCGGCCGCCTCGATCCCAAAACGGGAAAAATCGACTTGAAACCCGCTCCCACCAAAGAGGCCCGCCCCTACGGAATCCAGATCAACAGCAAAGGCATCCCATTTTTCTGCGAATTCGGCACCAACAAGCTCGCAAAAATCGATCCCCATACGCTGCAAATTACGGAATATCCGCTGGCGGAAGGCGCACGGCCCCGGCGTCTCGCGATTGCCGACGACGACCAGGTCTATTTCACCGATTACGAAGGCGGAAACTTGGGTCGCCTTGACCCAGTGTCAGGCGCAGTCAAGATATGGTCCTCTCCCGGAGGCCGTGGCTCCAATCCCTATGGAATTACGATCACTCCCGACGGCATGGTCTGGTACAGCGAGTCCGGCGTGACGCCCAATACCGTCGTCCGCTTCAACCCAAAAACCCAGGAATTTGCTCGCGCAAATATACCCTCAGGCGGCGGCACCGTGCGCAACATGGCCGCCACCCCCGACGGCCGCATCTACCTAGCCTGCAGCGGCGTCAACAAAGTAGGCGTAGTCGAGCCACCCCGCTGATCACCGCGCACTGACACGCGAACCCCCCGCCATTGTCGGGGCCAGGGCTTGCCCTTTCCGGCGCGCAACCCACTGCCGGCACGAAGCCATGAACTGCCCTCCCGTCCAGCTCTATTCATTCCATAACTACGGTATGTAATTCAGCAAAACTGCCCCATGGACCAGTTCCTTGAGCGATTCCATCCTCCCTAAACTGATCTGACAGGCTCCGCTTCGTCGTTGTGTGACCAGCGGAAAAAGGACAGTCATGCCCAAACGGTCCAGATTTCTCGCCTTACTACTCCCGCTGGCGTTGTTCCCCGCATTTCCGACTTCGGCTAATCTGCACGCGCAAGCCGCCACGGCGCCCAGCATACCCGCGGCTCACGACAATGCCGCCGACGACTCCGACAACGAACCCGTCTCATCCCTGTTCGTCTCCGTCCGCCTCGATGAGTCCGCCCACGTTTCCGTCAATGCCAATCTCTTCGTCCCCAAAGACAAACAACCGGGCGTCGCTTCCATCAAATCCGCACTAGAGACAACTCTCTCTTGCCGCCTGATCGACGATCCCCTTCTTCACACGACACACAAAGCTGCCCAAGGCTTCTACTTGGGCTCCTGCGACCTTCCCCGCTCCCCAGCGATCTTCCTCCACCAGGGAAGCCTGCGCATTACTCCTCTCCTCGACCTCGGTCGCAACGCCAACATCCAGCTACTGGGCGCCAACCTCTTTCTTCCGAGCTCCGACCTCGCTGAAGTCATCCCCCCTCCAACCGCCTCGCCAAAGTCTCTCTCCGCCGCGCCAACCGCGCGTTCCGCCGGGCGCCGCCACCCGCCACGCATGTTTTTCTACAACTGGAAGCTGGACCAGCCCATCCCCAGTCAGATCTCCTTCCGTTTCGGCTATTTACCCGCCCAAATAAACCGGAATGCGATCTACCTGTCCTTGATACTCCTGGCCCCGCTCGCTCTGGTTTTCTGGCTTGGCCGCAAAGCCCTTTCGGCCGATGTTCCTGACAAAGCCGTCGTCTGGTTCAGCTACATGCGCTCCCTTTCCTGGATCCTCAACGGCTCGCTCCTCGCCTGGTGGGCAGCCCTCGACTTCTTCCAGGTCCAACAAGTCCTGCGATTCATAGCAGCCGGAACATCGTTCGCCCCACTCCTCTCCCATCCCGCCGCCAGGCAGTGTCTCGGCTGGCTACCTCCTTCCATCATCTGGCTCGCGTGCTACCGTCTTTCTCACCCCATCCAGGAAAAACTCCGCGGTCTCCACTGGACCAAGCGTGAACTCACCCTCCAGGCCCTCTATTCAACCCTCGCCGGACTCTTCCCGTTCGCGATGTTCCTCACCGGCATCAATCTCTTGTCAACCAGCGGTTCCTCCGCCGCCGCTTGGTTTATAGCGGCGGGTCTAGTTCGCGCCTTCGCCGCAAAAGCGCTTCTCCAACTCACCGGGATGCAGCCTCACGCCCTCACCACTGGTCCTCTCCGCGATCGCGCGTTCTCGATGGCCGATCAACTTGGCGTGAAGCTCCAGCAGGTCTACCTCATCCCCTCAGGCAAAGGCCAAATGGCAAACGCCTTCGCCTCGTCCGGCAACAACATCTCCTTCACCGATTTTCTTCTCCAGCGCATGTCGCAGCGTGAAGTCGATTACGTCATGGCCCACGAGCTCACTCACCTCAAGCTCCAACATCCTTCCAAGCTTGGGATGGCTCGCATCGGTGGCTTCTTCTTGGGCGGCGTCCTTCTCACTGCGTTTACCCTGGCTCTGCCCGGCGCCAACTCCATAGCTTTGCGCTACCTGCTCATATTTGCTGCGATGACCGCCTTCCCTTTCTTCATCTCGCGCCGTTTTGAATATGCCGCGGACGCCGGCGCGGTTGCCGTCACCAACGATCCCCGCTCCGCCATCTCCGCTCTGTTCAAACTTTCCCAGCTCAACATGCTCCCCACCCAATGGAACAAGTGGAGCGAGAAATGGCTCTCGCACCCCTCCAGTCTCCGTCGCGCCCAAGCCATCGCAAGGAAAGCGGGCATTCCCGTTGAGCAAATTCCCTCCATCGCTCAGGAAGGCTCTTCGTCTGACGCTTCCACTTATGCGTCGCCGACCATCGCGGCCGCCACCAACAAACTTCATTCCACCCAGCACAAGAAAGCCTCCATCCAGAAGCTCAGTTACATCCTTCTCGCCATCATCTCCTTCGTTCCTTCGCTGTTTGCGCTGTTCGCTCAAAGTCTCCACGGCCACCGCGCCCTGCAGCTTTCGCTCTTGGCTCTCTCCATTCCTGCTACTTTCGCGGCCGTTCTCGTTTTCTCGAATTACATTCCGCGCCTCACCCGCGGCAATATCTCCTCCAGACTCAATCAGAAACTCTCCGTGCAGGGAATCCAGGTCGCTTCCTGGGGCGGCATCTACGTGGGGTTCGCTCCCTCAGCAGCGCCTCGCAGCTACGAAGCCACCTCATTCTGGGACGTCGGTTATCTCTTCCTTCGTTCCGACCGCCTCTGTTACTGGGGCGAGGAAGCCCAGTTCGCTCTGCGTCGCGATCAGATCACCGACATCAAGCTAGACACAGGCTTGCCGGGCTATCTCGGAGCCAAGCGCGTCTACATCGCCTGGTGCGATGCCGAGCAAGGTACCTGCGGCGTCTTCAACCTAGGTCGCGGTCATTCCGATTCTATTCGCGGCGGTGCGCGCCAGACCAGCGAACTCGCAAATCGCCTGCACGCTTGGTGGAAGACACCTTCCCCAGCTCGCGCGCTGCCCGCTCCCCTAGATACGCTGTCTACGCCGGTCGTGCGCGCCGTGACCTCTGCTGTTCCCGGCGCGCTATGGAAGCCCCAGAAGCTCTTCTCCGAACTCCTAGCCACTGCGTGGATTGCCGCCCTCGCCGCCATGCTTTGCCGCTTGCCTTTCCATCTGACGGCTTATCTGAACTCAGCCACGTACTCCCGGCTCGGTCTTCCCTCTTTTAGTTCGCCGGGCGCAGGCTGGTTCATCGTCCTGGTCGCGCCGCTGGTCCGCTATCTTTCGCTCATTCCGGCGCTCCGCTATCGAGACAAACCCATCCTTGTCGCGCAATCCTCAACGAAGGGACCCACCACGGCTCCGCCATCGCCGAACCCATCTCCTTCTCCCGTAACCACGCGCGACCCCATCCCAGTGCCGTAACGACACGGTGGTTTCAATGTAGCAGCGTGAAAGCCAAAACGTAGTCGCCCTGCTTGGTGCCAAATTTCCCATGGCCGCCCGCAGCGATCGCCAGGTACTGCTTTCCGCCAATGCTATAGGTCATCGGGGTCGCCTGCCCGCCCGCTGGCAACTCGTACGACCAAATCTCCTTCCCTGTTTCTGCCTCGAAGGCGCGCAGGTGGCCGTCCCAGGAAGCCGCGGTAAAAATCAGTCCACCTGCGGTAACGATCGGCCCCCCGAAATTGACCGCGCCGGTTGTCTGCCCCGGGATATGGCTGCCCAGCGGCACATCCCAAGTTTTCTTACCCGAAAACAGATCGACCGCCACAATCGTCCCCCAAGGTGGCGGCGTGCAGGGAAGTCGGTGACCGGGAGACAAAAATGTTTCGCGATACATCCCGTAAGGGGCACCGGTCTGCCGCGCAAACTCGCCCTTCATGCGATTTTGCTCTCGGTCGTTGTAGACGCCGGCAAGTTTGTCGCGCTCGAGCAGTTTCACCCACATGGCCAGATGATTCGTATTCATGATCAGCAGATGACGCTGCGGATCAAACGCCGAACTGCTCCAATTTACGCCGCCGGCGTTGCCCGGAAAAACAATCGTGCCCTGCAAACTCGGCGGCGTAAAAATTCCTTCGGAGCGCGAAGCCTTAATGCGATCCTCGCACCATTTGCGCTCCTCCTCATTCAGTCCCCACGCATCGCTCGGCTTCAGACCTTCCGGCACCGTCGAAATTCCGGAAGGTTGCGTCGGCCACGCGTCCTCGCCGGGGATGTCGCTCTTCGGCACCGGCCGTTCTTCCACGGAAAACAATGGTTTCCCATTCAGCCGGTTCAAGACGAAAACGCGTCCCATCTTCGTGGTAATCGCAATGGCCGGAGTCTTGTCTTTCCACGTGAAAAGAGTCGGCTGCGACGCCACGTCGTAATCCCACAAATCGTGATGCACCACTTGAAAGCCCCACACGAATTCGCCAGTCGAAGCCTTCAATGCCACGACCGAGTTCGCCCACTTGTCGTCGCCTTTGCGAATGCCTCCAAAATAATCGGGGCTCGCGCTGCCCGTCGGCACGAACACCAGGTCGCGTTCCGCATCCACTGAAAGCGTAGACCATGCATTGCCCGCGCCAGTCCGCGGCTTGGTATTGTTGGCCCACGGAATCGGATCCCAGCTCCAACGCATTCTTCCGGTGCGCACATCAAACGCCCGCACGATTCCGCGCTCTACATCCACCGCGCGATTATCTCCAATCGACGATCCCACGATTACCAGGTCGCCCGCGATCGAAGTCGCCGACGTGACCTGATAGTCGCCCACGTCGCGCAGATTGACGTCGCGTGTCAAATCGACCTGCCCCTGCGCGCCAAAATCGGCACACGGTGTTCCCATCGCGCCGTCCAGCGCGATCAGCCGAGCATCCAGCGTCCCGATAAAGATTCGTAGCGTGCACGGCGCACCTGGCTTGGCAGCCGGATCACGCCACGCCGAAACTCCGCGCGAGGTAACCTCCGAATATCCGTGCGTCAAATCCAGCTTCGGATCGAACTCCCACATCTTTTCCCCCGACACCGGATTCAGGGCAATCACATGATCATACGGCGTGCCCAGAAAAAGTTTTCCATCGACGAGAATCGGCGTGGCCTCGAAGGCAGCCTTGTGGTTCAACTCCGTATCCACGTCCATCGCGCCGGTGCGATACGTCCACGCCAGCTTCAGTTGCGCAACATTCTCGCGGTTGATTTGCGATGCGGTGGAATAGCGCGCGCCTCCCGCATCGTTGCCATAGTTAAGCCAACCGGCGTCCGGAGCGGACTGCGCGTGCGCGGTGCAATCCATTCCGAGCATCGCGATGCCCAGCAGCACCCACCAAATCCAGCAAATCAATTTTGAAGTGTTCATGCAAAGGAGATACCTTGCAACCCGCGAAGCACGCAACAAATTTGTGACCAACGGGCCTATTCCGGGGACCAGTGGTCTCCGCAAGAGGCCATCCCCCACGCAGACTTCGCACCCGTTGGGACGTCGCCGGTTCGTGGTCGGTCCGTCTTCAATCCTGCCGCTACAGAGATCTCGCTCGTCAGTGCACAGACGCTTCGAGACTCAGCGTAAACAGGAGTGTCTGTGCTACCTTGGCTGCGACGCGTTTCTGACTTGATACCATGGAGAGGATCATGGCAATTCCGAAAGAGCTTTTGGACATCCTTGTTTGCCCGGCGTGCAAAGCGCCGGTCAAGCCTACTCCGGACAACTCCGGCTTGAAGTGCCAGGCGTGCCGCCGCGTTTATCCTGTGCGCGATGAAATTCCTGTGATGCTCATCGAAGAAGCGACCATCGCGCCCGAATGACTGTCGCTGACCCCGTGAAGAACTCGCTCACGTCCGTCCCTTTTGCTGAATTTGCGCCCCGGTTGAAACGCCTGGTGCCGCGCATGCGTGGAAAGCGCATCGGCATTGTCGGCGATCTTATGCTCGATCGCTATCTGTGGGGAACGGCCTCGCGATTGTCGCCGGAGGCTGCCGTGCCGGTCGTGGATTTCGTGGAACAAAGCGAATGCCTCGGCGGGGCTGGGAACGTGGCCGCGAATCTTGCGGCGCTGGGCGCACGCGCGGAGCTTTTCGGCGCGATTGGCGGTACCGGTCGCAAGGATGGCGCGGACGAAGGAGGCGTCGCGCTGCGCAATTGCTTGCGTGCGGCAAGCATTGTCGATAACGGCGTGGTCGCCGATCCCAAGCGCATCACCACCGTCAAGACGCGTATCATCGCCCGCCATCAGCACGTAGTGCGTGTCGATCGCGAACGTCGTGAGTCGCTGCGATCGGAAACCGAGGAGCGCGTCTTGCGGTCGCTGTTTACCGCGCTCAAGCGCCTCGATGCGCTCGTGCTTTCCGACTATGACAAAGGCTTGTTCACTGACGAATTTGCCGACCGCGTGCTGAGCGCCTGTCACCAGCTGAAGGTGCCTGTGTTTGTGGGACCAAAGAGATCGCGTCTCTACGCATATCGCGGCGCGAAGGCCATCGTCTGCAACGCGAAAGAGGCCGGGCAGTTTGTATCGCGGACACTTACGGATGAAAAGTCCGTGGAGGAAGTGGGCCGCGCGCTGCTGGCGCATTTCGGTTGCGGCGCGGTGCTGATTACGCGGGGCGAAAATGGGATGAGTCTGTTCGAGGAATCGTCGCCGCGCCACCTGAACATTCCCGCTACGAGTTTTGAGGTGACGTACGCACGCTTGGGCCAGGCTGGTGTCGATCGCGGCGCCACCGGGCGTCAGGTCTTTGATGTCACTGGAGCGGGCGACACCGTTTTGAGTGTGCTCGCGCTGGCTTCCGCGGCGGGCGCGCCGCTCCCGGACGCCGCCAGGCTTGCGAATATTGCTGCAGGAGTCGTCGTCGGAAAACTTGGCACTGCGAGCGTGAGCCCGGCGGAGCTGCAGCATGCGTTGGATGAACTTGGGCGGGATGCGTGAAACTGCTCGCGCTTCGGATTTATGGCGGGAAGGTCAGCGACTTGTCACTGGTTACGACCCAGATACCGATGATGCGCGTTTTCTGGCTCTGCTCTTTCGTTCCGGGATCCTTGGGATCAGGCATCGTCGCAAAGGGGCTGACCGCGACCGCAACCTCGACGGCGTTGGAACCAATCGGCGAGCTTTCCCGGAGGATGCGGTAACTTTTCACCGGGCCGAAGTAGCCGTCGGGTCCCCAATCGGCGAGAAAGTCCTCCATTTTATAGCTCGGCTTGGGTTTCCAGAGTTTGTAGGCGGTTGCGGTATCGCCGGCCACCAGCGCATCGAAGAAATGCTGTACGGCTCGTTTTTCGGGATAGAAGCGAAAGGCCCACCAGAGGCCCGCGATCGCGATCAGGACGAGTGCCGCAACGGTGAAAGCAATTGGCCTTGATCGACGCGATGTTACGGGAGGCGGATCGAGAAGTGACAAGTAGTGTCTCCTGCCCTGCGAGCGTCAGAGCAGCCGCTGGAACGAGGCGACGAAGGCGCCATTCTGCGACACACACACCGTAACAAAATTTACGCGCGAGAGTAAATGATTTCGGCAGACCAAAGGAATTTCAAAATCTAGGGACGCGCTTCAGCGCGACCCGTCGAGCGCCTCGCGAACTCACGCTAAGGCCAGCAGTTAAATCCGGCAGCTCAGCCCTGTAGCGCGCCAGCGGCGCCTTCGGGCAGCTCGATCTCGTATTTCGTGCGGGCTTTTTCGGCGTGCTGCTCGAGCGCTAGCTCAATCAGGCGATCGATCAATTGGCGAAACGGAATGCCGCTGGCTTCCCAGAGTTTGGGATACATGCTGATCGATGTGAAACCCGGGATGGTGTTCACTTCATTCAGGAAGAGCTTGCCGGCCGCGCGCTTTTCCAGGAAGAAATCGACGCGAGCCATTCCGCTGAGTTCCAGCGCCCGAAATGCGGCCACCGCCAGCGATTGAATCATTTTCACTTGCGCGGTCTTAAGCTTGGCGGGAATCAACAGCTGCGTGCCGTCTTCGAGATATTTCGCGGTGTAATCGTAAAATTCGCGGTGCGGCACGATTTCGCCGGGGATGGAGGCCTTGGGGTCATTGTTCCCGAGTACGGAAACCTCGATCTCGCGCGCGACCATCGCTTTCTCGACAAGGATCTTCATCGCGAATTCCGCCGCCAAATTCAGCGCGGGAGTGAGTTCCGCTCGTGAATGGACTTTGGTCATGCCCACCGAGGAGCCCAGCGTTGCGGGCTTGACGAATACGGGGTATTTGAATTCGCTTTCGATGGCGCGCTGAATTTGCTTTGAATTCTTTTCCCAGTCGTGGCGGTGAACGGTGATCCATGGCACAACGAGAATTTTCGCCACCTGCAGCAGCCGCTTGGCGACGTCTTTGTCCATGCCAATGGCCGAGCCAAGCACGCCCGCGCCAACGAAGGGGAGTCCAGAAAGATCGAGCAGGCCCTGGATAGTGCCGTCTTCTCCGAACGTTCCGTGCATTACGGGAAAAATCACGTCGAGGCGCTGACCGGCGCCGCCGCCATTGAGTGGGACCAGCGACGCATCCGTCGGATCCGCCGTCATCATTACCGCCTGGCCACCGCGCAAGACTTCAGGAAGCATCTTTTGCGCGCCTGCTCCGATACGCCAGTGGCCTTCTTTGGTGATGCCGATGGGCACGGCTTCGTATTTGTTGGGATCGAGGCCACGAATCACGGAAGCCGCGGATGCCAGCGATACTTCGTGCTCGCCCGATCGGCCTCCAAAGAGCACACCGATACGGAGTCGCTTGTTTTGATTGGTGGAAGAGTTCAAGGGGACGTCCTGTCTCGAGCGGATCACTTTCTTCTTCAATTGCCAAGGTTCAAGTGCTGGTTCTTAGTTTACAAGGCCAGATGAGGTAGGGTAAGCGACGACTGTGCAGGGCGTTCCGAACTGACAACCAATGGATATTTCGAGTTTATGGCGATTATTTCCGATTTCGATCACCGCCTAGGAGAAAGATAACGCTGAGGCGCAGAGAGCGCTGAGGTACGCGGAGATATCGAGGGGTCAGAGGATTTTTTGGCCTAGGGCAGAGAGGACCAGCTCTACGCCTAGCAGGGCGGTGCGGTTGTGTTCGTCGAGGATGGGATTGATCTCGACGACCTCGAGCGAAACCATGGCTTCGCTGTCGGCAATCATTTCCATGGCGAGATGCGCTTCGCGGTAGGTCACGCCGCCGCGCACCGGCGTGCCAACACCGGGAGCATCGGCGGGATCGACAAAATCCATGTCCAGGCTGACAGCGACCCCCGCGGCATCGTCCATGGCATATTTGAGCGCTTCGGACATGACGTCGCGCATGCCACGCTCATCGATGTCCCGCATCGTGAAGACGTGGATTCCCGATTTCTTGACGATTTTGCGCTCCTGCGCGTCCAAATCGCGAGCGCCGACGATTACGATGTTCCGTGGCTCGGCCTTGGGCTTGAAACCGAGCAGATCGACAAGCTCCGGCGCTCCATAACCCATAATGGCGGCGAGCGGCATGCCATGCACATTGCCGGATGGCGAGGACTCCGGGGTATTCATGTCGCCGTGGGCATCGAGCCAGACGTAGCCGATATCCTTTTTTTGCTGGCGGTAAAAGTTCGAGACGCCGGCAGCTACTCCCGCAGCAATGGAGTGGTCGCCTCCCAAAACGAGTGGAAGGAAATTTTCGCTGAGCGATTTTTCAACCGTCTTGGCGATATCCAGGCAGGTTTCCGCGATTTCCTGTAAATACTTGGCGCGTTTTTCGCCGACGGGCATTTCTTCGGGCTGCCGTACTTCGAGGTTGCCGATGTCTTCGACGGTAGGGCCGAGTTTCTTGATGGCCGCCTGAAGGCCGGCGCCACGTAGCGCCGAAGGGCCCATGTCAACACCGCGGCGGCTCTGGCCAAGGTCCATGGGTACGCCGATGATGCGAACCTTTTGCGGCATGCGAAGATCCTGAGAGGCGATGACAGGTGACTCGTGAGGGGTGACGGACGCCAGCGTCCACGCCCGGGACGCACCAGTCACTCGTCACCATTCACCCGTCACTCTAAAAACAGTGACCCTAAAAAATGCGAGAAAACCCAAGAAAGAGCGGGAAGCGACTTCAACGACCCGATTCAATTACCCCGATCAAGGATACACGCGGTACAGCATGCGGGGAAAGGGGATGACCTCGCGGATGTGTTCGACGCCGCAAATCCAGGCGACGGTGCGCTCCAGGCCCATGCCGAAGCCGGAGTGGGGGACGCTGCCGTAGCGCCGCAGATCGAGATACCACTGGAAGGATTCCTCGGGCAGATTGTGCTCGCGCAGGCGCTTTACCAGCAGGTCGTAGTCGTGAATGCGCTGGCTGCCGCCAATGATTTCGCCGTACCCTTCGGGAGCGAGCATGTCGAACGCCAGGGCGAGGTCGGGACGCTCGGCGTCAGGTTGCATGTAGAAGGCTTTGATGGAAGCGGGGTAGCGGTGCACCATCACGGGCCGATCGAATTCATTAGAGACGATCGTCTCTTCGTCGCCGCCGATGTCGTCACCGAATTTTGACGGGTTGCCCTGTTTTTGCAACAGTTTGATGGCGTCCTCGTAACTGATGCGCGGAAATGGCGGCTTGACGTTTTCGAGTTTTTTCCTGTCGCGCTTCAGCATTTCCAAATCGCGCGGCTTGTTGGCCAGCACCGCTTGCACGATCGCGCTCACTAAACCCTCGCCAAGCGCCATCATGTCGTTGAGGTCGGCGTAAGCGGCCTCGGGCTCGAGCATCCAGAACTCAGTGAGGTGGCGGCGCGTTTTGGATTTCTCCGCGCGAAACGTCGGACCGAAGGTGTAGACCTTGCTGAGCGCCATGGCGGTTGCTTCGATGTAGAGCTGCCCGCTTTGCGTGAGATAAGCCTTCTGGTCGTCGATGTAGTTCACCTCAAACAGCGTGGACGTGCCCTCGCACGCCGCCGGCGTAAACATCGGCGCGTCGGTCAGCGTGTAGCCCTGGCTGTCCATGTAGTTGCGGGCGGCGCGCTCGGCTTCGGCACGGATGCGCAGAATGGCGGCCTGGCGTGGCGTGCGCATCCACAGGTGGCGATGGTCCAGCAGAAAATCGACTCCGTGCTCCTTGAGTTGGATCGGGTACGGCTGGCTCTCGGGAACCCTCTGCACAACATTGATTTGCGTTACGCCAAGTTCGTAGCCGCCGGGAGCGCGCTGCTCGGCGCGAATTTTGCCGCTCACGATGACGCTGGATTCCTGCGTCAAACCTTTGAGCGCCGCGAAGGCTTCGGGATTTTCCTTCAGCGCGACTACTCCCTGAATGATCCCGGTGCCGTCGCGGAAAATCGGGAACAGCAGCTTGCCGGACTCGCGAAGATTGTAAAGCCAGCCGCGGATGGTGACTTCCTGGCCGTCGTACTTTCCTGCGTCTTCGATGGTGATGATCGTCATGGACCCTTTCGCGTCGTGGCGGACAGCTGAATAGGATATCGCGTGAGCCACGAATTGCGAACCTGGATGCTGTGCGCGGCGGGACAGCGCTGGGAGTACTCGCTGTGCGTTGCGGGCGAATGGCCCCTCATCTTCGGGGCAGGGATCTTGGCCCATTCCTAGGGCGCCTGCCAGAGATGGGTGACGGTGTCCGCCGGACCTTGCACACACGGAACCGTGAAGACGTCGTAACTATCTTTGTATCAATGAGTTATGTTAGCGGATGCTTGGGTGGCCGACGTGCTGGCACTACCGTGACAATTGTATCGAAACGTGGCCCGGGAGGGTTTGTCCATCTTGTGGGGGGCTCGCATAGTGCGGATGCTTTGGAGGACCTGAAATGTGGCGATCGACTGCTCTGAAAGTGACGCTGCTGGCCGGGGCATGCGCACTGCTTTGCGCTGCGGGTCTCGCCGGTAGTTCGCACGGGGGGCATGGATCGCATGGTGGCGGAGGGGGGCACTCGCACGGAGGGGGATCGCACGGGGGCGGCGGCGGGCATTTTGGTGGCGGGCATTCTGGCGGTGGGCATGTTCGCGCTGGGCATTTCGGCGGGTCCGGCGGAGGTGGGGGACATTTTAGGGTTGGAAATTTTGGAGGCGGGCATTCTAGCGGTGGCGAGCATTCTAGTGCCGGCTACGGCGGGGGTCATTTTGGCGGCGGTGGCGGGTATGGCGGTTTTTCGGGTGAACTGGGTTCTTCACATCGAGGAAACAGCGGACCTTACGGAGGAGGATTCGGGTCATTTTCCTCGCGGCAGTCTGCGAATTCTGGATTTGCGCGCGGCGGTCGGTCGGGCGGTGGCCGAACCTGGGTTGGCCGGTCGAATTCGGCGAGCTGGTCCGGGCACACCCCAGGGTCGAATTGGGGCACTG
>Ga0307479_10003471_pt1 | contig 14343 bp, 2 predicted proteins | sample atmos_gasesECM4C_FD_203743 | JGI IMG/M metagenome (GOLD analysis project Ga0307479, IMG submission 203743) | Hardwood forest soil microbial communities from Morgan-Monroe State Forest, Indiana, United States - atmos_gasesECM4C_515 | ecosystem: Environmental > Terrestrial > Soil > Temperate...
AGCTGCCGGCCGACGTCGTGGCGCGCTTCCACGCGCTCCTCCGCGGCGCCGCGCTGCACAACCTCTACGGCCCCACCGAAGCCGCCGTGGACGTCACCGCCTGGCCCTGCCCGCCGGACCCGGCCGCCGCGCGCGTGCCGATCGGCGGCCCCATCGACAACCTGCATATCCACCTGCTCGATGCCGGCGGGCAGCCCGTCCCCATCGGCGTGCCGGGCGAGCTGCTCATCGGCGGCGTGGGCGTGGGACGGGGCTACCTGGCGCAGCCGGACCTGACGGCGGAGCGTTTCGTGCCCGACGCCTGCGGCGCGCGGCCCGGCGCCCGGCTGTACCGCACGGGTGACCTGGCGCGCCGCCGGCCGGACGGCGTCGTCGAGTTCCTGGGCCGGGTCGATCACCAGGTCAAGATCCGCGGCCATCGCATCGAGCTGGGGGAGGTCGAGCACGCGCTGCGGTCCTGTCCGGACGTCCGCGATGCCGCCGTCGCCGTGCGCGGCGCCGGCACGGAGCGGCAGCTGGCAGCCTACGTGGTCATGGACGGCGGGCCGGCGGCGCTCGCCCGCCTCCGCCGCGAGCTGCGCGAGCGCCTGCCCGAGGCGATGGTCCCTGCCGTCTGGGTCGCGCTGCCCGGGCTGCCGCTCCTCGCCAACGGCAAGGTGGACCGCAGGGCGCTGCCTGAACCCGCCAGCGCGGCGCGGACGGCGGCGGTGGTGCCGCCGCGCGGCTATCTCGAGGAGATGGTGGCGGGCATCTGGATGGAGGTGCTCGGCATCGCCGAGCTGAGCGTCGGCGACAACCTCTTCGACCTTGGCGCGCACTCGCTCATGGCCACCCAGGTCGTCTCGCGCCTGGGCCGCGAGCTGGGCCTCGAGCTGCCCCTGCGCCGCATCTTCGAGCTACCCACGGTCGCGCTCCAGGCAGCCGAGATCCAGGAGCGGCGCCAGGCCGCGGCGCCCTCCCCGCCGCCGCCCATCGCACCGCTGCCACGGGACGGCTGGCTCCCGCTCTCGTTCTCCCAGCAGCGGCTCTGGTTCTTCGACCGCTGGGCGCCGCAGAGCGCCGTCTTCAACGTGCCGACCGCGCTCGGCCTCGACGGCGAGCTGGCGCTCGGCGCGCTCGCCGGGAGCCTGGACCTCGTCGTGCGGCGCCACGAGGTGCTGCGCAGCCGCTTCCTGGACGTCGGCGGCGAGCCGGTCCAGGTCGTGGCGCCGCCGCACCCATGCCCGCGGGCGCTGGTGGACCTCAAGGCGCTGCCGCCGGCGCGGCGGCAGGAGGAGCTGGCGCGGCGCGAGCGGGAGGCGGCGCGACGACCGTTCGACCTCGAACGCGGACCGCTCGTGCGCACCGTGGTGCTGCGCCTGGACGGCCGCGCCCACGTCGCCCTGCTGACACTCCATCACATCGCCGCCGACGGCTGGTCGCTGCGCATCCTCACCGCCGAGGTGGGCGAGGCCTACCGGGCGCTCCGCGCCGGCCGGCCCGCTGCCCTGCCCGAGCTGCCGATCCAGTTCGTGGACTACGCGGCATGGCAGCGGCGCTGGCTCCAGGGAGAGGTGCTGGCGCGGGAGCTGGCGTTCTGGAAGGAGCAGCTCGCCGGGGCGCCGGCCGAGACCGAGCTGCCGCTCGACCGCCCCCGCGGCCAGGAGCAGCGCTTCCGCGGCCGCCGGCGCACCTGCGCGTTGCCGGCGGACCTCACCGCCGCGTTGCGCGCGCTGGCGCGCGAGACCAGGGGGACGCTGTTCATGGTGCTGGTGGCCGCGGTCGGCGCGCTGCTGCGCCGTTACTCGCGGCAGCCGGACGTCGTCATCGGCACGCTCATCGCCAACCGCCATCGCCGCGAGGTGGAGAGCCTCATCGGGTTCTTCGTCAACACCCTGGCGCTCCGCACCCGCTGGACGGCGGAGCTCGGCTGGCGCGAGGCGATCGCCCGGATCCGCGAGACCACGCTCGAGGTCTATGCCCACCAGGACCTCCCCTTCGAGAAACTGGTCGAGGAGCTGAACCCGCGGCGGCGCCTCGGCCTCACGCCGCTCTTCCAGGTGCTCGCGGTGCTCCAAAACACGCCGGCAGGCGCGCTCGAGCTGCCGGGCGTGCGTCTCGAGACCCGCGAGATCGAGCGCGAGACGGTGAGCTACGACCTGTACTTCACCTTCGAGGAGCAGGGCGGCGGCCTGCTCTGCAAGCTCGACTACGACGTCGACCTGTTCGCCGAATCGACGGTCCAGCGCCTGCTGGTCCATCTCGCGGCGATGCTCCGCTCGCTGGCCGCCGCGCCCGATGGGCGCGCGCTCGCGGTGCCGCTCCTCGGCCAGGCCGAGCGGCAGCAGCTGCGGCGCGAGCGGGAGACATGGGTGGACGAGCGCCGGGACCAGGGGACCCCGGAGGACCGCCGCCGGGCGCTCGATCCCTGGCTGCAGCCGCTGGGGACGGTGACGGCCGCGGCGGCGGCGGAGTGCCCGCCCCAGGGCGGCCCTGACGGCGCTGGCGGCGCCGCGCCGGCCGCGCGTGCCGCCACTGCCTTCGCGCCGCCCCGCACGCGGACCGAGCGGCAGCTGGCCGAGATCTGGCGGGAGGTCCTGGGGCGCGAGGATATCGGCATCGACGACAGCTTCTTCGACCTCGGCGGCCACTCGCTGCTGGCCACCCGCGTGCTGTCGCGCCTGCGGGCGGCGAGCGGCGTCGATCTGTCCGTGCGGACGCTGTTCGAGGCGGCGACCTTGGGCGCGCTCGCCGCCCGCGTCGATGCCGCGGCCGGGTCGGGAGGCGACCTTTGCTCGCTGCCCATCCCCGCCGCCGCCAGAGGCGATGCCGCCGGTCCCGTGCCGCTCTCCTTCGGCCAGGAGCGGCTATGGTTCCTCGATCAGCTCGAGCCCGGTAGCCCCGCCTACAACCTGCCTGCCGCCATGCTCGTCGAGGGCGAGGGCGATACCGCCGCTCTCGCCGCCGTCTTCGGCGCGACGTTGCGCGTCATCGTCGCCCGCCACGCCGCCCTGCGCACCACCTTCGCAGCCGCCGCCGGCAGGCCGGTGCAGGTGGTGCACGCCGAGCTCCCGGTCGCCCTGCCGCTGGTCGATCTGGCCGCGCTGCCCGCCGCGGCGCGCGCGGCGGCGAGCTTGCGCCTGGCGGGCGAGGAGGCGCGGCTGCCGTTCGACCTCGAGCGGGGGCCGCTGCTCCGTGCCGTCCTGCTGCGGCGCGGGCCGGCCGAGCACGTGCTGCTGTTCGACATGCACCACATCGTCTCCGACGCCTGGTCGATGGGGGTGTTCGTGGCGGAGGTGGCGGCGCTCTACCCGGCGCTCGCCGCCGGGCGGCCGCCGCGACTGCCGGCGCTTGCCGTCCAGTACCCCGACTACGCCCGCTGGCAGCGCGCGGCGCTGGCCGGCCAGGTCTTCGCGCGCCAGCTCGAGTTCTGGCGGCTGCAGCTCGCCGCCGCTCCCGGTCCGCTCGACCTGGCGGGACGGGGCACGCGGCCTGCCGGCGCCGTGACCTGGCACGGCGGGACCCGCCGGCTGCGCCTGCCGGAGGCCCTGTGCGCGAGTCTCAAGGCGGCGAGCCGGCTGCACGGCGCGACGCTGTTCATGACCCTCACCGCCGGCTTCGCCGCGCTGCTGAACCGCTATACCGGCGCCACCGACCTGATGATCGGCGTGCCGGTCGCCGGCCGCGGGCGGCCCGAGCTCGAGCCGCTGATCGGCTTCTTCGTCAACACCCTGGTGCTGCGCGTCGACGCCGCCGGGCGGCCTGCCGGCCGCGAGCTGATCGGGCGCGTGCGCCGGGCGACGCTCGACGCCTTTGCCCACCAGGACCTGCCGTTCGAGAGGCTGGTGGCCGAGCTGAACCCGGAGCGCAACCTCGACGCCTCGCCCCTGTTCCAGGTGATGTTCGTGCTGCAGAACGCCCCGCTCGAGGCGATCGAGCTGCCGGGGCTGCGCCTGCGCCGGCTCGACATCGAGACCGGCACCACCCGCTTCGAGCTGTTCCTCGAGCTGACGGAGGAGGGCCTGGCGCTGGAAGGCGCCGTCCACTTCCGCAGCGATCTGTTCGAGCGGCCCTTCATCGCGCGCTTCGTGGGCCACTTCGCGGCCCTGCTCGCCGCCATGGCCGCCGATCCGGAGCGCGACATCGCCGCCCTGCCGCTGCTGTCGCCGGCCGAGCGCGCCCAGCTGCTGCGGGAGTGGAACGATGCGGCGGCGGATCTCCCGGGGCTCGCGGGCCGCCCCGCGGACGCCTCCTTCGCACACCTCGTGGCGCGCCTCGCCGCGAGCCACCCGGACCGCGTCGCCGCCGGTTGCGGCGGGCGGCTGCTCAGCTACGCGGAGCTCGACCGCCGGGCGAACGGCGTGGCCCGGCGGCTCCTCGCCGCCCATGCCGCCGCCGCCGCGCCGCCCGCGGCGGAGGGCTTGACCGCCATCCTCGCGCCGCGCGGCTTGGAGCTGCTGGCCGCGCTGCTCGGCACCTGGCTGGCGGACCGGGCCTATCTCCCGCTCGACCCGCACCACCCGCCGGGCCGCATCCGCCAGGTGCTGGCAGCGAGCCGCTGCCCGCTGGCGCTGGTCACCGCGCCGCTGCGGCCGCTGCTCGCCGCGGCGGCCGCGGGCCTGGGTGGCGAGCCCCCGGCGGTCGTCGAGCTGGACGAGCCGGGCGCCGCCGCGGCCGCGGACCCGCCGCGGCCGCCGGCGGGGAGCGGGGCCGGGCAGCGGCTGGCCTACGTCATCTTCACCTCCGGCTCGACCGGCACGCCCAAGGGCGCCATGGTCGCGCACCGGGGCATGGAGAACCACCTCTTCGCCAAGGTGCTCGACCTCGGGCTGACCCCGGCGGACCGCGTGGCGCAGACGGCATCGCAATGCTTCGACATCTCGGTCTGGCAGCTCCTGGCGCCCCTTGCCGCCGGCGGCAGCGTCGAGATCTGCGACGACGACACGGTGCGCGACCCGGCCGCGCTGCTCGACCGCGTGGAGGCCTCGGGCGTCACGGTGCTGCAGACCGTGCCGTCGCTGCTGCGCCTGGTGCTCGAGGAGGTCCGCCGCCGCGGCGCCCGCCGGCCGGCGCTGCGCGGCCTGCGCTGGCTCGTCGCCACCGGCGAGGCGCTGGCCGCGGATCTCTGCCGGGACTGGCAGGCGCTCTACCCGGGCGTGGCCCTGCTCAACGCCTACGGTCCCACGGAATGCTCCGACGACGTCAGCCACCACCGCGTGCCCGGGGCGTCCCGGGAGCTGCGCCGCGGCGTGGCCATCGGCCGGCCGGTCCTCAACACGCGGCTCCACCTGCTCGACCGCGGTCTGCAGCTGGCGCCGCTCGGGGTGGTGGGCGAGCTGACGGTCGGCGGCACCGGGGTGGGACGCGGTTACCTCCACGATCCCGCCCGCACCGCGGCGGTCTTCGTGCCCGATCCCTGTTCGGGCGAGCCTGGCGAGCGCCTGTACCGCACCGGCGACCTGGCGCGGCAGCGCCACGACGGCAACCTCGAGTTCCTGGGCCGCCGCGATCAGCAGGTCAAGATCCGCGGCTTCCGCCTCGAGCTGGAGGAGGTCGAGGCGCTGCTCGCCGAGCACCCCGCGCTGGCGGCCGCCGCCGTCGCGGCGAGGCCGGAGGAGCCGGTGACGGCACCAGGGCCCCCGGACTCGGCGGGTCCGCCGAGCAGCCTCGCGCCGCTCAAGCTGGTGGCCTACGTGGTGCCCCGCGCCGGCGTGCCGGTCCCGGAAGTCGAGGACCTCCGCGAGTTCCTGCGCACCCGCCTCCCCGAGTACGCTCTGCCCGGCGCCTGGGTGACGCTCGAGCGCCTGCCGCTCGGCTCCAGCGGCAAGCTCGACCGCCGCGCGCTGCCCGACCCCGGGACCGCCGCGGCGGCGCCCCGGGACGCGGCGCGGACCTACGTGGCGCCGCGCACCGAGGCCGAGGCGACCGTGGCGGCGATCTTCGCCGCGGTCATCGGGCTCGAGCGGGTCGGGGTCCGCGACAACTTCTTCGCCCTCGGCGGGCACTCGCTGCTGGCGATCCAGGCGATCTGGCGGCTGCGCGAGAGCTTCGGCGTGGAGCTGCCGCTGCGCGCCATGTTCGAGGCGCCGACCGTCGCCGAGCTGGCGGACGCCATCGAGGAGCGGGTCATCGAGCAGATCGAAGGGCTCGCGGACGACGAGGTCGACTCCCTCCTCGCTCCCGCGGCCGAGGGCTCTCCCGCGGCCTGAGGCAACGCTGCCGATGATCGCGAGCCCCGGCCTGACGGTGAAGGACCTCTTCGCGCGGCGCGTCGCGGCGGCGCCGGATGCCATCGCCCTGGCCGGTGGCGGCCGCCATCTCAGCTACGGCGAGCTCGACCGCGGCGCGCGCCGCCTGGCGGGCGTCCTGGCGCGCCGCGGGGTCGGGCCCGAGCGCCTGGTGGGGCTGCGCCTCGGGCGCGGGGTCGAGATGGTGGTGGCGATGCTGGCGGTGCACCAGGCCGGCGGCGCCTACGTGCCGCTCGATCCCGGCTTCCCGGGCGACCGGCTCGACCACATGGTGCGGGACGCGGGGCTCACCTTGGTGCTCGGCGACGGTGCGCACCCCGGGGATGGGGGCCGCGAGGCGGCGGCGCCCGTGCCCCTGCTCGCCCTCGGCGCAGCGCTGGCGGCGGCCGGCGCCGGGGACGCGCCGCCCGGCGTGCGGGTGGCGCCGGAGAACCTCGCCTACGTCATCTACACCTCCGGCTCGACCGGGCGCCCCAAGGGCGTCCAGGTCACCCACGGCGCGCTGGTCAACTTCCTGCTCTCGATGCAGCGGCAGCTCGCCTTCGGCGAGCGGGACAGCCTGCTCGCGGTGACCACCCTCTCGTTCGACATCGCCGGGCTCGAGATCTGGCTGCCCCTCATCGCCGGCGGCCGCGTCGAGATCGCCCCGCGCGAGGCGGCGATGGACGGCGCGCGCCTCGCCGCGCTGCTCGCGGCCTGCGATCCCACCGCCCTGCAGGCGACTCCGGTCACCTGGAAGCTGCTGCTGCAGGCGGGCTGGCAGGGGAGCCCCCGGCTGCGCCTGCTCTGCGGCGGCGAGGCGCTGCCGCGCGCGCTCGCCGGCGCCCTGCTGGACAAGGGCGCCGGGCTCTGGAACCTCTACGGGCCGACCGAGACGACCATCTGGTCGGCGGCGGCGCGGGTCGGGCCGGGGCCCGGCCCGGTGCCGCTCGGCCAACCGATCGACGCCACCGAGATCCTCATCCTCGATGGCGACCTGCAACCCGCGGCAGGCGGCGCCGCGGGCGAGCTGTTCATCGGCGGCGCGGGCCTGGCGCGCGGCTACCGCGGCCAGCCTGCCCTCACGGCGGAGCGCTTCGTGCCGCACCCCGGGCCAGGCGCCGGGCCGGGGGCCCGCCTCTATCGCACCGGCGACCTGGCGCGCCGCGGTGCGGGCGGCCAGCTCGAGTTCCTCGGCCGCGCCGATCAGCAGGTCAAGATCCGCGGCTTCCGCATCGAGCTCGGGGAGATCGAGGCGGTGCTGCGGGAACATCCGCGAGTGCGCGAGGCGGTGGTGTCGGCGGTGCCGTCCAGGTCCGGAGAGCGGCGCCTGGTCGCCCACGTGGTGCCCGCCCCCGGCCCGGCGCCGGAGCCGCGCCAGCTGCAGGAGCTGCTCGCGCGGCGGCTGCCGGAGTACATGCGCCCGGCGGCCTTCGCCTTCCTCACCACCCTGCCGCTGACCCCCAACAACAAGGTCGATCGCCGAGCCCTGCCCGAGGTGGCCGAGCCGGTGGGAGTGCCGCTGGCCCGCACGCCGACCGAGGAGCTGGTGCTCGGCATCTGGGGCGAGGTCCTCGAATGCGGCACGGCGGGCGTCGACGACGACTTCTTCGCCGCCGGCGGTCATTCGCTGCTCGCCGGCCAGGTGATGGCCCGGCTGCGCGAGGTGCTGGGCCTGGAGCTGCCGCCGGGCATCCTCTTCGAGCACCCGACACCCTCGCGCCTGGCGCGCGAGATCGACACCCGCCGCCGCGCCGGGTCCGGGATGCTGCCGCCCCTGGAGCGGCAGGCGCGCGACGGGGCGCTGCCGCTCTCCCACGCCCAGGAGCGGCTATGGCTCTACGACCAGCTGGACCCCGGCAGCAACGCCTTCAACCTGGGCTACGGCTTCAGGCTGCGCGGGCGCCCGGCCGTGGCCGCCCTGGCCGCCGCCCTGGCGGAGGTCGTCCGCCGCCACGAGATCCTGCGCACGCGAATCGTCGGCAAGGACCCGCCGCGGCAGGCAATCGATGCGCCTCCTGCCCGGGTGCTGGCGGCGATCGACCTGCGCGCACTCCCTGCCGCGCGGCGGGAGCAGGCCGCCCGGCGCGGCGCGGCCGCCGTCCAGTCAGCCCCCTTCGCGCTCGCCCGCGGACCGTTGCTGCGCGCCGCGCTGCTGCCGCTGGCGGCGGACGACCACGTCCTCTGCGTCGCGGTGCACCATATCCTTTGTGACGGTTGGTCGCTCGGCGTGCTGATCCAGGAGATGACGACCTTGTACGCGGCGTTTGCCGCGCTCCCCGCGTTCGCCGCCGACGGCGCCCTCGCCGCCCACGGCGCTGTGTCCGCAGCGCCGCCCGGCACGGCGGGGGCGGGGCCGACGCTGCTGCCACCGCCACCCGTGCAGTACGCCGATTTCGCCGCCTGGCAGCGCCGCTGGCTGGCGGGCGAGCCGCTCGAGGCGCAGCTCGCCTACTGGGCCGAGCGGCTGGGCGGCGGTCACACGGTGGCGACGCTGCCCGCCGACCGGCCGGCAGGGCAGGCCGGGGGTGCGCTGGGCGAGGTCGCCAGGGTCCTCCCCGGCGACCTCGTGGCGGCGCTCGGCGCCCTCGGGCGGGAGCACGGGGCCACGTTCTTCATGACCATCGTGGCCGCGGTCCAGCTGCTGATCCACCGCTACACCGGCAGCGAGAGGGTGGTGGTCGGCAGCCTGCACGCGAACCGGTCGCACTCCGCCGTCGAAGGCGCGATCGGGTTCTTCGTCAACGTCCTGCCGCTGGCGACGGAGCTCGATCCGGGGTGGAATTTCCGCGAGCTGCTGGTGCGGGTGCGCGACGGCGCGCGCGGGGCCTGGGCCCACCAGGACGCCCCGTACGAGAAGATCGTCGAGCGGGCGCGTCCCGAGCGCGGCGCGAGGCGCAACCCGCTGTTCCAGGTCATGGTGGTGCTGCAGAACGTGCCGGTGCCGCCGCTGCGCCTGGCAGGCGTCGAGGTTGCGCCGCTCTCCGTCGATCGCTCGACTCGGCGCGCCGCCTTCGATCTCACCCTCACCCTGGTGCCGGAGGCAGGCCGCCTCCTGGTGCTGGGAGAATACGACACCGGGCTCTTCGAGCGCGGCACCGTCGAACGGCTGCTGGGGCATCTCGACGCCCTGCTCCGCGACGTGACGCGCGACCCGGAGCAGCGGCTCGCAGAGCTGCCGCGCCTGCCCGCGGCGGCGGGCGCCGGCGTGCTGCCGGACGGCAGGCTGTGGCTGACCGATCAACCCCACGCGGCCGGCGGCGAGGCGGCCGCCGCCGCCCGCGAACGGCTGGCGGCACGGCGGTCGCGCCTGTCGCCGCGGCAGCTGGCGCTGCTCGCGCAGCGCCTCAAGAGCGACCTCGACCCCAATCGCGTCAAACAGATCCGGAGGACCGAATGATGCAATCCCTACGCTACGCAGTGCGCGCGTTGGCGATGCGCCCCGGCTTCAGCCTCCTCGTCATCGCGATCGTCGCGCTGTGCATCGGCGGCAACGCCTCGATCTTCAGCGCGGCCAAGGCCGTCCTGTTCCAGCAGCTGCCCTACCAGGGCGTCGACCGGCTGGTCATCTTCAGCCTGATGGACATTCCGGACTCGGAGGAGACCGACATGTCCTGGATCGAGGCGGCGGACTGGAAGCAGCGCGCCACCCAGATGGAGGAGCTGTCTCCGTTCCTGTCCTGGCGCGATCGCATCCTGATCGAGGGCGACGCCGTCGAAAGGATCGGGATCAACTACGTCACGCCGTCCTACTTCAAGCTGCTCGGCGTCCGGCCCGAGCTGGGGCGGCTGTTCTCGCCGCAGGAAAACGGCGCTCCCGGCAGTGCGCCGGTGATCATCCTCGGCTACCCGCTTTGGGCCCGTCACTTCGCGAAGGACCCCGGCGTCATCGGCAAGCGGGTGCAGCTCAACAACGCCTTCTATACGGTCGTCGGCGTGATGCCGGCCGAGTTCGTCGACTTCATCCACGGTCACTACAAGATCGACGCCTGGATCCCGGCGGTGCAGGCCGGGGAGGCGATCTCCCGCGGCAACGCCCTGTTCAAGGGGCGCGGCGAACGCTACTGGTACGGCCTAGCCCGCCTCAAGCCGGGGGTGACGCTCGAGCAGGCCCGCCGGGAGGTCGCCATCATCGCTGCCCAGATGCAGCGCGAGTTCCCGGACACCAACCGCGACTACGGCGCCCGCCTGCGGCCGCTGCGCGCCTTCATGTTCGAGGACCTGCATTCGGGCATGAGGATCCTGCTCGCGGGAGCGGTGTTCGTGCTGCTCATCGGTTGCGCCAACGTGGCCAACCTCATGCTGGTACGGTTGACGGAGCGCCGGCGCGAGCTGTCCATGCGTCTGGCGCTCGGCGCCAGCCGCCTCTCGCTGGTCCGCGAGGTCGTGCTGCAGAGCCTGCTGCTGGCGGTGGCGGGAGGCGCCATCGGGGTCGTGCTGGCGACCTGGGGCACGCGGCTGCTCGCCCGACTGGTGGAGCTGCCCGCCTACGTGCACATCCAGCTCGACGGCGGCGTGCTGGCGGTGGCCGCCGCGGCGACCGTGCTCACCGGCATCTTGTTCGGGCTGCCGCCGGCGCTGAGCGTGGCGCACATGGATTCGCGCGGGACGCTGCAACAGATCAAAGCCTCGGGCGGCAAGGGCGCCATCTCGTCGAAGAGCCGCAGCGGGCTGCTGGTCTTCCAGGTCGCCGTGGTCGCGGTCCTGCTGGTGGTGGCGGGCCTGCTGATGCACAGCTTCGTGCGGCTCCGCGCCGCCGGCGTCGACTTCCCCACCGACCACCTGCTGACCATGCGGCTGGCCTTCGCCACCCAGAAGTACCAGGAGCCGGCCCGGATCGTGCTCGCCGAGCGGGAGATCCTGCGCCGCTTCGAGGGCGTGCCGGGAGTCTCCGGCGCCGCGATGTGGGGACCCGGAATGCCGGGCATCAATGCCAACTACTTCGACCTCAAGCAGGAGACGGCCGGGGCCAAGGACCCGACGATCCACTCGAACGCGCACTTCATCAGCCCGGGGACGCTCAGGATGCTGGGCGTGCCGCTGTTGCGGGGCCGCGAGTTCACCTGGCAGGACGGGCCCGGCAAGCCCCGCGTCGTGATCATCAGCGAGTCGCTGGGCAAGGTGCTGTGGCCGGGCCAGGATCCGCTGGGCAAGCGGCTGCTGCGGGCCAACCGGGAAGGCGAGCGGCCGTGGGCCGTGGTGGGCGTGATCCGCAACGCCCGGTTCCAGGGCCGCCTGGACGAGAGCGGCCATCACATCATGTTCCCGCAGGACCAGGAGCCGAGGGCCAACACCAACCTGCTGGTGCGCACCGGCACCGACGCGGCGAGCATGACCATGACCCTGCGCAACGTGATCAAGCAGGTCGACCCCCAGGTGCCGATCTACGACGCCGTGACCCTGACGCAACGCCTCCATGAGCAGGAGGGGGGCCATCGCCTGAATGCCGCGGTCGTCGGCGTCTTCTCGCTGCTCGCGCTGCTGCTGGCGGTGCTCGGGCTCTACGGGGTGCTGGCGTACTCGGTTGCCCAGCGGACGCGCGAGATCGGCCTGCGCATGGCGCTCGGCGCAGGACGGGCGAAGGTGATGGCGATGGTCATGGTGTGGGGCCTGCTGTTGGTGGCCTTCGGCCTGGCGGTCGGCCTGGGAGGGGCGCTGGCGGTGTCCCGCCTGATGTCGAGTCAGCTGTACGGTGTCCAGGCCGTCGACCCGCTCACCTTCGGCAGTGTGATCGTGGTGTTCGCGGTGGTCGCGCTCGTCGCCACCTACCTCCCGGCCAGGCGCGCCGCCAAGGTGGAGCCGACCGTCGCCCTGCGCTTCGAATAGGCATGAGGCCGCGGGGGAAGGACGGAGCGGGGGGACCGGTCGATGGCGGAGCTCGAGAATCGCAGGGCCGCGCTGTCGCCCAAGAAGCAGGCGCTGCTTGCACAGCGCCTGCGCTCCGAGGTCCGCCGCGACGAGCCGCCGCCGATCCCGCGGCGGGCGGCGGCGGGACCGGCCCGCCTGTCGTTCGCCCAGGAGCGGCTCTGGTTCCTGGCTCAGTGGCAGCCGGGCGGCACGGCCTACAACCTGCTGGACGTGATCCGCCTCGCCGGCCGGCTGGATGTCGCCGCCCTGGCCGCCGCCCTCCGCCTGACAGTCGAGCGCCACGAGTCCCTGCGCACGGTCTTCGTGGAAGCGGCGGGCGTCCCCTTCCAGAGGGTCGGCCCGGTCCCGGGGCAGCTGCTGCCGCTGGTCGATCTCTCCGCGCTGCCGCACCCGCGGTGCCAGGCCGCCGCGCACGCCCTGGCGGCGGCACAAGCCGGTGTGGCGTTCGATCTCGCTCGCGGGCCGCTCTTCCGTGCCCGGTTGCTGCGCTTGGGCGAGCACGAGCACCTGCTGGTCCTGGTCACCCACCACATCGTGGCCGATCTCTGGTCCTTCGGCGTGCTCATCGGCGAGCTGAGCAGCGGCTACGACGCCGCCCGCGCCGGCAGGCGCCAGCCCCTGGCCGCATTGCCGCTCCAGTATGCCGATTGGAGCGTCTGGCAGCGCAGCTGGCTGACCGGAGAGGTCCTGGAGCGGCGGCTCGCCTACTGGCGCCGCCAGCTCGCCGGTGCGCCGCAGGTGCTCGAGCTGCCGGCGGACCGGCCGCGACCCGCGGCCCAGCGGTTCCGCGGCGCGCTGCTGCCGTTCTCCCTGCCGGCGCCGCTCGGGACGGGGCTGCGGGCCGCGGCGCAGGCGGTGGGCGCGACGCCGTTCATGGCTTTCTTCACCGCCTTCGCCGTCTTGCTGCACCGCTGCTCAGGCCAGGACGACCTGCTGGTGGGCTCGCCCGTTGCCGGCCGCACGCGACCGGAGCTGGCGCGCCTGGTTGGCCTGTTCGTCAACACCCTGGTGCTGCGCACCGGCCTCGAGGGTGATCCCACGCTGCTCGAGCTGCTCGGGCGCGTGCGCGAGACGGTGCTCGGCGCCCTCGCCCATCAGGACCTGCCCTTCGAGGGGCTGGTCGACGAGCTGCAGCCGTTCCGCGACCCGTCGCGGCCGCCGCTGGTGCAGGTGATGTTCGTGTTCCAGGACGTCCCGGCACCGGCGCCAGGCCTGTCCGGGCTGACGCTCACGCCCCTGGTCGACTTCGATTCCGGCACCGCGAAGGTCGACCTCACCATGGTCCTCACGGAGTCCGGGGGCGGCATCGCGGGAGTCGTCGAGTACGACATCGATCTCTTCGACCGGACACGGATCCAACGCTTCGCCGCGCACTTCCGCCAGCTCCTCGAGGCGCTCGCCGCCGAGCCGCGGCGGCGGGTGTCCTCGTGCTGCCTGCTCTCGCCCGCCGAGCGGCATCAGCTGGTCGTGGAGTGGAACGCGGGACGCGCGGGGCCGGACGGGCTGGCGGGGGTGGGAATGGCAGGGACGGCGCCGTGCCTGCATGAGCTGTTCGCGGCGCAGGCGGCGCGAACGCCGGAGGCGGTGGCGGTGGTCTGCGAGGGCGAGCACCTGAGCTACGGCGCGCTGGCGGCGCGGGCCGGGCGGCTGGCGGCACGCCTGCGCCGGCTCGGCGTCGGGGCGGAGACGCGGGTGGGCCTGTGCGTCGAGCGCTCGCTGGCGATGGTCGAAGGCATCGTCGGCATCCTCGCGGCGGGCGGGGCGTACGTGCCGCTCGATCCGGCGTATCCCAAGGAGCGGCTGCGCTTCATCCTCGACGATGCCGGGCTGCGGGTGCTGCTCACCCAGAGGCGGCTGCGCGGCGCGTTGCCGGCGCTCGCGACGGCCCCGGCGACGGCGGGGCGGCCCGCGGCGGCTCCCGCGGGCGTGCTGGTGATCGAGCTCGACGCCGGCGAGGGCGCGGTGGAGGCGAGTGCGGAGGAGGCCACCGCCACGGCGAGCGCCGGCAATCTCGCCTACGTCATCTACACCTCGGGCTCGACCGGCCGTCCGAAAGGAGTGGGGGTCAGCCATGGCAACGTGACGCGGCTGTTCGCCGTGGCGGCGGAGCTGTTCGACTTCGGCCGCGAGGACGTGTGGACGCTGTTCCATTCCCACGCCTTCGATTTTTCGGTCTGGGAGCTGTGGGGAGCGCTGCTGCATGGCGGCCGGCTGGTGGTGGTGCCGTACTGGGTGAGCCGCTCGCCGGCGGCGTTTCGCGAGCTGCTGG
>Ga0307479_10003472_pt1 | contig 14342 bp, 11 predicted proteins | sample atmos_gasesECM4C_FD_203743 | JGI IMG/M metagenome (GOLD analysis project Ga0307479, IMG submission 203743) | Hardwood forest soil microbial communities from Morgan-Monroe State Forest, Indiana, United States - atmos_gasesECM4C_515 | ecosystem: Environmental > Terrestrial > Soil > Temperate...
CACGCGCTCACCATGGGTGCCGGCCAGATCGCAACCGGGCACTACGCGCGCATCCGCACGGCCGATGGCCGTTGCGAGCTGCTGCGGGCGCTCGACGCCACCAAGGACCAGAGTTACTTCCTGCACCGCCTGACCCAGCCGCAGCTCGGGCGGACGCTTTTTCCGCTGGGCGAGCTGCGCAAGACCGAGGTGCGCGCGCTCGCGCACAAAATCGGCCTTTCCAATGCGGCCAAGCGCGACTCGACCGGGATCTGCTTCATCGGCGAGCGCCCTTTCCGGGCGTTCCTGTCGCGCTATCTTCCGACCCGCCCCGGCCCGATCCGCTCGCCCGACGGGCGCGTGCTCGGCGAGCACGTCGGCCTGAGCTTTTACACGCTGGGCCAGCGCAAGGGCATCGGCGTGGGCGGAACGCAGGACGGCACCGGTCAGCCCTGGTTCGTCGCCCGCAAGGACCTGGCCGCCAACACGCTGTGGGCGGTGCAGGGCCATGACCATCCCTGGCTGCTGACGGACCGGCTGGTTGCGACCTTGCCGGCCTGGGTCGGCCCGCTGCCCGAAACAGGCGCGCGCCTTTCGGCCAGGACGCGTTACCGGCAGGCCGATGCAACGTGTACCGTGATCGCCGCGGACCCGGATCGACTCGAGCTGAGTTTTGAAGAGCCCCAGTGGGCCGTGACGCCCGGGCAGTCGGCCGTGCTGTACGACGGCCAGGTGTGCCTGGGTGGGGCGATCATCGAGGCGGCCAGCGCGGCGAGTGCGCCGCGGAAGGACGCCTGTTCGGCCGATTCCTCGGCGCTGATTTGACCAAACTGGCGCCTCGGCGCGCCGGCCAGCGCCGAGGGCTGAAGCCAGCTCCGGATTGGAACCTGGGGGCCGTTGATGAGTCTTCGGATCGGTTCACGCTTTTCCGTGCTGTATGTCAGCGCCACCTTGGCGCTGGCGGGCTTTGCCATGCTGGCGGGCGGCATGCCGCACGTCGGGTGGGTCGCCTGGCCGGCGCTGGCGCTGACGCTGCTGGGCGTGCACGATTACCTGCAGACGCGCCATTCGATCCGCAGGAACTACCCGATCCTGGGTAACCTGCGCTTCTTTTTCGAGTTCATCAGGCCAGAGCTTCGCCAGTACATCGTCGAGAGCGATACCGAGGCGCGACCGTTTTCGCGCAACCAGCGCAGCGTCGTGTACCAGCGCGCCAAGGGCGAGCTGGACAAGGTACCGTTCGGCACCCAGCTCGACCTGTACGACGCCGGCACCGAGTGGATCACCCACTCGATGGTGCCGGCCCCGGTGCAGCCGTACGATTTCCGGGTGGTGGTGGGTGGCCCGGGCTGCAGCGCGCCCTACCCCGCTTCGGTGTTCAACATCTCGGCTCTGAGTTTCGGGGCGCTATCGGCCAACGCGATTCTGGCGCTGAACCGCGGTGCCCTCGACGGCCGCTTCGCGCACGACACCGGCGAGGGCGGCGTCAGCCGCTACCACCGCGAGCACGGCGGAGACCTGATCTGGGAGGTCGGCAGCGGCTATTTCGGCTGCCGCACGCCCGAGGGGCGCTTCGATCCGCAGCGCTTCGCCGAGGAGGCACGCCGGCCGCAGGTCAAGATGATTGAAATCAAGCTGTCGCAGGGCGCCAAGCCGGGCCACGGCGGCGTGCTGCCGGCGGCCAAGGTGTCGCCCGAAATCGCTCGGGCGCGCGGGGTGCCCGCTCGCGTGGACTGCATCTCGCCGGCCTCCCACAGCGAGTTTTCCACTCCGACCGGCCTGCTGCAGTTCGTGGCGCGGCTGCGCGAGCTGTGCGGCGGCAAGCCGGTCGGCTTCAAACTGTGCGTTGGGCATCCGTGGGAGCTGTTCGCGATCACCAAGGCGATGCTGGCCACCGGCATCACGCCGGATTTCATCACGGTCGACGGATCGGAGGGCGGCACCGGTGCCGCCCCGGCCGAATTCGTCGATCACGTGGGCATGCCCCTGCAGGAGGGGTTGCTGCTGGTTCACAACACGCTGGTGGGGCTGAACCTGCGCGATCGGATCCGCATCGGCGCCAGCGGCAAGGTGATCACCGCGTTCGACATCGCGCGCACGCTGGCGATCGGCGCCGACTGGTGCAACAGCGCGCGCGGTTTCATGTTCGCGCTCGGCTGCGTGCAGGCGCAGCATTGCCACCTGGACACCTGCCCGTCGGGGGTGGCTACGCAGGACCCGACCCGGATGCGCGCGCTGGTGGTGCCCAACAAGGCCGAGCGGGTGGCGAACTTTCACCGCAGCACGCTCAAGGCGCTGGCCGAGCTGATCGCGGCCGCCGGCCTGACCCACCCGAGCCAGCTGCGGCCGCACCACATCATGCAGCGCGTGTCGCACAACGACGTGCGCCTGCTGTCGCACCTGCTGCCGTTCTTGAAGCCTGGCGATCTGCTGGACAGCGGGCACGCGGAGCACTTTCCGCACAAGGTGTACGAGATCTGGTGGCCCAGGGCCAGGGCCGAGAGTTTTCAGCCGGGCTGACCCGCTCATAATCGCGTGATGGAGCTGCTTCGCCGCCACCTCAGCCCCAAACGCCTGGCGCTCGTCGTGCTGGTGGTCGCCGTCGTCTTGTACTTCCGCCTGCGAGGGCCGATCGATATGGGCGCGCTGCAGGGCTTGACGGTTCGCTACCCGGCGCTTTCAATTGCGGCGTTTCTCCTCACGTATGCCGTGTCGGTGGTCGCACTGATTCCAACCCTGCCCCTGAACCTGATGGCCGGCTTCGTCTGGGGAGTGCTTCCCGGCGGCGCCCTTTCCGCGCTGGGCGCATCCGTGGGTGCGCTGCTGGCCTTCCTGACGGCGAGGTACCTGATCGGGCAACCGCTGGCGGCACGATTCGACAATGTCCCTCTGGCGTGGATCCAGAAGGAAATTCTCGGGAAGGGATGGAAATTCGTGGCATTTCTCCGCCTGAATCCGGTTGTGCCCACCGGCCCGATCAACTACCTTCTCGGTTTGACGTCGGTCAGGTTCCTGCCCTACGCGGCGGCGACCCTGGCATTTCTGACGCCACCCAGCTTGCTGGTGGCATGGATCGGAAAGGAGGCCGGATCGATTCCGCTCGCCGGAACGTCCGCAATGCTATGGCACGGATTTCTCGGCCTTTCGACCGCGATCCTGGCGCTGGTGGCAGTACGATATCTGCTGAAGTTCGTGCTGGCGCGGCGCACACGCGTCTGAGCGTCACGATCGTCGCGCTCACGTTGAACGAGATCGATGGCGTTCGGCATATCCTGCCCAAGATCGACCGCTCGTGGTACGACCAGTTCCTCGTCGTCGATGGCCAATCGACGGACGGGACGATTGAATGGTGCCGCGACAACGGTTTCCCGGTTCACGTTCAACAACGCTCCGGGATCCGCCACGCCTACCTTGAAGTGCTGCCGCAGATCACCGGTGATATCGTGCTGACCCTGAGCCCGGACGGCAATTGCGACCCGGCCATCATTCCAGCGATCATCGAAAAGATGCGCCAGGGCTACGACCTGGTGATCGGCAGCCGCTACCTGGGCGAGGCCAGCAGCGACGATGACGACCTCGTCACCGGTTTTGGCAACTGGCTATTCACCCGCACCGTCAATCTGCTGCACGGCGCGCACTACACCGACTGCATGGTGATCTATCGCGCTTTCAGCAAGCGGCTGATCTACGAGCTGGATCTGCACGAGGAAGCGTCCTACCGGCTGCCCGAGCGCCTGTTCGGGACCGTGATCAGCTGGGAACCGCTGATGTCGGTGCGGGCAGCAAAAGCCCGCAAGCGCATTGGCGAGGTGCCGGCCGGCGAGCCAGCTCGAATCGGCGGCCACCGTAAGCTGCAGATCCTGCGCTGGGGCGCGGCCTATTACTTCCAGTTCTGGCGGGAGCTTTGGTTCTGGAACCCGAAATCGGGATCGTGTTAGAGCGCGGGCGGCGCCTGCTGGGCGACCCCTGGGCTCAGCGCGCGATCCTGGTTGCTGTCGTCGTCTGGGTCTTCTGGGACGGTATCTGGGCCGGGGTTCCCCGCTCCGATCACATCCTGTATCTGCACCACATCAGCCAATTCGACGGCCTGTGGGACATTCTGGCGCACTCGCCCGCGTGGAATCGAGACGCTGCGAACCCTGGGGACGACGTCGTCCTGTATCGCCCGGTCCTTTACCTGCTGCTGGGGACCCTTTACTACTTCTTCCGGTACGACTTCGCCGCCTGGCAAATCGCGGCCTTGTGCCTGCACATCGCAGTCGTGCTGGGACTGCACCTGCTATTGATGCAGGGACGTTTGAGGCAGACGCTACTGCCGCTCGCGATCAGCCTGTGGTTCGCATGCACATTTTTCGCCTCTGAGCTGGTGTTCTGGAACCACATTGTCGGCTACGTGCTGTTCTGCGCACTCGACGTTTATGCGGTGTACTTTTTCCTGCGGTTTCTCCAAAGCGATCGGAGTGTCTTCCTGATTCCATGCTGCGCGCTCAGCGTCGTCGCCGAGTTCACCTACGAGGCAGGCGCCGTCGTCAACGTGCTGTTCGCGGCGGCACTCTTCGCCAGGAGCTGGTCCGCATCAGCGTCTGACGCCCCTGTCCCCGGGAGCCCGCGCAATGCCAGCCGGTGGTTTGCGCTGCTGTTCCTGCTGGCGGCGGTGGTGCTGCCAATGGCCAGCCTGCTCGACCTGCGGGCCAGAGGCGTCGCCTTTTCGCCGGGCGTGCACGGGATGGGGATAGGGAGGATGGCCGTGCTGGCCGGCCAGGATGCCTTGTTGCAAATCGCGTTCTGGCTGAGCACGTGGCTGGCACCGACCGTCTATCACTGCACTGCGCTGGCCCGCGCCGTGTGTGGAGTGTCGCCGACGGGACTGACCTTGCTTCGCCTCCTGAATCTGATTGCGCTCGCGCTGCTGGCCACCGGCGCGGTTCAAGGCTGGAAGCAGCTCGCACGCAGTAACATCTCCAGGCGCGAGCCATTGTTTGCTTTGGCAGCATCGACGATATTTTTGCTCGCCTACTCGGTGATCATCGCGATCGGCAGAACCCTGCCCGACCGGCTGATGTTCGTGCTGCAGGCGAACGTCTACTACACTTACATTGCCTGCCTGACGGTCTGCGTCGGGATCGCCACGGCGATGGCCGTCGGCCGGGTTCGAGTTGCACCGATCGATCTCGAAGCCGCCTCGACTCGGGCCGGCGCAAAGACCGGCTCCGAAGGGAGTGCGCCGCGGCCGGAGCTTGGCAGACGACTCGTTCCAGCGCTGCTCGTGCTGGCGCTCGTCAACGCATGCGGCGTGCGCGAACTGGCGCGGGCGTTTCGGTACGAGTACGCGGCGCCGCGACAGCAAGTCATCGATCGCGTGCTGGCGTGGCGCAAGCAGGTCGGCGATCGGGTGCCGCGCTATTTCGTGGTCGGCCCGACCTGCACGGGAAACGAAACGATCAGCTGGTTCACGCAGGGCCGACTGCGCAAGAATTCCGGCTGGCAACCACCGGTCACTCTTGCAGATGCGCTCTGGCCGGAACGCTCCGCGAACCTGAATGCGGCCAGAATTCGCATCGACCTGGAATCGGTGGACGAGATACGCTGCGACTCGACTGTCGCAAGCCAGTGAACCTCAGCACAAGGTACCCGGCATGACTCCAACGCCGACCGTTTCTGCTGTCGCGCCGTCCGACGGACAGCGCACAGGCCTGGCGCTTCAATTCCACCTCGTGCTGGCGCGTCTGCAACGCCTGTTGAGCGACTCGCAGGCCCAGCGGGCCATCCTCGTCGCCGTCATCGTCTGGGTCTTCTGGGACGGCATCTGGGCCGGGGTTGCGCGCTCGGATCAGATCTTTTATCTGCATGACATGGCTCAATTCCACACGCTGGGGGAGATTCTGTCGAACGCGCCGTCATGGAATCGGACTGTCACGCCGGGCGATGACATCATCCTGTATCGCCCGGTCCTGTACCTGCTGCTGGCGAGCTTCTACTACGTCTTCCGTTACAACTTCGTCGCCTGGCAAATCGCCAGCTTGTGCCTGCACATCGCAGTGGTGCTGGGGCTGCACCTGCTGCTGATCCAGGGACGTCTGAAGCACACGCTCTTGCCGCTCCTGATCAGCCTGCTGTTCGGGACTGCCTTCCTAGGCTCCGAACTGATCCTGTGGAACCACATCGTCGGCTACGTGCTGTTCTGTGCGCTCGACGTCTATGCGGTGTACTTCTTCCTGCGGTTTCTCGTCACCGATCGGGTTGCCTTACTGATTCCGTGCGCCGCACTGAGCGTGATCGCCGAATTCACCTACGAACCGGGCGCCATTGTGAATCTGCTGTTTGCTGCGACGCTGCTCGCCCGGAAACTCACCGCATCCGCGCCCGCGGCCCGGCTTGCCGAAGCTCGGGATCGGGCGGACGGCCGCTTCGCGCTGACGTTCGTGCTGGCGGCCCTATTGCTCCCGATCGGCAGTCTGATCGACCTGCAGGTTAGGGGATTCGCGTTCTCGCCGAACCTTCACCAGACCGGAGGACGTGTGATTCTGTTGGGCACGGAGGCCACGTTGCATCAGATCGGTTTCTGGATGAGCGCATGGCTGGCTCCCACTGTGTATCAGGTCTTTGCGGTGGCCCGCGCGGTCTGCCAAGTCTCAGGTGCCGGGGTGACCGCGCTTTCTCTGCTCAACCTGATCGCCCTCGCGCTGCTGCTCGCAGCCGGCGTCCGTGGTTTTCGTCTGGTGCGGCACAGCAACGTCTCCAAGCGCGAACCGGAGTTCGCCCTGGCTCTGTGCATGCTGTTCCTGTTCGGATACTCGATGATTATTGCGGTCGGCAGGACCCTGCCGAGAGGATGGGTGAATGTCATCTCGAATATCTACTACAGCTACCCAGCCTACCTGACTGTCTGCGTCGGCATCGCGCTGGCGGCGGCTGTCGGACAAACCCGTCCTTCTGCCGGGAGCGTGGCCATCAGCCCCGATTCCGATGCACCGAACGCGGATCGCGGTACCGGGCAAACCACTCAACCGTCACCACTTGACCGCGGGCTCGTACTGGCCCTTTTCATTCTCGTCTTCCTCAACGCCTGCGGTGTGCGTCAGCTGGCCCATGCTTATCGCTACGACTTTGCAGCACCGAGGCAGGCGGTCCTGGACCGCGTCATGGCGTGGCGCAAGCAGGTCGGCGAGCAGCCGAGGTATTTCAGAGTCGACCCGAACTGCAGCGGCAACGAAAAGCTTGTGTGGGCTCAGCACGCGCAACTGCTGGGCGCGAACATAACGCTTGCGGATGCGCTGTGGCCCGAGCAGTCCGCGACCCTGCGAGACGTCGCGGGCAACACGGCGCCGGACTCCGTCGACGAGATTTCCTGCGATGACGGCATAGCCGCGCACTGAGCTTGGCACAAAGTAACCGGTTCACCGTCGGCAATGGCTTGGCCCGGTACCGCGAGACACCGCAGAGGGGGTAAGAATTCGCCGCAGTCCACTTCGGCAACGCGAAATCGGCGTTTTGCTCGAGGCTTCGCGGGGGCTACTGCGCAACCCCTGGGCACAGCGGGTCATCCTGGTCGCTGTCATCGTCTGGACCTTCTGGGATGGCATCTGGGCCGGGATCGCACGCGCCGACCAGATCCCTTATCTGCATCAAGTCGGCCAGTTCGACAGTCTGTGGGACATTGTTTCGCATTCGTTTGCATGGAATCGCACGCGACCGCCCGTGCAGGACGTGCTTCTGTATCGCCCAGGCTCCTACCTGCTGCTTGGCACCCTGTATTACGTGTTCCGATACAACTTCATCGAATGGCAGATCGCGAGCCTATGCGCGCACCTGATCGTGGTGCTCGGCCTGCACTTGCTGTTGCTCCGGGGTGGGCTCAGGCACACCGTATTCCCGCTGCTGATCGGCCTGCTGTTCGGAACAGCTTTCCTCAGTTCCGAGCAGGTCCTGTGGAACCATATCGTCGGTTACCTCCTGTTCTGCGGGCTTGCCGTCTATGCGACTTACTTCCTTGTTCTTTATCTGCAAACGGACCACCGGGCGTTCCTTGCGCTGGCGGTCGTATTAGGGATGCTTGCTGAATTCACGTACGAGTTCGGTGTGCTGCTCAATCTGCTGTTTGCTGCCTCGCTCCTCCCGAAGAGGGCCTCGCCTGCAACCATCGAGCCTGTCGAGCGCGCCCGCGTTGCTTCCGTCTGGATGCCACTCACGTTCGCCGTGTCAGCGGCTCTGTTGCCGATCATCAGTCTGATCGACCTGCGGGCAAGGGGCCTTGCCTTGCCCTGGTCGGGGCGAGCTTCGGTTGATTGGAATTCCGCGAGCCTGGCGGCGGCATACTGCCTGCATCAGATCGGCCGCTGGACGATGGTCTGGCTTTTGCCGACCGCCTACCCGATTTATGCGGCCGGTCGGGCTTTTTGCACGTCGTTCATTTTCAGTTTCTCCACGGTCAGCGTCGTTAACGTCGTCTCCGTCGCCTGGCTGGCAATGGCGGGGCTTCTTGCGCTTCGAAGTGCGCTGCGCGGCCGATCCTGGCACCGCCGCGCCTTGTTCGCACTTGTTCCGCCGCTGGTGTTTCTACTCGGATACTCGCTGGTGATCGCGGTCGGCAGGGCCCTTCCACGCGGTTTGGGCTTCGTCATTCACGAGAACGTCTATTACAGCTACGTGGCCTATCTGACCATCGCGGTCGCGATCGCATTGGCGTCTTTGGCCTGGCGGCCTTCGGCCTCTAACCAGCTGGCCTCGCTTGATGCGGACCGGCATTTTGCTGCACAGGCTGACTTCGCGGAGGCTGGCACGTCGCCCGACGTCGGCCTCAGATTCGCGCTTGCGCTGTTCGGTCTGACACTTGTCAACGCATACAGCTCGGCCGCGCTGGCCCACGATTTTCGCTACCACTTTGCCGCGGCCACGCAGCAGACCATTGATCGAGTCGCCGCCTGGCAGAAACGGATAGGAAGTGATGCGGATCGCTACTTCCTTGTCAGCGCGACGTGCCCGGGCAGCGAGCCGCTGCATTGGTTTGGAGAGGCTTACCTGCGTAAAGGTTCAGGCTGGCACCCGCCCGTTTCGCTCGCGGATGCCCTGTGGCCGAATCGTTCCGCTCGCCTGAATGCCGCCAAGACCCATGCCGGCTCCGATGTGGATGAAATTCGTTGCGATGGAAACCTATAACTTGCCGACCACCACCACGGCGGAAGCTTCGATGAACGCTGCGACACGATCGCTTTCGCTGCGTGCGTTGTGGCGAGCCCAGCACACGATGTCAAAGTGCGTGATCGCGCTTTGCCTGCTGCTGATCGCGTTCGCGTATTGGCCGACCTTGCGGTCGGACTACGTCGCGCCCGATCAGTGGCGCACCTTCAGATACCTGCTGCTGCCGAAGTCGCCCTGGTACCGCGCAACGACCTGCGCGACCACCGTGGCTCCGTACTACTCGCGGACAGGGCGACCGCTGCTGTGGCTTTCGGAGTGCGCTGAGCACGCTGCCGTAGCGGAAATCTCCGATTTTGCTTACCTGCGTCCATTCGTCCTTGCCATCGTGCTCTTTACCGCCATTTATCTGGGCGCTGTGCTGGCGCCGTTTGTCGGCGGGCTGGCGATGGGAGTCGTGGCAACGTCCGCCTTCGCGATGTCGCCGGCCTATGCGGTCATGTATTTGCAAGGCATGACCGGCGCTACGGTGCTGATCAGCCTGATACTGGCGACGGCATCGTTCGGACGCTGGCGCGACTGGCTGCTCAACACCGGCTCCGATGGAACGCGAAAGCCGGCCAGGCTGATCGCTCCTCTGGCTCTCTTTTTTGTGGGTTGCCTGATCTATCCTTCCTGGATGTTCATCGTGGTCGGCTTGTCCTGGTTTGCCGTGATGGCCGATGTCCAAATCGGGCGCACCGCGATGCTCAAGCGACTCTGTCTGACGCTCTTGTTCTATGCATTGACCTGCCTGCTTTACTACCTGTTCGAGAGGCTCATCGAGACCGTTCTGGAGGAGTCCACGCGCTATGTGCCCGATATGGGCATTTACTCGATGGCCATGCTGCTGAATCCGAGCAGCATCGGGGCTCGTGTGCATGAATTGGCCACCTGGTTTTGCTGGATGCCCCCTCTGAACTTCCCAGCACCACACGGGGTTTTGCTGGTGTGCCTGGTCCTGTTCTGCGCCTACATCGGCTGGCAGGATCGCAAGTACAACGGCGCCCGTCCGCTCACAAGTCTGTCCGTCTTACTGGCGACCTTTGCCGTCGGCGGTGTCGTTCTGCTCGGCTCTATTTCGCCTTGGCTGTTCAGCAGCATGGACTACATGGCGAGCCGCTTCGTTGCGCCCTGGTACCTCTTTTTCTGCGTTGTGACGGTCGCAGTTGTCCGTTTCACGTTGAGTCTGCCGCGACATCGGCTCGAGGGTCTGGCAGCGCCGGTCGCGCTGACCGTCTTTTTGCTGCCGGTCGCGATCGTGCAAAATCGCCTCTCGAGGCTGGAAACGCAGGTTTCCGGCCTCGAGATTCAGACGATGCGCACCGCACTGGATCACTGGCTGGACGACAAAGGCTACGAGAATCAGCGCTACTTGCTGGTAGTGCGGCCGCTGCGATTGAGGCCGACATTCGCAGAGCGCTTGTTGGGCGACTCAAAGTACACCGGTGAGAACGCTCAGTTGGCCAGCGCTCAGAACCCCGTGGTGGTGCCTTGGATGGCCAACGCCGTGCTCAGAGAGCGCCTGGATCAGCCAATGGGCCGAACGGTCGGATTGAATATCTGCATTTTTGATCAGCCCTGTGTGGCTCGCACCTTGAGCGATCCACACAACGTGGCGATCGGAATCGAAGACCCCGTGCATGTGATCAAGTCTTCGATCACCCCATACGTCATCAATTTGTCCTTGATTACCTCAAAGCCGGTCATCCCCATCATCGAGCACCAGGACGCGGCTTCAGCTCGCGCGACGCAGCTCATGCCTTAGAGGGGCTGCCTCGCGCCCCAGGAACCGCGTTCGGTCCAGGATATCGTCGCGGTACACCGCGTAGCTCTCGCGCGCGAAAAGGCGCAGTCGTGGCACGTTGGCCAGCGCGGCGTCGACTTGCCCCGCCTGCGCCAAAAGCACGATGTATTGCGCCGCCACGTCGGTCGCGGGTGTCACCCGCATCAGACGGGCGGCGCGCTCCAATGGCCCGCTCGTGCCCTCGTCGGGCGGATGCTTCAGGTCGACCATCAAATATTCGGCTTCGGGCTGAAACAACTTCGAATCGGCCACCGACAGCACCAGAATGGCGTCCGCGACAGTGCGCTTGCGCACATGCTTCATCTCGAACCACAGTGGGCTGGCGGCCTGCTTGAGCGCGTCGTAGTTCAGGTGGTACCCCAAGCCAACACTGAGGACCGTAAAGCCCGCCATCGGCAGGATGCGGCGAACATCGACCGACGCGTAGCGATCCCACTCCGGTTCCGCCAGGCCGAACAGCAGCGCAGCCGGAAGGGCGAAAAACAGGTACCAGAGCGGAAATTCCAGCATGCTGTGAATGCCGAGCAGCAGCAGGATCGCGATCGCGAACGCCGACTCGGGCTGTGCCAGGCGAGCGCGCAGGTCGCGCCAGAACCAGGAAACTGCGAGACCGCATACGGCGACTCCGGCCGGCCAACCGAATTCGACGGCCAGCTCGAGTATCAGATTGTGGCAATTGTTGGCGAGCTGCGAATAGGGACCCGGCCGCGCAATCCAATAGGAACCAGAGGCGAATTGGCCAACGCCCAGCCCGAGCAACGGGTGCTGAAGCGACAGGACCCACGCTTGCCGCAGCAGCTCCACGCGGATCGGCCAGGAATGCTCGGAAAAACGCGTCAGGGTGTCGAACTCGCCCGCCACGATCCGTATCGCAATCAAGCCCGCCGCGTATCCGGCCAGCAACGCCGCCAGTCCTGCCCAGCGCTGCCGCAGACCGAGCGGCCGCAGCGCGGTCGGGGCGAACAGCGTCGCCATCAGGAGCGCGAGAAAGGCGATTCCCATCCGTGATCCGGTCAATGCAAGCCCGCATGCGGTCACCATCAGGCTGGGAGCGACAAACCAGGCGTCGCGCGGTGCGCGCTTGCCAAGGTAAAGGGCGCAAAAGGCCGCCATCGCGATGTACGTGTCTGCATGATTGGCCTGTCCCAGGTTGCCGAACGGGCGAGTTTGCACGACCGGGTCTTTAAAGACCGCCGCCATCCACGGCGGCAGTACCTCCAGATCGAGCATCTGCAGCCATTGGACCAGGACGGTATACAGGCCTCCGATCAACATCGCGCCGCAGAAGTAGCGGGTCGCTTCCGCGGCGTGCCCTGTGGCCAGAAGGCGGCGGCCGAGCACGTAAGCGAGCAGCACGCAGGCGGTATAGAGGTAGAACCGTACGGCCAGCTGGGAGTACGCCAGCATGCCCAGCGCCTGCTGCAACGACACGAGCGTGCACAAGCTCAGCAGGAACAAAGGCAACGGCCAGCGGATTTTCGCCGCGGGTCCCTTCAACGGTCCGCTGCACAGCAGCGCGAATCCCAGGCAAAAGGCCGCCACGACTTCGCTGTCGAACGAGGGCAGCGGCAGCATATGGACCGACCAGACGAACGGCAGGATTCCGAGCAGCGCCACGGCGGCCAGAACGCCGGTCAGTGCGACTGAAGCGAAACTCCAGCGCGGCGGTTTTGCAATCTGAACGGCAGCTATGGCCACTCATCCCCCCAATGACTCGATCGGCCGGGCTGCATCCGCGTCAGACTCGAAAAAAAACTCGGGCCGCCAGAGGGGCGGCCCGAGCTTGCAAGCCAGTTCGAGGCAGTTCCGGCAGATCAGTTCCGGCAGTTTTGCGGAACGTACCGGAACATGGTGGTGGCAGCCCCGGTCGAGCAGGTCCAGGTAATCGGTGCACCCACCGACAGCGACGGGCTCAGCGTGATAACCCCGGTCATCGCGGCGGCCGGCCCCGAGGCCGAGTAGGCAACCGTGACCAGTCCGGCGTTGGTCACGCTGACGTACGACACGGTCGGCGTGCTTTGAACAATCCAGGTGCTGACCAGCGACCCAATCGCTCCGCTGCCGCCCGAGGTGAACGTATCTTCGACCAGGATCTTGGCGGCGTTCGCCAGCGAGAGACCTTCCGTCACCCTCGCGCGCACCGTGTAGTCCTGGTAAGCGGGTATCGCGATGGCGGCCAGAATGCCAACGATCGCCACCACGATCATCAGTTCGATCAGGGTAAAGCCTTGCTGAAGCTTACGCATGAGGGTTACCTCTCCTTGAAGTCGACGTGAAAGCGGCCGAGCGCTCATGATGAGGTAATGAGCAGGATCCATGCCAGCCAAAAAGGGATTGGAAATCGGGCCCTTTTCGCTGTTTTTCGAAGTACTGACAGGAATTGTCAGTCGGTGCGACAAATTCCGGCACTTGGCGCGCGGTTTTTGTCAGAGTGAGCAGACACCCCAAGTTGCGAACTGCAGCGCCGCCAGCCTGGCCACGTGAGGTTCCGAAACAAGTAACTCTGGGGCTACTCCAGAGCCCGGCGGCGGGCCTAGCGGCGGCAGAGGGGCGGAACGTATTGGTCGACGGAAGCGGAGTCGACTTGGCAGGTCCACATTATCGGCGAGCCAACCGACAAGAACGGCATCAGCGTTATGGAATGCCCGTTCATCGCGCCCGTTGCGCCGCCAAAGGCAACCGTGATGAAGCCGTCTGTGGCATCGGCGGCGACCGATTGAACCGTCGGGGTCGGATTGGTCAGGGAGGACGGCATCGCGGTCAGGGGCAGCGTCGGGCTCGAGACCCATGCATCTTCAACGGCCACCTTGTAGCCGTTCGACAGCGAGATACCCTCTGTGATCTTGGCCCGAATGATGTAGGTGTCGTACGCCGGAATCGCAATGGCCGCCAGAACGCCCACGATCGCAACCACGATCATCAGCTCGATCAACGTGAACCCGCGAACCACCCGACTCGCTCCCATGTTCACCACCCGCATCCCCTGAAACATCTGTCGACCCCCCGACATGTGATATTGGATACAAGATGCGTGCCCCCTAAATTAGCTAAATGGCTAGCTGATTCCTGCCATTTGTCTAGGCGAGATCCATCCCGTATAGGCGTCAAATGTATTACGCATACCGCGTTTGGGTCAATGCTGGATTCTCCTACCATAGGCTTTTGATTCGCCTAAGAAACGTGCTGGCGTGGGCACGCCGGATCGCGTGCCGGAGGCTGCAAACAGGCGTTACGGAAGAATCCGCTTGGCTAGGATGCCAAGCAAGCGGTAGGTGTTAAGCCCCTACTCGCTGGCCGCCGGCGGCGGGGTGGGATTGGTGAATTCCATCTTCACGCCCGCCAGCTCGATCACGTCCTTGTCCTTGAGCGGATGGGCGGCCGA
>Ga0307479_10003473_pt1 | contig 14342 bp, 12 predicted proteins | sample atmos_gasesECM4C_FD_203743 | JGI IMG/M metagenome (GOLD analysis project Ga0307479, IMG submission 203743) | Hardwood forest soil microbial communities from Morgan-Monroe State Forest, Indiana, United States - atmos_gasesECM4C_515 | ecosystem: Environmental > Terrestrial > Soil > Temperate...
ATCAAGATCGACAACTCCGCACCCAAGAAACCGGAAGACAACCAGAGCTGAGGCCCGCCAACGAGGGAAATGATGCCGCTGGAGACAACATCAACGGAATCGTACCGCGAAGACCTGGTTAGCTCCGGAATTGTCATCAAGACAGAAGAGCTCACCAAAGTCTACGAGATGGGCGCCGAACAGGTGCACGCGCTGCGCGGCGTGGACGTGGAGATCCACAAGGGCGAATACGTCGCGATCATGGGCCCTTCCGGCTCAGGGAAATCGACGCTGATGAATTTGATCGGGTGCCTCGATTCGCCGAGCTCCGGGAGGTACTGGCTGGCCGGACGACTGGTTAGCGATCTCGACGATGATGAGCTGGCTTACATTCGCAACAAAGAGATTGGCTTCGTGTTCCAGACGTTTAATTTGCTGCCCCGGGCGACGGCGTTGCACAACGTCGAACTGCCGTTGATTTACAACGGCACGCCTGCGGAAGAACGGCTCGAACGAGCCAAGAAAGCTCTCGAGCGTGTAGACCTGATGGATCGCATGAACCACAAGCCCAATGAACTGTCGGGAGGGCAGCGGCAACGCGTGGCCGTTGCGCGGGCCTTGGTGAATTCGCCGTCCATTGTATTGGCCGATGAACCCACTGGAAATCTTGACTCCAAGACCGGCGACGAAATCATGGCCCTGTTCGAGAATCTCTACCGCCAGGGCAACACCATCATTCTGGTGACCCACGAGAATGACATCGCCCAGCACGCCCATCGCATCATCCACATCCGCGATGGAAGAATCGCCTCAGATCAGCCAGTCCTCAAGAAGTAGCAGCCAATTCGGCTCTTTTTCTTTTCTTGCTGATTGAGTACGTTCTCCGATCCGGTCACGACGAGCTTCGTTTCTGGGGACGAGACAGGCATTTCAACGTGAATTCCGAAATTGACAAGCAGATCCCTCCGCCTGAGCCTGCGGAAGACCGCAGGCTGAGGGTCGGGATGACGCTTGAGGTGTGTCGACCGTTCCGAGACCGAACTCGGAATTCAGGATTGACGTGCATCAAGGGACACAGCCAATGACGAACCAGACAGCGCAGAGAACAGAACCCACCGCAAAGGATTTGCTGAGCTTCGCGGCCGAACGCGCGCAGCGATACATCGACAACATTGGTGAACGCAGGGTGGCGCCGGAGCACGAGGAGTTAGAGGCGCTTGCTCGATTTCACGAGCCGCTGCCTCAATCACCGAGCGACCCGCACGATGTCCTGCAGCTGCTAGATGAAATTGGTTCGCCGGCGACGATGGCGACTACCGGCGGGCGCTATTTCGGATTCGTGATCGGAGGGACATTGCCGGTGGTCACCGCGGCGAGCTGGCTGGCAGACGCCTGGGACCAGAACGTTGCGTTGCGCGTGATGTCGCCGGTAGCCGCCGAGTTAGAAGACGTTGTGCTGCGCTGGATTTGCGAGGCATTTGAGCTGCCGGCGGACTGCGAAGGCGGCCTGGTTACTTGTGCGACGACAGCGAACTTCACAGCGTTAGCGGCGGCGCGTTACGCGCTGCTCAAAAAATTAGGCTGGAATGTTGTTGAAGACGGAATATTCGGGGCACCTCCCCTTAATATTGTGGCAGGCGCCGAAGTGCACGCCTCGATTCTGAAAGCGCTGAGCCTGGCGGGGTTCGGCAACAAGCGCGTTACCGTCGTGGAGGCCGACAATCAAGGGAGAATGCGCGCGGATAAGCTTCCGAAACTGGATGAGCGAACGATTGTGTGCATCCAGGCGGGCAACGTGAATACTGGATGCTTCGACCCTGCCACCGAGATTTGTCGGCGCGCGCATGACAAAGGGGCGTGGGTGCACGTCGATGGGGCCTATGGTTTATGGGCAAGGCTTTCGCGAAAATTCAGACACCTCACCAATGGCTTCGAGAAGGCCGATTCCTGGGCCACGGACGCGCACAAATGGCCCAATGTCGGCTACGACTGTGGAGTGGTGCTGGTGCGCGATGGGGCCGCTTTGCGCGCCGCCATGAACATCAGCGCGGCATATCTCACGCCGGGCACGCGTCGCGAACCTATGCATCACGCGCCCGAATCTTCTCGCCGCGCCCGGGGAGTGGAATTGTGGGCCGCCCTTAAGGCGCTAGGCCGTGCGGGGTTAGCGGAGTTAATTGAGCGCACGTGCGATCATGCACAAACATTCGCGGCCGGATTGCGTGCGGCGGGATTCGAGGTCCTGAACGAGGTGGAGATCAATCAAGTGCTGGTGTCGTTTGGCGACGCCAATACAACCCGGGAAGTCATTCGCCGAATTCAGGATGACGGAACTTGCTGGTGTGGCATAACGGAATGGCAGGGGAAAACGGCCATGCGCATCAGCGTGTCATCGTGGGCCACAACCGCAGCCGACGTGCAGCGCAGCCTTGCGGCGATGGTGCGAATTGCCGAGAGTTGCCGGAGATAGTCGACTGCGGGGACTCGCAAAAGGTGGACAGCAGTGGGAAATTTTATCGGGAGTTGCTGTGTGCCACTTCGGGCGTCTCGTTCGCGAAAGTCTCGGCGACGCTCAGGTAGGTTCGAGACAAGCGGTCGTGCCAGGTAAGGGCATCCTCGTCCCAGCAGGCCCAAAGAAAGCCGAGAAAAAACGTACCCGCGGATAGCACATAACCGAAGCTCCGCAAGAGCATCTGCCGGGGCCGCGGCGGATCGCCATCAAAGCTGGTGACCTGCAGTCCACGGAGCATCATTCCTGGGGTTGTCCCTCCAAAAATGGTGAACAGCGCGAAATACTGCAGGTAAACGATGGCGAGGGTAGCGGCATAGACGGCCGCGCTGAGCTTGCTAACCGTGAATTGCCCACCGAGTGAACCAAACAGCGCCAGAAAGCCGCCGTAGGCAAACACAAGACAAATCAGATCGATCAGGGCGGCCAAGCGCCGCTCATCGAGCGACGCTACCGGGTAGCAACCATATTTCTCCGCGCGGTCACTGGAAGTCGCGGGCTGCGCCTCAGTGCCCTGTAATTTCGGGGGAATAGAAACGTCGATCTCCATTCGTCCGCGTTGTTTTTCGGGGGCTGACTCCCGGCGGCCGATGGCTACGGTGAACGCGAAGTCATCTTGCATGGGCTCTCGCCGATCAGCAACGGCAACAGAGGGCGCGGTAAATTCAGCGGCATCGAACGAAAACTGCGCTTGTCCCGCGTTGCGAGTGGTTTTGCGCTTGCGGACGCGATACGCCTCCATGCGCTGCGCCAATTCGCCATGCCAGGCGACGTTCGATTCCGTACCCGGTTCAGCCGCGCCCAGGCAGGGAGTTACTGGCGCGCCGAGAGGTAGACGGCTCCGTAGGGGTCCGAAGTTCTCGCGGCCCGAAGACGGAGATAGTTCTTCTCGTGAGGAAATTGGCGCGAAAAGAGACGAATCACAGAACGTACAGGTCCGTACGGCAACAGCCAGTACGGCGCCACACTGCAAACATGTTTTTGTCACCGGTCGTTTTTGCGCTGCGGACGCGTCCACTCCGGTGAGGAGAGAACTCGTGCAGAATAACATGAAGAAACAAATGTCAATCAGAGTTTAGAGTGCGGATGTGTCGCAACAGGCAGGAGAGAGCTTACGTAGAAGGGGCGCAAACGCCGGTAGTTATCCTAACTATCCATCTGTTGGGCAAGCATGTCGCGGCTGAAGGCAATACGCCTGTCGAGTGCTACGGCGGCAAAATAAGCGCACTGATTCCGCTCCAATTCGGTCCAAGTAACCAGCGAGGGAATCACACGGGCCACCGTGGATCGAATGATATTCAGGAGGCGGAAATAGGCGCCCACGGCGCGAAGGTCGCCGCGGTCTTCCGGGCGATCCGGGCAGAGGTGCACGAGCTGAATGACGCGCACGAAATCGTCGCCGGAAGCGGTCGCGGGTATGCCGGCAACGTCGCGCACTTCCTCAGAAAGCGGCTGCTTCATGGAGGCAGCGATTAGCGAGCGGCAGTAGGAGATAAAGAACTGCAGCAGCGCTATGGCAGAGACAACAAAGATGAGCGCGGCCATTAGCGTGGCACCACGGCCAGCCGCGCGGGAACCATTCGCGCATCTGGCGACAAACGAAGGAATGCGTAAGCCCAGGCCATGGGGAGCAAGCAGCCTCCCAATACCTGGAGGATGTAGGGGAACCACACCACGTTGTGCGAGACCACATTCTTGAAAGCGAAGGTTGCGGCGAAGGCGCTGAAGTAAACACCCAAAGACAAAACGAACTGGATTAGTTGAATTCGCGTTTCCCGAAGCTTCAAGATCGCGCCCCACAGAATGTAGGTGAGAACCAGGCCAACGAAATAGAGGTTTTGCGAAAGCTCATAGACAAAATTCGTGACCATTCGGTGGGAGGACTGCTGGACCACTCCGTACGAAAACAGGGCCGTGCCGGCCAGCAGTAAGAGGGCGGCCATCCGCACGTATTTCTCGACCTTCATTTCGTCAAAAACTTGGAGATACAGGGTGATCAGGGCAAGGTAGAGGAAAATCGTAAGGACCGCGTCGGAGTAGTAGTAGCAATATTTATATTGGCTCGAGGTCCAGCCAAAATTGGTGAACATGTAGTAGCGGAGCCCGCTCACCAAAACGGAAAACAACATGTACAAATTCAGGCAGAGATATCGGCGAAAGGTATGACGGGCAAGGGCGCAAACAACCACGGAAACTTCTAGGAGCGATCCTAGGATCCAGATTACATATCCGACGGAACCTGGCACGGTTTCCTTCCGCGTGCCCGGCTCGCCCGCCCCTTATCGGGCGCGCTATTTACTGGGCACGCTGTGGTGGCGGTATCGCCGGCCCATTAGCCTGAGGCGGCGGTATCGCTGGTCCATTCAAATACTGAGGCGGCGGTATCGCCGGCCCGTTCAAATACTGCGGTGGCGGAATGGCCGGTCCATTGGCCTTCGCCACAACGGTCTTCAAGCCCATGGCTCCCGTCAGGATCAACATCGACAGGAATAGTGTGGTGAGTCTGCGTGACATTTGTGCCTCCAAGGCAGGTGCAACCCCGGAGACACTGTATACCTGTTTATCCTTACGTCAAATATGTCACGAGATGAGCTTGTTTTGTATCGGTATACACCTCCCCGCCCCTTCGCTTCGCTGGGCTTTCGCCCATGCAGCGAGGTGCGAGTTTTTCGAACTTGGCGAGATTAAGTCCTAGGCCGAGGGTGGTCAACAGTACAGTAGTACTAAAAAGCCTAGGACTAAGGTGCCCGCCAAACTGACGTCGCCGGCGAGATAGGCCCCTTCCGCCTTGCGGACTCTTGCTCTCGCGATGAACCTGAATGGGCGCCCTTACGAGTATGCATCGGACTCTTAGCGCCTCCAATATCGTCCCTTCCGATGTAGTTGACGTTTGAGTTACAACTCGTATATATGTCCGGTCGGCGAAATCCAGGCCAAGGTAGGCTAATCACCGGCTTGGCCATCACATGAAGGAACACGGGATGCATAGGAGCGCTGTCCCTGGGTTGAAATTGCCAGAACCGAGTCAAGAAGGACCTCGCACTGGAGACGGAGCGGGAATCTTGGCATCGACGCTGCAGGACGTGCGTTTTGCTTTGCGGACTCTGGGAAAGAGCTGGGGATTTACGTCGACAGCGATTCTGATCCTGGCGTTGGGCATTGGGGCAAACACCGCTATTTTTCAACTGCTGGATGCTGTGCGCTTACGCAGTCTGCCCGTAGCGCATCCGCAGCAGTTGGCTACGGTGGAAATTAAAGGCGGAAACCATAGCTTCGGCATTCGTCACAATGAAGCCCTGCTCACCTACCCCCAGTGGGACGAGATTCGGCGTCACCAAGAAGCTTTCTCCGACATTTTCGCGTGGGGCACACTAGGCACGTTAGGGCTTGGCGAGGGAGCCCACCGTAAACGTGCGCGCGAACTTTGGTTGAGCAGCCAAGCGTTTTCAACCCTCGGAGTGGCTCCGTTTCGGGGTCGCCTGTTTGAGGAAGAGGAAGACGAGCGAGCGAATTGCGGCACACCGGGGGTGGTGCTCAGCTACGCTTTCTGGCAGAACGAGTTCGGCGGCCTGAATTCCGCGATTGGCAGCAAGTTGGTGATCCAAGATATACCGACCGAGGTGATCGGCGTAGCGCCGCCGAGTTTTTTTGGGCTTGAAATTGGAAGGCAGTTCGATTTCGCTCTTCCCCTGTGCGCTCTACCTACCTATGTCTCGCCTCGCATCAATTTCCCAGCCAGGCGCGATTTTTTTTGGCTAGGGGTGATAGGCCGGTTGAAGCCAGATTACAGCCTGGAGCAGGCATCCTCACAGCTGAGTTCCATCAGTCCCGGGATTATGGAAGCAACCCTCTCGCCCAGCTACAGCGCTTCGGCACTCGCTGACTATCGCAAATTCCGACTGGCGGCGTACCCCGGCGGCACGGGACTGAGTTCCTTACGGCGCACCTACGACGCGCCTCTCCGGCTGCTGCTCGGAACTACGGGATTGGTACTCCTGATTGCCTGCGCAAACCTCGCCAATTTGACTCTGGCGAGAGCAAGCACGCGCGAACGGGAAATGGCCGTTCGGCTGGCAGTGGGGGCTTCGCGCTGGCGATTGATTCGCGAATTGCTCTCCGAAAGCCTGGTGTTGGCCGCTGCCGGCGGAATACTAGGCATCGCCCTGGCAGCGGTGTTCAGTCGAAGCCTAGTGAGGTTTCTTAGCACGGAGACGGATGTTATCCGGCTTGATTTGAGCATGGATTGGCGGCTGCTGGCGTTCACGGGCACCGTTTGTATTTTGACCTGCGTGATTTTTGGTTTGGTTCCCGCTCTTCGCTCCTCACGCACTGAGCCGGGAGTCGCCTTGAAAGGCGGCAGCCGCGGGACAACTGCCGGGCGGGAACGTTTCTCATTCCAACGATCGCTGATTGTTTCGCAGATCGCCGTTTCCGTGGTGCTGTTGGTCGGAGCACTTTTGTTTGTGCGGAGTTTCTGGAACCTCATGGCTGTGGATCCGGGTTTTCGTGAGAAAGATATTCTGATTGCCAGGATCGGCTTGCAAGGGGTGCAGCTATCGGCGGAAGCGTCACCGACTTTCGTTCAGAACTTGCTCGACCATGTTAGAACGATCCGGCAAGTGGAATCCGCGGCGACGTCCACGCATATTCCCTTGTTCCCAGGTTTGTTTTGGAACCTGGGCGTTCGCGTTAACGCGGCCGAGGGTTCCTCCAAATTTACCTGGGTGAGTCCCAGTTATTTTCGGACGATGGACATTCCGTTGCTCGCGGGGCGTGACTTCGACGATCGCGATACGCGAACGTCTCCGCCTGTGGCCGTAGTCAATGAAGCATTCGTGCAAAGATTCCTGGGCGGCGTCGATGCGTTGGGAAAAGTGTTCCGCTCGAACGAGGAGCCCAATTATCCTGAGGCGACCTACCAAATTGTTGGTGTCATCAGGGACACCAAATATGAGGAGCTGCGAGATCCCACGCCACCGATGGTTTTCGTTCCCGCAAGCCAGTTCCCCGCCAGAGCAAAGGACTACTTTCTGTTCATCATCATACGTTCTTCTTCCGCCGCTTCGGCTCTCATTCCGGCGATCCGCGAGAAGCTCAGTGAGGTAAATCCGGAAATCTCCGTGGACTTCCAGATTTTCCAGACCCAAATTCAGAACGGCCTCGCGCGTGAGCGCATGATGGCCTTGCTCTCCGCCTTTTTCGGCGCGCTGGCTGCGCTGCTGGCCATGATCGGCCTCTATGGCGTGATCTCTTATATTGTGGCCATGCGCAAAAACGAGATCGGAATCCGTATGGCTCTAGGCGCAAGCCGCCAAACCATCATTGGCGTAATCCTGCGGCAGACGGCGTTCCTGCTCGCGACTGGAGTTACCCTTGGCGTGGTGCTGGCGCTGGCGGCCACGCGAGGTGCGGCCTCATTGCTCTTCGGTCTGCAACCGAACGATCCGCTGGCTTTGATCAGCGCAGCGGGCTTCCTGATAGTCGTTGCGTTGGTCGCTAGCTACGTTCCGGCGTGGCGGGCTTCCCGTCTGGACCCCTCGATCGCGCTGCGCTACGAATGAATTCGCTCAAGCCACAAGCGCCGAAAATCCGGGAGTCTTGCCGGTGGGCCGTGGGTACGCTGCCTTGACAGGGTTAGCGGTTACTCCGTAGCATCGAATGTCGCCCAAACGCCGGCGTAGCTCAGTGGTAGAGCGAGGGTCTCATAATCCCTAGGCCGTGGGTTCGATTCCCCCCGCCGGCACCATGGAACTTGCAATACTGCTTCCCGCCAGCCCACAAAAACATCATTCCAGGTTATGCAACTTTGCGTGCGAATGCACAGCGCGTCAACCAAATAAATCGATTTATTACGATGACTGGAACTCGAATTGGTTTCCAGCGGCTCTGTGGTTTTGTAAGATGATGGGCATGAAGCGGACGGCCCAGTCTTCCTCTTCACGTCGGCACGCGCATCTCTTGCGGTGGAGCAACCGGTGAGGCGCAATCAGCTTTCCCGGCGCGAGTGGCTTCACCGCGCTTCCACGGTCGCAGCAGTCATCCCTGTTGGATTTTCACCGCTGGCGCGCCTTCTTGCGGTAAATCTACCGCAGAATCCGCAAAGCCAACCTCAGAATGTTGCAGCGCCTCCCACAGAGAACAATGCGCCCCTGTTTCGCAGTGATCCCACCAAATACCGCTTCACCAAAGATGACGAAGCCCTCCTTGAGGAGATCCAGCAAGCCTGTTTTCATTTTTTTTGGGATCAGACGAATCCCACCACAGGTCTGGTCAAGGATCGCAGCCAAGCAAACGGGCCGGACTCGCGTAACGTGGCCAGTATTGCCGCTACGGGATTCGGACTCACGGCGCTCGCTATTGCCGATCACCGCGGCTGGGAAAACAAGCGGCTCATACGCGAGCGTGTTTTGAACACCTTGCGCTTCGTAGAATCGCGGGTGCCTCAGGCGCACGGCTTTTTCTGCCATTTCCTGAACATGGAAACCGGCGAGCGCGTCTTGCAATCCGAAATTTCTTCGATTGACACGGCAATTTTCATCTGCGGCGTGCTCACCTGCCGTACGTATTTCCAGGATGCTGAAATCTACGACCTGGCCACCAAGCTCGTCACTCGCATGGACTGGGGTTGGCTGCTGCACGGCGACAAAACCCTATCCATGGGTTGGACCCCGGAGAAAGGTTTTATCCGCGCGCACTGGGATAGCTATAGCGAGTTGATGATGGTTTACCTTCTCGGCCTGGGTGCGGGGTCGGGCGGCATGTCCGCGGAGGCATGGGACGCCTGGACGCGTCCCGTCTTCGAGTTCAATGGCATTCGTTACATCGGTTCTCATGCGCCGCTGTTTGTCCACCAGTTTTCGCACGCATGGTTCGATTTTCGCGGGAAACGCGATAAGTACGCCGATTATTTCATGAATTCCGTTATCGCTACGAAGGTCCACAAGCTTTGGTGTCTCGAGCTCGCCCGGCAATTTCCGGACTATACGGAAGATTTGTGGGGGATTTCCGCGTCAGATTCCGCTCGCGGATACGCGGTCTGGGGTGGGCCCCCGGCGATGGGGCGCATTGACGGCAGCGTGGTTCCGTGCGCCACCGGGGGCTCCCTCCCGTTTTTGCCGGAAGAAACGATTCGCGTGCTGCGAACCATTCGCGATAAGTACGATAAGACAGCTTGGAAACGCTATGGTTTCGTCGACGCGTTTAACCCTCTCACCAACTGGTACAGCCGCGACGTCATTGGTATCGACGTGGGGATCATCCTGGTGATGGCTGAAAATGCGCGAACCGGCTTTGTGTGGGAGCAGTTCATGAAAAACGACGTGGCCAAAACCGGGATGCTCCGAGCGGGTTTTCACGCTGCGCCTCCGGATGAAACGCCGGCAAACGCGCAACCTGTAATTCCCAAGGGCTATCCCGTCTGGGTACTGCAATAAATCGCGTGCATCACAAGCGGGGCAGTTAAAACGAACTTACCCGCTCGGCAGCGGTCCTTAATCAGTGAAAGGCGGGCCGGCGGGACGCCAGCGCTACCTGACGGAGCAACTTCACGAGGCAATAACTTGGGCTCAGAGCGCTGTGATAGCATCCAATCGTGTCTGGGACAGGAAAGAAGACTGTCATCACCTCGGCGCTGATACTTTTCGGCGTAAACATTCTAAATTTCTACGACCGCCATGTCGCGGGCGCTCTTACGGAACCAATCCGCAAAGAATTCCATCTGACAGACACACAAATCGGACTTTTGGGCAGCGTATTCATCTGGCTTTACGCGATTGTAGGTGTCCCGCTTGGCCGCATCGCAGATTCCGCGAGCCGCAAGAAGCTGCTAGCTTCGGCGGTCATCGTATGGAGCGCGCTGACCGCCTCTGCCGCATTCGCAGGCAGCTACGCCACTTTATTAATCTCTCGCATCGGCGTGGGCGTTGGCGAGGCCGGCTGTGCACCCACGGCGACGAGCTGGCTCGGCGACCTTTTTCCCGCCCAGCAGCGCTCTCGCGTCCTCGCCCTGTTCATGCTGGGCGTTCCCGTGGGAGGAGCGCTGAGTTTTTTCTTTAGCGGCCCACTGGCTCAAGCCTACGGCTGGCGTGTGGCGATGATCGTTGCGGCCGGCCCCGCCTTGCTGCTGGTCCCTGCGTTGTTGGCCCTTCCGGAACCGCGACGTGGAGCGAGCGAATCTGTTGCGACAAGCCTGGCTCCCGGTTCGATCTGGACGATACTCCGCCTACCGACGCTCTGGTGGATTATTGCCTCTGGAGTATTGCTGAACTTCTGCGCCTACGCCTTCGCCACTTTTTTGCCGGCGTTGCTCAGCCGGGTGTACAAACTCTCTTTGGCCTCCTCTGGGGTTACCGCCGGCGTCGTGTACCTTCTCGGAGGAGTGGCGGGCGCAATACTGGCAGGGTTGCTGGGCGATTTCATTATTCGCCGGCGCAATAACGGACGCTTGCTGATGGCTTCCGCGATTGGGTTGTTTACAGCGCCACTCGGGTGTTTTGGTATTTTTCCGCCAGGGGGCTCGGCGTTCGCCGCTTTTGTATTTCTGGGGCTCACCTACGCTTGCATGAGCAGCTACTATGGCTTGGTGTATTCGGCAATCCAAGACATTGTCGCGCCGACGTGGCGCGGAACGACCATGGCGGTGTATTTCATGGCCATGTACATGTGCGGGGCATCTTTTGGGCCGTTGCTGACGGGCCGGCTGAGCGATTTTCTTGCCCGCCGCGCCGCTAATCTGGCAGGCTCGAACACCGTAACGGAAACGCTTCGCGCCATTGGGCTTCAGCAGGCGATGCTGATCATTCCCATTCTATCCGTGGCCCTGGCATTTGTTCTGTACATGGGTTCTCGCGCCATGATCGCCGACATGCAACCTCGTGAGGCGATTTCCCCTGTAGCGTAGCGGCCTCACGCTAAGGCCGCTCGCCTGCGGCTAGCCCCCTGCCGTCTACCTCTCCCACTGCTGCATCTAAATACACGCCCTACCACACGGGCGAGTCGTGTGGGACACTAGCAGTTTCCACCGCTTCTCCCGCTTTTTCCCCGATCTTTGTCGATTCATATGGAGGAACGTCATTTTGAAAAAGCATTCCATTTGTGTGAGTGTTTTGCTTTTGGTTTTTGGCTCCGTGCTTGCCACATCCGCTCCGGCAAAACGTTGGGTGTATCTGGGAAACGCGCATGCTGATAAGACCGCCGACCACAAAACCATTCACGTTTCCGGTTCAGGGCTGTTTCACACCATCCAACTGCGTGTGAATGGCGGGGGTGTCGAGTTTGAGCGACTGGTCGTTCATTTTGCGGATGGAGGCAAAGAGGAACTTGCGGTCCAAGACCACGTGCGTTCCGGCGGCAAAACCCACGAGCTCGATCTGCCGGGCGATCGCCGCGCACTCAATAGCGTCGAACTCTGGTACAGCAAGGAACACGTGGACGAGCGTGCGGAAATCCGTCTGTACGCCGCGCCGTAGCCAAGCGCGACCCCCGTTCCAAGCTGGAAGAACGGAGGCCGCAACTCAGCTTGGGAGTAACGCTAGTTGCTTCGTTCAACTGCCGAGGAAATACGCTCGGCGCTGAGCCGCGACGTCTTGCGCCAATCTACTTCGGTTATGTCCACCGAACCCGTGGCGCCGCTTGCGAGCACATAGCTGACGCTACCGTTGTTGATGCGGTATTTCGTCACCGCGTAGATGTTGTTCGACTTCAACGCGATCAGCCTGAGCTTGGCTGGCGCGCTGTTCTGCGCGATAGCCGTGGCCGGTGCTTCGGGCTGCGGAGCCGGCGCTGCTTGCGCCGCATCAGGCGTGTTCTCCACGACAGGCACCGCCGGTGTGACGTAGTCGATTTCCGAAACAGCGCCGGCTGCCTGATTGGACGGTTGGACCTGCCGATCCGACTGCTCGATGACTGCCCACGGCTGCTGGCCAGATGAAGCGGGCTTCTTGTTGAAAGACTGCTGATGATAAGAAGCAGGCGGCCGGTCGTAGGAGTGATAGGTCGCACCCGCCCGAGGTATTTCGATGTCATCCATCAATCGCACCTCGATCTGCTCTTCCCCTTTCAGCGTTGGCCGCGGACCGCGCGCCGGCAGGGTCAGAATCTTCCAGGGCCACAGCGGCGGCAGCAACCACTCAACGGTGTCTCGCGTCGCATGGCCCTTGCCCTTGATGTCGCCATGCTTGTCGACTTTGTAGCCCTTGGCGGCAATGACCTTGGCCGGCACAGGCACATCGCTGGTTGGGAAGCCGATTCGGTCAAACTCGATTTTCAAGTAGCCCTTGCCCCAAAAATGGCCGGGCTCTTTCGCTGACTCCAAATGCCCGCCGAGATAGCTGCCGCGAGGCAAAACGTTGTGGCCAAACTCGCGCAGGCCGTTCAAATGGCAAAGCACCGGGTCGCCAATGTCGGCGGTGGCGGAAGAAAAATTCGGCTCATCGAGCGTGCAGCGAAGCAGTGTACCGGCCGGCACAACGTAATCGTCAGCTTTCGTGCTCGTCTGCAGGAACAAAAACACCAACGAGAAAACAAGGAACGCAAGGATGCGGCGCATATGTGATCTCCCATTTGGAGGTCGGCAGCACACGGTACACCGCAAGCTCTATCGAGTGGACAATCGGAAGGAGAGCGAGGGTTGCACTGCCCGGACCCACCCAGATCTTCTCGCCGAGCCCACTTCAATCGCCCGGAGAGCACAGGAAAACTACTCTCTCGCAGGCTCCCGCGCAAGAGCTAAGTGATACTGTTTTCTTAATTTTATTTTATAGTTTACACACCGAACAAAGACACCCACAGTTAAACCCATAAACCCCCGCCCTCAAAAAAAGTTGCGTGGAAAATCGGCCGCGTGGCATATGCAGGATTTGGCAAACGAAAGCTCTGCGACTTTCCGCTCACGCTTCCGTATATCTGGCCAAGCCGTCGAGGCAACCCCGCCATCCATATTCATGCTGGCCGCGAGCCGCCGCGTTCGGGATGCGCTCGTGGGTGATTACCACTTCGGTGGCTGCTCCCTGAGCCTCGAAGCTGACGGTTACCCGCTCCGATATTTTCGTTTCCGGCTCAACGCGCCAGGTAAACACTAGCTTTTTCGGCGGCTCGATGATCTCGAACTCCCCCGTGATCCATAAGAGCTGCCCGTCCGGCAGTTTGTTGGCAATACGGTAAGCGCCGCCCACGCGCAAGTCAATCTCTGCCCCGATGCAGGCGATTTCCTTCGTGCCCCACCAACGTTGAAGCTCCTCGGCGTTTGTCCATGCTTTAAAGAGGCGCTCCGCCGAAGCCCGAATGGTCTTGCGGACCACCAGTGTCTCTTGGCTTTGCCGCGCGCCTGACTTCGATGTTCGTTTGTTCATGGTGGAGTCGCGTCGTCAACAGCTACTTTTCACTTTCCTCGGACTCAACATAACGTGCCAGCGCATCGAGTTTTCCTTCCCAGAACCGCCGGTAATGCCGCAGCCAAGCCTCGACCGTTTTCAGCGGCCTTGGACTCAGCGAGCAATGGTGCACCCTTCCATCCACGGATCGCCGCACCAAACCGGCGCTCTCCAGAACGCGGATATGCCGCGAGACTGCCGGCAAGGACATATCGAAGGGTTTGGCCAGCTCGGTAATCATCGCCGGTTTGCGAGCAAGTCGTGCGAGCAGCGCGCGCCTTGTGCGGTCGCCTAACGCGGAGAAGATTCGGTCGAGTTGACCGTCGCGAGTAGACGCGCGGTTAGCTCTTGACAGCAACGCTTCGCTCCTGTACAACGTCAAGGCCAATAATAAACAATAATGTTTAATATTGCAAATGGCTCCCACGCCCGGCGGCCACAAAGCGATATTCAATTCATCCGCGAAAAAGGAGAGCACCATGCAT
>Ga0307479_10003474_pt1 | contig 14341 bp, 12 predicted proteins | sample atmos_gasesECM4C_FD_203743 | JGI IMG/M metagenome (GOLD analysis project Ga0307479, IMG submission 203743) | Hardwood forest soil microbial communities from Morgan-Monroe State Forest, Indiana, United States - atmos_gasesECM4C_515 | ecosystem: Environmental > Terrestrial > Soil > Temperate...
CCACGTGCGCCACCGCAATCGTGATCCCCCGCTCGCGCTCTTCCGGCGCGTTGTCAATCGAATCGAACGCCCGGAACTGCACCTTCGGGTTGTTCTTACTGAGCACTTTCGTGATCGCCGCCGTCAAGGTCGTCTTGCCGTGGTCGATGTGCCCAATCGTCCCCACGTTCACGTGCGGCTTACTCCGCTCGAATTTCTCCTTCGCCATTTGTGTCCATTCCTCCGCTTCAGCGTGCTCAGCTCATAGGCTGGGTCAATTAAGGGCCCTTAAGACTTCACCGTCCTGCCCGTCGCACGGGCAATCACTTCTTCGGAAACTGAACTCGGCGCCTGCTCATAGTGCGAAAAATGCATGGTGAAACTGCCGCGGCCCTGCGTGCGGCTGCGGATTTCCGTGGCGTATCCGAACATCTCAGCCAGCGGAACCTGCACGTTGATAATTTCCGTGCCCCCACGCGCTTCCCTGCCCTGCAATTGTCCCCGGCGCGAGTTCAAGTCTGCGATCACAGGGCCCATGTAATCCTCAGGCACCACAACCTCGACGCGCATGATGGGCTCGAGCAATTTCGGATTGGCTTTCTTGCAAGCGTCCTTGAACGCCATCGAACCTGCAATCTTGAAGGCCATTTCCGAGCTGTCCACGTCGTGGTAGCTGCCGTCTTCCAGCACCACGGCGCAATCCACCATCTCATAGCCCGCGAGGACCCCGGTTTCCATGGCTTCGCGCACGCCGTCTTCGATGGGGGGAATAAATTCCTTGGGGATCGAGCCGCCGATTACCTTGTCAATAAACAGCAGGCGGTGTTCCTTGTCGAAATGCCATTTGCCGCCCTTGCCCGCAACCGATTTCGAAAGTGCGTCAATCTCGTCCGTGGACATTTCGTGCATATCTTCGTGATTTGAATTCGGCAGGGGATGCACGGAAAGTTTCGCGTGACCGTACTGACCGCGGCCGCCGGTCTGACGAATGTATTTCCCTTCGCCGCCTGCGACTTTCGTGATCGTTTCGCGATACGCAACTTGCGGGCGTCCCACGTTTGCCTGCACGTTGAACTCGCGCATCATGCGGTCCACGATGATTTCCAGGTGCAACTCGCCCATCCCAGAAATCAGCGTTTGCCCGGTGTCGTTGTCCGTGTGCACGCGGAACGTGGGGTCTTCCTGCCCCAGTTTTGCGAGCGCGTTGCCCATTTTTTCCTGGTCCGCTTTGGTTTTTGGCTCAATGGCCACGGAAATAACCGGCGCGGGAAAATCGATGGACTCGAGCAGGATGGGCTTGTCTTCATCACAGAGCGTGTCGCCGGTCGTGACGTTTTTCAATCCCACGCAAGCAGCGATGTCGCCGGCTTCGATGGACTCGATTTCTTCGCGCTTGTTTGCATGCATTCGCAGAAGGCGGCCCATGCGCTCGCGAGTTTTCCTCGATGAGTTGTAAACCGACTGTCCAGTTTTCAGCACGCCTGAATACACGCGAATGTAGGTGAGGTGACCGACATAAGGGTCGGTCATAATTTTGAATGCCAGCGCCGCAAATGGTTGGTCGTCAGAAGCGCGCCGCAACACAGGTTCAGAACCATCCGTAGTGAGTCCTTCGACGGGCGGCAGATCCGACGGCGCAGGGAGAAAATCAACCACGGCGTCAAGCAGCGGCTGAATGCCTTTGTTTTTGAATGCCGAGCCTGCCAGAACAGGGACCAGTTTCAGCGCAATCGTCGAGCGGCGAATTGAAGCGCGCAACTCCTCTGGCTCGAGCTTGTGCTCAGCAAGATATTTCGTGAGGATGGCGTCGTCGTGCTCGGCGATGTACTCGACCACTTTTTCGCGATGCTCTTTGTAAAATTCCGGCGTTAGCGCCGAAGCCTTCACAGCCGTCTCAAGCTCCGGCCGCGATTTCACGTAAGCGGCGTCCCACAATTTTTCGAGTGGCAGAATCTCGAATTCCGAGCCAAGCGTCTCGTCTTTCCAGATGATGGCGCGCTCCTCGATGAAATCAATTACGCCGATGAAGTTGTCTTCTTTGCCGATGGGAAACTGGAGAGGCACGGGGTGGGCTGAAAGCCTCTGGCGCATCGAGCGAATCGAATGGTCAAAGTCCGCGCCGATGCGGTCCATCTTATTAATGAACGCAATGCGCGGGACACGATACTTGTCCGCCTGGCGCCAAACCGTCTCCGACTGCGGCTGCACGCCGGCAACCGCGTCGAAAATGGCCACTGCGCCGTCCAGCACGCGCAGTGAGCGCTCCACCTCAACTGTGAAGTCCACATGGCCGGGCGTATCAATAATATTGATCCGATATTTCTTGTCGAAGCGCGTCCAAGAAGCAGTCGTCGCCGCCGACGTGATGGTGATGCCGCGCTCGCGCTCCTGCTCCATCCAGTCCATCACCGTCGTGCCGTCGTGCACTTCGCCGATCTTATAAGTCACACCCGTGTAGAACAGGATTCGCTCGGTTGACGTCGTCTTTCCGGCGTCAATGTGAGCCATGATCCCGATGTTCCGGGTGAGATCGATTGGGACTTGGCGTGCCATGATAATTTCCGCTTACCAGCGATAATGCGCGAAAGCCTTGTTGGCCTCCGCCATGCGGTGCACGTCCTCCTTCTTTTTTACTGCTCCGCCGCGACCGTTTGCCGCGTCCATGATTTCTTCTGCGAGCTTGTCCATCATGGTCTTGCCGCCGCGTGTGCGCGAATAAAGCACCAGCCAGTGAATCGCCAGCGATTGCCTGCGGAACGGGTTCACTTCAACAGGCACTTGATAGTTCGCGCCACCCACGCGCCGAGTCTTCACTTCCAGCACCGGCTTGCAATTCTCGACCGCCTTCTTGAACAGCTTGAACGCGTCATCGTTCGTTTTCTTCGCCACCTGATCCATGGCCTTGTAGAAAATTGCCTGGGCCGTCGAGCGCTTACCGTCGTACATCATGCTCGAGATAAACTTCTGCACCAGGTCGCTGCCGTAAACCGGATCGCCGGGAATTTTGCGGCGAAGAACCCATCCTTTACGAGGCATCGTTCCGCTCTCCTACTTCTGCGCGGCTTTGGGCCGCTTGGCGCCGTATTTCGAGCGCCCTTGCTTGCGATTTTCAACGCCCGCAGCGTCCAGCGTGCCGCGGATCACGTGGTAACGAACGCCAGGGAGATCCTTCACGCGGCCGCCGCGCACCAATACGATCGAGTGCTCCTGCAAATTGTGGCCGATGCCGGGAATGTACGTGGTCACTTCGGCGCTATTCGTCAGCCGCGCGCGCGCTACTTTGCGCAGCGCTGAGTTCGGCTTTTTCGGCGTCTGCGTGTACACGCGAACGCACACGCCGCGCTTTTCCGGACATCCTTCCAAAGCCGGCGACTTCGTCTTCGTCCGGATTTTTTCCCGGCCGTAACGCACCAATTGTGCAAACGTCGGCACGCTTTTCCCCCTTGCGTCGCGAAAACTTTGCGTTGTCTTGCGCGCTTGCAAACTTCGCCGCGCAAAGCTACGCAGGTGTAATGAACGGAAAAGGTCGCCTACTAAACCGAGGAACGGCTCAGGTACTCCGCAACGACGCTTCACCCCGAGGAGTGAACTGCATCTGCTTACAGCGGAGAGGCTTTACACGGCTTTGCGGGGCTGGCGCCCCATTTCGGCCGCTCTTCCAACAACCCCGTTCCGTCGTTCTATGTTCCGGGGCGGAAGACTTCCCTTTCACCACCAGGCACAATAGGCCCTGGACAACCGCGCAAGTATAGGGAAAAAAAGGAGACATGTCAACCTGCTTCACTGAGGGGTAGTGACTCATTTTGATTCCAAGAGTGCCGCTATATCCGAAGCGTCCCATACGTTGTCTGTGACGCCAGCCGCCATTGCCGGAGTCACGCGTAGGGTTTGGTGAATCCGGCAGAAATTGTAATGCATGTAGTGAAGCGCGATGGCCCAAAAGTGATTTTCCACTTTCTTCGAGAACGCATTGGTTAGTCGCGTGAAACGTCGCATCTTCATCCGCATGGTTAGGTTCTGGCGCTCCACAAAGCTCGTAGAGATGTGCTGCGGGTCAGGACGGCCAGTAATGCCCACAGTCTGACAGCCGATACACTCTGCCGGGCTATACCGCTTTTCGGATTCCGCGTCATTCCCGTACAGCTTGACCAACATCGCATAGTCCACGCCGCTTCCAAATGCTTCCTCTACCGCGTTCAGATAGACCCGATGTCCGTCCGTGGTAAGTTGCACACGATTGGCAAGGCGGGAGGCCAGATCGTCCATGAAGGTCTTGGCCGTCTGTGCTCCGCGAGTGCCCACCATAAACGACGGGACGAGCTTGGTGTCCGCATCAATTGCTACCCATGTCCAAACGTCACCGTATCCGAACTGGCCCTGTTTGTCAGCGGGCACGTTTTTTTCTTTCGCGTAGCAGAATGACCAAATCTCGTCGCACTGGATTCGCTTGCATGTCAGATTGCGAAGCACCTTGTCCTGATACTCCACGCATGCCCGGCCAACTTCCGGCAGGAGCTTGAGGACGGTGTTGAAGGCCACGTCGCACAGGCGGGATGTAGCACGGAGAGAGTTTCCCTCTACCAGTGCGGCGATAATCTTGGTTCGCTGTTCTGTGTTTAGGCGATTCATAGTGGGCTTATTATGCTTGAGCGGCTCATGCTATGTCAAGTGGTATTTTAGAGTGTTATATAATACCTTAAATTCGTACTTGACAATGCCAGTCAAAACCATTAAACTTCCCCTCAGTCATGGCATTCGAGGTTGTGTACAAAGATGAATCCCTCGAACAGCTTGAGAGAGACGCCAAATACAGCGGGAGTTATTCCGAGGCCGTGGTTAAGGCGTTTCGCAAGCGGATGTGGTCTATTCGGAATGCCGTTGATGAACGTGATTTACGAGAATCGAAAGCAAATCACTTCGAGAAACTTAAAGGAGATCGGGAACACCAACACTCAATGAGATTAAATGACCAATGGCGATTGATTGTCGAAATTCATGGAAAGGGTGCCAACAAGAAGTTGGTCGTAATAGGAGTTGAAGACTATCACTAAGAAAAGGAGGGAGACGAACATGCTAGATATTCGAGATGTAGCCGAAGCGTTCCCTCCTGGCGAGTTCATCAAAGATGAATTAGAGGCTCGCGATTGGACTCAGGACATGCTTGCCGAGATAACGGGAATTCCGGCTCCGGTCATCAGCAATATTATTAAGGGAAAGAGAGCGATTTCGGTGGAGATAGCTTCGCAACTTTCAGCGGCTTTTGGGACGACCGCGCAATACTGGATGAATCTTGAGACATCCTATCAATTGTGGATGGACACCCACACCGACGACAAGATTGCTCGTAAGGCCCGCCTTTATGCGTGTGCTCCGGTCAACGAGTTGGTTAAGCGCGGATGGATTGAGGGAACAAAGGATTTGGACTTGATAGAGGAAAGGGTTTTGCGATTCTTGGACAAGCAATCTTTCGACGAGCCTTCAAAATTGATCTATGCCACGAAGAAGTCCACAGAGAAAGCGAACTCATCTCAAGTGGCATGGGTTCACAGAGCTAAGCAACTTGCCAAGGGAATTCACGCAGCAAAATTTTCAAGCGAACGATTTGCGATAGCACTTAAGAAGCTTAAGAAGCTTCGCGAAAATCCTGAGGATATTAGAGAGGTTGGCAAGGTTCTCGCGGAGGGCGGTATTCGCCTTCTTCTAATTGAGGGCCTTCCTAAGGGTAAAATTGACGGCGCGACATTTTGGCTGGATGAATATTCTCCAGTAATAGTGATCTCGATGAGATATGACCGGATAGATCACTTTTGGTTTGTCTTGATGCACGAATTAGGGCATGTCGAGAATCGAGATGCTCTTGGAGGTCTGCCAATTCTCGATGTGAATCTCGTTGGTGAAGATGCAGTCGCTTCGGAAGATAAGTCCGACATTGAAAAACGTGCTGACAATTTTGCAGAAGGGTTTCTGGTCGAGAAAAAAGAAATGGAAAATTTCATCGCCCGATGCTTGTCGCTATATTCAAAGCAAAAAATTAAGAATTTCGCGGCCCGAATCGGTGTTCATCCGGCAATCGTTCTTGGCCAATTGCAACACCGCAAAGAGGTGGATTGGTCACACAGTCGAGAAATGTTGGTCAAAGTCAGAGATATTCTCATTTTAGGTGTACTTACAGATGGGTGGGGGCACATGCCTCCGGCAATGTAAAGGAGCTTTCAATGAGCCTTATCGAACAGAATCAAAAAATTGTTGCGAAGTATCGAGCAGCTAAACAATCGTGGCCAGCCACCGCAACTGACATCGCACGGTGGGCAATTGCGAAGAAGCTCTGGCAAATCCACCCTGGAAGGGTGGTACGGCAATGTGCTGACCAGATCGCAGAAGCTATGCGACAGGAATATATAACAGACCCGCAGGGACGTAGGGTGCGTGTGAAGCACGTTGCGCCCTATTCTGAGAGAGGCCAGCTATCTCTTAGGTGGGATGACATGCGTACCGCCGCCCACCACCACATGCAAATGGCTTTCGCTTACAAGCGCCAGCTAATCGTTTCAGACTGTCGGCAGTTGAAAATCGAAATAGACAGCTACAATCAAAACTACAATAAAGAAAAACCGATTCAGGGTTTCTTTGATTTCACAGATGACTTGACTGAATTGGAGATTCAGGCTAAGCAAGATCGGAGTCACGCTGCTTAGCCCAACGCGACTTTGCAGCGTTTCGAGCGATTGCAGAGCGTTTCTCAGTAGATAGCTTTTTGGCTCTGGCCTTTCCGCCTTTCAAGCCACCCTTGCGCCCGATGGCAGAGAGATATTCTTTAATTGATTGGGTTTGCCCCGGTTCTTGCGTCGAAAGTCGCACAATCTCTGCGGCGAGTTGGTTGGCATCCTTGGGCAGCTTCTTGCTTGAGCGCCTCATGCATGTATAATGACACGTATACCCCTAAAACTCAAATCCGAAATAAGGAGAACAAACAATCGTGGGAGCGATAGCAGCGGTACCCCAGCAACCTGCTCAATTTCCAACCGTCTATATATCCTTTTCAGCCGAGATAAATGCGAACACGACTGAGAGCTTAATCGCGGTTTTCGCTAACGAAATCAATCAAGGGAAGCGAGATTTCTACCTGATGCTTTCGACTCCTGGCGGGACTGTGATGAACGGGTTGAATCTTTACAATGTCTTGCGCGGCCTACCGATCACCCTCACGACTCACAACGTGGGAAACGTGGATTCCATCGGGAATGCGGTTTTTCTTGCTGGTCAGAGGAGATATGCTTGTGCGCACTCCACCTTCATGTTTCACGGTGTCGCTTTCAATCTCACTCAAGGGATGAGCTTAGACGAACGGTCGTCACGGGAGCGGCTTGCGAATATCCTTAGCGATCAAAAGAGAATCGGTTCGATAATTCAGGAAAGGACTGCACTCACCGGCAAGCAAGTCAGGGCCATGTTCCGGGAAGCTAAAACTATTGACTCGGCACTTGCCGCTGGCTGCCGGATTGTTGATGAGATTCGAGACGTTCAAATCCCCGTGGGCGCTCCCGTATTCCAGTTGGTATTCCAACGCTAGGGCGCTTGGCTGGTACATCGGCTCTTTGATTGGTTTATTCATTGGCGTAATCATAGAAATACAGGCTTTCCGGGGTCGTGGGTATAGTACGCAGGTACTTTTTAAGCACACTTGAAGCGGCACGGTCAAGGTCAAAATGAGTCACTACCCACTGAGGAAATTGGAGCAAAAAAAAATTTCAGAAAAATTCTGCGGGCGAAAACTGTAGAAACTGTCCCGTGGGTGCCCGCCGCCCGTAGCCATAGGGTGGCTAGCGGTCGGTGGAGCCAAGAGAAGGTGAATGTGATCCGGGGCTGGATCGACGGTTTTGACTCGCGACTCCGTGACGTCTCGTATAACGCTGATATAGAATGGTTTATGGCATCCTCCATAGAGTTTCCGACGCGCATTGATGATGGGAGACCCGCAGAAGTTCTGCTGTGGCATGCTCCCTTCTCGGCCCGCGGCCTTGATTCACAATTACTCAACACGCCGTCCTCGAAGGCTTTACCCATTCTGGGAACCCGCCTAAACTGGTCCCGGCAATTTTGAATAGGGAGCAAGTATGAATCGAATGTGGTTGGGCATCTTGGCCGTTCTGACTTGCTCCGCGACGATCGCGGCAAAGCAAGCATCCTCGCCTACCGGCGCACCTCAACCACCTGCGGCCTCGAGCAACCAGCGACCGGCGCCCGCGGATTATTCGCAAGAACCATTCGTCATCGAGTCTTACGTAACCACGGCACGATTTGAAAACGATGGCACGGGCGAGCGCGACCTGCGGGTGCGCATTCGAGTGCAGAGCGACGCAGGCGTGCAGCAACTGGGCGAGCTTGTTTTCGGATTTAATTCAGCGAACGAGCGGATGGACGTCCGCAGCGTGCGCGTACGCAAAGCAGACTCGACAGTCGTGGCCGCCGCGCCCGAAGCAGTGAAGGAAATGACGGCAACGGTTGCGCGCGATGCGCCCGTATATACGGATTACAAGGAAAAACACATCACAGTCCCGTCGCTGCACACGGGCGACACGCTCGAATATGAAATCGTGACGCGCCTGGTGACGCCGCTCGCTCCGAACGAATTCTGGTACGAGCACAGTTTTCTCGAAGACGCGATTGTGCTCGATGAGCGCTTGGAAGTGAATGTTCCCGCTGGCCGAGCCGCGAATCTCCAGTCACCCGGCTTCCCGTACGAAAAGGAAGATACGGGCGGCCGAACCATCTACCGGTGGAAGCGCGCCACACTCGCGCATCCGAGCGATGAAGAGCAAGCAAAGTCAAAAGCGAAGAAGTCCGAGCCTAAGCCGCCGGCTGTGCAGCTCACCACTTTTGCAAGCTGGGAACACGTGGCTCGATGGTATGCGAATCTCGAACAGGGACGCACCCAGCCGACTCCCGAAATCCGCGCGAAGACGCAGGAGCTGATCCAAGGGCGGGCGACCGAGTTCGACAAGATCCAGGCGCTCTATTGGTACGTTTCAAAAAATATCCGCTACGTCAGCTTGTCATTCGGTCTGGGGCGTTATCAGCCGCATTCCGCTGCGGAAGTTTTCGCCAATCAGTACGGCGATTGCAAAGACAAACACACGCTTTTGGCCGCCATGCTCGTGGCTGCAAGCATCCCTTCGGATGCAGTCCTGATCCCCCTGACACGCAAGCTCGACACGGCCCTACCGTCGCCTTCACAGTTCGATCATGTCATCACCGCTGTCCCCTTGGAAAAAAATATGGTGTGGATGGACTCGACGGCGGAAGTCGCGCCGTTCAGGCTTCTTGCCGCAGCGCTACGGAACAAGTCGGCGCTGCTGGTGCCGCCAGACGGTGCGGGCAAGATTGTCGAGACGCCCGCTGATCCGCCGTTTCATTCCTCCCAGCGAGTGGAGATCGAAGGGCGGGTGAGCGATCTCGGAAAACTTACCGCGAAAATACGCTACTCCCTGCGCGGCGACAATGAATTCGCACTCCGGGTGGCCTTCCGTCGAACCCCCCAAACGCTGTGGAAAGAGCTGGCCCAGACCATCGCGACTCTGGATGGCCTGCACGGCGAGGTTACCGCCGTGAAGCCAAGCGATCCATCCGACACACAGAATCCATTCGAGCTGGACCTCGAATTTGCGCAGACAAATTTTCTGGATTGGTCAAGTAAAAAAGCGAAGGTCACGCTCCCGCTCGTTGTGATCGGTGTGCCAGACGCGCCCGACGACAACACCGAACCGATTCAGATCGGAAGTCCGCTCGATGTGACCGTGAATCTGAAGTTGACGTTTCCCGCGAATTTCACCGCGCATGCGCCGGTGGGTATCGCCGTAGCCCGCGATTACGCCGAATATAAATCGAGCTACCTGTCCGAGAACCATACCGTCACGGTGCAGCGCGTGATGAATTTCAGGATGCGCGAGCTGCCTGCTTCACGCGCCGGCGACTATCTTGCGTTTGCGCGCGCCGTTGAATCGGACGAAAGTCAGGTGCTCGCCGTCGAGACCGCCACGACGGGAGCACCCGCGATTCCCTCCACCGCAAAAGCGGATGAGCTAGTTGAAGCAGGGCTCGCAGCGCTAAATTCCGGCAACCCCCGCGCGGCGATCCCGCTCTTTCAACGTGTAGTGGAGCTTGAGCCCAAACACAAGCAGGCGTGGAACGACCTGGGCCTCGCCTTTCTCCGGCTCGGGAAATTCGACGATGCAGTGGCGGCCTTTCGAAAACAGATCGGCGTGAACCCCTACGACGAGCATGCCTACAACTACCTGGGCATCACATTTCAACTGCAACAGAAATTCAGCGATGCCGCCGACGCATTTCGCAAACAGATCGAAGTGAATCCGCTTGATCCCGTCGCCCACGCGGCACTCGGAGGGCTGTACCTCGAGCAACACAAGTATGCAGAAGCAGTGCCCGAACTCGACAAGGCCACCGTTCTCACGCCCGACAATGCCGGCCTTCAGGTGAGCCTCGGAAATGCGTATATAAATACAGGCGAGAAGGAGAAGGCGCTCGCGGCGTTCGAAAAGGGCGCGGAACTTTCGCAAACACCTAGCGTGTGGAACAACATCTCTTACAACCTCGCAGAGCACCACCTTGAGCTCGATAAAGCCCAGCGCTACGCCGAGTCCGCTGCCGCGGCGACCGCCGCAAATTTGCGCAATGTAGAACTGGCCCATCTCACCCTTGATGACCTGGGCGCAGTGGTCGCAATCGGCGCCTACTGGGACACTCTGGGCTGGATCTATTTCCAAGAGGGCAATCTCGACGCTGCCGAACGCTACATTCGCTCCGCCTGGCTGCTGAACCAGCACGGCGAGGTAGGTGATCACCTGGCGCGCGTATTCGAGAAGCGCGGCCTCAAGGACGAGGCGATCCGCACATACGCGATGGCCATCGCTGCGGCCCACTCCATCCCTGAGACGCGCGGCCGCCTCGCAGCGCTGCTGGGTGCTGAGTCGAAGGAATCACAGATTGAAAAGGTCGTGAACCATGCCCACAACGATCTTTCAGCGCTGCGAACATTCCAAGCGGGAAAGCTGCTCAATGAAAAAGCTGAGGCGGATTTCTTGATACTACTTTCGCCGGGCGAGAAAGACGCCAGAGTGGATGCGGTGCTGTTCGTCAGCGGAAGCGACAAGCTCCGGCCATTTGCAAGCGCGTTGCGCTCACTTCATTTCACCGGAATGTTTCCCGACGCGTCGCCTGCAAAACTCATTCGCCGAGGAACGCTCTCCTGCTCCACTGCAAGCGGCGAATGCGTTTTCGAGCTCATACTTCCTGAGGAAGTTCGCACAGTAAATTAGCCCTTCGGCTGGCCTTCATTTAATTTCCATCACTTCTTTTTCTTTCGCGGCGGAGAGGTCTTCGATTTTTTTTGTTTCCGCGTGAGTCACCTTCTCGAGTTCGTCGAGCGAACGCTTCTTGTCGTCTTCGCTGATCTTTTTTTCCTTCTCGAGCTTTTCGATCGCTTCCTTGATATCCCGGCGGATATTGCGGACAGCCGTGCGATGGTTCTCGAGGACTTTATGGATGTGCTTCACGAGCTCTTTGCGGCGCTCCTCGGTAAGCGGCGGAATCGGGACACGAATCACTTTTCCATCGTTCGCAGGATTGAGGCCCAGATCCGACGTGCGGATGGCCTTGTCCACCAGCGGAACGGCGCCCGGATCCCACGGTGAGATCACAATCATCATCGGATCGGGAATCGTAAGATTGCCCAGCTGATTGATGGGCATCGCCGTGCCATGATAGTCCACGCGAATGTGATCGAGCAGCGCGACGTTGGCGCGCCCGGTGCGCACGCTGGCGAGATCCTTGCGAAAATCCTCCACCGCCTTTTCCATTCGAGTTTTGGCCTGGCTCAAAGCGTCTTTGGTTGTGGCAATTGTTGTCATAGGATGAATTGCCTCCGCAGAATATGCATTATGCCGCGCCGACGATCGAGCCGACTTGCTCGCCCAGCACCACGCGCTTCAAATTTCCCGGGACATTCATGTTGAACACAACGATGGGCATTTTGTTGTCCATACAGAGCGAGATGGCAGTTGAATCCATCACCGCGAGACCTTTCTTCAGCACGTCGAGATAGGTGATGCGCTCAAATTTTTTCGCGCCCTTCACTTTTTCCGGATCCGCGTCGTACACGCCGTCCACGCGCGTGGCCTTCAGAATCACCTGCGCCTTGATCTCCATGGCGCGCAGGGCCGCCGCCGTATCCGTTGAGAAATATGGGTTCCCGGTACCGGCTGCGAAAATCACGACGCGGTCCTTTTCCAGGTGGCGCGTGGCGCGGCGGCGAATAAATGGCTCGGCCACCTGATGCATCTCAATCGCGCTCATCAGCCGCGTGAAGCAACCCGCTTTTTCAAGAGCATCCATCAGCGCCAGCCCATTAATCACCGTTGCCAGCATCCCCATGTAGTCGCCTGTGGCGCGGTCAATCGCCAGATCCTTCTGCCGCGTGCCGCGGAAAATATTTCCGCCGCCAACCATGATCGCTACCTGCACGCCCAGATCGCGCACCTCTTTTACTTCGCGCGCGATCCCCTGAATCGTTTCAGCGTGAATTCCGGAATCTTGAGGTCCGGACAGTGACTCGCCTGAAAGTTTTAGCACCAGACGCTCGTAAATAGGTGCGCCCTTTTTTGTGGCAATTCGGTTGGATGTATCCGTCTTTGTCATTTCGTGTTGAATTATCCCCCGGCAGCCCTCAATCCGCATGACGCGGAGGTAAGTCGCGCGGGCATTCTAGCAGAGAATTCGCGCAACCTCACGCAACGACTCTGGAACTGTCGACAACTTGAAAGAAGTCTGCGGCGCATGACTCATATCTCTCTAGACGTGCACTGTTCAAGAAATCGATTGGCGAATTCAGGTCGCGGAATCGCGGCGTTCGTCGAATTTCGGGGTGAGGATTTGCGGCTAAGAGGAAGGAGTGGCCGCAGGAGCGTTCGGATCTCCTGAAGCAGGAGCGGCGGGCGCGGCGCCGTCCATCTCACCAACTTTGAAGCGGGAAAACCGGCGCACGGCGATATTTTCGCCCAGCTTCGCGATGGCCTGGTCCACCAACTCCTTCACCGTCACGCCTTCATCTTTGATGAAGTGCTGCTCGTACAGGCAGTTTTCTTCGTAGAATTTTTCCATCTTGCCGTTCACAATCTTTTCGATCACCTCGGCGGGCTTGCCGGTGGCCTTGGCTTGCTCGCTATAGATTTCCCGCTCGCGGTCGAGAGCTTCTCGCGTCACCTCTTCGCGGCGGAGAAAACGCGGATCGAGTGCGGCGATATGCATGGCCACGTCGTGGCAGAGGCGTTGGAAATCTCCGGTGCGCGCGACGAAATCGCTTTCGCAATCCACCTCCACAAGCACGCCGATCTTTCCGCCGGCGTGGATGTAGCAACTCACCAATCCTTCGGAAGTGGCCCGCTGCGCCTTTTTCGCGGCGGCGGCTTGCCCTTTTTTGCGCAGATGATTAATCGCCTGCTCGATGTCCCCCCCGGCTTCAATCAACGCTTCGCGGCATGCCGTGAAGCCCGCACCGGTGCGGTCGCGCAGCTCCTTCACTTGCTGCGCCGATACGTTTCTCTTTCCGGGATCTGGTGCTGTCGCCATAAATATATTCAATTCCTTTTCGAGGGATTCAAGTCCGTGCGCCGGACCAGCCCAGTGACCAGCTGCATGAGAAAGCACCAGCCGAGTCAGAGCATCACACTAGCAAGCAGCTTAACGTGGAAGCGTTTCGTCTCCGTTCGGCACAGGAGCGGCCGCGGTTTCTTCCGCCGGCGGGACCACGTCAGTGGGCTCCCCTTCCACGAAATCGCCTTCCTGTTTTTCGTACACTTCGTAGGCGCTGGTATCCACGTACTCGACGCCTTCTTCGCCAGTCACGCCCTGCGCAGCCTTCTGATCCGCAATTTGCGATTGCTCGAATGATTGGCGGCCTGACAGAACTGCATCGGAAATTTTCGAAGTAAACAATCGGATCGCGCGCAACGCGTCGTCATTGCCCGGAATGACCCAATCAACCAGGTTGGGATCGCAATTGGTGTCCACAATCGCTACCACCGGGATGCCCATGCGGCGCGCTTCACGCACGGCAATCACCTCGGCATTCGGATCAATCACGAACATCGCGTCGGGCAGCGTGGCCATATTCTCGACGCCGGCAAAATTCTGCAGCAAGTGTTTCAGTTCGCGATCCAGCCGGGCGCCTTCCTTCTTCGAAAATTGCGCCATGCGGCCGTCTTCGCTCATAGCTTTCAGCAGCTTGAGCCGCTTGATGGATTTTGTGAGCGTCACCCAGTTGGTCAGCGTGCCGCCGAGCCAGCGGTGG
>Ga0307479_10003475_pt1 | contig 14341 bp, 9 predicted proteins | sample atmos_gasesECM4C_FD_203743 | JGI IMG/M metagenome (GOLD analysis project Ga0307479, IMG submission 203743) | Hardwood forest soil microbial communities from Morgan-Monroe State Forest, Indiana, United States - atmos_gasesECM4C_515 | ecosystem: Environmental > Terrestrial > Soil > Temperate...
CGGAACAGGCAGGCCTATGCGCGTCATCTCGGCAAGTCCCGCTCCCTTGCCGCCGAGAATCTCCTTCATATCGCCGGTGCCTTCGGCCTTGCCGGAGCCAAAGAAGTAAACGTATTTCACGTGTGGTAGTGTCCTCTTGAGCTTATTTACTTCTGTTCACTAGATGCTGGATAGAGAATCGCGGTCATCGACCCCAGATCCCGTCAATGGAGACCATGTTTTGGTCCCGATGGACCAATAGGTAGTAGTAAAGGAAGGCGTAGATCAACTGTAGCCCGGCGACGAGCCAATCCTGGGCTAGATTTGTGCCGATAGCCAGCGCCATTAGGACCAACCCACCCGCGATTAGCGCGAAACGCGTCCATAAACCCAACAACAAAAGCAGACCGAGCGTAGTCTCGACCGGCGGCAGTGCCCAGGCGAACGCCGGCAGCAGGCTCGCCGGAACGGCAGGCGTTTTCTCAAAATAGTGATTTAAGTAGGCCAGGAATGCCGCGTGCCCGGCCATCAAGCGGCTCACACCGTGCAGCATAATATTTGCTCCAAATGAAAGCCGCAGAATGGTATACGCCCATATCGAATCGCTAAATCGGCCACGAGGAATGGCCACTCGGCTCGTCGTCGCCGGTTCGAACGATTTCGTAGTTGCATAATCAGCCATATAGCCTCCGCGCGTGAACTTCCAAACGGACTAGCTGGCCCGTTAAGGCCGCCCTGGATCTACTTCCTTCGTCTAACCTCACCCTATGTGGCCGGGTATTATACACGCATTGCCCTGCACCTCGACTTCTTGGCCCTACGGCGGGAAACAACGGCAAGTCTCAGTGAATCTCGATAGTCCGGCGCTTCAAGCAAAGACCTTTCACCGGTCGATGTCGTCAAGGCCATCAGTACACAGACTGGCCCTGCCTGCGGGCTTGGCCTCGGGTCCCAAGCGCATCGTTCGAACGATTTCGCAGGCACTCGCCGCGCCGATTGTTCGAATAAACCATTGAGTAAATAGAAGTTGACCGCATTTTACGTTCAGGGTAATATCCCGCATGCTTTCTCTTTCTGTCCCGATTTTGCCGATCTCCTCTATCCATCCCCTGGCCCCGCTGTCGTCCCGAGCGATGACCGGGTTCCCAGCGCGCGCCGGTTTGCGCACACCGGGGTGCACCCGAGGGATCTACAGGGTCCTTTTGTGACCATCGCCACGATGGCGCAGCATCGCCGGCGCACGCCCTCGTCCCTTGGTTTCGAATTGACTCCGTCGCGAACCGGCCCTGCCTCAACTTTTTCGCGAAAGCCGCTTCGCGGCCCTGGAATCCCCCTGCGTCCCGCCCCCGTTCACCGAGAAAGGACGCTGGAACGGACAGCCACAAAATGAAAGGCCTAAGTCTCCTAGAATGTGCACTTACACAAAAAAGGGGTGGGGGGTGCCGGCCTGTTTCGCGTCCAATCCACTTCGTTTTTCGTCAGCGTCGAGCCCAGATGCCATAATGGCCTCCTTCGCGGCCCGAGGAGCATCTATCTGCAGACCTTGCGTCAAAGGGGGCGGCATGAGCAAACCTAAGAGGCATTTCTACCTCCTGGTGTTAACGACGCTGGCCTGCATACCGTCGGCGCGGGCGCAGACCGGTACGATCCGCTTGTCTGCCGACTTGCGCGAGGCTCCCCGCCGCATCTTTCACGCCCGCCTGGAGCTGCCGGTAAGGCCAGGCCCCTTGACCCTGCTCTACCCGAAGTGGATTCCCGGCGAGCACGCGCCCGACGGCCCCATTGCGGACGTAGTTGGCCTAAAGTTTTCCGCCAACGGCAAGACCATTCCCTGGCACCGAGACCATGTGGACATGTTCATGTTCCATATCGACGTGCCTGCCGGTACAACCACTCTGGAAGCCACCTATGACTATTTATCGCCCGCCAATGGAGAAGGATTCTCTGCCGGCCCCTCGGCCGACCAAATGTTGGCTGTACTGGAATGGAATCTGCTCGCCTTTTACCCCTCCGGAGCCCCAACCGATTCGCTCACCTACCAGGCGAGCGTGCGTCTTCCCCAAGGTTGGAAGTTCGCTAGTTCTTTGACCGTAGAAAAGCAGGACGCCGACGAGATTCTGTTCGCACCCGTCCCCCTAACCACGCTCGTAGATTCACCGGTGCTTACCGGACAGAATTTCAGGTCCATCCCCCTCGCTCCCGACGTTAAGCCTCCGCATCATTTGAACCTCGCGGCCGATAGCGCTGCTGCGCTGGCCATTTCGGACGATCAAATCGCAGCTTATAGCCGGCTGGTGCGTGAGGCTGGCGCGCTTTTCGGCGCTCGCCACTACGATCACTACGATTTTCTTGTCTCGCTGACGAACTATTTTTACCCCAATGGTCTTGAGCATCACCAATCCAGCGACGAACGCATTGCCGAACGCACATTCATCAACAACGACCAGGAAGAGAGCGCAAATTCTCTCTTGTCCCATGAATTCACGCACTCCTGGAACGGCAAGTATCGCCGGCCCGCCGGCCTGGCAACTCCCGATTACGAGCAGCCCATGAAAGACGACCTTCTGTGGATTTACGAGGGGCTGACGCAATACATCGGCGAATTTCTCTCCGCCCGCTCGGGGTTGCGGACACAGGAAGATTACCGTGAGGCGCTCGCCCGCATCGCGGCTTACCTCGAAAACCGGCCGGGCCGATCCTGGAGAAGTCTGGAAGATACGGCTGTCGCTGCGTCGCTCCTTTACGATGCTCCTCACAATTGGGAGTCCTGGAGACGCAGCGTCGATTTCTATGACGAGGGCTGGCTGATCTGGCTCGATGCGGACACGCTGATCCGCCAGCAATCGCATGGACAAAAATCTCTCGATGATTTCTGCCGGCGATTTTATGGGCCGCCGGATTCGAGCCCTAAGCTCGTTCCTTACACGCTCGATGATGTCATCGCCGCATTGAACGCGACGCTTCCCTACGACTGGCGCGCCTTCTTCAACGCGCGCGTCTACGAAATCAATCCGCACGCTCCGATTGGCGGAATCGAACGTGGTGGGTGGCAATTGACTTACAACGATCAGGAAAACGACGTGATGCGCGTGCGCGAGAGCGTCGACGAAATGCTCGACCTCACCTTCTCACTAGGCATGCTCGTTCAAATTGCCGGCGGCGAAGAAAATGGACGGTTAGCCGACGTGATTCCCGGGATGCCGGCCACGGAGGCGGGGCTCGCGCCAGGCATGCGTGTGATTTCCGTCAATGGCCGCGGATTCACTCCCGGCGCTCTCCACGAGGCCATTTCCGAAGCGAAGAACGGAGCCAAACCTATCGTCATCACTGCCGATAACGGCGGCTTCGTGCTGACTTATAATATTCAATATCATGGCGGGGAACGCTATCCCCATCTGGTTAGAAATAACGCGGAGCCCGACCGGTTGAGCGATACGTTGCGGCCACTCACGCCGAGCGGAGGCACCCATGAGAACACCCATTCGGACGGACGATAGCCCCTCAGAAGACGAAGGAGCGTATGGGAAGGAGGCAAGATGAAACATCTGCGTAGAATTTGGTTCCTTCTTGCTGTGCTGATCCTGGCCGTCGGTCCCACTTGGGCCCAGCAGAAGCGCCCGCTTACTTTCGACGATCTCATGTCCATCGATCGAATCAGCGAGCCGATGGTTTCGCCCGACGGGCTTTGGGTCGCCTATACGGTCGCAAAAGCGGATGTTGCCGCCAACCGCCTTACGCGAAATATCTGGATCGTGAGCACGAATGGAACGAGCGAGCCACGGCAAGTGACGCGCGGCGGCTCGGATGGACGCCCGCGCTGGTCGCCCAATAGCAAACGGCTGGCATTTGTCTCCAGCCGCACCGGAACCGAGCAGATTTATCTGCTCTCGTTGAATGGCGGTGAAGGCGACCCTCTCACCACTCTTTCAACCGGGGGCGGCAATGAGCAATGGTCACCCGATGGCCAGTGGATCGCCTTCACGTCAGCGGTTTATCCCGATTGTCACGACGACGGGTGCAATCATCAGCGCGATGAAGCGCAAGAAAAGAACCCAGTAAAGGCGCGCATTTACGACCACCTCTTGTTTCGTCACTGGAATCATTGGAGCGATGGCAAGCGCAGCCATCTATTTGTGATTGCCGCTTCGGGTGGTGCGCCGCGCGACCTTACTTCCGGCGCCGATTACGACGTGCCGCCCGATGAGCGGGGCGATGCCGCGGATATCGCCTTTTCTCCCGATTCCAAAGAGCTTTGCTTTACCGCCATTACCGACCGGCCCGAAGCCACGACCACCAACGCCGATCTTTTCACGGTATCGCTGACGGGCGGCGAGCCCCGGCGAATCACCACGAATCCCGGTTTCGACGGCCACCCCATCTATTCTCCCGACGGACGCTCGATCGCTTATCACGCGCAGCTTGTGGCCGGTTATGAAAGCGATCGCTGGCGCCTGATGCTTTACGATCGCGCGACGCAGAAGACGACAAACCTTACGGAAAATTTCGACAGCAGCGTCCAGGAACCGCTCTGGTCCCCCGATGGCCGCCGCATCTATTTTGTCGCCGAAGATCAGGCCGAACAGCCTATCTACGCGATCGATAACGCATCTGGCGGCATGCCGCATCCTATCGCGCCCGCCAGCTACAATTCCCAACTCAGCGTGAGCGCCGATGGAAATACTCTCGCTTTCACGCGCTCAAGCGTGACCATGCCATCCGAAATCTTTGTGCTCAGCTCGAACGGAGGGCATGCGAGCCAGCTCACCCACCACAATACTGCCCTGCTCTCTACAGTAGAGATGAATCCGCCCGAACCGTTCTGGTTCGAGGGTGCGGATGGCGCGCGCGTGGAAGGATTCCTGATTCGGCCGCCCCACTTCGACGCCTCGAAGAAATATCCGCTGCTTCTGCTCGTGCACGGCGGTCCGCAGAGTGCCTGGGACGACGACTGGGCCTATCGCTGGAATGAAGAGCTCTTCGCTTCGCCAGGTCATGTCGCTGTGATGATCAATCCTCGCGGCTCGACGGGCTATGGCCAGAAGTTCGTTGACGAGATCAGGAATGATTGGGGCGGAAAAGTTTACGACGACTTGATGAAGGGCACGGATTATGCGCTAGCGCATTACCCATTTATAGACGCCAGCCGCACGGCTGCGGCAGGAGGCTCGTACGGCGGCTACATGATGGATTGGTTCGCCACGCACACCGGGCGCTTCAAGGCGCTCATCAGCCACGCCGGTCCTTATGACAACGTAAGCATGTATGGCGGGACTGAGGAGCTCTGGTTCGTGGAGCACGACTTGGCGGGACTGCCATGGTCGAATCCGGAAAGCTATAGCAAATGGTCTCCCAGCACCTATGCAAGCGAACTCGGAAAATTCAAGACCCCGACGCTCGTCATCGCCGGCGAGATGGATTATCGCGTTCCGTATACGCAGTCGTTGGAATTCTTCACCGACCTGCAGCGCCAAAACGTGCATTCCAAGCTGCTTATCTTTCCTGATGAAGGTCACTGGGTCGGCAAGCCGCAAAATAGCAGGCTCTGGTATAAAAACTTTTTCGACTGGCTGGCTACTTACCTGAAGTAGGCGATTCCACGGCCTCGGATGCCGGCGTGCCGATTCCTGAGGGAACCACTTCCATGTCGGATAGCAGAGCCATCTCCGACCGATTTCGTCCCGAAACCTTTGCCCGATAGAGGGCGGTATCCGCGGCAAGCAGAAGCTTGTTCACATCGGCGTGCGGGCAGTCACCACTGGCAATACCACCGATGCTGATGGTGACCGCTACGGTGCCGGTGGAGGTCCCAATCGAGCTGCGTTCCACTACTTTTACGAGCCGTTCAGCCTTTGCAGTGAGTTTCGGATTATCGCAGCCAGGCAGCAAAATCAAAAACTCCTCCCCTCCATAACGCCCCACGGAATCGTAGGAGCGAACTTCCCCTTTCAGGCGGCCCGTCACGGCGCGAAGGACTTCGTCGCCCACCAGGTGTCCCCGCGTATCATTGACTCTTTTGAAGTGATCGATATCCGCGAGCAGGATGCCTACCGAGCTGCCGTTTCTGCGCGCGCGGCTCAATTCCCGCTCGAGCATCTCGATAATCGCGCCGCGATTCCAGATAGTGGTCAGCGAGTCGTGGCTAGCTTTGAAGCGCAGACTCTCCCGTGCCTCCACAAGACGGCTTTCGAGGTCCAACATGCGCAAACCGACGCGCAGGCGGGCCCTCAACTCCTGTGGATGAAACGGCTTGGTCAAGTAATCGTCCGCGCCCGATTCCAGTCCCTCCACCAAATTCCCCACTTTGTCGTTGGCGGTGAGGAGCATGATGTACACGTAGGGTTGCGAGGATCGCGCCCGCACGCGGCGGCAAATCTCCAGGCCGTCGATTCCTGGCATGATCCAATCGAGCAAAGCTACCCGGGGCGCATTCTCCGCCTGCAGCACTTCCCAAGCCTCGGACCCATCGTGAGCAGCGATCACCTCGTAACCCCATTTAACCAGAAGGCGATCGAGCAGGCGGGAGGAGACCGGATCGTCATCAGCAATTAGAATCTTCATCGCACGCACTCCTGTTTGAGTTCGTCGAGTAGCTTGCTCGCTCGCTGGATTTGCTCTTCCAGCAAGCGCGAGCTCTCGTGAGCATGAGGTAGGTCTCCCGCGGCCGCGAGTTTTTCGAGTTCCAGAGCCGTGGCGGCCGCTTCGACCGCGCCCAAATTTCCGCATGTTCCTTTCAAGGTGTGCGCGGCACGCCGCAGGGTATCGGCCTGTTTCTTATCGATGGCTTCCCGAATGGCGGTCATCTGGCGAACGGAATCCTCCTTGAAAAGCTCGATGATGTCGCCCAGCAACTCCATATCACCTTCGACGCGGTCGAGCAGCGCAACCCGATCCAACTCGCCGGTTGCTCCGGAATCCGTGGCGGTTCCCGTAGCCGGCTCCAGCTCATGCTGCACAAACGCCGGACCGAGGCGAGCCAACTCGGAGAAAAGTGTGTCCGGCCGGATCGGTTTGGTTACATACGCGTCCATGCCTCCCTCGAGGCAACGCTCGCGATCACCCTTCATAGCGTGTGCGGTGACTCCAATGATGGGTGTGTGAGTTCCGAGAGTTCGCTCGCGAGCGCGTATGGCCGCCGTTGCCTCCATCCCATCCATTTCCGGCATCTGAACGTCCATCAATACCGCGTCGAATCCCTGAAATCCCGCTGATTCGAGCAGATCGAGAGCTTCACGGCCATTCGTGGCCAGTACAACCTCGTGGCCCCACTTCCGCAAGATCGTCAGTGCGAGCTTAGCGTTGACCGCGTTGTCCTCAGCCAGAAGCAGGCGCATAGGACGCATGGCTTTGCGCCGTTTATCAGGCGCGACGGCCGAAGCAGAGTCCAGGATTTGCGTTCCGAGAGCATTTAGCATTCCGTCGAGCAAATCGGATTGCCCAATGGGCTTCACGAGATAGACTTTGATCCCGATTTCGCGACACCGCGCTGCGTCGCCTACCTGGCGGTCCGAAGTGAGCATCATGATCGTGGCGCCCGCGAGGGAAGGATCGGCTTTGATTCTCCGGGCGACTTCGAACCCATCCATAGAGGGCATGTGGCCATCCAGGAGAACCAGAGGAAAGCTGTTCCCTTGATCGCGGGCCCAGCGCATGGCCATCAGCGCGGCGTCACCGCCATCCGCTAAAGTTGGGACCATCCGCCAGTTCTTCAGCATTTCATCGAGGATCATGCGATTGGTCTCGTTATCGTCGACGATCAAAACATGCAAGCTCTCGAGTTCGGTGCGACGCAAGTTGCGCCCCGACCCGCTTGTTTCAGGGGGAGCAAGCTTCAACGTGAAATGAAAGACGCTGCCCTCGCCCAGATGGCTTTCCACCCAAACCTTTCCGCCCATCATCTCCACAAGCCGCTTGGTGATGGTCAGTCCTAGACCAGTACCCCCGTATTTCCGCGTGGTCGAGCCATCAACTTGGGAGAAAGCGTCGAAGATAATTTGTTGTTTCTCCAAAGGAATGCCAATACCCGTATCGCGAACAATGAAATGAAATCGAAAGGGGTCCGTTTCGGGACTGATCATCTCCCGGCCGACTTCGATCACAACGCCCCCTTTGTGAGTGAACTTGATGGCGTTTCCGACTAAATTGACGAGGATTTGCCGGACGCGATCCGGATCTCCCGAAAGCATCTGCGGGACATCGGCCGCGATACGAGAGGAAAGCTCAAGCCCTTTCTTGTGCGCCCGCACGGCAAGAGTTTTTAGCGTCTGGTTGACAAGTTCCGGCAAATCAAAATCGGTTTGATCCAGATCGAGCCGCCCGGCCTCGATCTTGGAAAAGTCTAGGACATCATTTACTACGCGCAGCAGGCTATCAGCCGAAGAGCGCACCAGATCCAAGTACTGTTTTTGTTCTTCATTCAGCGGAGTATCGAGCGCCAATTCAGTCATGCCGATGATTCCGTTCATCGGTGTGCGAATCTCGTGACTCATGTTGGCGAGGAATTCGCTCTTGGCGCGATTGGAGGATTCTGCCGCCTGCTTGGCCAAAAGCATCGCCTCCTGCGCCGCACGGCGAGCCGTGATATCGATAAGGGTGACTACCGCGCCGACGATCTGGCCATCCCGCTCGATGGGATATGACCAATATTCCGCCGGAAAGCTAGTTCCGTCAGATCGCCACATAACTTCCATGTCGCTATGAGAGGCTTGATGGGTGCTAAGGGTCGCGTATATAGGAGATTCGGACGCAGCGTAACGTGACCCATCGGGGCGGGTATGGTGCACCAGATCGTGCATGTTTCGGCCCAGAAGCTCGCTGATATCGGAATACCCGAGCAATCGCAATGCGGCCCGGTTTGAAAACGTGCATTGCCCCTGAAGATCGAGCCCATAGATGCTCTCGGCCGTGGAATCGAGCAGGAGGCGTGTGCGCTGTTCGCTTTCGCGCAGGGCAGCTTCGGCCTCCTTACGCACTGAGATTTCCTGTCGCAATTCCGCTGTTCGCTGCTCGACGCGAAGCTCGAGTTCATCGCGAGCGAGCTGCAGAGCTCTGTCGCGGCGTTGGATCTCAGTAAGCATGCCGTTGAAACCGTCGATCAGCACGCCGACTTCGTCGTTCGCGCCACGGATGGCGCGAAGAGAGAAGTCTTTTTCGCTGGTCACCTGCCTGGTGGTCTGCGCCAGCATCAGAATCGGATCCGAAATGGCTCGCTGCATCCGAGCCGCCAAAAAGAAAGCACCCACCGATAAGCTCACCACGATGACTCCGAACAAAGCGAAATACAGCCGCAGGAGTTCAGCGAATTCCCCTAAATCGGAGGCAAGAAAGACCGTGCCGAGGCTATGGCCGTCCAGAACAATCGTGTGGAAAACCACCAGACGCTTGGCCTCAAATCGTGTCCCGCCAGATTCAGGCGCCGGGAAGGAGAAAGGCGCTCGCCCTGGATCCCGAACGTAAGTGGCAAAACTTGCTTCATCCATGCGATAAAGGGCGGCCGCCATGATGTGCTCTTTGGCTGAAAGGGATTGCAGAACCTCTCGGGCCGCCGCAGGATCGTTGAAGGTTAGAGCCGCGGTGCTGTTAGAACCCAGCACTTCCGCCAGCGTTTCGAGATCATGCATCCTGGATTGGCGCAAGGTGTGAATATCGAAAGCAAAGAAGGCGCCGCAAGCCGACAAGATCGCAGTGCACGTGGTGATCATGACAATCAAGGTGAGCTTGCGGCGAATCGACAAATCCCGGAACGACGGCATATGTCTCATCTCGCGGCCTCGCTGCGGTTGATCACGCGCGCCAACGCCAGCAGCTTTGCGCTTACGCGCAGTTTGCCCTGCGTTGCAACTTCCAAGTTCACGACGAAGCGCACTCGGTTCTCTTGCACCACAAATTGAATTGCGCCTCCGGCTTCGGCAAACCCATCAATGTCGCTGACGGTCAACACACTGGCTTCCTGAAGGCTGGCCAGGATCGGCGCTCTGCGCTGGCGTTCGGAGGCGCTGATGAAAAGAACATGACAACGGCGCAGGTTGTCACCATAGCGGTACTTAACGATTTCGATGCTGCGGCCCTGAGCCTTCTGTCCCGCGACGATACGCAGAAGACTTTCGCCAAAGGGATCGTCTCCGATGACGCCAATCACAATCGGCGCGTGAGGATCGACAAAGGCGTTTTCCGGCCATTCCACGAATTTCGTGAAGTTGAATAAAAAAGCCGCCTTCACGTCGTACTCGCCGGGCTGGTCAGATTGCGCCGCGGCGATGGCACAAACGAACGCGCCGACCATCAGCGCGGATAGAATCCAGCCCACTCTTGATACCGCCATCGGCAATTGCGGGCATTGGAGTGGTGAGTTCAAAGAAGCCATCCCACATTGGCGTAAACGACGCGCTTCACCAGGCGGCCCTATTCCCGAGCGTATTCAATTCGCGGCTGCCCACACTACTGCGCCCGACACTCCCAGACGCACGCTGCTGGCCAAAAATGCGGGTTTGACTTAATTCGTTGACTCTGAAAAGCCAGGGATTTCTGGCGAGAAAAGAGCGGAAGAAAGCATTAGCAGGTTTGGAGCCGTTCGGAATTGAACCATAAGTACCGTTATGAAACACTCTGAAGTCTGCTCGCCGCGACCAGATCAGTTTGAGATTCCCCTTCCTGCAAAATGCATTCCCCTTGTGGCAAGCTGGCGAAGCTTTCTGGTCGCGTCATGCAAAGCGGCGATGCCTGGAGAATCGATGCAGTCAGCTAAGAGCAGAGAAGCTGTCGTTAGTCCTTGGGCTCGAATCGCGCAGGGCAGTGTGATTGTGAAAACCAGGCACATAAAAAAATCGGCAGCGCAACGATCGCGCCACCGATTTTTTGTTCGACGAGATGCTGTGTTGAATTACTGAGCCGCCGCAGCCGCTTTCGATTCGGGCTTCGTGAATTTCGAGCTATCGAGCGGCGCGTTGTCTTGCACTTTGACGACGCGGATGGTCACATTCGTGGACGGTTCAAGTCGCGGGCCGGCGGGATTCATGGTGATCCGATAGGGAAATCTGACACCGCTACCGGTGTCGCGGTAATCATCATAATCCACCTGAAATGGGGCATCGCCCACGGGCGTGGGTAGTGAACTCCACTTCCGCAGAAGCAATCCCGTCTGCACATCGAAAAAGAGCCGCTCCTCGCGTTCACCCTGCGGCTGTGCGGTTACAACGTAAGCGTCGTGCCCGTTCAGATTCTCGACGCCCTCGACTTGCATTTTCGCGTATGCCCGTTTCAAATCCAGCGGCAGATAGAAATCCGCATCTCGCTTGACGCGCATTTGATCGATTGGGCCGGGCTCAGCGACACGCCCTCTGAAATCTTGTGTCCAAGCCTTCGTTCCATCGAAGCCGTCGGAGATCGTATAGGTTGGCGTCTTGTAAGTGTTGACGACGAGGTTAGGCGCCTTCTGGCTGCGTTCGATGGCCGCCGGCACAGGTACTGTTCCACCGGGACCGGTAGGGACCGTCTGAGTTCCGGTGATCACCCGGGACGTAACTTTCCTGAGCGCTTGCTCGCCGCCGAGCGCCTGCACGTATTTGGACGCAATCTGATCAACCGAGGGCAACTGGGGCTGAGCGTCGGTCTCGACGTCTTTCGGAACAGAGGGCAGAACCAACGTGGTCGCGGGAATGGCGTTGCCGCGATGGCAGGTATAGCAGGTCACTTCTTGCCCGCCCTTGAAGTTATCCTTGTTGATAGCCATCATCATGCGGATCATGTCGCGCGCGACTTCCTTTGGCTTCTTCGTGTCTGTCGAGCGATCCGGATCGTCATGGCAGAATTCGCAATCCACTCCGAGCGCGCCGCGGATCAGGTGCATGGACTCGATGAGCTGGTCGGCCGGAGTTCCGTTCATCGCTTTGATATTCTTATAGAACTGCTCGGCAGTCTTCCCTTCCATACTCGGGGGAGCGCCTTGGGAGTGTGCGAGCAGCACCAGCGTCAATATCAACCCCGTCAGCACGCCAATTCTTTGCAGGCAACTCAGTGAGTTACGCATTGATGAGACGATCCTCCTGAAGAGTCCTCGAATCCTGCTTCAGTTCCCAACGGTCGAACCCGACCGAATCTGCAATTTGATTTTCTCCGGCGAGCCGTAGCATACACTCTTGCCGTGCTGGTTGGAAGGTGGCTACGCGCCGACCCTTGGTGTCGACCCGCGTAGCACGATTGAAAACTAACCTTGAGCATTGTATCCTCGCCCCGTTCATTTCCAGGCCGTGAAGTCAGTTCGGAATGATATCGAGAAATAGAACTCTGTTGGCTGGCGAAGCTAACCGAAAAAGTAGAATCGGCGCACGGGAATGAAGGGAGAGAAAATTACTATGGCTTTCGGATCAAAGTCACGCTTCCTCAGTGCCGTCGCAATAACGGCCACGTTGCTATTCGGCGTTGCGTCAGCGAACGGACAAACCGACGCGGCACAAAAGCCCCTCATGTCCGAAGACGCCTTCAAAGACGTGCAGGTATTGCGAGGAATTCCGGCCAGCGAGTTCATAGAGACCATGGGGTTCTTTGCCGTCTCACTGACGGCGAACTGCACGACTTGCCATGGCGATGCCAGCGCGGGCAGCTGGGAACACTATGCCGACAATACCCAGCTGAAGTCGGCCGCCCGCAGGATGGTCGTGATGATGAACTCCATCAATCAGGCCAATTTTGGCGGCAAGCGCGAGGTGACATGTTATACCTGCCATCGCGGCGACCGCATGCCGCGAGTTACTCCGACGATTGCGGACGTATATAACTCCACCTTCAATCCGATCGAACCGGATCAACTGCTTCCTGAGACGCCCGCCGCCGAACCTTCCGCCGATCAAATTCTCGACAAATACATTCAGGCGCTCGGCGGAGCGCAGAATTTGGCCAAGCTCACTAGCTTTGTGGCCAAGGGGACTTCGCAGGCCTATGCGGAGCTTGCTTATCCATTCGAACTCTATGCAAAAGCACCGAGCCAAATGACGACCATCACGCACACGGAGGCAGGCGACAGGACCACGGCGTATGACGGCCGCAACGGCTGGGTGGCTATGCCCAGGGACGACAAGCCGATTCCGCTGCTTCCGTTGATCCAAGGCGATCTGATCGGCGCCAAGTTGGACGCAACGATCTGCTTTCCCACTGCCATAAAGCAGGCCCTTACGCAGTGGCGCGTCACCATGCCGATAACCATTAACGACAAGGACGTCGAGGTTGTTCAGGGGACCGTCGACGGCCGCACTCCAGTGAACCTTTACTTCGACAGTAAGAGCGGGCTGCTGGTGCGGCAAGTGCGGTATACGGATACCAAAGTGGGTCTCTCAGCGACGCAAGTCGACTATGAAGATTATCGTGACGTGGCCGGCGTGAAGATGCCCTTTAAATGGACGACGAGCTGGCTGGATGGCCAGACGGTCTTCACCGCGACTCAGATACAGGCGAACGTGCCGATAGACGCCGCCAAATTCGGTAAACCGACGCCGCCAAAACCGCCAAATCCCTGATTCGACGAAACGAAGTCTACGCAGCTTTCGTCATAGAGATAGCGGGGCGGTACCTTGACACTTTTTCAAGGGCAATGCTATGTTCGGGCACGATCAGTTTTCTCGTCTGCTCTCCAGAACGACTCCCAAAAACGGAGAATCGGACAGGAGGAAGAACCCAAAATGAGTCGCAGAGCTTCGAGTTTGGCGGTGATGTTTTGTGGGTTGCTTTTGGCGGCTCTGCCCGCCCTTGCACATCACTCACTTAACGCCGAGTTCCAGATGGGCAAGCCCACAGAGTTGAAGGGTATCCTCACGAAGGTCGAGTGGGATAATCCGCACGTTTATTGGAACGTCGAAGCAAAGGATGAGAGCGGCGCTGTAACGCGCTGGTCAGTGGAGGGCTTGCCTCCCAGCTACCTGCACCGCAATGGCGTTGCGAGGACGGATATGCTGGCACTCGTAGGGAAAGAAGTAACGATTCACGGGCGTCTCGCTAAGGACGGTTCGAAACTGATGTTCGGGCTAGACTTCGTGCTGCCTGACGGTCGAGTGATTCCGATCGGGCCGAAGGCGGGAGACGACAACCCGTAGTGGCGGCGATAGTCGCCAGGAGGAATTCTATGAAGCATCATCATGTCCTCGGGTGCTTACTTGCCGCGACGATGGTCGCGAGTGTTTGCGCTGCATCTGCTTCAGCACAAGCAGATAAAAATCAGGAAACCAAGAAGTATGCGCCTCCTGCTTTATCGAAGGATCATTCGAAGCCGACGCCGCGCACAGCCGATGGACATCCGGACCTCTCGGGGATGTGGATAGAGAAGTACGGAGCGTTGGGAACCGATCCCGCCGTCGGAAAACCAACGCAAAACCGTGCT
>Ga0307479_10003477_pt1 | contig 14341 bp, 15 predicted proteins | sample atmos_gasesECM4C_FD_203743 | JGI IMG/M metagenome (GOLD analysis project Ga0307479, IMG submission 203743) | Hardwood forest soil microbial communities from Morgan-Monroe State Forest, Indiana, United States - atmos_gasesECM4C_515 | ecosystem: Environmental > Terrestrial > Soil > Temperate...
GACCGCACTCGTCGGCGCAACGCTGGAAGTATGCCAGGATCTCCGGTTGCGCGGACCACAGCCGCGACCAGTGCGGGTTCAGCGCGAACGAGTACGAGTAGAGATGCGACTTGACGTCGCAGGCCAGCCCGGGATAGGTGTTGATCCGCCAGGTGCCGCCGACGTCGTCTTCGCGATCGAAGATAGTGAAGTCGTGAAAACCCGCGCGCGCCAGCAGGATTCCGAGCGCCAGGCCGCCCGGCCCGGCGCCAATGACACCGACCGAAAGATTCGTGCTCATCGGATCTGCACGCATTGCCCACCATCGACTACCAGCTCCGAACCGGTGATGAACGACGCCCCCTCGGACACCAGAAACGCGACCGCGTCGGCGATCTCGCCGGGCTGGCCGATCCGTCCGAATGGGGATGACGCGGCCAGTTGCGCCTGCGTGGCCTCGTCGAGCATCGGAGTCGCGATCGGTCCCGGGAACACCGCGTTGACCCGGATGCCGAACGGTGCCAGTTCGGCGGCAGCGTTTTGGGTCAGCCCCCGAAGCGCCCACTTCGACGAACCGTACGCGGAGTGCCGCGGGAAGGGACGGATTGCTCCCGTGCTGCAGATGTTGACGATGGCCGCGTGTTTCGCCTCACGGAGCTGCCCGAGCGTGGTGCGGATACCGAGGAATGCGCCCAGACAATTGACCCGCCAAGCATTTTCGAAGTCCTCAACCGTCTCCTCGGCTAACGACGCCCGGTGCAGCACGCCGGCGTTGTTGACCAGTGTGGTCAGCAACCCGAATCGGTCGCCAACCCGGTCGACGGCCGCATCCCATTGCGCCGAGGAGGTGACGTCGAGCTTGACCGCGATCATTTCGTCATCGCCCAACTCGTCGACCATGGCCACGAGTTCATCGGCACGGCGATCGCAGGCCGCCACGCAATAGCCCGCCACGCGAAGCCGTTTGACGATCGCCCAACCCTGCCCGCCGGCGGCTCCGGTCACCAGTGCGACACGTCGAGGAGTCATCATCACGAAACCTCCGGGCTGTCGGACAGGCCGTAGCTGGTGATGAACCGGCACCGCCGGCTCCGGAACCGCCACCGCCCGCCGTGGCGGACCAACTCGTCGTCGTACAGCGCGGGCCGCAGCTGCAGGCTGCCGGCCCTGACGAACAGCACCTGCGACCGCGCGGTTGCGGTGTTGTCGCGGACGTCGATCCGCGAGGCACCAGTCAGATGCAACCCCCGTGGCGCATCGCCGAACATCTTGCGGATGCCGTCATGTCCGTCGAAAGACCGTCCGTAGACCTGAAATTGCGCATCGGCAATAAACAGCTCGATGCAGGCGCCGATGTCACCCGCGTCGAGGGTCAACGCGTACTCCGTGAGCAGTTCACGGATTGCTTCTTGGTCATCGGTCATTGTTCCGTGGCCTCGCGTAGGTGCTCCGCCGCCCCCCGCCGCAATGCTTGCGACTCGGCCGCCAGCGTGATCATCCGAAATCCGTGTTGCGCCATGGCTCGACCCGTTTTGCCCTCGCTCGCGTGGATCCCGGTGACCAGCCCGGCATCGGTCGCCGCGCGGTGGATTCGCACTATCGCGTTCAGCACTTCGGGATGTCGGGTCGCCCCGACGGCAGCGACGCCCAGGGAAAGCGCCAGATCGGCTGGCCCGACGTAGATTCCGGCCAGGCCATCGACGGCGCAGATCTCGCCAAGGTTGTCCAGCGCGGCGGCCGTTTCGATCATCGCGAACACGCTCACCCGGGATTCGTGGGCGGCGGCGTCATAACCGAGGCTGGCGCGCAGCGGGCCGAAGCTCCGGATGCCCGCGGGCTGGTAGCGGGTGGCGGCCACGGCCGCGGCGGTCTGGTCGGCCGATTCGATCATCGCGATGATGACGGCGTCGGCGCCGGCGTCGAGCACGCGCCCGATCGGTGCCGGGTCGGCGTTCGGCAGCCGCACGGCGGTGGCGATGGGCACGTGTTCGAGGCGCCGCAGTATGCCCGCGATATCGGCGTCGTCGAGATAGCCGTGCTGGGCGTCGAAGCCCACGTAGTCGTAACCGGCCCTGGCGAATTCCTCCGGTCCTATCAGCGTCGGGCCGGTGATCCAGCCGCCCCATATCGGGGTTCGGTTGCTCAGCGCCTGCTGCAGGCCGCTCTGCGATGTCTGCGGCATGCTCAGTCGGCGATCGCGATTTTGACGCGCTCGGGGTCCGGCCGGCAGGCCAGTTCGAACGCTGCCTGCACGTCGTCGACGCCGAAGGTGTGGGTCAGGTATTTGCCGAGCAGCTCGGGATGGTCGGCGGCGAACTTCCCGGCCAGTTCCAATACCCGGCGCCGGTCAAGTGTCACACCGGATTTCAGCGTCAGGTTGTTGCGCAGCATGAGGCGCATGCTAATCGGGTAGGCCTCGTCATCGGCGACACCGAAATAAAAGATGGTGGCGCCGGGGGCGGCGGCTTCGATGGCGTGCCCCAGGGTGGCCACCTGGTGGCCGACGGCCTCGATGACGACGTCGGCGCGATCGGCGGCCGCCAGCTGGCTCACCCACCGATCGCTGGTCGCGCGCACCGCGTCGTCGACGCCATATGTGGGCGCGAGGTTTTCGCGGTCGACGGGATCGACGCCGGTGACTCGCCGGGCGCCCGCGGCTTTGGCGACGTAAGAAAACAACAACCCGATCGATCCCTGGCCGATGATCGCGACGTGGCGGCCGGCCAGATCCGGCAATTGCTCACAGGCGTAGAGGACACACGCCAGTGGTTGTAGGCCGATCGCCTGCGCAGGGGTCAGCGCCGGGTCATACGGCGCTAGCCCGTTGCCGTCGCTGATCACCCGCTCCATCAGGCCGTCGAACCCGGAGGCCCAGCCCACCACGCGATCGCCGGGACGGTGCTGCCGATGGCGGCTGGCGATCACCTCGCCGGCCACCTCGTGGATCGGGAAGCCGTCCTTTTCCGCGGCGCTGCGGCCGTCGTCTCCTGGAAGCCGTCCCTTCGCGCCGCGAAAGGCCGGCAGGTCGCTGCCACAGACGCCGGCGGCCAAGAACCGCAGCAGCACCTGGCCATCGGCCAGGCGGTCGGGTGTCTTGTCGGCGATCGACGTCCGCTCGAACAGATACGGCGCGATGATCCGGTAGGACCACACGTCAAACCTCCACCGGGATCTTGTTCCAACCCCACTGGAAGCTGGACGGTAGCCGGGTTGCGGCGTCGCCTTGGATCGCGTAGTCCGTGACCCGCCGGAGCCATTCCTGCAGCAGCACATCGATTTCCAGCCTGGCCAGGTGGTAGCCGATGCAGAAGTGCTGGCCACGGCCGAACGCCAGCGAACGACGGATCGGCCGGTCCCAGACGAATTCGTCGGGCTCGGGATACTCCCGCTCGTCGCGGTTGGCCGACGCCAGCAGAGTGATGACGCGCTGGCCCGGCTCGATGGTCTGGCCGTGAATGGTGAAGGGTTTCCGCGCCGTCCGGGCGAACCACTGCGCCGGCGCGCAGAACCGGATCATCTCCTCGCGGGCGGCCGGCACGTTGGCGGCGGGGTCGGCGCGCACCGCGGCCAGCTGGTCGGGCCGCCGGCTCAGCTCCCACAGCCCGTGGGCGACGATTTTGGGCACCGTTTCCGTCCCGCCGATGAAGATGCACAGCATCTGGGTCGCGGCTTCCACGTCGTCGAGCGCGCTGCCGTCGGGCAAGCGGTAGCCCAGCAGGCCGTCCACGACGGGCAGCGCATCCCCGGACGAGTCGGCCCGGCGGCGCTGCACCACGGGTATGAGGTATTCAAGATAGTTGGGCCGGGCTTGCGCTGTATCGACGCCCTCGCCAGGCTCGGAAAGGCTGCCGGCGTTGACGGCTGCCAACACTTGTGGTGCGAGTTCCGTTGATATGCCCAGCAATCCGCACACCATCGAAGCCGCAACAATGCCGCCGTATTCTTGAGTCAGGTCGAAGGAACCTTGCGGCAGCAACAGATCGAGGCGCTCGTTGGCCAGCGTGCGGATTCTGTCTTCCAGCCCGGCGACCGACCTCGGCCGCAACGGCTGGGAGTGCGCGCGACGGATCTCGCCGTACAAATCGGTGTCGAACACCGCGTGAAACGGCAGCGGATGCAGCGGCGGGTCTTCGACAGGCCCGGCGTTGTGCTGGGCCAGAACCGAGGCCGGGGGCAGCGTGCCCTCCGTCGCGACGAATGTCCCGTCGTTCACATCCAGCACCCGCCAGATGTCCTCGAAGCGGGACAGCGCGAAGGTATCCCACTGCGGCATGTAGTACACCGGGTGCTCATCGCGCAGGATTCGGTAGTACGGCAACGGGTTTGCCATTACTTCCGCGTCGAACGGGTCGTAGGAGAAGTTCACCGCAGCGGAGATGGCGGTAGGGCCTGCAGGATCGAGTCTTCCCAGCCGTCACGCAACGCGGGCGCCACGCTCATCCAAGTGACGATCTCGGCGGGCGGGCTCTCCTTCCACGAGGGGTAGTGGTTGGCGAAGCACTCCCAGCCGCCTTCCAGCGCCCAGTAGTGGATGACCTCGTTGAAGCGGAACGTGGTGGTGAACGAGCCGAGCCAGTGCTTACCCGTGCGCTCCGACCAGGGGACATACAGCCGCTCCAGCTCCCGGATGTAGTCGTCCTGGCGTCCCGGCTTGGTCTGCATGATCTCTTGGATCACCAGCGGCGCAGTGAAGTTGGCCTCGCGCAGCTGAGCCAGCGTTTTGTTGCTGGGCCCGGGGTACATGATGCGCCCCTCCCCCGAGGCGCCGATGTCGGCGAGGAACGCCAACCATTTCCCGGCCGCGGCCTCATGGCTGCCACCGCGTGCCTGCGCCGCCCCGATCCTGGCGTAGTCGGCGAACCCGTCGATCTCCCAGATGATCGTGACCTGCGGCCAGTGACCGTTGTATGGGGTGCATTCCCAGAGCGCGAAGAGCCGGGCGCCGAGCGCGTCCATCATCGGCTGGTAGGTGTCGGTGAACACCTCGGTGAAGCGGTCGCTTCGCCCGGACCCCAGCGAGATCGTCTCGTGCAGGTAAAGGAGGGTGTGCCGGTGGTACTTCTTCATGGGCTAGCCGAGCCGGATCAGCTCTGAATCGACCGGCGAACGAATGGTGGGGTCGCACAGCAGCGTCTCGGTGGGATCGACTGATGTGCAAGGAATTCCGGCCGCCGCAAGCGCATGGCGCTTGAATGCCCGCGCCGAAGCGCTGAGCACGTGCTGCATTCTGGTCATGCCGTGATTCACTCGCAGGGGCCATCCGTCGCCCCACAAAGCGACCTCCGTCGAACGCTGGTCCAGGGCCGTGAGCACCCGGTCACGAACGCGTGCATCTGCGGCGAATACCTCTTCGCTGACCGCCAGACTCTGGCTCGTCGGGTCCATCGCAGACCCCGGGTCCAACGCGCGCACCCCGAGGATCCGCAACGGCCTGCTGTCGCAGCCATGCGGTAGCAGCACGGTCACCTCCCAACCCGCCATCACCCGGTCGTACAGCCAACCCCCCGCTGATTGCACGACGTCGACGGCGCTGACGGCAACGACGTCGAGTCGATAGCGCAGATGTTGGCTGTCGGCGCGGGTTGTCCGGGCGGCGCTAACAAGTCTGCCTCCGCTGATATCGATAGTTGTGACCATCAATCCATTCCTCATCGCCACGCCCGGACGGGGCGTGTTGGCGTCCAGAGCATCCAGCATGCGGTTGTCATGGGCTGTAGCCGCGTGCCACCACCGGGAGTTCGGCGGTGACGCGGCTCACCGGACAGCGTGACACTTTTGCGGAAATTTGTAAAGGTCCGACGATCGGTCACGAGCCGCGTCGCGCCTGCAATTCGGCGAGAACTTCGTCGGTGTGCTGGCCCAGTTCCGGTGCCGCGGAACGGGGCGACCACGGCGTGCCATGGAAATCCGCCGGTGTGGCGACCATGGCGATGGCCGCTTCACCGTCCGGCACGTCGACGATGCCGCCGGCGGCGTGGAACTGCTCATCGGCCACGGCGTCCTCGATCGAGTTGACCGGCGACCAGAAAAAGTCCGGTTCGCTCGCGAACAACTCCGCCCATTCGTCCAGCGACCTGGTCGCGAAGATCTCGTCCAAGGCGGCGATGAGCTGCACGGCGTTGGTTGCCCGGGCGCGGGCGTCGCGAAATCGGGGATCGGTGAGCCACTCGGGGCGACCCACGACCCGACACAGCGGGGGCCAGTGGCGGTCGACGTCGAGCCCGACGATCCAGAACCGGCGCCCGTCGCCGGCCGCGTAGTTGTTCATGCACGGGTTGCCCATCGATTCGCGTTGTCCGACCCCGATGGGCTGGCCGGTCATCAGGTAAGTGTTGATGTCGAAGCTCACGGTGTAGGCGCCCTGGCGGTACAGCGAGGTGCTCACCAGCTGACCGATTCCCGTGCGTTCACGGGCGAGCAGCGCCGCACACACTGCCGCGGCCAGGGTCATGCCGGCCGAGTGATCACCCATGCCGCCGCGCTGGAACGGTGGCGTGTCGCCTGGCCGGGTGAGCAGATGGGCCACGCCGGCGCGGGACCAGAACGCCGCCACGTCGTATGCGGCGCGGTCGGCGTCTGGCCCGGTCTCGCCGTACCCGGTGATCAAGCCGTAGACCAGGCGCGGGTTATGCGTGGATACCGTCTCGGAGTCGAGCCCGAGGCGCCGCAACGCACCGGGGCGCACGTTGGTTATGAAAACGTCTGCGTCAGCCAGCAATTCGAATGCGAGTCCGCGGCCGGCGTCGGTGGTGAGGTCCAAGACGATGCTGCGCTTGGAGCGGTTGTCCAATTCGAAGGGCGGGTTGACCCCGAGATCGCACCCCAGCATCCGGCCGAACATGCGCCCAGGGTCACCGGCCGGCGGCTCGATCTTGATGACGTCGGCACCCCAGTCGGCCAGGATGCCGGCCGCAGCCGGTCCGGCCACCCAGACCCCGAGCTCAACTACTTTGATGCCTTCCACCGGTCCCGCCACGCCTACGTTCCTACTCCGTGCCCCCGCCGCCTATTGCTACCGGGTCGAAGGGATAGAAAGGTGTTGTGACGCAACCGGGAGGAACACCATGACTCTGGTAGCCGGACGTGGCCCGCTCAGCAGCGATCCTGCCGGGCGGTTCTCTCCGCCGGTACCCGCCGACCTCGTCTACATCGAGCCGCATCCGCGGCGCGTCCAGGCCTTCCAGCATGGGCTGCTGGTGATCGACACCGAACGCGCGCTGATGGTGCACCGACGGGGTCACCCGCTCAGCTACGCGTTCCCGGTTGACACGACCGGCGACTTGCCGGCCGAGCAGGTGCCGGAGGCGCCGGGATTTCTCCGCGTGCCCTGGGACGCCGTGGACGCCTGGTTCGAGGAAGGGCGCAAACTCGTGCGCTACCCGCCGAACCCGTACCACCGCGTCGACTGCCGCCCGACGAACCGCCGCCTGCGCGTGTCGGTCGCAGGCACCACGCTGGTGGAAACCGACGACACCGTGATCGTCTTCGAAACCGCGCTCGAACCTCGGCTCTACGTCGATCCCATGCACGTGCGCAGCGATCTACTGCGGCGATCGGAAACGTCGACATACTGCAACTACAAAGGTTTTGCAACATATTGGTCCGCTGTCCTCGGCGACACCCTGATCGAGGACGTCGCATGGAGTTACCAGGACCCGCCCCCGGAAAGCCTTCCCATCAAAGGATTTCTCAGTTTCGACGACACTCGTGCTGACGTGATCGCCGAGCTGCCGCTTAGCCGCCGTAGCTAGGACGCCCGAGCTTGAGCACATGCTGGGCGATCATATTGCGGAAGACCTCCAGGCTGCCGCCGTAGATCCCGGTCGGCAGGGCATGCCGGAAAAGGTATTCCACCGCGCCGTCATCGGCGGAACCGGGGGTATCGGTCGGCAACGCCGACGCGGCACCCAACATGTCCATCAAATCAGCGGAGATATCGCGCATCGTCTGGGCAATCGCGACGCGTCCAAACATCCCGGGAGTGGACAGCGCGGCCTCCATCCGCGCGACGCTGCGGCCGAGCCGGTACTTGATGGACTCGTCGTCCAACAGGCGCCGGCCAGTGGAATCCGCCTCCGCCGCGATCGAAGCGACCTTGTCCACCGCCTCGGCCAGCAGCGATCCGTGTGCCGACATCGCCGAAATATGTTGCAAGCCATGGTCTTGCGAATCGCCAATGCCGTGCTCGGAGTCTAGCGCCGAGCGCATCACCGTCCAGCCGCCGTTGACCTCGCCGATGCGGTAGAGGTCGTCCACGCGTACGTCGCTGTAGTAAACGATGTTGGTGCGGTCGCCGTCCACGGTGCGGATGCCCTGAATCTCGACGCCCGGTGAATCAAGCGGCACCAGAAACATGGTCAGGTTCTTGTGTTTCGGGCCCGCTGCGTCGGTGTTGGTGAGCAGGAAGACGTACTTGGCGTTCTGAGCATTCGAGGTGAACATCTTGGAGCCGTTGATGATCCACGTGTCACCGTCGCGCACCGCGCGGGTCTTGCAGGTTGCGACGTCGGAACCACCTTCGGGCTCGGTATAGCCCAGGCACAGGCGAATGTCGCCGGATAGCACTCCGGGCAGAACCAAGTTGGCAAGCTCTGCCGAGCCGAATTGCTTCACCAGCCGCGCGACGACCGAGGTGGTGCCCCAGTGGTACCAGGGCGTGTGAGCGCGGCCGATTTCGAGACCGAAGATTCGGCGGCGAACAGGGGTGAATCCACCTTCGGACTCGAGCTTCCAATCGCTGGCCAGATACCCCGCTTCACCCAGTGCTAAATGCACTTGCTCATCAAAGTTTTCGCCGAACTCCCGATCGCGCTGCCGCACTTCGTCGGTGACGTGCTCGCCGACGAACGCCCGGGTCTGATCGAGGAAGGCCTTGTCCTCGGGCGAAAGCGCGACGAATGAGAAGTCCATCTAGGCCGCTTCGATCACGAGGGTACGGAAACGGTCGAGGGTGTCGAGCGCATGCGCCATGCTGTCGCCGGGCAGGCCGACGCTCACCCACGTCACTCCCAAGGCCGCCAGCTTTTCCAAGCCGTCGAGGTAAGCGTCGGCGTTGAATTCGTCGCCCGCGGGGCTACCGCCCTCGAAATTTGTGAAGGTGATGTCGATCGCGGACCAATCCCTTTCCGCCGCATCGCATCGGCGCCGCAGATCGTCGATGCCGTCGGACAGGCGCTGCACCGAATCGATGACGGCGGTGCCGGCGGTAGCGGCCAGCTGGGCCGGGGCGGGGAAAGGACACCAGCCGTCGCCGTACTGCGCTACCCGCTGCCGGGCCGCCGACGTGTTGCCGCCGATCCAGATCGGCGGATGCGGGCTACTGACCGGCCGGGGGTGCGCGGTGATGCCGCGCGCGCTGAAATGCTTTCCCTCAAAGGACATATCATCGCTGGTCCAGATCGTCCGGATCACCTGAAGCGCTTCCTCGAACAGCTCGGCGCGCTCGTCGTAGGTCACGCCCAACGCCGCGAACTCCCGTTTGAGGTAACCCATGCCGACCGCAAGCGTGAACCGGCCACCCGAGAGCAGGTCCAGCGTGGCGCCAGACTTGGCTACCACAAATGGGTTTCGATAAGGCAGCACCACGATGTTGGGGATCAGCCGCAGTGTTGTCGTCCTGGCCGCCGCGAAACCCAATGCAACAAAAGGATCCAAGGCGTCGTGACCCCCGGCTTCCAGCCACCGCTGCGATGGTGCCGGGTGGTCGGTGAAGCCGAAACCATGAATCCCCGCTGCTTCGGCAGCCGCCGCCACTCTGCCGATACCGTCCCCGCTGACCAACTCCGGGTTGTACGGATGGCTGTGCATCGGGTGAGTGATGCTGAAGTACATCTTCGGTTCCCAGATGTTTCCCGGCGGCTAGAACCGCGCGCGGGAGTCGATCGCCGTGTCGGTGGTGCGCAGCGGCCGGATCAGCGCCTCCTGGGCAAAGGAGCACAGCAGCTCGCCTTCCTCGGAATGCACGCTGCCGCGCACGTACGACATGCCCGCGCCAACCTGAGTGCTCTCGTGGGTGTAGAGCAGCCAGCCGTCCCAGCGCACCGGTTCGTGGAAAGCGACCGAGATACTCATCGGTGCGGTCGACACCGTGAGGTGCGCCTGGCTGGTACCGATGCCCGGATGGGCGCGCATGGTGGTGGAGATCCCCAGATGCCCGGTGAAATACGCGACCAGCGCCTTGGCAAGATCGTCTCGGGCCGGAATCGGGTCGTAGTGCAGCCACGCATACAGCTCGGGCGGCCCGACCTCGTCGGGGCTGTTGACGTCGACAACGTCGACGAGTCGCAGTTCCCGCCCGATCATCGGCATCTCGGAAAAGTTGGCGTCGGCCGGCGCGGCCACGTCGGGCCGCGGCAGGTGGTGCCGGATGACGTCACCCGTCGGGACGTCGGCGAGCACCGTCATGCTCAGGCAGCGTCGCCCGTTCTGATGCACGGCGACGACCGCGGTGGCGGTGGACCGGCCTTCGGCCACGACGTCGAGGACAAGTTCGATCGGTGGGCCAACGGCGACCGCACGGGAGAACACCGCGTGCGCCGAGCGCACCGACTTGTCCGGGAATCGTTTCGCCGCAGCGACGATCGCCTGCGCGAGCACCTGGGTGCCTTCGACCACCTGGCGGCCGTCTTGGCCGGCGATGCCGGTGTCGCCGACAAACCGGTCCTGCCCGTCAGCCTGCACGTCAAACAGATCCAGCAGACCCTCGACCGACCACTCGGCCTGCTCAGACTCCTCGGAAATTCTCGTCAAATTCGCCCCACCTCTCGCTATCCAAGGATCGCCGCGTCGCGACGGCAGCTCACGGCTCAGCGTGACACTTTGGCCAAGGTTTGTAAAGTGAGCCGGCGGGCCGCCGAGCAGCGCCGGATTGACACCGGTACCCGCGGTGCGTGACACTTTTGGCGTGTTTTGTAAAGGCGTGCGCGGATGATCGTCGAGCCGCTGGCCAAAGGGTTCTGCTTCGGTGAAGGCCCGCGCTGGTTCGAGGGCCTGCTGTGGTTCTCAGACATGCTGGGTGAAGCCGTACACACCGCGGACATGCGCGGATCGTTGACCACGTTGCCGCTGCCCGGCCGCTCACCGTCGGGCCTCGGGTTCCGGCCCGACGGGTCGCTGCTCATCGCCTCGACCGAAGACCGGCAGGTGTTGCGCTACGACGGCGAAACGGTCGGCACCATCGCCGATCTCGCCGACCTGGCGCCGGCCAGCCTCGGCGATATGGTCGTCGACGACGCCGGGCGCGCCTATATCGGATCCCAGGCGCGCAGCGGCGGCGTCATCGTCCGCCTCGACCCCGACGACAGCGCCACCGTCGTCGCCAACGACCTCGACTTTCCCAACGGGATGGTCATCACGCCGGACCGCCAAACGCTGATTGTCGCCGAGTCGATCGGCCGCCGGCTGACCGCGTTCACCATCGACGACGGCGGCGCGCTCGGTGATCGCCGGGTCTTCGCCGACGGCCTCGACGGCCCGCCGGACGGTATCGCGCTCGACGCCGAAGGCGGCGTGTGGACATCGATGACGCTGGCTCACCAGTTCGAGCGGGTCACCGAAGGCGGCGCCGTGACGGACCGCATCGACATGGGCGAGCGTGTTGCCATCGCCTGCGCTCTCGGCGGTCCCGAACGCCGCACACTGTTTCTGTTGTCGAGCACCGACGCGTATCCCAAGCGCCTGGTCGGCACCCGGCTATCCCGGCTGGACGCCGTCACGGTCGCCACCCCCGGCGCCGGCCTGCCCTGAACACCTGACGAAGAGGACGAATGACGGACTCCTACTACGAGCTGATCGATGACGCCAGCGCCCCGCGCGGAAATTACGAGAAGTGCGAAAAGTTCAGGGCGACCGACCTGGCGCGCGGCACCTGGTCTGCTTCGATACAGCATGGCGGTCCGGTGTCGGCGCTGCTGGCCCGGGCGCTGGAACGGTGCGAACGGCGCGACGACGCGCGCCTGTCCCGCGTCGTCATCGACTTGTTGGGCGGAGTTCCGGCCGAGGGCGACCTATGGGTTCGCTCGCAACTCGACCGTGGCGGCAAACAGATTGAGCTGGTCAGCGCCGAGATGTTGGCCCCGGGTCCCGATGGCGAGCTCCGGCCGGTCGCCCGCGCCAGCGGATGGCGGTTGCAGCAGCTTGAGACGGAGGCCCTGGCGTACGCTGCGGCCCCCCTGCTCCGACCGAGGACCGAGGCCCACAGCCGCAACCTCAAGGCAAGGAATTGGGACCGCAACTACGTGCACAGCCTGGACTGGCTATGGCTGACCGAACGACTCACCAAGGGCCCGGGGGAGTCTTGGCTCAATCCGACCGTGGACCTCGTCAACGGCGAGGCCATGACACAGCTGGAGCGGCTGTTCGCGGTGGCCGACTGCGCCAACGGCATCGGCAGCAAACTGGATATCACCAAGTGGACCTTCCTCAACACCGATCTCGCGGTGCACGTGTTCCGCATCCCAGAGGGCGAGTGGATCGGCATTCGCGCGGACACCAGCTACGGGCCGGACGGCATCGGGACGACAATTGGCACGCTGTTTGACGAACAGGGCGCAATAGGTGCCATCCAGCAGTCCGTGCTGGTGCGCCGGCGTCCCGGCCGAGCCTGACGTGGGAGCGACGGATATGAGCCAGGCGATGACTGAGACCGACACCTCGACGCGGCAGCGGATCCTCGCGGCCACCGCTGAGGTACTCGGTCGCAACGGCAAAACCAAGCTCAGCCTGTCGGACGTCGCCACCCAGGCCGGGGTCTCGCGGCCCACGCTGTACCGCTGGTTCGCGTCCAAAGAGGAGTTGCTGTCGGCATTTTCCGCCTACGAGCGACAGATCTTCGAGAGCGGTCTGGTCAAGGCGACAGCGGGGCTGAAGGGCGCCGACAAGCTCGACGCCGTGCTGCGATTCATCGTCGAGTACCAGCATTCGTACTCGGGCGTGCGCATGGTCGATGTCGAACCCGAGCACACCATCGCCCAGTTTTCCCGCGTCATCCCGCAGATGCGCGACGGTCTGCAACGGCACCTCACCGGACCCAACGCCGCGGTAAAGGCGGCGACGGTGATCCGCATCGCCATATCCCACTACATAGTCCGAAGCGACGACGCCGACCAGTTCCTGGCGCAGCTGCGCCACGCCGTCGGAATCAAGGTGGCTGATTAGTCGAAAAGCACTGCGGCGTTGAGGTATCCGGTAGGGTCCAATGCTGCCTTGATTGTCCGCATCGCCGCGATATCGGCGGGCTCCCGTGACATCCCCAGGTAGGCACGCTTACGACTGCCGACGCCGTGTTCTGAGCTGACATTGCCGCCGCACTCGGCGATGAGTTCCATCATCGGCGCGTACAACACCTGCTCCTGTTCCAGCGGGACACGCAGAACGTTGAGGTGCAGGTTGCCCTCACCGATGTGGCCGAACAGCAGTGGCAGCGCCTCGGCGACGCGCGCCTGGATCAAGGCGACCGCGTCGCGCGCGAACCGGTCGATCTCCGACAGGGGTAACGAGACGTCGAATTTCAGCGGCGGCCCGTACACGCCGAGCACCTCGGCGAGCGATTCACGAACGCGCCACAACCGTTGCTGCGCAGCGACATCCACGCCAACCGCGGGCTCACCGCTCAGCTGCGCGGCTTCGAGCAGGTCGGCGAGCCGGTCGGTCTGATCGTGGTCGGCGGCCAGTTCCACCAGCAACAACCACTCGCCTTGAACGGGTGCACCCACCCCGAGATGCTCGCGGGTCAGCGCGGCGGCCCGGCCGTCAATCAATTCCAGCGCCGCGATTCCGTCCACGTCTCGGAACGTCCGGCCGGCGTCGACGAGCGCCTCGAGGTCGGCGAACCCGCAGACCGCCGTCACCCGATGCGACGGGGTGGGGTGTAGCCGCAGATCCAGCGCGGTGATGACACCAAGGGTGCCTTCGGCACCGACGAACAGCGCCGGCAGGTCGTAGCCGGTGTTGTCGCGGCGCACCCGGCTATCGCGGCGCAGCAGCGAACCGTCGGGCAGCGCCACCTGTAGGCCGATGACTTGCTCGCCCATGTCGCCGTAGCGAACCGTACGCAGCCCGCCGGCATTCGTCGAGGCCATGCCCCCGACGGTCGCCGTGTCGCGGGCCGACAGGTCCACGCCGAACACCAAGCCCGCCGCCGTCGCCGCGTGCTGCACCGCGGCCAGCGTGGCGCCGGCACCGACCTCGATGCGGCGCTCGACGGTATCGACACCGCTTACGGCACGGAGCCGTTCGGTGGACAGCAGCACATCGTCGTGTTCGGGAACGGTGCCGGCCACCAGCGAGGTGCGGCCACCCTGCACGGTGACGTGGGCGCCGGCGTCGCGGCACACCCGCAGCACCTCGGCGACCTCTTCGGCCG
>Ga0307479_10003478_pt1 | contig 14340 bp, 10 predicted proteins | sample atmos_gasesECM4C_FD_203743 | JGI IMG/M metagenome (GOLD analysis project Ga0307479, IMG submission 203743) | Hardwood forest soil microbial communities from Morgan-Monroe State Forest, Indiana, United States - atmos_gasesECM4C_515 | ecosystem: Environmental > Terrestrial > Soil > Temperate...
GACCGGTTGCATGTCTAAACCCAGATACGGACGAAACACTCCGCCGTGTTCAACGATCTCGTCCACCACTCGCTCAATCGTCGCTGTTGGGACGGTAATTGTCGCTGCTCGCGCCAGCCCGGAGGTGTTCATTCCCAGCACGCGTCCCCGAGAATCGACCAATGCACTCCCCGACTGCCCCGGGTAGAGCGTCACGTCTGGACGCAACAGGCGGTCGATTCGTCCTCCGCGCCAGGTCTGCCAGGCCGCCCCGAGGCGGGCAATGATTCCAGCGCTCGCCGCCAGATCGTTCAGCCGGGAGCGTCCCACGGCAAGAACGAACTGCCCAACGCGCAATCCGGCGCCGTCATAAGACTGCGCGGGTGCCTCAGAGACCGCGCCATCCAGCCGCAAAACTGCCAGATCCGTGCCCGAATCCCGCCCTAAAAACCGCGTTTTGAGGCTCGATTTTGCCCCAAACGCGACCTCAATTCCTTCCGTATGCCGCAGCGCGTGGCTGCTTGTGACGACCAATTCGGGGCGCCAAAGTATGCCACTGGCGCCTATTCGGTGGCCTCCATGCACCGCAACTACGAACTTGCCTGCCTCTTGGGAGATCGCTGAAAACTGGTCCGAGAGAGCGTCCCAGTCTTTATGAATGGCGTTTGCCATGATGATTTCTCCTGATCTTCAACCGCAGTATGGCTGGTCGCGACGGCCTCACACATCAGCCAAACGGTTAGGGAAACGGCTCAAACTACTTCCGTTGCCATTGCCTGCCTGAATTCCAGCCCTCTCCGAGCGAGCCAAACGCAACGATAATGCCGACATGACACCTTCCTTCGGCGTGCCGGGCCACAATATGGTCTCGACTGCATTTGATCTTCCTGGATATCGCGTCGTGCGCAGCATGGGAGTGGTACGCGGAATCGTGGTTCGCTCGCGTTCCATTTTTGGAACTATCGGCGCTGGATTGCAGACGCTGGTCGGCGGCAACATTACTCTGCTTACAAATCTGTGCGAGAAAACGCGCGGCGAAGCCTTCGATTTGATGCTGCAACACGCTGCTGAATTGGGCGCGAACGCCGTGATTGGCGCGCGTTATGACGCGACAGAGCTGATGCAGGGAGTCACAGAAGTGCTGGCATATGGCACCGCAGTTGTGGTCGAACGGAGTGCATAGTGAATAGGCGACTGGGGACAGGTTCAAAAAGTGAGAGCATTTGCCGGCTCGTTCGCTAAGCCGATGCCAAAGACCCTTTCCGGCTCTGCTGTTCCCTATAACTCTCTCTTGCCGCAGCTCTCCTCCGGAGCTCGAATCCTCATGAATAGAACAAACTGGACTTTTGCCGAGGCATCTCATTATTGAACTTTCAGGGAGGTCCAAGATGAGACAGCTTCTTTCCACACTTGGAGTAGCTTTGCTGCTGGGTGCGAGCGCAACAGTCGCTCAGCAGACCGCGTCGCCGACAACGGGTCAATCGGGCGCGTCTTCGGCACAAAGCTCACAGAGCACATCCGGCCAGACGGGCGTGCAGAGTACGCTGCCCAGCACCATCCCGGATCAAAGCAACCCGCAGGGCGGAGCCCCGAATTCCGCAATTCCCGGGCGCGTGACCGGCGCAACTCCCACGGCAGTACAGCAGGAACTTGAGCGGCAGTTGCCGGCGGGCTCTCAAGTTACGGCGAGTGTTGCCGACGACGGCAGCCTGAAACTCACCGGAACCGTTCGCAGTGACGCCGACAAAGCGAAAGCCGCAGAGATCGCCAAGCAGGTAAGCAACAAGAATGTTGATAATCAGATTCAGGTGAAGGCCGGACTCAGCCCCGACCAGGGTGCAGTCCCGAAATAGGATTTCCAACATGGTGGGAACCAAGGCCGGCGAAAGCCGGCCTTTTTCTTTCCATCGGAATCCGGGAGGCTGGAAGCTGACGGCTGGAAGCTAGTATTCTGCTTTGCAGTGGCCTTCGAGCTCTTCATTGCGCGGCGGTACTTGCGAGCCAAGCGCCGTCAAGCCGTAATCGGAGTAGTCACCATCATCTCCATCGTCGGAGTGGCCGCCGGAGTCGCTTCCCTTATCATCGCTCTCGCTATTACCAACGGCTTTCGCCAGGACCTGCAAAACCGTCTGCTCGCATCCACAGCTCACGTCAGCCTGGAGCGCGCGCAGGGCGATGGCATTCGAGAGTGGCGTGGTTTGCTGGAAAGAATGCAGCGCCAACCGCATGTCGTGGCTGCATCCCCCTCCCTTTACGAGCAGGTGCTGGTTTCACGCGGAGCCAGGGCGCGAGGATTGTTGCTGAAGGGGGTAGTTCCCCAATATGAGTCGCGCGTAAGTGAGCTATTGAAAGCCGTGAAAGTCGGCTCGGGGGATGCGCTCAAAGCCGGCGACGAGTTCCTGAATCGCGCTCCGCAGAATGCGCCCGAAAACGAAAATCAGCCGAGCGCGCCCGGAGCCTTTCCACCAATCGTGCTAGGCGCAGACCTCGCCGACGATCTTGGAGCAACCGTGGGATCGGTCGTCATGGTCACCAGTCCTCAAGGCGAACTTACTCCTTACGGACTTGTTCCCAAGTACAAGCGCTTCAAGGTAGCGGGGCTGTTCAAGTCTGGCTTCTACGACTATGACATTTCCTGGGGACTGATTCGCCTCCAGGACGCGCAGGATCTGTTTGGGCTCGGAGATATCATTTCGGTGTTCGAATTTAAAATCGACGATATCTACCAAGCCCCGGAAATCGGTACTCAGATTGAGCAGGCCGCCGGTCCAGGGTTCATGACTACTAACTGGGAGGAGCAGAATCAGCCAATATTCCACGCGCTTCGTGTGGAGGGGATAGTGACGTTCATCACCGTTAGTTTGATCGTCTTCGTGGCAGCCTTGAATATCCTGATTTCTCTCACCATGATGGTGATGGAAAAAACCAAGGACATTGCAGTCCTCATGTCGATGGGAACCCGCAAAGCGCAGGTACGACGAGTGTTTATTTATCAGGGACTGTTAATCGGCATAATTGGGACGGCAATTGGCCTGGTGGCCGGATACGTGCTCGCATATGCGGGCGGGCACTATCACTGGATACGGCTTTCGGCGGAGGTCTATTCCATCGACTACGTTCCATTTGCACCACGGGCGGTGCATGGGGTACTGGTAGCAGTCACGGCCATAGCCGTTTCGCTGCTGGCCACCCTGTATCCGTCCTGGTCAGCATCCAGGATTTTGCCTGCTGAGGCATTGAGATATGAGTAAATCGGCAATCGGCATTCGGCATTCGGCATTCGGCCAAGCGCCATTTTTACAGGATTCACGTCTATCCGCGCTGCTGCTCCACCTTCCAACCAATGGTTCACGGCAGATTCGTCCCAGCTCCGACTGTCGAGCCGTACCAGGCGCTTTGGCTGAATTCCGAATCCGGAGTGCCAACTGCTCATCTTTGGCCGAACGCAAAATGCCGATTGCCGAGCGCCCCGTTTTTTCCCCTGACATTGCAAACCAGTGCATAGTAACTTCGGTAACGCACCCAGGGCTTGCCGATAGTGTTCTAATTAGTGTAGGCAAGCTTGTATTGGGGCAAGGCGCTTCTTTGCAGTCGATGGCTCGGGTGGCCCGAAACCGCGTCCACTGCGCCTTTCGAGGAGGCACTTGCATCCAATAGAGCAAGTTGAGCTTCTTCGAGTCGAGAACTTGAAGAAGGAATACCGAACGGGATCGAGCCCGTTGGTGGTCTTTGAAAATTTGTCCTTCCAGGTAAGGAAGGGAGAGATGCTAGCCATTGTCGGCGAATCCGGCACGGGTAAGAGTTCATTGCTGCATGCGCTCGGAACTCTTGATAGGCCCTCGGAGGGTGACATATACTGCGCGCAACTTTCGCTCAGGTCCCTGTCCGATGACGCGGCTGCGGAATTTCGCAATCGCAAAATCGGTTTTGTTTGGCAGTTTCATTATTTATTGCCGGAGTTCGACGCGCTGGAGAATGTTGCGATGCCGCTGTTAGCGCGGGGCGAGAATCCGAAGCAAGCTCAGGCCCGTGCAGCCGAATGGTTGCGCGAAGTCGGACTTGAGGACAGGATGCACCATCGCTCCGGCGAACTCTCAGGCGGGGAGCAACAGCGGGTTGCGTTAGCGCGGGCTCTGGTCACGAGCCCCGAATTGCTTCTTGCAGACGAGCCCACCGGCGATCTTGATACCGGAACCGCCGAGCGCGTGTTCGATCTGATTGCAAAGTTGCATATACAGCATCAGCTCACCTCGATTATTGTTACTCATAACCTGGAATTTGCCAGACGCTGCGGGCGAGTGCTTCGCTTGCACCGTGGACGACTTGAGGAAGTTCAACTTCCTTCAAGCCGGGTGATGTGACGAAGGACAGATGTACCGATGGACGAAAGGCGGCTGCGGGTAATCGAAAACGACACTCTCAGCCAGAGTTAATTAGGAGTAAGTTCTTCCCAAAGAGCAGACGGTCGGGGGTGATCGGCGGCGCGGAGGCAGAAGACGTAACCGGGCGGCCCATGGAATGAGGGCGGCTTTAAGGACCTTCAAGGGGGAACATGTTCGAACGCTACACAGAAAAGGCGCGGCGGGTAATCTTCTTTGCCCGTTATGAAGCCAGCCAGTTCGGCTCGCCTTATATTGAGACCGAACATCTTCTGTTGGGATTGCTGCGCGAAGATAAGGCACTCACCAATCGCTTTTTGCGTTCGCACGCCTCCGTCGAATCCATCCGCAAACAGATTGAAGGACACACTACGATTCGCGAGAAGGTGTCCACCTCTGTCGATCTTCCTCTTAGCAATGAATGCAAGCGCGTTCTTGCCTACGCCGCCGAAGAAGCCGAGCGTCTATCCCACAAACATATTGGAACCGAACATCTGCTGCTGGGATTGCTGCGCGAAGAGAAGTGTTTTGCCGCCGAAATCCTGCACGAGCGTGGGCTGCGCCTGAGCGCAATTCGCGAAGAGCTTGCGCGCAGCACTCAGGAGAAGGCCCAGCCGCAACGCTCGCGCGAGTCGTCGCTGCTAAGCGAATTTTCCCGCGACCTTACGCAGGCCGCGATGGATAACCAGCTTGATCCGCTGGTTGGGCGCGAAGGGGAAGTAGAGCGCGTCGTACAGATTCTCTGCCGCCGTACGAAGAACAATCCCGTGCTGATTGGAGAACCGGGAGTTGGCAAGACTGCGATCGTCGAAGGTCTGGCTCAGCGCATTGCTGACGGCGACGTCCCCTCGTTCCTGGCGGAAAAGCGCATTCTGGCTCTTGACCTTTCACTCATCGTCGCCGGAACCAAGTACCGCGGCCAGTTTGAAGAGCGTCTGAAGACCATCATGAAAGAGCTGATGGAGAATCAGAATGCCATCATCTTTATCGACGAGCTGCACACGCTGGTTGGCGCTGGGTCGGCGGAAGGGTCGCTCGATGCCGCCAACATTCTGAAGCCGGCGCTTTCACGCGGCGAAATTCAGTGCATCGGCGCAACCACGCCCGGCGAGTATCGCAAATCGATCGAGAAGGACCGTTCGCTCGAGCGCCGCTTCCAGTCAGTGAAAGTCCCCCCGCCGAATGAAACCGACGCGGTTAAAATCATCAACGGCATTAAGGAGCGCTACGAGAAGTTCCACGCGGTCACCTATACAGAAGAGGCGATCGAGTTCTCGGTTTCGCATTCGAACCGCTATATTCCCGATCGCTTCCTGCCCGACAAAGCGATTGACTTGATCGACGAAGCGGGAGCGCGCGTCAAGTTGCGCCAGACGTCGCTTCCCGATGAGATCACCGATGTGCAGAAGCGGATCAAGTTCATCGTGCACCGCATGGAAAACGCCATCGCCAGCCACGAGTTCGAGAAGGCCCGCTTCTATTCGGACGAAGAGCGCAAGGAGCGCGAGAACCTGCGGGGCCTGCGCGAGAAGTATCACCTCGACGAGTCATCGACTGGGGTGGTCACCCGCGAAGACATCGAAGACGTGGTTTCGCGCTGGACGGGCGTGCCCATTACATCGATCAAGGAAGAAGAGACACAGAAGCTGCTGCGGATCGAAGAAGAGCTGCACCGCCGCGTGATTTCGCAGGAGAAAGCGATCTCGGCGCTGGCGCGCGCCATTCGCCGATCGCGCGCTGGACTCAAGAGTCCGCATCGTCCCATTGGTTCGTTCCTCTTCCTCGGACCGACAGGCGTAGGTAAGACCGAAGTGGCGCGCACTCTCGCTCAGTTCCTTTTTGGGAGCGATAAATCGCTGATTCGCTTCGATATGTCGGAGTTCATGGAGAAACATTCGGTCTCCAAGCTGATCGGATCGCCTCCGGGATATGTCGGCTACGAAGAAGGCGGACAGCTTACCGAACGCGTAAAGCGCGCTCCCTATTCAGTTGTGCTGCTGGACGAAATCGAGAAAGCGCATCCCGACGTGTTCAACATCCTGCTGCAAGTCTTCGAAGACGGGCAGCTCACTGACGGTCTCGGTAACACGGTTGACTTCAAAAACACGATTATCGTGATGACGTCAAACATTGGCGCGCGTCACCTGATGAAGCGTTCTGGCCTTGGGTTCCAGTCGGAGAAGGAAGACATGGTCTCGACCAAGGTCGAGGAGTTGGTGAAGAACGAAGTAAAGAGAACGTTCAATCCAGAGTTCCTGAACCGTATCGACGAAGTCATCCTGTTCAATGCACTCAACGACACCGACCTGATCCAAATCGTCGAACTGATGGTGCAGCAGCTCAATTCCAATTTGGCACAGAAGGCGATCACAATTTCCGTCACCGACGAGGCCAAGAAGTGGGTGCTGGATAAGACTCTGGGCGACCGCAGCTATGGTGCGCGTCCGCTGCGTCGCGCATTGCAGCGCTACATCGAAGATCCGCTGTCGGAAGCGATGATCCAGGGCACGATCACAACGCGCCCTGCCTTCATCGAGGTCTTCTTGGAAGGCGATAAGCTCTTTTATCGCCCGGTTGGCGAAGAGAAACAGGAAGGCGTGCTGCTGTACAGCAATGGATAGGTTTGTAGCTTAACATCAAGTCAAATGGCCGCCTTCCGGCGGCCATTTTCTCTCACTAACGGCGCGACTCGCGTGAGACAATGTGTTCATGGCGAACACACGTAGTTCTAAATTAAGCGTGCGACTCAAGCCTGAAATCAAACGTAAGTTGTCTAAGATTGCGAAGGACTCCGGGCGCAGCGCAAATTTCCTCATTTCTGACGCGGTGGAATCCTATGTCATGGACCAGGAGCGGATCATGGCAGAGGTGCGTCAGGGTGAGGCACAAATTGAGTCTGGTCACTACGTCCCGCAGAAAGCCATGAAGGCTTGGCTTCTGTCGTGGGGCACGGATCACGAGCTGCCCCCGCCTTCCTGCGCCTGCGGCAAAGAGCACAACGATGAGGATCTTTGCCGCTGCAAGTTGTCTGGTCTGCGCTGGCCAGACGGCGGCTTAGGGAAATTCGCGAATACGTAGCTATGGAAAAACCAGAAGCCGCTCTTCGCCTCGCGACGCGCCTAGTCGCGATTACCGAGCTACTGGGAACTCACTCGCATCTGGGAAGAGCGGGCGCCAACCCTAGAGTACGCGAACTGATCGTCCCAGGCACTCCATACATTCTCGTGTATCGAGTGGAAAAGCGCCGCGTACTTATCAGCACAGTGTTGCACGGAGCTCAACGGCGAAAATAAACCTGGGCTGCGATGATGCCGCGTGCCGGATACTTTGGCGTCATTCAACTGATAAATGCGTGGAGACGCAGCATGCTGCGTCTCCGCGGGAAAACACATTGGAAACAGCTTACTGCCTGCTGTTTTCCTTCACTGCGGCGGGTTCAACCGCCTGCTTTGCGCCTTTCCCCTTCTTTGCGACTACCGGCGCACCTTCAGTTTCCTTAACCGTCCAGAAGCTGGGATTCGCTGCGACCAGATTTTGCGGTGGATGACTCAACTCCGGTTTGACCTGATAGATCACGCTTTCCGTCGCGATAGTGTTCTCGTGGCTGAAAGCCGTGACTTGCTGGCGCAGGTTCTTGGGCACTGCGCTTTCATATTGTTTGGAAAGGTCAGTGTCGAGAACTGACAGCGACGGCAGGTCGCGAAGCACAATGTAACTCGTCGCCGGCATGCCATATGTAACCTCGTACACTAGCGAGTGGGTGTCAAAATTCGCTGCCTTCAGTTGCGCAGTAACGTCCTGTCGCAATGAGGCATACTCCGCACCGCTGCCCGGCTTGTCTCTGCGATATGTGACCGACCAGAACTTGGCATTGGCCGGATCAAACTTGTCGGCGTTGTACGACAGGTCAGCTCTCAGCTTGGCGATGATGTTTCTGCCTGCCTGCTGAGAATCCGCAACACTCTGGTTGAATTCCGTGCTCATAAATAGCGATCCGGCAGCCTTGCCGAAAGCCGTGTCATTTTGTTCAATGTCGGCGTAGCTGTTGACGAACTGGAAATATGTTTCCTCATTGTCACTGCCGGTAAAGGCGGTGGCTGTGATCCAGTTGAGGTTGGGATCGTTTTTGTGGACGAGCTGCCGAACTTGCCGGTCGAGTTTCTGATATTCCATTCCCCGGCCTTCTTTGAGATTGATCCTGCTGATCATCAGAATTTTGGGTGCGCTGGCGGACTGGGCCCATGCGCATAACGTCGCAGCAAACATCATCAACACGAGTGAAATCGCTTTCCTCACGGGAATGCTCCTTTCGGCGATAGGTTGTGGGGGCCTGGCGCGGAACGCGCTGGAAACTTTGATTGGGAGTGACGGGCGCACTTTACACCCGGGGTCAGAGGTTGTCAATTTTCAGAGATGCAACCAATGTACGACCACTTTTTCGGGGCGTTCGATTCAATGGGTATTCTGCGCCCATCTAGAGCATGTACTTTTGTGCGTTACCAGAGTGATTCACAGTGATGAAATTGGCATCTTCGCCGCACGAAAGCACTCTAATAATTAGAGAGGCCACGGTAATCCGCGGCTGCCGGGAAGTGGTTTCTGAAGCTTAGTTCCAGTTCGCTTGTCAGGACGGCGGTTGTTGCCATAACGGCTGCGACAGCAATCTTTTGCGCCGGCATGGTCATGGAAAGTCGCCTCCATCGTCCAAGCGCCCTCAACTCCGAACTGGTAAGCCGCCTGAATCGGCTTGATGCCGAACTAAGGCAGTTACAGAATCGCAACTTGTCGGCGTCCGAAATTGTTGCCGCAAATCGCGACTCCGTCTGTTTCATCGTCAGCAGCTACACTTTGGCTGATCCTTTTGCGGCCGGCTCCGCGCCGGTCCATTACCGCTTGCTGGCCACAGGCTTTCTCGTCCCTGGAAACAAAGTTGTCTCCAACCGCCATGTCCTGGAGGGGTGGTTCGGGGATCCCCATGCCGAGACGGCGATGAGGCTGGGGGCCGTGGCAAGTCGAGGAAAGATTCTCGCCTACTTTCCCACTTTGAAACAGCCGTTGGAGCTCTCGCATGTCGTGGCGTCAGGAGCGGCGGATTTAGCGGTCGCGCAAATCGAGCTTCCTTCCGGCGTTGCAATTCCGCCTTTGCGCCTTGCTTCACAAACCAGCGTGGCTGGCGAGGCTGTTCTAGTGATGGGATACCCCCTCGGCGTCACCACGATGCTGGCCAAGACTACCGCGGTTCCTTATCAGGTTTCAGCACTGCGACAGGATGAGCAGGAAGCCGATCATCTGGCGCAATTCAAGTTGATTCGTCCGACGGCGACGCAGGGGCATCTGGCGGACATGAACGGAACCACTCTCATGTATGACGCCACCACCGCGCACGGCAGCAGCGGCGGCCCGGTGTTCAACATGCGCGGCGAGGTCATCGGCGTGAACGCCGCGTTGATCAACGGATTTACCGGAACGTCATTGGGCGTATCGACCGAGGCGCTGCGGCCCTTGCTTGAGACAGGGCACAAGTAATCGCTGGCATTCAACGCCGTGTAATTCTAAGGTTCGACGCTTCCGTGGATCCGGGCACCCTCGCCCGAGTGTTCGTCTGTTCTGCAATTCACTGGTTTTGAATTTTTGAGATCTTGAAATTGCAAAATCACGCAATCACCAAATCCCAGTCAACACCCGGCCGGGGGCGGCCGGTTCCACGATTGATCTAGACGGCAACCTGCTCCTCGGCTGTGCCTTCCTCAATGCGCCCCTTCGGTTCGCGATGGCGGCCGACTCGCTCCTGCAACGTCCGCAGAGTGATGTAGAGCACTGGAATGAACAACAGGTTGAGGCTGGTAGCGGCAAGCATTCCACCGAAGACGGTAGTGCCGACCGATTGCCGCCCATTCTTGCCTGCGCCGCTTGCAAGCACCAGCGGCAGGACGCCAAGGATGAAGGCAAAAGAAGTCATTAGGATTGGACGCAGCCGGATACGCGCCGCCTCGATCGCCGCTTCAGTAATCGACAACCCGCGCTCGCGCAACTGTTCCGCGAATTCTACGATCAGAATTGCGTTCTTGCTGGAGAGTCCGATCAGCATCACAAGCCCCACTTGGCAAAAGATGTCATTGATCAGGCCGCGGAGAGATTGCGCCAAAACCGCGCCCAGGATCGCCATGGGAACCGCGAGAATCACGATGAACGGTAACGACCAACTTTCGTATTGGGCAGCCAGCGTGAGGTAGACCACGAGGAGGCCTAGGGCAAACAACATCACAACCTGACTTCCAGACTCGATTTCTTCCAGCGACAACCCAGTCCAGGCGAAGGTGTAACCCTGGGGAAGAACTTTTTTCGAGAGATCCTCCATCTTCTGGATTGCCTGTCCTGAGCTTTGCCCTTGAGCGGCCGATCCGTCGATTTCCACCGAGCGGAACAAGTTGTAGTGGCTGATGACCGGCGGCGTCGTCGTCTGTTCGATTTTTACGACGTCTTCCAGCGGTACCATGCCACCACGGTCAGAGCGCACATAGAATTGGCGCATATTCTCGGGCGACATGCGCCACCTGGTATCGGCCTGAACATATACGCGATAGGCGCGGTTATTGAAATCGAAGTCATTGATATACGCGGATGCCATGTAAACCTGAAGCGTATTGGTGATTTGCGTCAGGGAAACGCCCAGACTTTTGGCCTTCTCACGATCAATACTCACCAGGAACTGAGGATCGGTCGCGCTGTAGCTGGTAAACATCCCGGCGAGGCCGCTGTTGGGTTGCCGGCTGGCGCCAATCAGTTTGTATGCCACTTGTCCGAGCTGCTCCGGCGTGTGTCCACCCTGGTCCTGCAGGATGTATTGGAAGCCGCCGAAATTGCCCAAACCGTTTACCGAAGGCGGCGCGAACGGCACCACAATCGCGCCGGAGATGCCAAACAAAGGTCCGCGCAAACGCGCGATGACCGCGTCGGCCGAGTGTACATCGCCTTTTCTCTCCGAGAGCGGCGCGAACGTGCCGAAGACCATGCCGCGATTCGGAGCAGCACCAGTGAAGCTGAAGCCGGAGACCGCAAAGGTGCCAATGATCTCCTTCTGCTTCATCATCTCCACTTCCACTTGCTTGGCAATGTTCTCGGTGTATTCAATGGAAGCACCCGGAGGACATTGCACCAAGACCATGAACCAGCCCTGATCCTCTTGAGGCACGAATCCTCGGGGCACGCGCTGGTAATACCAGTAGGTGAGCGCAAGTCCTGCGAGAAAGACGAGTACCACCAGCCATCGCACCGGCACAAGATGTTTCAATGCGTCGCGATAGCCATTGGTCATTTTGTGGACGCCACGATTGAAGAGGCCAAACAGACCTCGCTTCGACTCTCCGGTGTTATGGCCGAGCATCAGCGCGGAAAGCGCCGGCGTAAGAGTCAGCGCGTTGAACGCTGAAATGGAGACAGAGAACGCGATGGTCAGGGCGAACTGCCGGAACATGATGCCGGTCGTGCCCGGGAAGAAGGCGACCGGCACGAAAACAGAAACCAGCACCAGCGACGTAGCCACCACCGCTCCCGCGACCTCGCTCATGGCGACCGAAGCGGCGTTGTGCGCTTCGGTTATGCCTTCGGAAATGTGCCGTTGCACGTTTTCGATTACAACGATGGCGTCGTCCACCACCAAACCGGTTGCCAGGGTAATGCCGAACAGCGTGAGTGTATTGATTGAGAATCCCAGCGCCTTCACAAAAATGAACGTGCCGACCAGTGAAACCGGGATCGTCACAGCTGGGATTACGGTCGAGCGCCAGTCCTGAAGGAACAGGAAAATCACGACGATAACCAGCACGATCGCCTGACCCAAGGTGACCACTACGTCTCTAATCGAGTCGGCGACCACGTTCGTAGTGTCGAATGCGACTTCGTATTTCAGACCAGGGGGGAAACTCTTGGACAGCCGTGCCAATTCGGCGATGGCATTGCGATCCACTTCGATCGCATTGGCGTTGGAGAGCTGAGTGACGCCGACGCCCACTGCAGGATGTCCGTTGAAGCGCAGACCGGAATCGTAGTTTTCTGCGCCCAGTTCGGAATGTCCGACATCCTTGAGGCGAACAATGGTTCCATCCGGCGCCGTCTTCAAAATAATGTTGTCGAACTCTGAGGATTCAGTAAGCCTGCCCACTGCGCGCACGCTGATTTCGAACGCCTGATTCGGAGGCGCCGGCGCTTGTCCCACGGCGCCGGCAGCCACTTGAACATTCTGTTCGCTGAGAGCGTTCACCACGTCGCTGGCGGTGAGTTGGCGAGTGGCCATGCGCACGGGATCGAGCCACAGCCGCATTGCATACTTACGCTCGCCAAAAATGAAGACATCGCCAACGCCCTTGATGCGCTTTAGGGCGTCGCGAACGTAGATGTCCAGATAGTTGCTTATGAATAAGCTGTCGTAACGATCGCCTTCGGAATAGAAGCCGGCGCCAAATACAAAGTTGTTGGTGGCCTTCACTACGCTAACGCCGGTAGTCTTCACTTCGTTGGGCATGCGCCCGAGCGCCTGGTTGACGCGGTTCTGCACGTCCACGGCGGCCAGATCGACGTCGCGATTCAGGTCAAAAACTATGCTGATTCCACTGCTGCCATCGTTCCCGCTGGTTGAAGTCATGTATTTCATGCCCTCAACGCCATTGATCGCCTGCTCCAGCGGCGTCGTGACCGAAGTCTCGACTACTTGCGCGCTGGCGCCGTTGTAACCGGCGCCAACCTGCACCGTAGGCGGCGCTAGATTCGGGAACTGCGCAATAGGCAGAGTGGGAATCGACACGGCGCCGCCCAGAATGATGAGCAAGGCGCATACCGTGGCGAAGATCGGACGCTTAATGAAGAAATCGACAAACATAAGAGAACCCTGCAGGAGGCAATAAGCAATAGGCTATACGCAAAATCTCTGCGACTTGTTGGTGGCGATCGTTCCTGCCTATTGCTTATTGCCTACCGCCAATTGCCCCTTCAGCTTCCCTGCGGCTGCGCTTTCACCGGCATGCCATCGGCGAGCATTTGAGTATCCGAGACAATCACTTTGTCGCCTGCTTTGAGTCCATCAAGAACCACGTAATTGTTGCCGTCCATGGGGCCCAGTTTGATCTGCCGCTGATGCGCTACGCTCTTCCCACCACTGTCGTCGGCTACATAGACAAAGAATTGCCCGCCAATCCGCGACACTGCGAGCACGGGAACTTCGATTCCCGAATGGGTTCCCCAAAGCACACGAGCATGAACCACCTCGGCAGTGCGTAGCAAACCATTGTCGTTGGGAACAATTGCCTTGGTCAGGATCGTCTGCGTCTGCGTATCGACTTGAGGAGATATAAACGTGATCTTGCCTTCAGCGATCGTCTTTCCCTGATCGTCGAGAATTTGAACCTCTTTACCCACTTTCAAATCCGCCGACCGCTCCACCGGTACTTGGACGTAAGCCTCCAAGCTGCCTGGCTTGTCCACTGTGGTCAGAAGTGTCGTAGTGGTTACGCGATCGCCCACGCGTACGGGAACGTCCCCCACAATCCCTGACATCGGCGCCACGACTTTGTAGTAGCGAAGCTGAGCTTCCTGCTCGTTCACTCCCGCCTGCATCGCGGCAAGCTGAGCTTTTGCGGCATCGATGTTGGCGCGTGACTGATCGAGCTGCTCCCGGCTGATGACGCCGGCGGCCGCGAGCTTGGTCGCGCGATCGTACTGCTGCTCAGCCCATTTCAAGTTCGCTTCCTGCGCGGCGGTGGTGGCCTGCTGGTTGCGAACCGTCGCTTCCTGCTTCAGAGGATCGATTTGCATCAATGGCGCTCCGGCGTTCACGTGCTCGCCCGAGTGGACATAAATCTGCGTGATCGATCCTTCCACCTGAGGACTGATGTTGGCCGAATCGCGCGACTTGAGGGTCGAAACATACTCGGAAGAATCCGTAATCGGTTGTGCGCTGATGGTATCCACCTTCACTGCCATTGCCGGG
>Ga0307479_10003479_pt1 | contig 14338 bp, 13 predicted proteins | sample atmos_gasesECM4C_FD_203743 | JGI IMG/M metagenome (GOLD analysis project Ga0307479, IMG submission 203743) | Hardwood forest soil microbial communities from Morgan-Monroe State Forest, Indiana, United States - atmos_gasesECM4C_515 | ecosystem: Environmental > Terrestrial > Soil > Temperate...
CACACTGATAACGCTGGTGCTGCTGATCGTCTCGACGATGATCGTGCTGGCCCGCCTGGACGTGTGGGCCAGCTCGCGCTGGCTGCCCGGGCCGGCCTGGTCGCGCCGGTTGTGGTTGACGGTGGTCATCGTGGGTCCGGCAGCGCTCTGGCTTGAGCCCATCAGTTCGAACTTCGACTTCGGCCAGATCAACGTCGTGCTGATGACCCTGGTTATCGCCGACTGCTTCCCACGCCGCACGCCATGGCCACGTGGGCTGCTGTTGGGCTTGGGGATAGCGCTCAAGCTCACTCCGGCGGTGTTTCTGCTCTACTTCCTGCTCCGTCGCGACAACCGCGCGGCGCTGACATCATTAGCGTCGTTCGCGGGCGCGACACTGCTCGGTTTCGCGCTGGCGTGGAACGACTCGTTGGAGTACTGGACTCATACTGTGCACCGCACTGACCGGATCGGCACCGCGGCGTTGAACACCGACCAGAACATCGCGGGTTCCCTCGCCCGGCTCGGGCTTGGGGAACAAGAGCGCTTCGTGTTGTGGGTGGCCGGGTGCCTGCTCGTGCTGGCGGTGACCATATGGACAATGCGACGGGTGCTGCGGGCCGACGAGCCGATGCTCGCCGTAATCTGCGTCGCCCTGTTCGGGTTGGTGGTTTCGCCGGTGTCGTGGTCGCACCATTGGGTGTGGGTCCTGCCGGCCGTGCTGGTCACAGGAATTGTGGGCTGGCGGCGCCGGAACATCGCGCTGGCTGTGGTCAGCGTCGCCGGGGTGGCGCTGATGAGGTGGACGCCCATCGACCTGCTCCCCAAGCACCACGAGGAGACCGCGGCCGGGTGGCGTCAACTCGCCGGGACGTCCTACGTGTGGTGGGCGCTGGCGGTCATCGTGACCGCTGGACTAACCGTCACCGCCCGCATGAGGGCGCAGGACTCGACAACCCGCAGCCCTACGCCGGTACCGGTGGCCAGCTAACTAGACAGCGGCCGTCTCGGGGATCCGCGCGGCATCCGCCGCGCCATTGCCGGCCTCCTTGGCGTCGGCGGCGTAGATGTCGACGTACTCCTGACCGGACAGTCCCATCAGCTCGTAGATCACTTCGTCAATGACGGCGCGCTCGATGAAACGGTTGCCGGCCAACCCCTCGAAACGTGAGAAGTCCATCGGCTCGCCGAACCGGACGGTGACCCGGCCGAACCGCAACATCTTTTTCCCGGGCGGGTTGACCACGTCGGTGCCGATCATCGCCACCGGAATCACCGGAACCCCGGTCTCCAACGCGAGTCGCGCCAGCCCGGTCTTGCCCTTGTACAGCCGGCCGTCCGGCGAACGGGTGCCCTCCGGATACATACCAAGCAACTTGCCCTGTGTCAGCAACCCCTCGGCGGTGTCCATTGCGGCCTGCGCGGCGTCAGCGTTGGTACGGTCGATGGGCACCTGACCGGCGGAGCTGAAGAACCAACGGTAGAGCCAGCCTTTCAGGCCGGTGCCGGTGAAGTATTCGGATTTCGCCAGGAAGGTGATCCGGCGGCGCACCACCAGCGGCAGATAGAAACTGTCCGCCACCGCGAGGTGATTGCTGGCCAGTATCGCCGGACCGGAACTCGGGATATGTTCCAGCCCTTCGGTTTTCGGCCGACCGAGCAGAGTGAACAACCAGCCCATGAAGACGTACTTGAATAGCCAGTACCACATGGCCCTCCCTCTCGCCCGCACGGATGGTGTTCTTCGCCAACTGTACCGATCTGTGACGGATGGGACCACCTCGCGGGCCGGCGGCTCACTGTTCAACGGTGACCGGGATGGCCTCATAGCGGGTCTTCGCGTCGCCGTCTTCGGGGGATTTCTGGGCGGTCTCGGTGGTCAGGCCGCCCCCGGGCGGACCGTCCGGCGGCGGCTTCGCCGACCGGTCGATGTCGTCGACGATGGCGCGGATCACCTCCAGCAGAGCGACGCTGTGGTCCGCGACGACAGTCAGCAACGGATGCTGGTCACCAGTTACCAGCGCGGCCAATGCGCACATCGGACACCACACCTGCTGGCACTTGCCGGTCCCGACACCACCGCCTGCCGCCAGCGCGGCCGCTGACCGCACCGCGGGATCGATCCCGTCCAGGATCGCCTGTGCGAGCCTGCGCAGCTCGGGGCCGATGTCGGGATGAGCCCTACTCACGTCGGCCACACCTCCGGATTTGGTCGAAAACGAACAGTCAGCTCACTACCCCTCAGGTGTGCGTCCAGCACCGTGCAGCGCCGCAGTACGGACGCCAACCGAACTCTGCGTCGTAGTCCGCCGGCACTGATGATCAGGTCGTCGTCGACCCGGCCGAGCCTCAGCGCTCCAGGATCAAGCTGAGGCAACGCTAGTCGCAGTCGGTATACGGACTCCAGTCCCGATCCGGATTCCAAGTCCACGCTAGGACGCAACGGACCCGGCGGCGGCGCTTCGCCCCGACGACGGGCAACATCCAGCAGTCCGCCCAGCGCCTTGGCGCCGATCGGCTCGCCGGACAAATGCGGAGTCAGCACCAGCGCCACATCACCGATGGTGGCCTCGAGGTCGTCGAGGACGGCACGCTGCTCGGAGATGCGTTCGGCGTACCAATAGAACGCGGGGTGAGCGGGCAGGCTGTGATACTCGTACGACTCATCTTGCAGAAGAACCTGATTGACGATCAGCTCCTCGACGCGTACGCCCATCAGGGCCAATGAGCCCAGCGTCCGGGTCGCCTCGGCCGCGACCACCCGCTCGGGAGTCAGCACCAGGTGCGCACTGACCAGCTCCCCGTTGGTCAGCAGTGCGCCAAGTCGATCAACGCTGGCGCTGATGCGCTCCAGCAGTTCCACTATTGCCGCCGACCGGGTGTCGTCGGCGCCAACGCTGAGCCTGTGATGACGCGGCCAGGCACGCTCCACATACAGTCCGAAGGTGGCGGGCAGGGTCAGCATGCGCAATGCATCTGCGGTCGAGGCGCAGTCGACCATGATGCGATCCCATCGGCCGGTTGCCGCGAGCTCGCCGACCGCGTGCAGACCGAGCACTTCCTGAACACCGGGCAACGCCGAGAGTTCTTCGGGGGCAATGGTGCTCAACTCAGAGTTGGGAAACCGCCGGTCCACGGTGTGGACCACCTCATTCCACCGAGCCTCGAGCAGGGCCAGGGTGTCCAGCGCCAGCGCGTCGAGAAAACCGCCCGCCTCCGCCAACCCGGTTTCGAGGTCGGCGAACACCCGAACCGGCTCTCCCCGACCCGTGGGCGGGACCGGGACGCCGAGCACGTCGCCCAGCGAATGCGCCTGATCGGTGGACACGACCAGCACCCGCCGCCCCTGGCTCGCATCGCAGACCGCTGTCGCGCACGCCAGGGTGGACTTTCCTACCCCGCCTTTGCCAACGAAGAGACTGATCCGGGCCGGGGTGGGCGTACCGGATTCACTCAGCCTCGACTCGTTTCTTCAGATCCTTCAACGCGCCGTCGATCAACCTGCGTTCGGCCTTGCGTTTGAGCATCCCGATCATCGGGATGGCAAGGTCGACGGAGAGCTCGTAGGTGACGTCGGTTCCAGAGCCCTTGGGCGCCAGGCGATATGAGCCTTCGAGGGCCTTGAGTAGTGAGCTGGATTCCAGAGTCCAGCTCAGCGATTTTCGGTCCGCCGGCCACTTGTAGGACATGATCAGGGTGTCTTTGAAGATGGTTGCGTCCATCAGCATTCGCGCCCGTTTCGGGTAACCCGCGTCGTCAGCCTCCAGGACCTCGACTTCCTTATACTCCGAAATCCATTCCGGGTAGGCCTCGAGGTCGGCAATCGCCTTCATCACCTCGCCTGGGTCCGCGTCTATGTAGATCGTCTGCGTCGTCTTGTCCGCCACCTGGCAACTTCACCTCTCTCCCGCGAGCGGGTAGACCCCCACCATCTGCGGGAGTACCGGCCTCCCGGCAAAACGGTACTCTCCGTGCAAACCTTGACCCGGTTAAACTACCGGAGAAACACCCACCGGGCGTGACCGTTCGAGTGTCGTTTTCACTTCAAACGCCATTTTTTTCCCGGCCACTCGGCGGCGGTGCGTCATTTTGGCCAAATTCATCTTGGCCAGCTGCCAGGCCGCCACGCCGGTGGGTTCGGCATGCAGAAAGTAGTGCAGCAGCACCCCGTCCAGCATCGGTTCCAGCCAGACTTCCATGGTGCCGGTCAGGGCACCGGTGACCGCCCACCTGATCCCTTTTTCAGCACGATCCTCGACGACCCGCAGCCGCAAATCAGGCCACCACTGAAGCCAGTTCGACCGATCGGCGACCGCCGCACCGACCTTTGCGCCGTCTGCGGCGACAAACGTCGCATCCGCGATCTGGATGCTGCTCATCGCCTTAGCTTCACATACCGATGTCGGGCGCCTGCCCGAGGTATGCCAGGCGCGGACCCGACGCACCCGCGGCAATCGCGGTGGTGCACCGACCCACCGGCGCCGGGCTGCGCGAATGCTCCCATTAGGCTGGGCGACAGCAAGCCGGCCCCCGGACCAATCACACCAAGTCAGACGAGGTCAAAAGAGTGCGTGAGTACAGTGTCCCCGCCCGCTTTTCCGTCGGCGAGCACGACAACATCGCGGCAGCGGTCTTTGAGCACGAGCGCGACGATCCCGACTTTGTCATCTACCAGCGCCAGATCGACGGCGTTTGGACCGACGTCACGTGCGCCGAGGCGGCCAACCAGATTCGCTCTGCGGCACTGGGTTTGATCTCACTGGGGGTGCAGGCCGGGGACCGGGTGTCCATCTTTTCGGCCACCCGCTACGAATGGGCGATCCTCGACCTCGCGATCCTGTCCGTCGGCGGCGTCACGGTGCCGATCTACGAGACGTCGTTGGCCGAGCAGGTGCGCTGGGTGCTGCAGAACTCAGAGGCCGTGTTGGCGTTTGCCGAAACCGACGCGTGCGCGGCGATGGTCAGCGAGCTCACCGGCGAGCTGCCCGCGCTGCGTCGGGTGCTGCACATCGACGGTTCGGGTCCCAAGGCGCTCGACCAGCTCGTCGAGGCGGGTGCGTCGGCTGACCCGGCCGAGCTGACCGCCCGGCTCGAGGCGTTGCGTGCCGAGGACCCGGCGACGCTCATCTACACCTCGGGCACCACCGGACGACCCAAAGGCTGCCAGCTCACGCAGGCGAACCTGCTCAACGAGCTCCGGGGCACGCAGGAGTGCCTGCCGACGTTGCTGTGTCCGGGTCAGCGGCTGCTGGTCTTCCTGCCATTGGCGCATGTGTTGGCTCGGGCACTCACGTTGTCGGCGTTCGCCAGCAAAGTGACCGTCGGATTCACCAGCGACATCAAGAATCTGGTGCCGATGTTCGCGGTGTTCAAGCCGACGGTGGTGGTGTCGGTGCCGCGGGTGTTCGAGAAGGTGTACAACACCGCCGAGCAGAACGCTGCCAACGACGGCAAGGGCTGGATCTTCAAAATGGCCGCGCAGACCGCGGTCGACTGGAGCCGGGCGCACGACAAGGGCGGGCCGGGGTTGGTGCTGCGCGCCCAGCATGCGCTGTTCGATCGGCTGGTTTACCACAAGCTGCGTGCGGCACTGGGCGGCAACTGTCGTGCGTCCGTCTCCGGCGGCGCGCCGCTGGGTGCGCGGCTGGGCCACTTTTACCGCGGTGTGGGCCTGACCGTCTACGAGGGCTACGGCCTGACCGAGACCAGCGCGGCGGTCACGGTCAATCAGCTCGGCGCCCTGAAAATTGGGACCGTTGGAAAACTGGTGCCCGGCAACAGTATGCGAATCGCCGACGACGGCGAGCTGTTGGTGCGCGGGGGCGTGGTGTTCAGCGGTTACTGGCGCAACGAGCAGGCCACTGCCGAGGCGTTCACCGACGGCTGGTTCAGGACCGGCGATCTGGGCGCGGTCGACGAGGACGGCTTCTTGACCATCACCGGCCGCAAGAAGGAGATCATCGTCACTGCGGGCGGTAAGAATGTCGCCCCCGCGGTTCTGGAAGACCAGCTGCGGGCGCACCCGCTGATCAGCCAGGCGATGGCGGTCGGCGATGCCCGGCCGTTCGTCGGCGCACTGATCACCATCGACCCCGAGGCGTTCGAGGGCTGGAAGCAGCGCAATAGCAAGCCGGCCAGCGCGTCGGTGGGCGATCTGGCTACCGACCCCGACCTGGTCGCCGAGGTGGATGCGGCCGTCAAGCAGGCCAACCTGGCGGTGTCGCATGCTGAGTCGATCCGCAAATTCCGCATTCTGCCGGTCGACTTCACCGAGGACACCGGTGAGCTGACGCCGACGATGAAGGTCAAGCGCAATGTGGTGGCGCAGAAGTTCGCCTCCGACATCGACGCGATCTACAGCAAGGACTAGCCGCGGAGAAGATCGGCCAGGCGGGCGGCCAGCGTGTCCCAGCGCCACTGCGACGTCACCCACTCCCGCCCAGCAGCGCCCATCGCGGCGGCGCGGTCGTGATCGGTCAGCACTTCGGTGACGGCGTCGGCGACCTTGTCCACCGAGCGGCCGTCGACCACTAACCCAGTCTTGTTGTGCTGCACGGCTTCTGGGGCTCCGCCCGATTCGCCGGCAATCACCGGCACTCCGGTGGCCGAGGCCTCCAGGAACACGATGCCCAAACCCTCGACGTCCATTCCCCCGCCGCGGGTACGGCATGGCATCGCGAACACGTCGGCCAATGCATGATGAGCGGGTAGTTCGTCGCCCGGCACGCCGCCGGTGAATGTCACGTGGTCGGCCACCCCGCAGTCCTGTGCCAGCTTGCGCAGCGCCTCCAGGTACGGACCGCCCCCGACGATCACCAGCGCGGCTCCGTCGACGCGCCGCCGGATCGACGGGAGTGCCTTGATCAGCACGTCCTGGCCTTTGCGCGCCACCAGCCGCGACACGCACACGACGGTCGGTCGCTCACCCAGCCGGTAACGGTCACGCAGCTCGGCGCGGCTCACCGGATCGCGCCGGAAGCGGTCGGTGTCCACCCCGGGCGGCAGATACTCCAGCGAGGCTTCGGGTCCGAAGGCCGACGCGAACCGTGAGCGCGTGTAGCGGCTGACGAAGGTCACGACATCGGTGCCGTCGCCGATGCGGCGCAGCACCGAGCGCGCGACCGGAAGCATCGACCAGCCCACTTCGTGGCCGTGTGTGCTGGCCAGCACCCGCGTCGCACCGGCCTGGCGGGCACGCTGCGCCAGCAGAGCCAATGGTGCGGCGGCGCCGAACCAGACGGTGTCGATGTCATGCTCAGCAATGAGCTGGCGCATCCGCGCATCGACCGTCCGGCCGGGCAGCATCAGCGTGCCGGGATGGCGCACCACCCGATAGCCGGCCGCACGAGCGGAGTCGTCAAAGGCATCGGCGCCCTTCCATTGTGGTGCGTACACCGTTACCTGATGTGAACCGGCGTCGACCAGCTGGCCGACGAACTCGCCCAGGTACGACTGGATGCCGCCGCGTCGGGGCGGAAAGTCGTTGGTTACCAGCAGGACCCGGCTCACCTGCGTCAGGCTAGCCTGGCGACGATGCAGACCCGTTGGGGGCACGCCCCCACAAGTGGGTGGGGGCACGCCCCCGCTTGCGGGGGACGGTCTGAGGTGGGGGCACCCCCGAGCCGGGCAATCAGGACGGGCGGGTCCCCCACTGGAGCCAACGCACGAGCACGATGGCCGGGTCGTCGGCCAGCACGTCGTGGACCGCTGTCGGCACGTCGGCGTGCCTGACACCGCAGGTGGCCACGTAAAGTTCGCGCAACTTCGCCGTCCCGTAGGTGTCGGCCACGAAACGCGCGAACCACCACGCGCGGTCATAAGCCGATGAGCGTTGCGGTCCGGGCGTATCCAGGTCGGCGTCCGACGGCAGCGTCAGTGGCACAGGCAGCGCGTCGGCGGGCACGGCGGTGTGTGGCCGCGCAACGAAATCAGCGACCCCTTCGGTCAGCCATCGAGGCGCATCCAGCGCGGTGTCGGCACGTGCCGCGTAGTGAAAAAGCTCGTGGGCCAACACAATTCGTAGCGATGTTTCGCTCATACCGACCGCACCCGGCGCGAACACGATCCGTTGGCCGACCGCCACCCGGTGAACGGGGTCGACACGGTCGGCGACCGTCACCGCCGCGATATCCGCCCACTGCGATGCCGGGCCCCCTCCAGCGGCGGCGTGAAACTCTTCGTCCGAACCGGCGAGCACCACCGAGACATCGCGCGACCAATCCGCTCCCCAGAAGGCTGTCACTTCGTCGATCGCGCGACCGATGTTCGCCGCAATACGCGACATCAGGTGGTCGCTGACCGGGACGTTCGAACCGAGCAGCCGGACGCGACGGTCGCCGACTGTCAATTGCCTGGCCACGGGATTCGCCTGAGCGTGCACGGGCGTTACCAGCTGTGCGCGTCTCGCAGAGCTATCGACCACCCGATCGACCGGCACGGCCGCGGCCGCAATCAGCCCGACAACAAGCACCCAGGCCAGCAGCATCGGAGACCACCGGCGCTGCCCCGAAACGATCAGCGGCCGCCCCGCACCGAGGCGTTCTCTAGTAGCGGCGCGCGTCGTAGATCGGACCGGACGAGTTCATCGGCACCACCCGCACCGGCACACCGTAGGTGGACGAATGGATCATCATGCCGTCACCGATGTAGAGGCCGGCGTGTGACGCGTCTGAATAGAAGGTCAGCACGTCGCCGGGTTGCAGGTCAGACAGCGCCACCGGCTGACCGCCCTGGGCCATGGCCTGGCTGGAGTGCGGTAGCGAGATGCCGGCCTGTTGGAACGCCCACATCACCAATCCGGAGCAGTCGAACCCGCCGGGTGCGGCGCCGCCCCACACGTACGGGCTTCCGACCTGCGTCAACGCCGCCTGCACGACGACCGCGCGATCGCCGCCACCGGCAGGCGCTGGGGGCGATCCGAACGGCCAGGGCAATCCGCCGGGCGGTGGAGCCCCACCTGGTGGTGCCCCTTCAGCCGGTGGCGCACCGGGCGGTGCGGCCTCCGGCGCCGGCGCACCGGGCGGCGGAGCCGCCGCGGGGAGCGGGCCGGGATCGGCGAGCGCTGTGCGCTGCTGAGGCGACAACGAGAGGTACTGCGACTTGACGACGGCGATCTGCACCTGCAACTGGCTCTGCTTTTTCTGCAGGCTGGCCCGCACCGCGGCAGCCTGTTCGGCCGCGTTCTTGGCATCAGCGGCAGACTTCATCGATGCCTGCTCGGCCTTGGCGGCCTGCTCTCCGGCGGCCCGGTAGCTGGTCATTTGCGTGGACATTTCGGTCGCCAGCACCCGCTGCAGCGCCATCTTGTCGATGAGCTGCTGGGGTGACTCCGCCGTCATCATGGCGTTCATGCCGTCGGTGCGACCACCCATGTATGCCGCTGCGGCAAGCCTGTTTACAGCCGTCTGGAAGCTGGCCAGGCGCGTCTTTGCGGCCGCCACGGCGGCCTGGGCATCCGCGAGCTTCTTGTCTGCCGTGCGCTGGGCTGCCAGCTTGTCGTTCAGGTCAAGTTGCGCGCTGTGCATCGCTTCGGTGGTCTGCTCGGCCTGGCGCGATAGCTCGTTGAGCTTTGCTGTTGCATCGCCTGCGGGATCGGCCACCACGTGGGCGGCAAGAGCACCGGATATAACGGTGAAGCCCGCAAGCGTTCCGACTAAAGAGCGCGTAATTGCGCGCGCGATCGGATGCCGAGAGCCAAGCCTCAAGAGTTTGCTTCCTTAAAAATGCCAAAAACTGACAACGTGGTGTCGCCATCGAGCCGGTTTAGGTCTCAAACAGGTTACGAAACGATATACGTGTTTGTCCAAAGGGGGTGGCTAAGAAAATGGATAGATTTATGTCAGGATCTTGAGAGTCGCGACCCGCGGAACACATCGCCCCATGTCTTTGGCGCGCAGGGCAATTAAGCGACGCCGGATCCGCGATTGCGACGAATCGGCACCAGACGCAATCTCGGGGCCAATCCGACATCGGCGAGCACTTCCAGAGCGGCACGCTCGTCCTGCAACAAGGTTTCCGGTACCCCGAGTAGCACGCTGACAACGCAGTCGGGGCATCCCGGGCCTCGCACCGCGCAGTCGTCACAGTCGATCACCACCGGCTCCCCCGGCCCGGGCGCCGCGACGCCTTTGCTGTCAGGTCCGCTGCTTTGTGGCACCCTGCTTTGTGGCATCGGGCTTTGTGGCATCGGGCTTTGTGACATCGGGCTTTGTGACATCGGGGTCGGTCCTCTCGGTCAAGCTCAGTCCGGCTGTCCGAACGCTAACCGCAGCCACCGACATCTAGCCGCCGGATCCGCCCGGCGTGGGAACTCCGGGGTGTCGGTCCGGGTGCTTAACGTCACGCCCATGGGTGTGACCGGCGCTACTCAGCTGAGTTTCGCCGACGTGCAAGGCGCCTGGGCCCCGGCCGGAGAAGCCTCGTTACGCGAGACCACGTTCGTCGTGGTGGACCTCGAGACGACGGGCGGACGAGCGACCAGTTCCCCGGGAAGACCGGAAAGCCCCGCCGACGCCATCACCGAGATCGGCGCGGTCAAGGTCCGGGGCGGCGCCGTGCTCGGTGAGTTCGCCACCCTGGTGGACCCGCAGCGCAGCATCCCGCCGCAGATCGTGCAGCTCACCGGCATCACGACGGCGATGGTCTGTGACGCGCCGACCATCGACGCCGTGCTGCCGATGTTTTTGGAGTTCACCGGCGATTCGGTGCTTGTCGCCCACAACGCCGGGTTCGACATCGGATTCCTGCGGGCCGCCGCGCAGCGGTGCAATATCCCCTGGCCCCGGCCGCAGGTGCTGTGCACGGTCCGGCTGGCCCGGCGGGTGCTGAGCCGCGAGGAAGCCCCCAGCGTGCGGCTGGCCGCATTAGCGCGACTGTTCGCCGTCGCCGCCCAGCCCACCCACCGCGCGCTCGACGATGCGCGCGCCACCGTCGACGTGTTGCACGCACTCATCGAGCGAGTAGGTAACCAGGGCGTGCACACCTATGCCGACCTGCGCTCGTATCTGCCCGACGTGACGCCAACCCAACGCCGCAAACGCGTGCTCGCCGACGGCCTACCGCACCGACCCGGGGTCTATCTGTTCCGCGGCCCGTCGGGCGAGGTGCTGTATGTGGGCACCGCGATCGACCTGCGACGCCGGGTAAGCCAGTACTTCAACGGCGCCGACCCCCGCGGCCGGATGAAGGAGATGGTCGCGCTGGCCGACAAGGTCGAGCATGTCGAGTGCGCGCACCCGCTGGAGGCCGGTGTGCGGGAACTGCGGATGTTGGCCGCACATGAGCCGCCGTACAACCGCCGGTCGAGGTTTCCGCAGCGATGGTGGTGGGTGGCGCTGACGGATGAGGCGTTTCCGCGCCTATCGGCGGTGCGTGCGCCCCGGCACGACCGCGCCGTCGGCCCGTTCCGATCCCGCGCCGACGCCGCCGAAACAGCGACCCTGTTGGCGCGGTTCACCGGGCTGCGAACCTGTACCGCGCGGCTGGCGCGTTCGGCGCTGCACGGACCGGCCTGCCCCGAAGTGGAGGTATCTCCCTGCCCGGCCGCCCGCGATGTGACAGCCACCCAATACGCGGCGGCGGTGGCGCGCGCCGCGACCCTGATCGATGGGCTGGACAACACCGCGCTGGCCGCGGCCGTCCACCAGATCAGCGCGCTCGCCGAGCGTCGCCAATACGAGAGCGCCGCGCGATTGCGTGACCGCATCGCCACCGCCGTCGAGGCGCTTTGGCGTGGCCAGCGGCTGCGTGCGCTGGCCACGCTGCCCGAATTGATCGCCGCCGCACCCGACGGCGCCTCTGGCTATCACCTCGCCGTCATCCGGCACGGCCAACTCGCCGCGGCCGGCACCGCCAGACGTGGAGTGCCGCCGATGCCGGTGGTGGACGCCATCCATGCCGGCGCCCAGGCGATCCTGCCGGTGCCGGCCCCACTCGGCGGCGCGCTGGTCGAGGAGACCGCGCTCATCGCGCGCTGGTTGGCCGCGCCGGGAGTGCGCATCGTCCGGGTCTCTGACGAGGGCTGGGCCTCACCGCTGCGATCAGCGGGTGCCTGGGCGGCGTGGGCGGAGTTGGCTCGCTCGGCGCGACTGGCCGGCGAGCAGGCTGTTCAGGACTGGGACTCAGACCTGCTGGCTGAACCGCACCCATCGCGCGAGCAGCTGTTCGGCCGCCCCGGAGTCGATGGCCGCCGTGGCACGCTGAAACCCGTCCTCCCACGCCGGCAACCATTCAGCGCGGCTGGATAGCCCGGCATGGGCGACGATCGCACCGGCGGCGTTGAGCACGACGGCATCCCTCACCGGGCCCTTCGCACCGGCCAGCACCGCACGCGCCGCGGCCGCATTGGCTTGCGCGTCGCCACCCAGTAGCTCGCCAAGCTCAGCACGCGCAAACCCGAATCCCGCCGGATCAAAAGTCAGCTTGTCCACCGTGCCCGCCTGCACCCGCCAGATGGTGCTCGTGGTGGTGGTGGTCAACTCGTCGAGCCCATCGTCGCCGTGCACAACGAGCACGCTGGACCGGCGCGCAGCGAACACCCCCGCCATCACCTCGGCGAGGTTGGCGAACGCGCAGCCGATCAACCCAGCCCGCGGCCAGGCCGGATTGGTAAGCGGCCCAAGGAGATTGAACACCGTCGGCACCCCGAGCTCGCGGCGCACCGCGGACGCATGCCGGTACGACGGGTGGAATGTCGGCGCGAAGCAGAACCCGATCCCCACGTCGGCGAGGCTGCGCGCGACCTGTTCGGGTCCGAGGTCGATACGCACCCCGAGTGCCTCCAGGGTGTCGGCGCCGCCGGACAGCGAGGACGACGCCCGGTTGCCGTGTTTGACGACCGGCAGCCCCGCGGCCGCAACCACGATCGCGGCCATGGTGGACAGGTTGACCGTGTTGACGCCATCGCCGCCGGTACCGACGATGTCCACGGTGTCGTCGCGGATCACGTCGTCAGGCATCTGGCGCGCGTGGCTCAGCATGACGTCGGCCAGCTCGCTGACTTCGGCCGCGGTGGGAACCTTCATCTTCATCGCCACCGCAAAAGCCGCGATCTGAGTCGGCCTCGCGTTGCCGGTCATGATCTGGTCCATGGCCCAGGCGGCTTGGCCCCGGGCCAGGTCCTGCCCGTCCGTCAATCGACCCAAAACCTGCGGCCATGACATCGCCGACGCGTTGGCGGCCCCGGGAGATCCCCCGGGAGAAGAAGCCTCGGATGAGAGAGCCACGCGCCGATGGTCCCACGAGGACCAACCGCCCCCAAAAGCACGCCGGTGACGACGCGCGCAACTAATTTCCGCCCCGGGTAGTGTTCAACAACTACAAAGCGTCATACTTGCGGATGTGACGAGCGCTGTGGGGACCTCGGGTACTGCGATCACGTCGCGTGTACATTCGCTGAATCGGCCCAACATGGTCAGTGTCGGCACCATAGTGTGGCTTTCCAGCGAGCTAATGTTCTTTGCTGGCCTGTTCGCGATGTATTTCACGGCGCGTGCTCAGGCCGGCGGGAACTGGCCGCCGCCGCCGACCGAACTGAATCTCTGGCAAGCCGTTCCGGTGACACTGGTGCTGATCGCCTCGTCGTTCACCTGCCAGATGGGCGTGTTCGCGGCCGAACGCGGCGACGTCTTCGGGATGCGCCGCTGGTATGTAGTCACGTTCCTGATGGGCCTGTTCTTCGTCCTCGGCCAGGCCTACGAGTACTTCCACTTGATGACGCATGGCACCACGATCCCCAGCAGCGCATACGGCAGCGTCTTCTATCTGGCCACCGGCTTCCACGGGCTACACGTCACCGGCGGCCTGATCGCCTTCATTTTCTTGCTGGCCCGCACCGCGATGACCAAGTTCACGCCGGCGCAGGCGACCGCCACCATCGTCGTCTCCTACTACTGGCATTTCGTCGACATCGTGTGGATCGCGCTGTTCACCGTGATCTATTTCATCCGATGAACCGGCGCCCGACTAACAGGAGTGAGCGGTTGAAAAAACTGAGGTTCACTCGATCCGGTGACACTAGTGACCGCGCGCGACGGCGTTTGCGTCGCCGATTGTCGGGGGGCCTGCTGCTGCTGATAGCGCTAACCGTTTCAGGGGGACTGGCGGCGGTCCTCACCCCCACACCCCAGGTAGCCGTCGCCGACGAGAACAACTCGGCGCTGCTGCGTAACGGCAAGCAGCTGTTCGACACTTCCTGCGTGTCCTGCCACGGCGCCAACCTTCAAGGTGTGCCCGACCACGGGCCCAGCCTGATCGGCGTCGGCGACGCGGCCGTCTACTTCCAGGTGTCCACCGGCCGGATGCCTGCCATGCGTGGTGAGGCCCAGGCGGTCCGTAAAGATCCGATCTTCGACGAGTCGCA